>OHZD01000065.1_pt1 | contig 58102 bp, 59 predicted proteins | sample 1580391 | NCBI WGS metagenome assembly OHZD01 (sample SAMEA3882510, study PRJEB24775) | human gut metagenome | biome: human-associated habitat; feature: intestine environment; material: feces | place: Netherlands | collected 2009/2010 | reverse complement strand
AAGCCCGGTTCGTGAAGCTGCTTATCCAGCAGAATGAAATGGGCGGCAAGCGGAAACAGGCGGCAGCCACGAAGCAGCTTGAACAGGTGCAGAGCCGCATTGCAGAACTTTCCCGCTATATCAAACGTCTGTATGAGGACAATGTAAACGGGAAAATCAATGACGAGCGTTTTATGGAAATGTCCGCAGACTACGAAGCCGAGCAGCGGGAACTGAAGGAGAAAGCCGCCGCATTGCAGGGCGAACTGGACAAGGCACAGGAAGCCACGGTAAACGCTGAAAAGTTTATGAACGTTGTCCGCAAGTACCTTTCTATCGAGGAACTGACACACACCCTCTTGCGTGAAATGGTGGAGAAAATCGTTGTCTATGAATGTGAGTATGACGAGAACGAAGTACGCCACCAGCGCATTGATATTTATTATAGCTTTGTCGGCAAGATTGACTTGCCCGAAGAATAAGCCCGACCTATCCGACACCCTGCGCAAGTGCCGGATAGGAACGGCAAAATTTTTTACACTTCTATTACTTCTTTATCACACATAAGCAAAGTCCCAGGGAATGAAGCAGCTTATGGCAGGCGGAGGTGTAGCACTTATCGGAACCACACTTGTACCATTACTTTCCGGCTTATTCTAAATCAGGTTTGGATCATGGGGCAGGGGAAATCCCTGTCTCGGAGGAAAGGAGGAAATAATTGAACAGCATAATTCAGCAGATTACTGACTGGCTGAAGGGAATTCTTGTATCGGGAATCATGGACAACCTCACCAATACGTTTTCCTCTGTGAATGACCAGGTGGGACAGATCGCAACGGAAGTAGGAAAGACACCGAGTAATTTCATGCCGGCAGTCTTCAGTATGGTCAGGAACCTGTCAGAATCCGTGATCATGCCGGTTGCCGGAATACTGCTCACATTCATTGCTTGTTATGAGCTGATACAGCTGATCATCAGTTATAACAATCTGGCAAGTTTTGAGACATGGTTCATCTGGAAATGGATCTTCAAGACTTTCGTGGCAGTGGAACTGATCACACACACATTTGATATCACGATGGCGGTATTTGATGTGTCGCAGAGTGTGGTGCGGCAGGCAGGAGGCATTATACAGGGAAGCACGGCAATAGATGCCAGTACGCTGGCAACCATGCAGTCCACACTGGAGGCTATGGAACTGGGACCGCTTCTTGCAATATTTTTACAGTCATTTATCGTGCAGTTTCTCATGTACGTACTTTCGGCAGTCATCTTTGTGATCATCAATGGACGTATGGTGGAAATCTATCTCATGGTCAGCCTGGCACCTATTCCGTTTGCAACATTCGGAAACAAGGAGCAGAGTATGATGGGACAGAATTACATGAGAAGTCTTTTCGCACTAGGATTTCAGGGATTTTTGATCATGGTATGTGTGGGAATCTATGCAGTCCTGATCCAGTCAGTAGCTTTCAGTACAGATATCATTGCTTCGTTATGGAAGGTTATGGGCTTTACGATCCTGTTGGCCTTTACGCTATTTAAGACCGGAGCAGTAGCACACAGTATATTCCATGCACATTAAGGAGGCAGAGTATGGCAGCATCTTATATCAGTGTTCCAAGGGACCTGACAAAAGTAAAAAGCAAGGTGATGTTCAATCTGACAAAAAGGCAGCTGATCTGTTTTGGCATGGCGGTACTGATCGGAGTACCGTCATTTTTTCTGATGAAGACAGTAATGAAGACCAATACGGCAGTTATGGGAATGATGGTCATTATGATGCCATTCTTTTTCCTTGCCATGTATGAGAAAAACGGGCAGCCGCTGGAAGTCATTTTGAACCATATGATACAGGCAATTTTCAAAAGACCGAAGATCCGCCCATATAAGACGGATAACTATTACGCAGCACTTCTGCGTCAGGCAGAGGCAGAAAAGGAGGTAGAAAAGATTGTTAGACTTTCTCAAAAAGAAAAATCAGGAGAGCAGGAAGTTCACAATGCCGGAAGGATTAAGCAAAGCAGACCAGATGGCAGTAAGGGAGATCGTAAGAAATGCCCAGAAAAATGATGGCATACCGAAGACGGCACAGCAGAGCATTCCTTTTGACAGGATGTTTCCGAATGGTATCTGCCGTGTAGGGCTTGATTATTATACAAAGACAGTCCAGTTTCAGGATATCAATTACCAGCTGGCACAGCAGGAAGACAAGACGGAGATCTTTGAGGAATGGTGCGCATTCTTAAATTTCTTTGACAGTTCCGTAAAGTTTCAGCTTTCATTTGAAAATATGGCAACGGATGTATCGGATTTTGAGAAGAGCATCAAGATCTCCCATAAAAATGACGGATTCGATGATGTCAGGGATGAGTATTCGGAAGTGCTCCTTCATCAGATGGAAGCGGGAAATAATGGTCTTACGAAGACGAAATATCTTACTTTCGGGATCCATGCGGAGTCCATGAAGACAGCAAAACCGAGACTTACGCATATCGAAACGGATATCCTTAATAACTTCAAGAGGCTGGGAGTACAGGCAAGGAGCTTAAACGGCAGTGAAAGACTGGAACTGATGCACAGACAGTTTCACATGGGGGATGATGCGAAGTTCCGTTTCGACTGGAAGTACCTGACAGGATCAGGACTTTCGGTTAAGGATTTTATTGCACCGAGCAGCTTTGCATTTCCTACCGGAAGATATTTTCAGATTGGAGAGATGTACGGATGCATGAGCTTTTTATCCATTGATGCATCAGATATCAGCGACAGGCTTCTGGCGGATTTCCTTTCCATGGAATCAAGCCAGATAGTTACCATGCATATCCAGTCCGTAGATCAGAATGAGGCAATCAAGACCATCAAGCATACGATCACAGAGCTTGACCGTTCCAAGATCGAGGAACAGAAAAAAGCAGTAAGAGCCGGCTATGACATGGATATCATCCCATCGGATCTTGCAACTTATGGCAAGGATGCAAAGGCACTCTTAAAAGAATTGCAGTCCCAGAATGAGAGAATGTTTCTTCTGACGTTTCTGGTCATGAATACAGGAAAGACGAAGCAGGAACTGGAAAACAATGTGTTTCAGGCGGCTTCCATTGCACAGAAACATAACTGCAATCTAATCAGGCTGGATTACCAGCAGGAGCAGGGGCTTATGAGCACGCTACCACTGGCAAATAACCTGATCGAGATTCAGAGGGGAATGACCACATCCAGTACGGCTATTTTTGTGCCGTTCACTACTCAGGAGCTTTTCCAGAGAGGGGATGAGGCATTGTATTATGGTCTGAATGCGCTTTCCAACAATATGATCATGGTGGACAGAAAGAAACTGAAAAATCCGAATGCACTGATCCTTGGTACACCGGGATCTGGCAAGTCATTTTCTGCAAAGAGAGAGATTGCCAACAGTTTTCTGGTTACGGATGATGACATTATCATCTCGGATCCGGAGTCAGAGTATTCTCCGCTGGTCGCAAGGTTCGGTGGACAGGTTATCAGGATCAGTCCGACATCCGACCAGTACATCAACCCTATGGACATCAATATGAACTATTCGGATGACGACAACCCGATTGCACTGAAAGCAGATTTTATTCTGTCCTTATGTGAGCTGATCGTTGGGAACAAGGATGGTCTGCGTCCGGTAGAAAAGACGGTCATTGACCGCTGTATCAGGCAGATCTATCAGAAATATTTTGAAAATCCGGGACCGGAGAATATGCCGATCCTTGGAGATCTGTATGAGGCACTTCTTTCCCAGGAGGAGCCGGAGGCAAAGCATGTGGCAACCGCCCTTGAAATCTATGTGTCAGGTTCCCTGAATGTATTCAACCACAGAACCAATGTGGAGCTTACGAACCGCCTTGTATGTTATGACATCAAGGACCTTGGAAAGCAGCTCAAAAAGATAGGAATGCTCGTGGTACAGGATCAGGTATGGGGACGAGTAACGGAGAACCGGATCCAGGGAAGATCGACCAGATACTATATGGATGAGATGCACCTTCTCCTCCGTGAAGACCAGACGGCAGCCTATACGGTTGAAATCTGGAAGCGTTTCAGAAAATGGGGAGGAATCCCGACCGGCATCACCCAGAATGTAAAGGACCTTCTTGCTTCCAAGGAAGTGGAAAATATCTTTGAAAACTCTGATTTCATTTATATGCTCAACCAGGCAGTAGGGGACAGACAGATCCTTGCGAAGCAGTTAAATATCAGCCCTCACCAGCTTTCGTATGTAACACATTCGGGAGAAGGCGAAGGGCTTTTATTCTATGGAAATGTGATCCTTCCATTCGTGGACAGATTCCAGACAAATACGGAGCTTTACCGTATCATGACAACCAGACTGTCCGAAGTGGCTGATGCAAAGAAGGAACAGTCAGCGTAGAGGCTGTTTCTTCGGAAAGGATAGAGCATGAATGAAGAAAAATATACAAGGGATTCTGCTAAGAAGTCCACCCGGAAGAAAAAAGTGAATCCGGATATCCATGCAGGGAAAAGCCACGGCAAAAAGCTGAAAAATGATTCATCGGCAGCCAGAAGTTACCGTGATAAGATCCGGTACGGGAAAAAGGATAATTCACTGTCTGTCAGCGAAGCAAAAGAACTTCACAGCATGAAGAAGCAGGGGAGAAGGAGGATATATAAAAATCAGGCAGTTGCAGCCACAGTAAGAAAAACCACGATTAAAAATGAGGATGACAACAGTGGAACAGACAGCCTGAATGCAGGACTGGCAGCCGTGGAGACCGGTATTGGAAAAGTACGGGAACATGGACAGGCAAGGAAATATTCTTCCAAAATCCATAACCGTAATGAACATCTGGATGCCGTGCAGGGTGCGAAAGGAGCGAAAGAAGCCGGAGAGGCTGGAGAAAGCACCATGTCAGCTACCGTGAAGAAAACACGCAAAAAGCTGATGCAGAGGGAATTTGCTGAGGCGGTAGCAAAGAAGCAGGCAAAGGAAGCTGCAAACGGAGCAGGAAAAATCAGTAAAAAGCTGACAGATCAGGCGGAGGATCTTATGGGAAGGCTTGCAGAGATGCTGAAAGAATTCTGTGAAGACCATCCGATCGGCATGATCATAGCAGTGGCAATATTGATCGTTGTTCTTGTGATATCGGGGGCACTGACATCCTGTTCTGCTCTTGGAAGCGGCATAAATAGTGGAACTGTGGCAACTTCATTTACCGCTGAGGATGATGATATCAGGCAGGTGGAAGCAGATTATGTGGCACTGGAGACGGCGCTGCAGAATAAGGTGGACAGCATCGAGACAGATCATCCGAGATATGACGAATACAATTATTCACTTTCAGAGATATCCCATAATCCTTTTGAACTGGCGGCACTGCTGACGGTTCTGTATGAGAACTATACACCGTCAGAGGTTCAGTCAAAATTACAGACCATCTTTGATTATCAGTATAAGCTGACATCAACGGAAGTTGTGGAGATCAGAACCAGGACAGAGACCAGATGGCATTATGTGACACATTACCGGGATGAGGAAAGAACCGGATACCGCCTGATAAACGGACGTCTTGAATCCTATACCTATACAGTGTCAGTTCCATATGAGGTATATGAACCCTATGAGGTTGAAGTGGAGTATGAGTACAAGATACTGAATACAACGCTGACCAACAATGGAATATCCGCAGCTGTCAGTGCACTGAATCTGACGCAGGATCAGATGGAACGGTATACGCTGCTTCTGGAGACCAGAGGCAACAAACCGGATATCTTCGGGGATAATGTATATGCAAATCCGGGTGTATCGGAGGAATATGAGAGATATGCCGTACCGGGAGAATACCTGACGGACCAGCAGTTTTCCAATATGCACCGGGAAGCTGAAAAGTATCTTGGATATCCTTATGTATGGGGAGGATCCTCACCGGGGACAAGTTTTGACTGTTCCGGTTTTGTGAGCTATGTCATCAATAATTGTGGAAATGGCTGGAACTATGGCAGGCTTACGGCAAATGGCTGGAAGAATGCAACCGCAAGGGTGGCAGCTTCCGATGTAAAACCGGGGGATCTGGTCTTTTTCCAGGGAACCTATAACACAGCCGGAGCATCCCATGTGGGTATTGTAGTCGATCCAGTAAATAAGATCATGATTCACTGTGGCAATCCAATCCAGTATGCGTCATATGATACGCCATACTGGAGGGCACATGCCTATTGCTATGGAAGAATCCAGTAATTATGAATGCAGCGAAAGTCACCAAAGTGGTGGCTTTTTTGCTGTCACAAAGGAAAGGAGAGCGCTTATGTATGCAAAGTTAGATAAGCTCCGCGAGGATCTGAAAAAGGCAGTAGCCAAAAGAGAGGCAGCGGATGCAAAGGTAAAGCAGCTGGAAGCAAAGCTGAAAGAAGAGGAAAACCAGCAGATCGTCAGTGATGTTGCATCCTACAATTTATCACCGGAACAGCTGGCACAGTTCTTACAGCTTGCAAACAGTGGCAGGTTACAGGAAATGCTCAGCGGACAGGTTCCGATGCCCGGAGCCGTGAATGCAGATACATCCGGTAAAAAACAGAATGAAGACAATGAGACAGATATGGATAAGGAAGAGGAGGATTTTTTAGATGAAGAGAATGAATAATTTGAAAAACGTGATTGCAGCAAAGATTATGGGAGGTCTGGTAATCGGAATGACAGCCGTTGCGGGTGTGGCACCGGTTACTGTATTTGCACAAAGTCAGGAAGCAGAATGCATCTGTGAGGAAAAGTGCTCTCAGGATTCCACCAATGAGGAATGTGCAGTATGCCTTTATGATTACAATGTCTGCCAGGGTGTGGACGCACATGCAGAAGGTTCAGAGGAATGTACTGAGACAGCCGAGGAAAGCTATGGTCCTCTTACACCGGATGGAAATATGAATCTGGTGGATGATTATGGTTCCATTGAGGCAGGTGGCAAGCAGTTCATTACGGTTACAACCAAGTCCGGCAATTATTTCTATATCATCATTGACCATGACGATAAGGGAACAGAGACCGTGCATTTCCTGAATCTTGTTGATGAATCAGATCTCTTGAAGCTTATGGAGGATGATGATGTGGAGTCCTATATGAATTCCCAGGGCATGACCGCTTCGGAGAAAGAGACAGAAGAGGTCAAAAGTACAGAGGCTACAGAAGAAATCTCTGAGGAGCCAAAGGAAGAGACAAAAGCTCCTGAGACTGGTAAGAAGAAAAATGTAACAGGAATTATGGCACTGTTCCTGATCGCAGCCATTGGTGGTATTGGTGGATTTATGTATATGAAGTCTAATAAGGGAAAGAAAAAAGCAGATGCACCGGATCCGGATGCAGATTACTTCGACAGTGATGATGACGAGGATTATCTTGCAGATATGGTCATTGAAGAAGAGTCTGTATCAGATACAGAGGAAGAAAGCCCTGATGAAGATACAGGAGAAGATGATCAGGACGAGATGGATGAAGAGTAGCATCAAGGGAATGAGGCAGTCGTAAGGCTGCCTTTTTCTGATGGGAGGAATCTATGGAAGACAAGGAATTTGATAAGCTCACACCAGAGGAGAAAAAGGCAAGATTTCAGAAAGCAGTAGATGATTATAACAGTGGATTTGTTGAAGTGGATTATACATTTAGATCTGTTGCATCAATACGTGTTGAAGAAGCTATGGAAGATGCCGGAAGGGTGTCGGAGGAGTTCAAGCCGGCACAGATCAAGGTAATCTATGAAGCAGCAAAAGCAGACCTGAACCTGGAACATTACATGAATCCGAAGTTTTCTGCATCACATATGAAATTCATCATGGAGCAGGAAATGGCAGGTAAGGATGTCACATGGCTTCCTATCGGGAAAATCCTCCACAGGAGCATTGTGGACAAACCACTTACCAGAGACCAGATAAGAAGGATAAAGGAAAGGATGCAGAGGGCAGAGCCTAAAGATTCTGTGATTGCAGATCTGCATGAAAAGAAAAAAGAAGCGGCCAGGGTTCCGAAGAAACAGGGACAGCAAAAGAAGAAAGGAGAGCGGTAGTATGGCAAGAAAAAGCAGATATCTGGGATATATGAAGAGATTGCAGAAGATTTCCAAGCATGAGAAGACATCTACAAAAGAGTCTTTACTGGACAAGCTCAGGAGCATGAAAAACAGGGAGTTTACAATGAACATACCTGTTGGGGAAGGAGCGGAGGATGAACATTAGCGGAATCCGTCCGAAACAGGAATTTTATGCCGGCGTGGAGAGACGGGAACCAGAGAAAAAAGAAATGCACCGGCTGAATCAGGTGGCTATCCGTATGGTGGAAATGCCGCCTCTTTTCAGTGAGGAACCTATGAATGGTCCGGCGGCAGCAGTAAAAGTTATGGCAGATACATTTCGGGATTATGACAGGGAAGTTGTTGCTGTTGTGAATCTGCGGGCTGACATGAGACCAATCAATATAAATATTGCAAGTATAGGTGCTCTTGACCAGTCGATTGCACATCCAAGGGAGATTCTTAAGAGTACCATTTTGTCCAATGCAGCGGCTATCATACTGGTCCATAATCATCCGTCCGGCAGACTGGTTCCAAGTGTGGAAGATATCGGTCTGACTGACAGAATGAATAAGATTTGTGATTTGATAGGTGTTAAATTGGTGGACCACATCATAGTGGGACCTGGAAATGAATTTTATTCATTTCAGGAGAAAAATCAGATGCCTTTAGCGTCATTGAAGCTGACAAAAAATCTGGAAGATATAGAACTGGAGGGATTTAGAGTGGCAGAAAATACAGCGGTAAAAGAAGAGAAGAAGGTAATCACGCTTACGGTTGCGGAATGCATGGAATTTCACAGCATGGGTGAATTTCATGAGAATATCAAGAGTGTGGCAGAGGCAGTAGCAAAATTCAAAGCTATTCCACCGGAGCGTATGCACGGAGTTCCGGCAATCGGAATCAGGGCGGCTGATCCAAAGGATCCGGATGAATATACGGAGATGGATGTACTGATCGGGAGAAGGATTGACATGGATATGCTTCGTTATATACCGGAGATTGCAGACAACTGGCAGGCACAACAGATGATTGCATCACTGATCCATGAGATGCCGGATGTAAAAGTTGTGGGACAGATCCCCGACAGCATACAGAAGAAAATCGACTGGCTGGAGTCCAGGGATAAGCGGACGGATGAATTGCAGCAGATAACTGACAAACTGGAGAAGGGAGTTGTGGAGGTGTTCCAGAGTGACAGATATAAGCAGTTTCTTGACACGATGGCGAAATTTCCAAGATATTCCGTGAATAATTCACTTCTGATCATGATGCAGAAACCGGATGCACAGCTGTGCCAGAGTTTTACCGGTTGGAAGCAGATGGGGCGGTATGTGAAAAAGGGAGAAAAGGGAATCAGCATCCTTGCCCCGGCACCTTATAAGATCGAGAGAGAACAGACAAAACTGGATGAAAAGGGAAGACCGGTATTTGATGCTGACGGAGAACCGGTAAAGGAGAAAGTGGAAGTCACGATCCGGGCATTCAAGGTGGTAAAGACATTTGACCTGTCCCAGACAGACGGAAAAGAACTTCCTACCATCGGTCCGTCTGAACTGGTGGGAAATATTGAAGGATATCCAAAACTTTTGCAGGCATTGCAGGAAATCAGCCCGGTTCCGGTATCTTTTGAGCTGATTGATGGAGATGCCAAGGGATTCTATCATCTGGAAGACAAGAAAATTGTGGTTCAGGATGGCATGAGTGAGGTACAGACCATTAAGACACTGCTTCATGAAATGGCACACCAGAAACTGCATGACAAGGATAATGTGCCGGAGGCAAAAGACATTTCAAGGAATGGGAAAGAAGTTGAGGCTGAGAGTGTTGCATATGTAGTATGCCAGCATTACGGAATCAACACTTCTGACTATTCCTTTTCTTATGTCGCGGGCTGGTCAGAGGGAAAGGAAACACCAGAGCTGAAAGCATCCCTTGATAAGATCCGCCAGACAGCGTCGGAGTTCATCTATCAGATTGACCAGAAGATGGAAGTGCTGATGGCAGATAAGGAACAGGTGCAGGAATCGGCAAAAGCACCAAGTCCGTTTGCACAGGAGCTTATGGACAAAATTACAGAGGGTGCAAAGGATATGGGCTTTATTCCGGTCGTACCTGAGACACAGGAGAAAACTGTCAACCCGGAATTAAAGGTAGTTGTTGACAAGGCCCTGAAGGATCTTGATAAGAAAAGGACTCTGTCAAAGGTAAAGGAGTCTGTGAAATCAAAGCTGAAAGCCAATACGGAAAAGGCAGAGCAGGCACCTAAGAAAAGCAGAACATCGAAAGCGAAGGAGGAAAGGGCATGAATCAGAAAGAGTTCAATGAAGTGATCATCAGGCAGACGGATCGTTGTAAATCCATGCTGGTGGCAAAGGGAGCAGAGTACGCTCCCAGAGCAGTGAAGAATACGGCAGTGGACAGGCTGGCGCATTTCAAGAAGGCAGCAGTGGTGCTGAATACCACGCCGAGAGCAGCACTTATGGGGATGCTGTCCAAGCATCTGATCTCTGTATCGGATATGTGTATGGGTGAGCAGCAGTATTCCAAAGAGCAGTGGGATGAGAAGATCACCGACAGTATTAACTATTTCCTGATTCTTTGTGCGATTGTAGAGGAGGAACTGAATGAAGAAAATTGAAGTGAAGATATTAAATCCGGAATCCATTGACCAGGCAGAGAAGCTGATGGTCTGTGCGGCAAGGCTGACACAGAGAGGACATCAGATTTCCTGCCTGGATGATTTTATGGATCTGTATGAAAAGCCATACCAGAGATCCACCGTGGCAAATCTTGTGAAGCTGCCACATCCGACGATTCAGAAATTTGGAATCATCAATGTGGTTGTAGTCGGTGCATCCAGAAGATTCCTGGCACAGATTACCAGGCACCAGAATGAAGTGAAATATATGTCGGCAAGCCTGCAATACAGTGACTATTCAGGAGTGGAGGATTTTGTCATTCCCTATGATCTGATAGGAACCGGACAGGAGGAAGGATATTTAAGACAGTGCAGCATGGCAATGAAAAATTACCAGGAAATGATCAGATATGGGGTTGATAATGATTCTGCCGGATACTGTGCACCGCAGGGAATGAGGAATATTCTTCTGATCGGCGCAACACCGTATCAGTGGAAGCACATGATCCGTCAGAGAACATGCAGGAGAAACACAAAGGAAACCAGATATGTGATGCTGAAAATCTGGGAACAGCTTCTGGAGCAGAACAGGGAACTGTTTTCGGACTGTGGACCATTTTGTATGAATGGTGGATGTGAGGAAGGAAATATGACCTGTGGAAAGATTATTCCACCGCAGATGTCGCCAACAGACATTATCAGGGTGGATTTTCCAAAACTGTGCGAAGAGAGTGCGTTGGAGGAAGGAGTATCAGATGAAGATACAGCTGATTGATTTTGGTGGGAGAAGCCCGGAAAGGGCTCATGCCAATGATGCCGGGGCGGATGTATTCAGTCCAAAGGATGTTGAGATCCGGCCGGGAGATATCTGTAAGCTTCCTCTGGGATTTGGATTAAAAATACCGGATGGCTATGCTGGGTATATATTTCCAAGGAGCGGATTAAGTTCACAGGGAATTGTGTGTGAGCTGCCACCTATTGATTCTGGATATATGGGAGAGGTTCATGCAATCATCTCTAATGTCGGTAACAGGGAATATGAAATCAAGGAGGGTGATAAGGTAGGACAGCTTGTGATCATGCCGATCTTGATACCAGATTTTACTTTTGAAAACTGGAAAGAGCGTGGAAATGGAGCTTTTGGTTCAACAGGAAGATAGAGATTATCGATCTTTTGCTAGTGTGTAGATATGTGTATGTGATATAATAAGTAAAAGAAATTTGCAAATCGGAAGTTGACAAGGAGTTTTGATAGCGTGAAAAAAATATTTCTTAAAATTGTGATAGGGGTTGTTCTTGTTTGTATTTTATTTGTTTGTTTTCTTTATACGAACAATGAGATCGGCGTGACTTCATCTAAGCTGGAGGCAGATATTCGTTCGTCGCAGAAGATTAAGGATGATTGGACGGTCGATGGAAGCGTTTCCAGCACGATGGCTGCATATATTTCTTACCCTCAGGATTTGAGTGACCATTCTTTTTCCGTCTATGTCAACCGCCCTGGTCTTTCCTTTGGATACTTTTTCCGTGGGGGTGGAAACCTTTCGGGGGTTCAAAGAGGAATTGCCGAGTACACCGTAGAAGGATATAATGAGCGAGCATTTATTTCTATGAATCAGCAACAGGTAACACAGCTTGAAATAGATGACGGCAACACAATTCAAGTGCTTGACATTGACAGCAATAAACCTTTTGCGATTGTTTTGCCTATAAATGCGGGAACCATTACATTCTATGATGTGAATGGCAATACTGTGGAATACTGGAACAATTCTCTTTGACAACTTCAAGTTTGTCTGATTCACACACAATTTAATAACAAATTTACATAGCACTTTAGCCAAAATGGTTAAGGTGCTATTTTTTTACCACAAAAGGAGGAATGAAATGTCATATAAATTAGTAATTGCCGAGAAGCCTTCGGTGGCACAGTCCATTGCAAAGGTAATCGGTGCAGACAAGAGAGAGGACGGCTACCTGGAGGGCAATGGTTATATTGTCAGCTGGTGTGTGGGGCATCTTGTGGAGCTTGCATCACCGGAGTCCTATGATGAGAAATATGAAAAGTGGAGATATGAGGATCTTCCAATCCTGCCATCAGAATGGAATTACCAGATTGCAGAAGCAACCCGAAAGCAGTTCGGAATTCTGAAAAAACTGATTGAAAGAGAGGATGTAACCGGATTAGTGGAAGCCACTGATGCCGGACGAGAGGGAGAGCTGATCTTCCGGCTTGTATATGATCAGGCAAAATGCAAAAAGCCATTCGAGCGCTTATGGATTTCTTCAATGGAAGACCAGGCGATTTCGGATGGCTTTTCTCATCTGAAAAATGGCAGGGAATATGATGATCTCTACCGGGCGGCACTATGCAGGGAGCGGGCGGACTGGATTGTTGGAATGAATGCAACCAGGTTATTTTCAACTTTGTATGGACAGACACTGAATGTTGGAAGAGTCATGACACCGACGCTTGCCATGATCGTACAGAGGGAGGCAGAGATTGATGGATTTAAGCCGGAACCAATTTACAGACTGTCCATCAGCTGCGGAGGCATTACGGCATTATCAGATCGTTTCGAGAAGAAACAGGATGCAGAGAATATCCTGAATGTGCTGAAAGAACAAAAGGCCGCACAGGTGACAAAGATTGATCCGACAGATAAGCAGGAGAAGGCGCCACAGCTCTACAGCCTTACTGCGTTGCAGAGAGATGCCAACCGTTTTCTGGGATTCACGGCACAGCAGACACTTGATTATACCCAGAGTCTTTATGAGAAGAAGCTGGTAACCTATCCGAGAACAGACAGCCGTTTTCTTACAGAAGATATGGAAAACATGATTCCTGATCTGGCAGGAAAGATGGCTGCAAAATTCGGATATACCAGAAAAATGGCGGTTTATCCGAAACAGGTAATCAACAACAGCAAGGTCAGTGATCACCATGCAATCATTCCTACAGTCAATGTGGCAGATGCAGAGTTTGGAGAACTGCCATCTGGGGAACAGAAGGTGTTGAGCCTGATTACAGCCAGACTGTTATCTGCACTTGGAAATCCGGCAGTGAGAAATGAAGTGGATGTGGAATTTACCTGTGCAGATACAGTATTCAGGGCAAAGGCAAAGAACATCAGGGAAAAGGGATGGAGAGATATTCAGGAATGGATCATGGGAGGCAGTGCAGAAAGCACAGATTCTGAAAATGACAGGAAAGAAAAAAGTGAGAATGCTGATATGCTGGCCTGCATTGCAACTCTGACCAACGGAAAGTCTTATCCATTACAGAATCCTAAGATGGAGGAAGGAAAGACCACACCTAAGAAACATTTTACAGAGGACAGTTTACTGTCTGCAATGGAGAGAGCCGGAGCAGATGAGATGCCGGATGAAGTGGAGAGGAAAGGAATCGGAACCTCCGCAACCAGAGCAGCTACGATTGAGAAGCTGGTCCGTATCGGATTTGTGGAACGTAAAGGAAACAAAAAGACAAAGTACCTTCTTCCGACACATAAGGGAGTTGCACTGATCACGGTCATGCCGGAGCAGATCCAGTCCCCATCCATGACAGCAGAATGGGAGCAGAAACTTCTGGATGTTGAGAAGGGAGCATTCCGGGATGCAGAGTTTATGAACGAAATCGAAGGGATGATCACGGAACTGGTCAGAACCTATAAGATCATCGAAGATGCAGAAGCGCTCATGCATCCGGTACTGGAAGAAATCGGAACATGCCCTTGCTGTGGCAGGCATGTAGTCGAGAGGCAGAAAGGATATTCCTGTGAGAACAGGCAGTGTAATTTTGTGCTGTGGAAGCAGAACCGATTCTTTGAAGCTCTTGGCAAAAAGATGACCAAGCCTGTGGCTATAAAACTTCTTTCTGATGGAAAAGTGGCACTGAAAGGCTGTAAGTCAAAGAAGACCGGAAAGACCTATGATACAACGGTCATCATGACAGTGGATGAGAAACAGAGAGCAGTATTTGAACTGAATTTTGAGAAGGGAGCAGACAAATATGGAAAAAGCAAAAACAAGAAAGATTAAAAAGTGGGATGAAGTACACGGAGAGCACGAGGTGGAAGTATCGGACAATACCGGAGGATGTGAGCCGGAAGAGGTGGCTGGAGCCAGCCCTTCCATCAGCAGAAATCCGATGAGGAGCATCGAGGATATGGTGGAGCAGAACGACAACAGCTTTGATGGTGTGATCAATAATGTGAAAGTGGAACCGGCAGCAGGCACTTTGGAAATTGTACCGGATGATAAAAAATCCGTATTGGAAAAATTAAAGGAACAGAGGAAACAGATGCAGTCCCCTGTGCCTGTTTCTGATAGAAAGCCGGTTCCGGGATGTTGTTTTGAAAGAGAGTTCCAGGGATGGTAGAAAGATCAAAACGAATTGAGCTGAGAGTGACAGCAGATGAACTTAGACAGATTCATGAGCGTATGCAGGAGGCTGGTATTTCCAGTCTCACTGCATATATGATCAGGATGGCACTTCACGGATATGTCATTGTGATGGATCTTTCTGACTTAAAAGAAGTCCTTCGTCTTTTACAGATATCCGGAAATAATCTGAATCAGTATGCAAAAAAGGCAAACGAAACAGGCAGCATTTATCATGAGGATATCGAAGAACTGAGAACAAATCAGAAAGAGATTTTGCAGGAAATGAGAAAAGTGCTGGACAGACTGACAGCAATTATGTAAGGCAGGTGAGAAGATGGCGGCAACAAAACTGATAGCAATGCACCAGAATAAAGGCCGGAGTGTGATGCGGTGTCTGAAAGACAGGACCGATTATGCCATGAATGGAGAAAAAACGGATGAGGGAAAATATATTTCCTCTTATCAGTGTAATCCGGAGCTTGTTGATCTGGAATTTGCTCAGGCAAAAAAGGAATATCTACATAAGACATGGCGGCAGCCTAAGGGAGATGTGATTGCATATCAGATCCGCCAGTCCTTCAAGCCGGGAGAAATCACACCGGAGGAGGCAAATGAAGTCGGATATGAAACCGGCATGAGATTCACAAAAGGGAAGCACGCATTTATTGTGGCAACTCATGTGGACCGGGCACATATTCATAACCACATCATATTCAATTCCACCAATCTGGAATGTGACCGGAAGTTTCGGGATTTCTGGTTTTCCGGAATAGCATTGCAGAGACTCAGCGACATTATCTGTCTGGAGCATGGGTTTTCTGTCATTCCAAAGGTAAAGCCGAGTGAGAGGCAGCGGAGAACAAAGTACCCGGAACGTGTGAGCATGAGGGATGTCATCCGGGAAGATATTCTGAAATGCCTGGATCAGAAACCGGCAGATTTTGAAGAACTTCTGAAACTTTTACAGGCAGAAGGATATGAAATCAAGCGTGGAAAGCATACCGCAGTCTGTGGAAAAGAGCAGAAACGTTTCATCCGGTTCCGCTCACTTGGAGAGGATTTTACAGAAGAAAATCTGAAAAAAGTGATTGCCGGAGAGAAAGAGCTTCCCGAACGAAATGAAAAAGTGCCAGAACGGAAAGAAGCAAAACCGGAAAAGCGTAAGTTTGATCTGGTAGTTGATATTCAGGAAAAAATGGCACAGGGAAAGAACGGAGGATATGTCCGGTGGGCGAAAAAATATAATGTGAAACAGTTTGCGGAATCTATTCTGTTTTTACAGCAGCATGATATTCACGATAAGGAAACGCTGGATGCATTGGTGGACGGGAGCTCTGCAAAATACCATGAGCTTATGAAAACCATCAAAGATGCAGAGGAGAAGATGGCAGCAAATAAAGTGATCAAGACTCACATTATCAATTATGCCAAGACCAGGGAAACATATATTGCCTACCGAAAATCAGGATACAGTAAGAAATTTTACGAGGCACACCGGGATGAGATTACTCTTCATAAGGCAGCAAAGGAAGCATTTTCAAAACTGCCGGATGGAAAGATTCCAAAGGTAAAGGATCTGAATGAAGAATTTGCAAGACTGCTTTCAGAGAAAAAGGCAGCTTACAGCGAATACAAGAAAATAAAAAAAGAAATGCGGGATTATCAGATAGCGAAGCAAAATGTGGAATCCTTCTATGCTGCTCAGCAGAGCTGGGACATAGAGGAAGACATGAAAAAGAAACGGCAGCAGGCGAGGTAAGCATACGAGCAATCATCAAAAATACAAATGGGTGGTTGCTCTCTTTTTTTATATTCCGGCAGAGCAGGAATGTATCAGCACTCACGAAGTGAGGGCGCGGTTTGTCATCGAAGATGACATTCTAAGGGGATTGGGGATGTGCCTCCAACAAGCAAAATGCGCCCGTGTACGTACGGGGGCACTGCTTGCTAACTTGCGAAGCAACAACGATTGCGGCCTTGGTGCGCCGCTATTTTCAAAGGAGAAAAGACAATATGGAAGAAAGAAGAGAGAAAGACATTGTAGCAGATGACATCACAGATATCACATTGATACAGGTGGGATATTACTGGAATTCTGGATACAATGAATTTGATTTTACCTGTAAGATCAAGGGAGAAGATGATGTGCTCCACATGAGGGAGCAGAGACATGACGATGGCAACAGCCTTGTAATCCGGTCAGAGAAGGATGATATCTGGGAAAGAATTTCCACAAAGGAAGCGTTCAAGCTGGACGATAAATTACAGGAGGTAATCCAGTATGGCAATTATCATAAGAAAATAGAAGGTCTTACAACAGTGGATGACTGTAAGGATCTGGAATTTGAACTTATGGAGAATGACAATGTTTATCTAAACAGAGTGCTGGGAAAGTTGTGGACAGAACTGGAAGCAAAAGAAACGGAAATTATAAATGACCAGGAATATGAGAAGGCTGGACCGGTAGTGTATAGCAGCCGCGCCGTCATGGAATTTAAGGCAAAGACAGAGGAATGTTTTCGCCCGATTGATGGACGAGGTGCAGTAGAGATTGAAGAAATGGTTGAAGAATATGTGAAATCCAAGCTTATGGAAAATGGTTTCGATGCTTCTGTTCAAGGTGTAGCAATATCAGGAAGCCGTTGCAGAGGACTGGAAGGAAGCCACTCTGATTTGGATGTAGTGGTAGAACTGTCCGGCAATGAAAGAGAAGATGATCTATTCAATCTGCTTCATGAAGATGACTTTTCTATTGGCAGAGTGAAGGTTGACATCAATCCCATTACGAAAAATAAAACGGGAACATTGGAAGAGTACCTTTCAGGGGTGGAGAAATATCTGGAAGAAAAAGGCCAGAAGGTATCTGTTAGGGAAAAGCTCAAGGAAAAGAAAGCTGCAGTTAAGTCACAGAAAGTGAAATCAGAAAAAGAGGGAAAGAAGAAAACGGAAAGTTTAAGGTAAGAAAGGTTTTTGTTTTGGCAAAGTTGTAGTTATTGTTGGCTGTGGCTTTGCCCATTTTTTTGATGGGGAGAAAAGCAGAATGTCTCAGAGTGTTAGAGTGGAAATTCAAAGAGTCCGTTTTTGGGGGGCAATCAATTCATAGCCAATCAGCCAATCAATTCAGCCAATCAATTCATATAATGGTATATAGAGTGAATAGATAATTAACTGTTGAGAAAATCAAAATGCAATTGAGAAAATCAATCAAAACTGGAAGTAAATATTCAAACTTTTTTAGCCATTTTAAAAAAACAGATATATCTGCAGAATGTGATAGATGTGTAGATGGAGTTTCAACTATTTCTTTATATCAAAGAATGGGATTGCCTATATATTTAAGATGTGAAGATGAAGAAAAATTCGGTCTCTATATAGGGTTTAAGAGGGCTTCAGAGTCATTAATAAGAGCTTCGATGGAAGCAAATGCTTTTGTTGTTTTAGATGTAAGTACGTAATCATCGGTACCTTGTAAGAAATGCTTTATAGTTGCATAAGTTAAATGCCAGAGGACGTTTTAAAGGTTCTCTGGCATCTTTAACATCCGATCATCAATAGTAAGTACGTAATCGCTTTTCCCAAGGAGGGCACCCACAACAGCCAGACCGCTGGCTGGGATAATGCGTTCATTTGTAAACTCAACAATAATGTTCTTATTGGTGTTCAGTGTGATTCGGTGGTTGTTATTCATGGTAAAAGACTCCAATCCATAGGTTTTGTTACGTCTATTTTACCATATAGTTTCTTCACCTGATGGGTGAATAATAATATTGAACAATAAAGTATCGCAAAAGCTTGAAATTATAGGATTTAAGGAGTCTGTGAGAAATCAACTTCACGGATTCAGGTATTAATAATTATCTTACGAATTGATTCCTATAGTCCTTCGGGCTAAGACCTGTGTTTTTTTTAAAAATAACGGAAAAATATGCAGGGTCATGAATTCCTATTTTATCAGATATTTCAAATGTTTTAAGGTTTGTATTTGCTAAGAAATCCTTGGCCATACTGATTCTAAGCATTGTAATGTAACTTACAATTGAATGACCGCATTCTTTTTTGAAAGTTCTGCTTAAATAGGATTCATTAGTGTGAACATTTTGTGCGATAAGCTCAAGTGACAAATCGTCAGCAATATGTTCTTTGATATATGTAATTGTTTCCTCGATGAAAGAACTGTATTTTTTAGAGGACTGGGTTAATTGCTTTTTTACATCATATATAAGATTTCTGACAGTTTCTTTTAACTGGAAGAAATCTGAACCTGAATTTATTTTATTTATATATTCATCTTCTGTAGGAAGAGTATTACTTTTAAGCATTACTCTATAGCAAATAAGATAAATTTGAGTGCAGATGCTTCTAACAGTATTTTCATCAGAAAAATTGCTTTCAAGTTTATTAAATATAGAGCCTAAAATATCTGAAGCAGATTTAAAATCTAATTGTATAACTGAGTTTTCAAAATCGTGTAGCAGCAAATTAGTATCCGCAGAAAATGTTTCTTTACCTGCAACGTAATCACTGGAAAATTCAACAACATGGGCAGAAAAATAAAAATTTAAGGATAACGCTAATATTGCCTCAGAAACGGCTGTTGAAAAATTACGTGCACTGTGATGATAACCGCTTATACCCGCATTTACATTTAACGATGTAAACATTTTAAATGAAGAATCAATTGTGTTGCAGTTATCAATTATTGCGGATGTGTCTTCGGTTTCATAATCAAAATATACATTTATAATAAGATTGTTATATCTAAAGCAATAACTGTTAAGCTTGTTGTCAATTATTATATCTTTTAATGTTCCAACCATTGACATGTCATCAGGTAATTGAAATGCAGCTACGTAATAATTGTTTAAATTAATATCAAAATTTGATAGTTTGTTTAAGGAATCATCAGGTACAACATGGTCTGTAAGTTCCTGGAAAAATTGATCCTTAAGAAAAGCCTGTTCACTTTTGCTGATAGAAGATTTGGATTCAAGTAGTTTTTTCGCAACATTTTGAACTGCATTTATTACATCCTTTTTTGCAGCCGGTTTTAACAGGTATTCTGCAACATTATACTGAATTGCAGAACGTGCATATTCAAATTCTGAATATCCTGAAAGTATGATTACAGAGATTTCAGGATGGTTTTCATGAATGTATTTTGCAAGCCCAATACCATCAAGCGAAGGCATTCTTACATCGGTTATTACAATATCAATGGGAGTACTTTCGATTATGTCGATAGCCTCTGTTCCGTTCTTAGCTGTAGCTGAAACAACACAATCATATGTTTCCCAATTTATATATTCTGACAGACCTTTTCTAAATATAGTTTCATCGTCTACTATTAATAAGTGAAAAATCATACTATTACACCTTCCTATAATTTCAAGCCCTAAATCATTGATTTTTGGACTTTTTCTTTAAACAGTTACCTCATAACAAGTGCTAAAGTGCATGAACATTCATTGTATCAAGTGCTGAATAGATGAAAACATGTATACCAAATAAAGCATCCATGCTTTATAAAGGCTATAATTCCTCTGTTCTTCTTTGATGATGAACCTTCCGTGTCTAATGGCATCGTGTGCCAACTTCCTTCGTCCCATCTGCTCATACACTGAGTGCCAGCTAATCTTTCAAACAGGGTCATTCCCCACGGAGAGAACTACTGCCAGCTACAGCTCTTGTTTGTTTTGATTGTTACTGACCTTCCTTTGCTGCAGGGACTCTTTTCAGTGGACGCCTCCCCTGCTTTATCAGTTGGTCTTGGTGCTGATGTAGTGCTCTTCACACTCCATCTGGTTTACGGGTTTCTTTTCCAGAACCCTGCCCGAATCCAGATAAACTCTGAATCCCGGTAAGGGGCTGGAATTGTAATGCTATCTTAAGTAGTACTTATGCTGCCTGTGGTATTGACTGATCTGGTCTTACAATGTCTCCCAACAGTTTCTTCGGATCATATGTTGTCATCCTTAAGCTGACTGTTGTCTTCCACCTCTTTTGTCTGCGTTACTGCGTATGGATTCGCCTGCACAACACGGATTCCCTTTGCAACCAGCCAGGTTGCCAGACAGAACCAGTAATGACCGGTAGGCTCCAGCCTAACATGCTTTCAAAGCCCTCTGCCGTATTACTAAAGCCAAAAGCGGACTTACTGAGTTCTTTTCCTCTGGTATCAATTGCCCTCACATAATGTGTCTCGCTGCCAATATCGCATCCTAATATCAGCATGTCATCACTGACGAATGAAAGCTTATCGTTTTTGTCAATCTCTTGACCTATTTAAATTATACAGGAAGATTTCTTATTTTTCACATGGAATTTTAAATGAAATAGCTGTCTTTACCATAGAAGTACTTTCAATGTGTAAGGCACATTCAGGACCATACATTAATATTAATCTTCGATTTAAATTTCTAAGCCCAACATGTGTATGTCCTTTAGATGTACCTGATTCTTCAGAGGAAGGTGCATGGTTATTAAAATCAGGGATTTCATTAAATCCAATACCATTATCTTCAATTGAAATATGAAGATATTCATATTTTTCGTATAAGTAAATGTTCAGTTCACCTGAACTTTCTTTTGGTTCAAGACCATGAACATAAGCATTTTCAACAAGTGTCTGTATACAAAATACAGGAACTTTATATGAATCAAGACCTGCATCAATATGAAAGTTGATGCTTATTCGGTCTTCGAATCTAATTCTTTGTAAATAACTGTAAAATTTGACATATTTTAATTCTTCTGAAAGAGGTATTGTAAAGTCATTTTTAGATTGTACAGTTGCTTTTAACAATTCTCCAAGAGCAATTGTCATGTCATAAATTTCATTGTTATCAGACATCTCAGCTTTCCATGCAATAGCATTAAGTACATTAAAGAGAAAGTGGGGATTAATCTGAGATTGCAATGCTCGTATTTCAGAATCCTTTAACAATAACTTTTGTTCCGTAATATCTTCATGGAATGAATGAATCTCGTCCAACATATTGTTAACTGATAATTGGAGAGAATAAAATTCTTTGTATTTTTCAAGTCCGTTTATATTTCCGGAATAATCTCCCTGAGCAATTCTATTTACATAATTAATCATTAAGGAAATAGGCTGGGTGATTAGTCTGCTTATTCCAAATGCAAATATTAAAACAATAATTATAATTGATATGATTGTAATAATATATGGCAAAAGAATATTGTAAATCTGATGTTCTATTTGGCTGACAGGTGCAAGTACAGCAGCATTGATGTTAATAGCCTCCATTTCATTTGATAAAACAAAGTAATCATCAGAATCAAATTTGACAGAGGATATTTTTAATGTATCAATTGCATTAATCTGGTTATGTATTGCTGATAATTTAGTTGACTCAGCATTATATTTAAAACCCGACATAACTTCTAAATCATCGTTGTATATAAATATGCGCCAGTCATCGGAAACATATTGACTAAGGGAGGTCATCCATTCATTAATATTAATTGAAATAAGAATATCACCAATCTGCTGACCATTATTTGAACTGTATATTGTCTTTATAAAATAAATGCAGTTTGAATCATTAAATGTTCCAAATGAAAGTGAAGGAGAAGGAGATGCAAGAGAATTGTAAATCCTTCTATTCGTAATTAATGAATCGCTTGTTTCATTTTTCGAAACATGAATCTGCTTTCCGCGTTTGTTATAAATATAAACTGATTCAAGATAATTTTTTTCCCATAAATTATTCATGATAAGGGAAGAAGTTATCTGCTTTGCAGTAGTAACAGAATTAGTTGAGTCAGCATAATTGCTCTCTAACCAATTATATACGCTGGTGTTTGAAATTAATATACGATATATTGAATCTATAGTATCTATATTAGTTGATATAGCGCTGATTGTAGAGCGGCTTTCCTGTAAAATCTGTTCTTTAAAACTTTTTTGAAGTTCATTAATAGTCTTATAGCAGAATAATACACTACTAATAACTAAAGCACATGCAATAGTAACTGTAATTAATATGGTAACCTGTGTTCTTAGTTTCCTTTTTTTATGTAAAAATCCTTTTGCCATGCCTTGTCCTCGAATGATGCTATTTTATAGTTCCCTACCTTAAAGTAATTATTTTTAAATAGTTACTTTTGAATGCTATAAGCATTATATCAAAAATATTAAAGTATACAAAGAAATTATGAAAAATGTCTAAAATTAGTAAAAAAATTAAAGGTATTTGTAAAAATATTACATTAAAACTGGAAAATAACTCTGATGTAATGGCATTATCATATAAAGAATGGAGATGGAAAGATGAAAAAATTGAAATTATTGGCAATGTCTCTTGCAAAATAATTATATTTTTTTACGGATATCCAGATAAATTTATAATAAATCACAAAAATCATCTGACAATTTTATACTTATTCTCCTTATATTTAATATCTACAATAAACAAAAAGTAAATTTATTAATAGTATTGTCTAAAATGTATAAAAAATCAAAAGAATAATGCAGTAGCATGTAATTTTTTACTATATATAATGTAAAAAAAACACAAGTTTATGTAAAAATATTCTATTCAGATATTTGCAATAAAACAATATAATGTGAACATAAACAAAACAACTTTAAGGAGGAAATTAAGATATGAGAAAGAAAATGTTATGTGCATTCATGTGCTTGACAATGGTAGCTGGTCTTATGACAGGCTGTGGCTCAGACGGAAAGTCAAGCAAGAACGACACAAAGAGCGATGATGGAAAGGTGGTATTAAATGTAATTAACTACCATGTAGGTACTGATTATGCAGCAGATTATTATGAATATTTATTTGATGCATTCCAGAAGACAGAAGAAGGTAAGAACGTAGAATTTAAGTTTGAAGAAATTCCTACAACAGATTCTTACAACCAGAAGATTAAATTATTAATCTCAAGTGGTGATCTTCCTGATATCGTATTAAACGGTGGTAACAATATTACAGCTTTAGCTGCTGAATCAGGAAAGGTTCAGGATATAACATCATATTTAGATGATGATCCGGAATGGAAAGCAATGTTCAGTGATCAGGACCTTGAATTCAACTCATATAAAGGAAAGGTATATGGAATTCCTGTATCAAAGGAAATTTCATATATCTACTATAACAAAGACTTATTCAAAAAAGCAGGAATCGAAGCTCCTGATGTAGCTTATAGCACATGGGATGAATTCTATGAAGCTTGTGACACATTAAAGGCAAAAGGTATCACACCTGTAAGTATGGATAGTGCAGACTTAGGCTGGTTATCAAATCTTTGGTACAGTGGTTTAATCGGAACTGCAGGAGATGAAGGAAACACATTTATGAATACTCAGTATCCAACCGATTACAATATACCTGTAGTTGAAAAAGCAACAGCAGAACTTCAGAAGATGTTAAAGAACTATACAACAGCAGATGCTTTAGGTGGAAAATATGACACAATGGCAACTCACTTCTTTAACGGTGAAGTAGCAATGCTTCCTAACGGACCATGGATGATTCCTGATTTCAAGAGCGAAGACAAAGCACCTGAAGGATTCTATGACAAAGTTGGTATCATGCTTCTTCCAGGAAACGGAATGGAAAGTGTTCCAACACCTGGTGACATGGTAGGCGCAAAAGATCCTGAAAAGATTAAAGCAGCAGTAGCATTCCTTAAGTTCGAGACAACAGCTGAAAATCAGTTAAAGGCATTGGAAATGGCAGGATTACAGCCTGTATCAAGTAACATTGAAGTACCTGAAAGCTTAAAAGAATCTGATCCATTAATGGCAGAAGTATTAGATATTCAGTCAAAAGCAACATATACATATGGTCAGAATCAGGCTTACTGGTATCAGAATGTAATCGATGAATTTTCAAATCAGTTACCTGAACTTGCAAGTGGCAGCTTAGATGCAGAAGGATTTTGTAAAAAGCTTACAGATGCAGCGCAGAAAAACGATTAATTCTTAACAATCAAGTGTTGCACTAATAAAAGTTAGTGCAACACTATTTTTTTGAAAGGAAGTATAAAATATGTCTACAAAAAACAAGAGAGGATGGATATTTTTATTTGCATTGCCTTGTGTAATCCTATTTTGTATAGTGTACGCTATTCCATTCATAATGGTTATGATAACTTCACTTTGCAATTATACATTGACTCAGTCACCAACATTTTTAGGATTAGATAATTTCAAGACAATATTTGCAGACCAGGACTTTAGAGTATCTATCATTAACACATTAAAATGGGTAGTAATTCAGTCAACATTACATGTACTTATGGGATTTATAATGGCTCTTATTTTAAGAAGAAAGCCAAAGGGATGGAAATTTGCAAGAGTTGCATATGTAATTCCTAACATTATCCCAACAGCAGCAACAGCAGTTATGTACTCATTGCTTTTAAACCCTACATTCGGTGTAGTAAAAATGTTATATGAAAAATTAGGAATTGATACTATGCAGGTTGTTAACCTTTTCGGAAATTCAAAATATGCTTTCTGGACAGTAACAGCTACATGGGTTTTCTACTCAGGATTTAACATGCTTATATTCTTAGGTGAAATGGGAGCTATAAGCCCTGAAATATATGAAGCAGCTCAGGTTGATGGAGCAACAGCAGGACAGGCTGACAGATACATTACAATCCCAATGATGAAAAATGCATTTGGAACATGTGTAATTTTAGCATCAGTAGCAATGGTTTCTCAGTTCGATATTATTTACATGACAACACGAGGAGGCCCTGGAAACTCAACTCTTAATCTTCCAATGTATTTATATAAAATCATAACACTTGAAAATAACTATGGTAAAGCTAATGCAGTAGGTGTAATTCAGATTATCTTAGGACTTGTATTAGTTATATTAATTCAGAGATTGTTTAATCAGAAGAAAGAAATAGAGGAGGTATAAAATGTCAGAAACAATTAACGTACCAAGAACTTTAAAAAAACAGCCTCTTGCTATTAGAGTAATCGCAGGCATTGCGAAATATATTTTCTTATTAATAATAGTAGCTATTTCAATTGGACCTATTATTTGGGCAGCATTAAGTTCATTTAAAACTTATGCAGAAATCAATGCATCAGCATTGTCATTGCCAAAGAGCTTTAATTTTAAAAACTATGCAGATGCATTTAAATATGCACCAATTCAGAAATATTTCTTAAACAGTGTAATTGTAGTAGGTGTCAGCGTATTAGTTACATTATGTGTAGTTGCAATGTGTGCATATATAACAGCAAGATATAATTTTAAATTAAAAACAATTTTGGTTCTTATGATTTCAGCATCATTAATGCTTCCTGCACAGGCAATTTCACAGCCATTGTTCTCAATCTTTAAGACACTCGGATTGTATGATACAAAGCTTGGATTAATTATTGTTTATGCAGCTATGGGTATTCCAATGTCATTCTTCGTTATGACAAGTTATTATAAAACAATACCTTTATCATTAGAAGAATCAGCGTACATTGACGGAGCTACATTTATTCAGACATTTACAAAGATAGTTTTACCATTAGCTAAACCAGGATTTGCAACAATCGCAATGTTACAGTTTATCAATACATGGAACGAATTCTACTTCGCATTAATGCTTACAAGTGGTGATAAGGCAAGAACAGTACCTATTGCACTTAACTATTATTTAGGAACATTTGCAAATAACTATTCTGCACTTTTTGCGGCGGTAGTAATTACGGTATTACCAACAATTATATTCTTTATCATATTACAGAAACAAGTAATGGAAAGTTTGACAGCAGGAGCAGTAAAAGGATAAGAGAAGGAGATTGCAGCATGGGTGCAAATACATATCCTATCGAAGAATGGGTAATTACAGAAGAAAAATTTTTAAAAGAATGGAACTATAGAAATGAGACTACATTTGCTCTTTCTAATGGATATATAGGAACAAGAGGAACATTTGATGAGGGATATCCATTTACGGTAGATGAAGGTCTTGAAGGAAATTTCATTAATGGATTTTACGAGAGCGAACATATTATGTATGGCGAATGGAATTTCGGATTCCCTGAAAAAAGTCAGTCATTATTAAATCTGCCAAATCTTAAGAAAACAAAGATTGTTATTGATGGCGATGTCTTTGATTTAAATCAGGGTGAAATAATTAATTATAATCGTAAGCTTTTAATGAAAGATGGAGTTGTAGTAAGAAATGTTACATGGAAATCTCCTAATGGTAAAAAAGTTGTAGCTGAATTTAGAAGACTTGTTTCTTTAGAAAAGAAGAACATTATGGCGATTCAGATAAAATTAACTCCTGTAAATTTTAGCGGAAAAGTAGAACTTACTACATATTTAGAAGCAGGAGTAGAAAACCATACAAGAAAAACAAATCCATTAATTGACTATGGCCCATATGGAAAGCATTTAGCAGTTAAAGAGTTAAAAGCAGAAGGTGATTATTTACTTCATAAAGGAAAAGTAATCCACAGTGGATTGTCAATGGCATGCGGTAGTCTTACAAAATGTGAAGGTGTAATAAAAAACAGCGAAGTTTTAGAAGAAGGCGCATCACTTACATACGAATTATCAGTGGATGAAGGTAAAACATATGTATTTGAAAAAATGATCGCATATACTTGTGATTTTGACATCGCAGAAGACAAGATGATTGACTTCATTAAGGATGAACTTAAGAAGGCAATGGATCTTGGATATTATGAAATGGAGAAACTTCAGAAAAAACATATGGACGAATTCTGGAGTAAAGCGGATATAAAGGTTGAAGGTGATGAGGCACTTCAGCAGGGAATAAGATTCAATTTGTTCCACATAATGCAGTCTGCAGGTCGTGATGGCAGAACAGGCATGGGAGCAAAGGGACTTAGTGGTGAAGGCTATGAAGGACATTATTTCTGGGATACGGAAATGTATGTGCTTCCGGTATTCATTTACACAGAATCAGAGTTGGCAAAACAGCTGCTCAATTACAGATATGACACATTGAATCAGGCAAGAGACCGTGCCAAAATACTTGGACATGAAAAAGGTGCGTTATATCCATGGAGAACAATAAATGGAGAAGAAGCTTCTACTTACTTCCCACTTGGAACAGCACAGTATCATGTTAATGCAGACATAGCTTACGCTTTTAAACTTTATCTTGATATTACAGGAGATGATAAGTTCTTAGTAGATGAAGCAGCAGAAGTTCTTGTAGAAACAGCAAGAGTCTGGGCTGATGTAGGATGCTTTGCAGAATGTAAGGATAACAAGTATTGCATTTGTGCAGTAACAGGACCGGATGAATATAATGCCATAGTTGATAACAATTTCTATACAAACCTTATGGCAAGGGAAAATATAAGAGATGCTAAATGGGCACTTGAAAAAATGAAAGAAATTGATAAAGACGCTTATGATGCATTAGTTAAAAAGATTGATTTCAAGGAAGAAGAAATTGATTACTGGGATAGAATCATTGAAAATATGTATTTTCCATATGATGAAAAAATGCAGATTTATCCACAGGATGATGGATTTTTAATGAGAAAACCTTGGGATGAGTCAAAGATTCCTGAAGAAAAGAGACACTTGCTTTATGAAAATTATCATCCATTGTTTGTTTACAGACAGAAGATGGCAAAACAGGCTGATGCAATTTTAGGAATGTTACTTCATAGCAATTATTTTACAAATGAAGAATTAAAGAGAAATTATGATTTTTATCAGACAGTAACACTTCATCATTCATCATTATCAACATGTATTTTTGGAATCTTAGCAAGTCAGATTGGATATGATGATGAAGCTTACAAATACTTCTCACAGTCAGCACGTATGGATTTAGATGATATTCATAACAATTTCTATGCAGGTATTCATGCAGCAAATATGGCAGGAACATGGCAGGGAATTGTATTTGGATTTGCAGGAGTAAGATCAAATGCAGGATATCTTCAGATTAATCCTAAGTTACCAGGTCAGTGGAAGTCATATGAATTCCGCCTTCAGTATAAAGGAAGTGGTCTTAACATAAAGGTTACTGATAAGAAGGTAGAATATACACTTCTTAATGACTGCGAACTTTCATATGAAAGTTTAGGTGAAAAGATAGTTCTAAGTAAGGAAGGAGATAAATATGTCCAGGAAATATAAAGCAATATTTTTTGACTGGGATGGAACAGCAGTTATGTCAAGACAGGCTCCTGTAGAAGAAGTTGTAGCAGCGATGAAACCGTTGCTACAGCAGGGAGTAAAGCTTGTTATTGTAAGTGGAACAACTTATGACAAGATTGCAAAAGGAAAACTTCATGAACATTTTACAAAAGAAGAAGCTTCAAATCTTTACTTAGGACTTGGACGAGGTGCATACAACTATGAAATGGTTGACGGCAAACCGGTAGTGTTTGCCGATTGCATCCCGGATAAAGAGGGCTTACTTACTATTCATGATATTTGTTATCAGGTTCACAGAGAGTTATTAGAAAAATATAACTTAGAAACAGACATTGTTTTTTCAAGACCTAATTACTGCAAAATAGATTTAATGGTTAATGACGAACGTGGAGACCAATTGTTTATGCAGGAAGATGAAATGTCAAGAGTAAAGAATATCTTAAGTGAGCATGGAATAAATAGTGGCTTAAAGCAGATGGTTTCAATTTCAGAAGAAATTGGAGAAAGATTTGGAACAAAGGTTTCAGCAACATGTGATGCAAAGTATTTAGAAGTAGGAATTTCATGTAAGAGTGACAATGTTAATACTATTTTAAATAAATTTGAGTCAGAAGGAATTAAGGCTGAGGAATGTTCATACTGGGGAGATGAGTATGTAGGAATTGAAGACGGACTATTTGGAAGTGATAGCTTTATGAAGACAGAAAAAACAAAAAATGGTGATTTCTACGATGTATCTTCGCTTGAAGGAAGCAGACCTGAAAATGTAGAAGTACTTGGTGGTGGAGTTAGCACATTTGTTAATTTTTTAATAGAACAGGGAAAGAGGTAATTTCACAATGAAGATTATTATAGCTAAAGATTATAATGACATGAGCAGAAAGGCTGCAAATTATTTATCTGCACAGATAATAATGAAGCCTAATGCTGTAATTGGACTGGCAACAGGCGAGACACCTATTGGAACATATAATCAGTTAGTTGACTGGTATGAAAAAGGAGATATTGATTTCTCAGAAGCAAGAACAGTTAATCTTGATGAATATAAAGGATTGCCTGTAGAACATGAACAGAGCTACAGATATTTTATGAACAAATATTTGTTTGACAGAATTAATATCAAAAAAGAAAATACTCATTTACCAAATGGAATGGCAATAGATGATGATACTGAATGCGAAAGATACGAAAATGTCATAAAGAGTGTAGGCGGAATCGATATGCAGTTATTGGGAATCGGATTAAATGGTCATATCGGATTTAATGAACCGGGCGAATCATTTGAAAAGACAACACATTGTGTTGAACTTACACAAAGCACAATCGATGCAAACTCGAGACTATTCCATGAAGGAGAAAAAGTTCCTGAAAAAGCTTTTTCTATGGGTATTAAATCAATAATGCAATCTAAACAAATTTTACTGATTGCAAATGGCGAAAAGAAAGCACAGATTGTAAAAGATGCATTCTTTGGACCTGTAACTCCAAAAATTCCGGCGTCTATTTTACAGTTACATAACAATCTTACGGTAATTGTAGATAAGGATGCTGCAAAGTATTTATAATTTGTTCGTGCATATAGTGAACGGATTTTTATTTAACAACGTGGAACACCTGCAACTTTTGTTGTGGGAAAATGTTATAAATAAAGGAGAAAAGATATGAAGAAAAACCGTTTGTTGGCACTCTTTCTTTCACTTGCTTTAGTTGTTATAGCAGTTATGGGCAATGTGACATATGCAGCAGCAGATACAGAAAATAGTGCAAAGGCAACAGGTGTAAGTTATTATGTTGATTCCGAAAATGGAAATGACATTAATGACGGTACCAGTGAAGAAACAGCCTGGAAGAGTCTTGAAAAAGTTAATGAGACAACATTTAAACCTGGCGATAAGTTAAGATTTAAGAGAGGCTGTTCATGGGGCGGACTTTTAAGTCCGAAGGGTTCAGGTGAAAAAGGAAACCCTATTACAATTGATGCATATGGTGATGTAAAAGACGGAAGACCTGTTATCAATGGTGATAGCTGGTGTGGAGAAAATGGTGATGATTTAGAGAACCGTGTATTTAACACAGCAGTATTTTTCTACAATCAGGAATACTGGGAAATCACATCTATTGAAGTAACAAACCATACAGAAACAAAAGATGACCACATTAAGAAATATGGTATTTTGATTATGGGTCAGGATGCAGGTACACTTCATGAAATTAATGTAAAGAATACATACGTTCATGATGTAATTTCAATTCCAATCGGACAGCAGGCAGGTATCGGTCGTGGTGGTATTGTATATGCTATCCGTGGTAACAAAAAAGCTACAAATTGGGAAAATATTCTTGTAGAAGGAAACTACGTAAAAAATGTAAACCATTACGGTATTAACTTTATTTCAACTTGGGGAAGTTCAACATTCCCTAGTGAAAGTGGAATTACTGAAGGTGGCGGTGGAACATATAGAAGTAAGAATCTTGTAATTCGTAATAACTACTGCGAAAACATTGGTAATGCTGCTATTTGTCCATCAGATTACGAAGATGCACTTATTGAATACAATGTAAGTAACAAATGTAACAGTGGTCCTAATGGAAACGTTCCTATTTGGTGGGAATATGGTCAGAAAACAATCTGCCAGTACAATGAAGTATTTGGTTCAGGTGCTGCTGATAACAAAGAGGACTCACAGGCATTTGACGCTGATGTTTGTACAGATTTAAACTATGTTCAGTATAACTATACACATGATAATCCATCAGGTTCATTCTTTGAATGTTCACTTGGAACAGGTTTTGAAACATATTACAGATATAACATTAGTGTTAATGACGGATATGGTACAAACTTATATGGCGGTGGTGCTGTAGTAACATTACAGAATCCAACAGGTGGTAAATTAGATGCATATAACAACTTAATTTACATGGATGCTGATCATGACGGATATATTACACGTAACTGGCATGGTTCAGGACTTAAGGATTATACAGCTTCTGAAAAATTTACATTTACTAATAATGTAATTATCACAGAAAAAGAAAACGGAAGAGCTTGGGACGAAAATTATATTGGTGTTGCAAATAACAATGCTTATGGTGGAGCTAACCTTAACAATAGAAGAGATGATGACACTAATGCAAAGGTAGCAGTTAAGAGCGACTATATTAAGTTGGAAGAAGGAACAAGTGCTACAGTTGAAGATGTTGATGGAGAATTTAAAATTACATTTGGTACTGTTGACGGATATAGAATTAAAGATGGAGCAACAGTTGTAGACCAGGGTATTGCAGTAATTGATAATGGTGGACAGGATTACTACGGAAATGAAGTAAAAGAATTTGTTAAGCCTAACATTGGTGCAGATAACAGTTATAACGGTGGAGTTAAGGAAGACCTTGGCGAAGGAAAAATTTTATTAGACTTTGATGATTGTGAAAACGGAGCATTAGCAGGTGTATATTCTAACTGTGATTTTGGTAATCGTGGTTGGAATGTAACGGACGGAAAACTCTGGGCTACTTCATATACAAATGAAGAACAGGCTAATAAACTTGCAATTCCTGACAAATATGCAGTAACAAGTTTTGAAGCTTATTGTGCATCAGGTACAGCAACAGTAAAAGTTGAAGCCGGAGAAGAAAGCAAGACATTTACAGTTACAGGCAAAAAGCAGACATTTAAGACTAATTTCAAGAAACAGGATCCGGCTACATATTTTGTAGTTAAATCCGACAATGGCGTAGACCAGGTTAAGTTTGATAATATTGTATTAACAAAGAAAAATAAAACAAAAACAACAGCTACAAATCTTACAAGAGATAAGAAGGTAACAACGTCATCTATAAGTATCTGGGATTCTGGATGCATAGGTTCAAATATTGTTGACGGCGATGAAGGAACAATATGGATTGCAAATGGATGGTCAGATCAGGGTGATACTCTTGCAGAAAACAGAGCTAACTTTATCATAGATTTAGATGGAAGTTATGTTTTAGACATGTTTGATATTACTTTCGGTGGCGATCAGGCAAAATCAGCTTGGAAATATAAGGTAGAAGGGTCTGCAGACAAAGAAAACTGGGATCTTTTATGGGATATGACTGAAAATACAGAATCAGTAGCAAATCAGACAGGATATATTGATGAACAGTTTGCAAACAATAAATATTCTTATGTAAAAGTAACATTAACAGAACCGGTTCCTAATGCATGGCCAGCAGTAGCGGAATTTGATGCTTACTCACCAAAGCCACTTACAAACTTTGCGCTTGAAGGAGAAGCAACAGCTTCAACAGTAAGTAGAGATCCTGCAAATGCAATTGATGGAAGTGACAACTCACTTTGGGTAGGTGATGGATATTCAGAAAAAGTAGGTGCATGGTGGATGGTTGACCTTGGAAAGGCTCGACAGATTCAGGCATTTGACTTAGTGTTTGAATATGAAGTACTTCCTACACTTGAAGATGCGCAGGCAGCTTCAACTCCGGTTTACGGTCAGGCATGGCAGTATAAGATTGAAGGTTCAAATGATAAGAATAGCTGGAATATGTTATGGGATAACACAGATAACACTGATTTCTCAAAAGAACAGTACGGTAAGATTGCAGCAGAATATGCAAATAATAAATATCAGTATGTTCGTGTAACATTAACACAGTTACCACTTCACAAAGAGTCAAGAGTAGAAGTGTGGCCTGCAATTGGTGAAGTAAAAGTTTTAGGTGAAGAAGTAATTGATCCTGAAGAAGAAAAGAAGATTGTTCTTACAGAAAAAGGACAGAACATTGACATTGATTTAGCATACAGTCAGCCTGTAACAGTTTCATCATCTAAGGATGGAGAAAATGTAACAGACAGAAATGCAAATACAACATGGGCACCGGATGCTGATGATGCAAATCCATCATTAACAATTGGTTTAGACAGAGAATATAACATTGAAAACTTTAGCGTAGATTTTGATGGAGAAGCAGCACCATACAAAGTTTTGGTTAATACATCAGAAGGATGGGTTGAAGCCGGCTCATGCGATTCAAAGGATTCAGGAAATGTTGTATCGGTATCAAAGAATGAAATTACAGGAATTAAATTTGAGTTTGAAAAAGGTATGACTGCAAAAGTTGCAGAAGTACATTTTGACGGTGTTGATGCAAAAGTTAAACATCATAAGAGAATCTTAGTAATGGCACCTCATGAAGATGACGAAATGTTAATGGCAGGTGGTGTGATGAACAGAGCTGTTGCAAATGGTGACGAAGTATACGTTGTATATGCAACAAACGGAGATTTCAATGGCGTAGGTCATGGAAAGACAAGAATTAGTGATACAGTAAATGCATTAAATACAATTGGTGTACCAACAGAACATTTATATTTCTTAGGTTATGCTGATAACGGTGGTATGGGTGTTGGAGCATTCACAACAGCATTTACAGATAGCTTTGTATATAATCTTTATATTTCAGAAGATGATAAACTTTTATCTTCAAGAAATGGTGTAACAGAAACATACGGTAATGAAAACGTAAGAAATGATTATCATTATCTTACAACAGGAGAGCATGCTTCATATACACGAGCTAACTTCTTAGCAGATGTTAAGAGTGTAATGGAAAGTGTTGATCCAACAGATGTTTATATGACATCAAGATACGATATGCATTATGATCATGCATACTTTGGCTTATTTGGAATTGAAGCTATAAAGGATATTCAGTTAGAAAATGAAAAATTCCAGCCAACAGTTCATGAAGCTATTATTCATAGTCATATGACAGATGAAGTATATCCAAAAGATCAGGGTAACTACGGATGGAATCATGAACTTGACACATATTTAGGAGCTTGGCAGCACCTTGATGGCCTTGAAGAAAAGACAATGCTTAACTGGAGCGAAAGAGAAAACGTATTAACTCCTTATAGCATGCGTCAGGGACCATTTAAGTACAACTTAAAGGATAAAGCACTTCGTGAGTATACAACAGAGTACTATAATTGGATTGCTTCATTCTCAAAGGTTAACGAAGTATTCTATAAACATGAAACAAATAGTATTGGATTATTTGCAGACATTACTGCATCAAGTGAAAACAGTAGTGACAGCAGATGGGATGACCAGAGTGCAGTTAAGGCAGTCGATGGTATTGCAGATGGTTATGCAACAGGACTTGCAAATCTTCATACAAGATTCCCATGGGCTGAATGGGTAACAAAGAACGAAGGAGCAGGAGCTTGGTTAAATCTTGCTTTCAATGAAGAGTACAAAGTTTCAACAATTAAACTTTATGACAGACCAAACACAGATGATCAGATAACAGCATCACATTTAGAATTAGATGATGGAACAAGAATTGAAGTTGGAGAACTTCCAAATGATGGTTCTGTTAAGGTTATCAATTTAGGTGAAGAAAAAGTTGTTAAAAATATTAAATTTGTTGTAGATAAAGTTTCAGATTCAACAACAGCAGTTGGTCTTGCTGAAATAGAAGTTTTAGGCTCAAAGGCAAAATAAGAAGAAACAACAACAGATAAGAGTGAAGAAACAACTACAGGTGATGTAGAAGAATCTATGACAAATAAGGTAGAAGAAACAACTACTAAGAAATCGGATGACAACAGGTTCATCAAACCAGGAAGTAACAACAGGAACATTAACTGATGGTTCATCCGTAAAATTACCTGCAAAGGTTAAGAAAGTTAAAATTTCTGCTAATAAGGCAAAAGTTACTGTAACATGGAAGAAGAACAAGATAGCAAAAGGTTATTAAATTCGTTACGCAACAAATAAGAAGTTTAAGAAAGCTTCAAAAGTTAACGTAAAGAAGAATAACAAGACTAAGAAAGTTCGAGACTATGAAAAAAAGTCTGTAAATAATAATCTTCTATGATAATGATTGAGCTGGAAGTGCTAAAATAGGCTTCCAGCTCTTGATTTATATATACGACATGATTTCGAGCGAGCAGTCACTATTAGGATGATTCTTTTAATAGTCATGTCATGAGTGGGGGGAGGTTTACATTTTTACGAAATCCTCTATCCGAAAGACATTTGAAATTGATTGCTGTATTATTCATGACAAATTTCTCCTAAGGCGGTAACCGGTACGATATCGCTTTTGTATTCAAATAGCTGCTCGACCGGTATGGATAAGTAATTTGCAATTCTCATTGCTGATAATAGAGTGGGCAGTCGATGTCCCTTTTCGATACTTATAATCGTTCTGATGCTGATGCCGGTTGCATCGGAAATCTCCTGTTGTGTGATGCAGTAATCGGCTCTTATGTCGTTTAATTTGCAGATACATGTTTCTGAATTCATATGGCAAGTTCCCCCTTTTGATATTTAGTACAAACCAGGCAGAAGCGGAAATAGCTGCCTCTACTGTAACAAGGCTATCATATAAGATGTCCGATAAAAGGGACTATGACAGCACTCGCCCAAAAATCTTGAAAGAGCTGTTCTCTGTAATAGGAATCGGTTCGTATTTCTTGTTAAGAGAAATAAGGTAGGTTCCTTTTCTGTTATTCTGAAATTTCTTAATATAAGCATTTCCATCCAAATAAAAGATGCCGATTTCGCCATCACCGAGTTGTTCCGTCTGTTCAATCCAGACAAGCTCTGTGTCATGGTAACGAGGCTCCATACTGTCACCACTGATATGTACTCCAAAGGTAGCTTCCGCTGGAATATCAGGAGAGGAGACCATTTTATAATCTTCTCCATCCAGAAAAGAACCGGTTCCGGCTGAAACTGTCGTATAGAAAACCTTGCGTTCTCTGAGCACATGGAGCGGAATGATGTCAGCAAGCCTGTAATCACCGGTTCTTTCCAATATCTGTATGTAGTCCATGACCTTATTTATGCCTTCTTCGTTCAGGTTGCGAAGAGGGTTCAAGGGATTCTTTCCGATGAAGTCTGTATATACATCATAAATCTCAAGTATTTCACAGAGTGCAAGCAGCTGTCTGGCACTTGGCTGAGATGTACCGGATTCCCAGGCACTAATAGTATTCTGCTTTACATAGATATCATAGTTCTCAAGCATTTTGGCAATGTCGCTTTGATTTTTTTTATGCTCTTTTCTGTATTTAGCAATAGTCTTTCCCAAATCCTTCATAATGAATTGCCTTTCTGTGATAGTTTTTTAGTGTCATATCACCGTATGAGCTATATCAACTATACTACATAAATGAAAGAAAATCAATAACAAATATCAATGAAATGGATAACATGACGAAGATTTCACTTGAATATCATTTTGATTAGTATTATATTATCCCTTGTAAGCAAATCACATATAAGGCTGATATGAGTGAAAGAGAGAAGGTGAAATGATGAGTCGGACAATTCTGCATAGTGATTGCAATTGCTTTTATGCATCAGTAGAGCTTCTGCATCATCCGGAACTTCGCGGAAAGCCTGTTGCAGTGGGAGGAGATCCGGAGGCAAGACATGGAATCGTACTGACTGCCGATTACGCAGCCAAGCGTCGCGGTGTGAAGACCGGCATGGCTTTATGGCAGGCAAGACAGGTCTGTCCGGATATTATATTTCTTCCTCCAAGAATGGATCTGTACCTGAGATTTTCTAGAATGGCCCAGGAGATATACGCAGAGTATACAGATAAGAGAGAGCCGTATGGAATAGATGAGTCATGGCTGGATGTGACAGACAGTGTAAGCCTTAAAGGAGACGGTTATCATATCGCACAGGAGATCAGCTGCCGGATGAAGAAAGAGCTTGGAATTACAGTGAGTGTCGGTGTGTCATTCAATAAGATATTTGCCAAGCTGGGATCTGATTATAAGAAGCCGGATGCCATTACTACCATGAATAAGGATGAGTACAGGGATAAGGCATGGCCCCTCCCGGTATCTGATTTATTATATGTAGGAAGTGCAACGAATAACAAGCTGCGGGGTATTGGAATCAGGACCATCGGAGATCTGGCAAGGACAGAGGAATCTCTTCTTGTAAGGAAGCTGGGGAAGATGGGAAGTATCCTGTGGGCTTTTGCAAATGGCTATGATGAGTCACCTGTCAAGCTGGAGAATACGTCTGCCCCGATAAAGTCAGTAGGCAACAGCACGACAACTCCGAAAGATATGGAAACGGATGAAGATGTCAAAATTGTGTTATACATTCTGGCAGAAAGTGTTGCGGCCAGACTTAGGGAAAATGGTTTCAGATGCAGGACAGTGGAGATCAGCATCAGGGACAAAGATCTGCTTCATTTCTCCAAACAGGTAAAGCTCCAAAATGCGAGCAACATTACCAGGGAGATAGCGGAAGCCGGATATAAGCTCTATAAGGAAAGTTACAGGATGCCGGCAGATGAGCATGAACTGAAAAACAGCAGACCGGAATTTTACCAGAAGCCACTCCGGAGCATTGGAATCCGGGGAACGGATCTGGTGACGGATTATTTCTGGGAGCAGCTGGATATGTTCATGGATCCGCAGGCAAGGGAGAAACAGATGAAGGTGGATGCAGCGGTTGATAACATCCGCAAAAGATTTGGATTTTACAGTATTCAGAGAGGACTCATGTACCAGGACAGGATTCTGTCAGCGTGTGATGCAAAGTCGGATCATACGGTACATCCGCATGGGTACTTTGGATAGACAGGAGGGATTGAACTATTATGGAAAGCAGCAAGGTATATGTAAATGTCATGGCTGAATTTACAAATGACGGAAGGCTTCTGCCAAGGAGCTTTATCTGGAAGGATGGCCATGTATATGAGATTCAGAAAGTAACAGATGTAAGAAGAGCGGCAAGCCTGAAAGCAGGCGGATCCGGAATACGTTATACCTGTATTGTTGACGGAAAAGAGAGCCATCTTTTCTATGAGGACAACAATATGTGGTTTATGGAGGAGAGATAGTTTTTTAATGGTGTTATACTAGTCGAAAAGATCAGCAAGAAGGTCACAGGATGAATGGTGCGGACTTCGGCACATCGGAACTCATTTATCCAGAGTATACAATCATCAATGGTTTTCATTTCCCTTATCCGTTGAATGGTACACAAATTGTACAATGTCAGGAGGACTTTGATGATGACTGAGAGAGTTAAGATGAGATATGTGAGCTGCCCGTCCTGCGGAAAGCAGTTGTTTAAGGTGGCAGGGAATTGCAGTGTTGAGATTACATGTGTGAGATGCAAGAAAGAAATCGTAGGGGTGGTGGATGAAATTTATATGAAGATATTTGAGAACTGCCGTGGAAAGGAACCTGATCAGGAAAAAGCCAGCAGATACTCTACGGATATGGAGGCGTTAAGGCAGCGGAAAAGAGCAATATAGCAGTAACATGCAGAAAAAGTACAGAATACAGGAAAATATCCCCATAATCTGTCCTTTATGAAAATAAAATAAAGATACTGATATGTGTTGGAAGTCTGGTTTTATCTGGAAAAAATCACGCTAAAATGTCCAAAATCTTCCACATATTACTCGGTTCTGATTTATAGAAGAAAATAGTATTCTATTATGGATGAAATGGAAGGAGTAATATGTCGAACGATAACGATAAATGCCAGGAATATCAAAAGAATATGGGTAAACGTCTGAGAAAGATACGAAAAGAGAATGCACTGTCTCAGGATGATGTTGCGGATGCTCTTGGTATATGCACAAAGCAGTATCAGAGATACGAATATGGAGATTCTGCAATTTCATGTGAGAAACTGTCAATACTGGAAGAGTCTTTTCATTTTGATGTGCGATACATAGTAACCGGAAAGAGAGAGCAGATTGACATAGACAGATATGTTGTAAATATGCCCTGGAAGGAAAAACGCGATTTTTTTGAGAGAATGGCCAGATATGTACTCAGGATATTGAACAACACAGAGAAAGGAGAATAGACGGGGGAATCGTAATATTTATAGGGGAGTAGTGAAAAACCCGACTATTAGGATGAAAATGAGAAATGATAAACGAGATAATGAACACAGAATGATTCATTGTTCAGGCTGCGGAAAGTTTTTGGCAACATGTAAAGAAGTAATATCATTGAATATCATTTGTCCGAAATGCCGGACGGTTACGATTGCGGATCTGAAATCAGGGGAACTTAAGACAATCCGGGATCGCAGAAAAAATCAGGTTTGAATAATATAAGCAGTATGAAAATACTGCACGAGTAATAGATAACTGAATAAAATGAGCCAGTGGGCGGACCATCAGACTGGACAGAGGAGCCGGAACCATGATTTCGGTAATGCCGAGAATCCTTAAAGATGATCCCACTGCGCAAGAGTTTGTAAACGAGCTGAATATAGCAGAAGACTATAAGGAGCCTGCAAAACGGAAATATAACGAGAGATCGTTTTATTTTAATGCGTTTTGCAGGCTCTTTTTCTGTTCAATCATAAGACATGTTGTATTTCCGTTTGGGCTCCGGAAACGGAGAAAAGAATGAGAAATACATATGCAGAAAATACAATGGGAACAAGAATCAGGGAAATGAGAAAAGCAGCAGGAATGTCGCAGGAGCAGCTGGCAGAAATCCTGTGCACTAAGAAAGCTACGATATCAGCATATGAGAATGACCATATAGACATTAAAAGCAGCATTGTTCTGGAAATAGCAAAAGCCCTGAATTGCAGTGGATCATATCTGCTGGAAGGGAAAAAGGCAGAGGCACTGGATGCCAGAATAATGGATGCATTGCTGGAATTGAAAAATGACCAGATGAGAGAAGTTGCACTGAAACAGATTCAAGCACTGGCACTTCTTGGATAAAAGTACATTCTGAATAGACTTTTGTTTATTGTTTGGGGAACGATTTTTATTCCGTGTTTATCTACAATAATTCCTGTAAAGAAGAGTAAACGTACGAAAGCTCATGACATGCAGAAATAAAAGGAGTACAGCAATGACAGAAAAGAACCTTATCAGAGTATATACAGGAGCTACATCAGAGAAGCGTATAGATATCATTATCAAAAACTATACAAAATTCATTGGCATCGTGGACGGATATACAGACGGGATGCGCTACATGATCGAATGTGAAAAGGAAAGCAGCCACCGGCAGGCAGCCGGAGATCTTGGAGTAAGAGTCCAGACCGGAGGAATGACCAGTGATCCCACCGCAAGAAAAGCAATCAATAATGTTATTACAAGGGAAGCACTGATCAACTGTGATTTTTCAGGTAACGTACTGGACGGAGTGGACCAGGCAGAAGTATATATCAGGGATGCATACATTCTCAGGGATATGAGGAAAGACTATAACCTGTTTAACAGCCAGCTTGGGATTCTGGGAACAGAAAAGGAGACATTTACCAAGTATCTGCTGAAAGAAAAGACAATTTCGGATATTGCAGAGGATCAGGGAATTACCTATGAATCAGCGAGACAGCAGATGCAGAAAATAAAAGTCCGTATGAAAAAGCAGGTAAAGAGATTCATGGATGGACAGCCGGGAGGTATCGCATAATGGGAATGACAGCAGAGAATATTGCAGAAAAAAGATGCTATACCGTGAAGGAAGTACAGGAAATGCTTGGAATCAGCAGACCGACTGTATATGAGCTGTTGAAGAAAAATGAATTCCGCTGGATCCAGATTGGAAACAAATATCGTATTTCAAAGAAGAGTTTTGACGAATGGCTGGATCAGAAGTCCGAAACTATATAATTTACCTTCTAAATGATATGCAGACGTACATGTTATAGTGGGTGAGAAGGAGGCCGCAGTATGAGTGAAGCGAAGGATTTGACAGAGATAAGGCAACAGATTCAGCAGCGAAGTGCTGAGCAGAAGCTGACCCAGCGTAGTACCATGTCTGTGCCTGAAATGCGAAAGCTGCTAGGACTAAAAAAGACTGACAGTTACTGGCTGGTCCATAAAAATTTATTTAAGACTCAAATAATCGGTGGGATGATGAGAATTGACCTTGAAAGTTTTGAAAAATGGTATGCCAATCAGGTGAAGTATAAAAAAGTAGGCGGCGAAGAGCCGGGAAAAGAGTTAAGGGAAAAATCTTATTCATTTAAGGAAGCTGCAAATATTTTGGGAATACATGACTGTGACCTGTACGATATTTGGAAAAATGAAAAGCTGGAGTATATTACAGTGGATTTTGTGAGGCGCATTCCGGTTGATATATTTGAAAAGTGGTATGCAGATCAGGATGTATACCGCAAGGTCACACATATTCCAACAGCAGAGGAGCTGGAGAATGATTACATCTGTTTGCAGGATGCGGCGGATTTGCTGGGTATTTCGCGAGAGAAGCTGGCAAAGATTGCAAGAAGAGAAGAAATAGGAAGGCTTCTGGATTCAACTATCTGCAATAATAAAAGGTGGATCACAAGAAAGAGTTTTCAGCTATTCCTTAATGCTCAGAATGTATATTACATCCTGGATGATGGGGATGAACAGGAAAAGAGTCAGATGTTACAGGAAAAAGATACAGTATCCTTGGAGATAAAAGAATATATATCCAGGCAGGAGGCAGCGGAGCTGGCCGGAGTGAGTGTATCGACAGTTACCAAATGGATGCAGTCAGGAGAATTCCAGTGTGTCGGAGCCGGAAAGGTTCTGAGGGTTCACAGGCAGCAGTTCCTGAACTGGTTGAATGAGCACAGGGAAGGAGTGATATAACATGGCATTTATCAGGCACCGGGGAAAGACATACTCTGTGGTATATAAAATCCTGGATGAGAATGGAGAAGAACATACAACATCTGAAACATTTGCTACGCAGAAAGAAGCAGATAAACGGAAAAAAGAAATTGAGTACAAGCAGTCTATCGGAAAATTTGAGGTTCAAAAGTGTGCAACATTGAAAGAACTGATTGAAGAATATGTGCAGATATATGGACATGACAAGTGGGGTGTTTCCACTTACTCTGGTAATGTGGCTCTGATAAATAATTACATTCTTCCCACAATAGGAGATACCAAGCTTGCAGGCATCAATACACATTTTATGGAGAAGTATTATAAGGATCTTCTTAAAATGCCGGCGGTAAAGAGTACAAAGAATCCGGATGGTACAGGAACAATCACGGAAAGTACAGTAAATGAGATACATAAGGTATTAAGGAGCTGTTTCCGCCAGGCGGTAAAGTGGGATATGATGGAAAAGAACCCGGCTGTGGATGCAACCGTTCCAAAAGCAAAGAAGCAGGAGCGTGAGATCTGGACAGCAGAGATGCTTATGCAGGCATTGGAAGCCTGTGATAACAAAATGCTCAAAATAGCATTTCACCTTGCATTTACGGCAACACTTCGTATCGGTGAACTTCTGGGACTGACCTGGGATGATATGGATATTTCGGAAGAGGCGATTGCAGATAACAAAGCCTATGTCATCATCAATAAACAGGTAGAGAGAGTATCAAAGGATGCAATAGAAGCACTCAATTCAAAAGAAATTATCATGATATTTCCAAGCCAGAAGAAAAATAACAGGACGGTCAGAGTGTTGAAAACACCGAAGACAGACAGCAGTGTCAGGAAGGTGTTTATTCCAAAATCAGTAGCACAATGTTTGATTGATCTGAAAGCAGATCAGGATGAGATAAAGGAAGTGCTTGGAAATGAATATCAGGATTATAATCTGGTAATGGCGACAACATTTGGTCTTCCTATAGGAGACAGCTATCTAAGGACAAAAATGCAGGAAATCATAGATGAACTGGGGCTGCCAGATGTAGTGTTTCACAGCCTGCGTCATACCAGTGTTACCTACAAGCTGAAATTAAGTGGTGGAGATATTAAAGCAGTCCAGGGAGACTCCGGCCATGCTCAGGCGGCCATGGTAACGGAAGTGTATGGACATATCCTGGATGAAGACCGGAGAAAGAATGCGGAGCTTATGGAGAATGCCTTTTATAATAAGGAAAATCTCAATCCGCAGATGAAAGAGCAGGATGAAGGCAGCAGTACGATTACTGTACCGGATGGAGTGGATGCAGAGCTGCTAATGAAAGTGCTGGGGAATCCGGAGATGGCAGCACTGCTTACATCATTGGCAAAGACAATGAAAGAATAATACTAGTAAAAAGACGATACTGTATAGAATAAAATCTATGTAGTTTCGTCTTTTTATTTATATTGAGATGATGATATCTACTCCATAAGAAAATTATGTGATAAAATATTGGGTAAATAAAAAAGAATTTGATGATTAAAATATCAAAGCAAATGATAGGAAGGAGTGTTATTATTGAAAAACGATATTAGAATAGATTCTACAGTTGCTACATCTTTTGAAAAGTCAATAAAATCATTGACTGAATTGTTAGTACCATACGATAAAATATCTAGTTCTTTAATATCAAGCATGAATGAAATATTGAAAACATATTCAGTTTTTTCGCAAATCGGAACTGATGAAATTGTAGAATCATTACAAAAAACAATGGCATCATACACAAAAATAAATATGTCTTATTTAACAAGTAGCATGTTTTCAGATTCAATGAAAAATGCTATTGAATCGCTGGTGCAGCCTCTTAAAGCATATGAGCGGATTAATATTTCAGAATCAGTAAAAGCAATAGCAGAATCAATGAATTCAATTTCAAAAAGTTTTGCATCTGAACAGGTAAAATGGTTACAGCAGATAGATTTTTCTGATATGTTTGCTGAAATAGTTCCAAAAGCAGCTTCTTTATCGGATGTTGTTGGTACGGCATACTCTTTGGTTCAAGATAAATTAGAGGAGGAAAGTGACGAAAACGACGAAAACGATTCGTTTACAGAAACAGAGATCCAAGAAGCACTAACTGAGCAAGCTACTAATCCAAAAGGTTTTCAAGCTAGGCTTGCTGGATGGACTGAGAAGAAAAAAGTACAATTCTTTATTATTTGGCAGTTATTATGTTTTATTTATGGGAATTTTTTTCAGCCGTATTTTCAGGAAAAAATTGGTATGCCAGTAACAGCTTATGTTGTTAGTAACGTAAAAGAACTTCCAGAAAAGGGAGCAAAGATAATTGGACAGATTCATGAGAATATGGAAGCATTAATCATTGAAAATGCCAGTTATTATTATAAGGTTACTTTTACAGATGAAAATGGTGAGATTAAGGAAGGTTATGTTGCAAAACGTAACCTGAAAATTATCGAAGAGGAAACACAAGAAGACACTAAAGAAGAAACACATTTTACATCTGAATAACAAAGGAAATATAGGTAGATATAAAGAAGAAAAATAATGTTGCATATAATGAGTTTTCAAAGAATGGGAGTGGTAAATTCCAGTTTCCTAGAGTGTATAAGTAAATAATGGTCAAAAAACAATCGACATCCGACCTCACACACGTTATAATATAGGTAATCTAATAAGAAAACAGTGTTATCATTACCGCATATTGAGTGAGAATGGTAGCCATAAATATGAATTCGTAGGAACGGAATGGTTGAACCCTCAGGGTGACAGTGTCACTCATTTGTCAGCGAGAGGTGCTTAACTTAGATGATTTTCAGTTTTCTTATTTTGACATGGATTTACAGGAAAGGTAGAAAAATCAATGCTTTACTTGACTTGTATTAACTTAAAATAATATAAGTTTCCAGTATGGACTTGAACTCCTAAGCGCTAGTTGTGGGTTCAATTCCCGCCGGGAACATCGATTTTTTGCAACAATGATCGTAAAAATTCATTGTTGCATTTTTTATTTTATGGTGCTTGCGAGCACCGAAAAAATATAAAAATGAGTAATTGGAGCACCGAAAAGACAAAACGGGCACCGAGAACTAAATCTATCCAAGCACCTAATGGAGATAACTAAAGTGTAGGATAAGATTTAGGTTGTCAATGAATGTAAAAATGGTTTTCTTGCTTGAAGAAAACAGGCCTGACGAAGTATCGCTCAGATTAGATTAAAAATTCTAGTCTGGGCGATTTTTTTCGTTCAGGGAAAAGGAGGAAGTGTCATTGACAGAAAAGACGGATATCAGAGATTCGGATGAAAAAGTAGTTGAAATTGAAATGGAACGTTTAAGAACTTTTACGAATCATCCATTCAAGGTGATCGGTGACAGTCAGATGATTGAACTACAGGACAGTATTAAGAAATATGGAGTTCTTAATCCATTGATCGTCCGGCCAAGGAAAGAAGGTTACTATGAAATCATTTCAGGCCACAGAAGGAAATATGCAGCGGAGCGACTGGGATATAAGAAAATTCCTGTGATTATCCGCATGATGCAGGATGATGAGGCTGTAGTGACTATGGTGGATTCTAATTTACAGAGAGAGCAGATTACGCCAAGTGAAAAAGCATATGCTTACAAGATGAAATATGATGCCATTAAAAAGAAAGCAGGCAGAAAGAATTGTGGTCAAGTTGACCACAATACAGGAAAGAGAAGTATTGATGTGATCGGAGAACTTTGTGGAGACAGTGCAAAGCAGGTCCAGCGTTATATCAAAATGACAGAACTGATACCGGCTCTATTAGATAAGGTGGATGACGGATCAATGGGATTTACCCCGGCAGTGCAGTTATCTTATCTGAAAAAGAAAGAACAGCAGGAAATTATTGATGCAATGGAGGCAACCCAGTGTACGCCATCGCTTTCGCAGGCAATAAGGATTAAGAAATTAAGTGAGGCTGGAAAGCTTACAGAAAGCGAAGCGGAAGGAATCCTTGGAGAGATAAAACAGAAGGAAGCAGACAGAGTAGTTTTTAAGAATGAACAATTATACAGATTTTTCCCATCAACCTATACATCGGAACAGATGCGTAGAGAAATATTGGAAATATTGAAATCATGGAGAAATAGTAACTGGATTTAGGAAAGGAGAAACAGAATATGTGTAGAGTAATAGCAGTATCAAATCAAAAAGGTGGAGTAGGTAAAACAGTGTCATGTGTGAATCTAGGAATAGGATTGGCACAGGAAGGAAAGAAAGTGCTTCTGATAGACGCAGATCCACAGGGAAGTCTTACAATCAGCTTAGGTTATGAGGAGCCGGATGAAATGGAGTATTCTCTGGCAACACTGATGATGAACATTGTGAATGATGAAAAACTGAATATAGATAAGACTATCTTACACCATAAGGAGGGTGTAGACCTTATCCCAGCCAACATTGAATTATCAGCGATAGAGGTGTCTTTGGTAAATGCCATGAGCAGAGAACTGATCCTGAGATCTATGGTAGACAGGCTGAGAGAATTTTATGATTACATCATTATTGATTGTATGCCTTCACTTGGAATGATGACAATTAACGCATTAGCATGTGCAGATTCTGTACTGATACCGGTGCAGGCAGCATATCTTCCGGTCAAAGGCTTACAGCAGCTGATCAAGACAATAGGAAGAGTAAAGAAGCAGCTGAATCCAAAGCTCAAGATTGAAGGAATACTTTTGACGATGGTTGATAACAGAACTAATTATGCCAGGGATATTTCCCTGATGGTGTATGATACCTATTCTGCATCAATCAAGGTATTTGGAACAGAGATACCGATGTCAGTAAGGGCATCAGAGGTCAGTGTGGAGGGTGGAAGCATCTATTCCTATGATCCAAAGGGAAAAGCAGCATTTGCTTATATGGCATTAACTAAGGAAGTATTGAAGGAGGCAGAGTAATTATGGCAAGCAGAGTAGCAGGAAAGATTAAATTACAGTCAGTAGATGAATTATTGGGAGTACCGGAGATTGCCGGTACTCAGGAAATAGAGATTGGAAGAATTCATGCGTTTCCGAACCATCCGTTTAAGGTGCTGGATGATGAAAAGATGGATACTTTGGTTGATAGTATCAGGGAAAATGGCATCCTGAATCCAGTAATTGTAAGACCTGATCAGAGCGGAAACTATGAAATGATATCTGGACATCGCAGGTTACACGCAGCAAAGATTGTGGAATTGAAAAAGGTTCCGGCTATCGTAAAGGAAATGTCTGATGATGAAGCCATTATAAAAATTGTGGATGCCAATATTCAGAGGGAAGAGATACTTCCGAGTGAAAAGGCATTTGCATATAAAATGAAGCTTGATGCATTGAAGAGAACCGCTGGAAGACCTACAAAAGAAAATGCGTGCCATAATGGCACACATTTACGATCCAATCAAGAATTAGCATTGCAGGTAGGCGACAGTGCAAGAAGTATTCAAAGATATATCAGGCTTACAGAATTGATACCTGAATTATTGGATTATGTAGATAATAAGAAAATTGGGTTGGTAATGGCAGTAGATCTTTCATATCTTGATGAACAGGTACAGAAATGGGTATATGAGTATTTTAAGGAAAATGGATTTTTGAAGCCGGTACAGGTTGAAGCATTGAAGAATTATCCTAACTTATCCAATGTAACACAATTCAGTGTCATTTCTATAATGAATGATGCATTACCGAAGAAGAGCAAGGAATCAAAGCTATCTTTTTCAGCAAAGAAACTGGATAAATATTTTCCACCGCAGTATTCAACAAAAGAACGTGAAAGTATAATCATTCAGCTATTGGAACAGTGGAGTGCAGATCAGGTACAGTCAGAGTAGAAATATAATTATGATGTTCCAGAAGTGTAGAAACGGCACTTCTGGAACAGGAAGGAGATTCAAATGGAAGACAGAATAAGACTATCCTATTTCTATGGAAAGGAAGCGGATCAGTTTTCATTTTATAAAATACCGAAGTTATTATTTACCGAAGAGTATTTCAAAAAAATATCAGTGGAGGCAAAGGTGTTGTACGGGCTGATGCTGGATAGGATGTCACTATCTATGAAAAATCAGTGGATGGACGATGAAGGGAGAGCTTACATATATTATTCGCTTGAAGATATCATGGAGGCTCTGGGATGCAGTAACAAAAAAGCAATATCCATAATGAAAGAATTGGACACGGATGCTGGTATAGGTTTGATTGAAAAGAAGCGCCAGGGGCAGGGAAAACCAACCATGATTTATCTAAAACAGTTTATGGTGCAGGATGTTCAGAAGTGTAGAAACTTCACTTCTGAGCAAAAAGCGGCAGTTTCAGAAGTGAAGAATTTACATATCTTGAAGTGTAAAAATGCCATGTCTAGAAGTGAAGAAATTACACTTCCAGAAGTGAAAAATATTCACACTAATAAGAATAATATAAATAATACTGAGTTAAGTAATACTGAATCTTATCTTATCGTATCTGGAAATGATGAGATAGGATCCGACGTACAGGCATATGCAGAACTTATCAGAGATAATATTGATCTGGATATTCTGTTAGAGAGATATCCGTTTGACAAAGAGTTACTTAACGGCATCTTTGATCTGATTTTGGAAACAGTGTTATGCAGGAACAATGAAATTGTAGTGGCATCCAATAAATATCCGGCAGAGCTGGTCAGAAGTAAATTTCTGAAACTGACCAGTTCGCATATTGAATATGCAATGGGATGTATGAAATCAAATACCACAAAAGTGCATAACATCAAGAAATATCTGCTGGCAACATTGTTCAATGCACCAAGTACAATCAGTGGTTATTATCAGGCAGAGGTTAACCATGATTATCCCCAGTTTGCTGTAAGTGGCAAATAATGACTTGACGTATACGGATTTCGTGTATATAATCAAATTAACAAATAGACACGGATTCCGTATATGGAGGCAGATATGAGCAATTTTGAAAATTATGATTTTATATTACCTGATGGAGTGGTAATTGAAAATAAAAAGGCTGATAAAGAAGGAAGGAAGAAAAGAATGTCTGCTATGTGTGTAAAGGTCCGTGAACAGACAAATATGAACAGAAAAGAATTTGCTGAATGGCTTGGAATTCCGTATAGAACGATGCAAGACTGGGAGCGGGGTGTGAGCGAGGTCCCTGATTATGTACTGAATCTTATAGCATATAAAGTTAAAAATGAAAAAGAAAAAGGAAACATTTGATAATTGTATGTAAGGCATGGAGGTATCCGGTTATGTATGAAGATGAATATTATTATGAAGCACGGAAAAAAGAAAATGCAAAATTAGATGCCGAACTGGCGGGGACATTTGCAACCGTCATAGGTGGATTGATTGGTGCAGTGTTATCATGCTTATTATTTCTGCTAAGGAGATTTGATGTATTAAGCTCAGGATTGGCATCATTATTATTCTATATGCTTACTTATTAGGTAATTGCGAAACTCGCGATGCTCGTTCGCAAACTTGAATCAAAATAGAAACAGAATTGAGCATAGCATGATTTTAATGACGAAAACGGATATTGAGCTGTTTTAGGCGCACTTAAATAAGCCGTAGACTTTATTGAGTTGGTAAGTCCTAAGCAATAAGAGGTTTTAAGCTGCGAATAAATTCGTGATGATTGATTTTATCCGAAAGTACAACTGTTATCAGTTGGGTAATTCCTGCAAGGATCAGATCGGCGTGAAGTGTTTTCTCATTCTCAGTTCTTCTTCCGGCCAGACAAAGATTATCCTTGATGTGGTTAATATCTCTTTCTACGGTGGTTCTGATTTTGTAAGTGTTATTCCATTCTTCTGTACCACGGATAGCGCCAGGATAGGCACGGAGATCCTTTTCAGGATAAATATACACCATTCTGCCACAAGAAGAAGCTGTACATGGATCATCACATGTACAGTGACGCTGGGATCTGCCAGTAGATGCATTTTTGATCCACTTGATTTTAGGACAGACAAACTTATATCTGGTAACACCGCTTCTGAGTTTTGATATTCCTTCATATTTCATGGGAAGTGAATCATCATGAGGACAGCAGGGAATCCCATTTTCATTAATCGTGTAGTCCTGTTTTTCAAGACCAGCCCTGGAATTCAGAGGGATATAAGCTTTATCAAAGTGTTTATGATCTCCGAACGTATTACCGGTAAGAAGTTTGGGATAGAGTGCCGCAGTATCAAAAGCAGCATCGCCAAGAAAAGTTTTGGGATTAATCAATGGATGCTTTAAAAAGAAATCTTTCAGGGTTGGAATTAAAAGCCTGGAATCATGGACAGACTTGTCTTCATCAGGTGAATCAGATTTCTTTTCAACGGTAATGTCAGGATGGGAAGCTATAAAGTTTTTGTTATAAAAAGCGATATGCCTGATGATTCCAAGACCGTTGGTAATGATGCCAAATTTGAAGACATAACAGAAATGCCCATTGATGTATAACTGTTTAATTTCAGGATTAGCAGACGCGTGCGAAGGCATAGAACCATAAGCGGCTTTATAAGGATCATAATTCTTGTCGAAGCTGTTAGCTTTTGCATAAGCCTTAAGCTGTCTGATAATGCGGTTAGCATACTTGGGATTATTCTCAGTAACAAAAGCTTCAATGCCTGAAGAATCAAAGATGGTCATATCGGCTTTTGCGGAATCAACAGCCTGACAGATTGGTTCGGTGATATCAACAAGTTTATCAAAAACAAGCTGCAGATCATCTAAAAAGTCCTGTTTGAAGCGTGTAATCTTAGAGGCATCAGGGACTTTGGTAAAACCGCAGAAATCACGAAGCGGTTTCGAGTAAACCAGAAAAGTTAAAAGAAGCTGGTCTGTAGGGATTGAGAAGATACGCTGGATAATCAAAGCCCACAGGAAAGCACGTAAAGGGTATTTACGGGATCTTCCCGTTGATGCATAGAAATGATTTCTAAAAGAAATCGGAATAAACTCATCAATATCGATATGGGGTTCTAATAGAGAAAGAAATGCAGGCTTGTCATTATTAAATTTATTTTGGCAATCTTGAAAAATATCTGCCAAAGAAAGCTGTTTATATGGTATCATATGTATCAGAATAACTCCTTTCTTGGGTACATGGTTTGTAGTTTTTAGTCAACTCTATTATACCATATCCGGTGAGGAGTTATTTTAATTTGGTAACAAAAAATGCCGTATTTATGCGGTCTGTGGCGTTTCGCAAACGCCTATATGCTTACTTATACAAGAGAGTGGCATGTGGCTGTCTACATTACAGTGGCTTTTGTAATATTCATCGCATCAATGATTTTACAACATGCGTTCTTGGCAGGAAGAATTATTTTTACAATCTTTGTAAGTATGGCAGTTGCAATAATAGGTGCAGGCTGGAAAGCATATGATACAGAAATTCAGAGAAATACAGTTATGGTAATATGTTTTGCAGTTACTGTGATACTAGGTCTGATATCGTGGAAAGGAATAAAAGCTAAGGAATCTTAATAACTGCGACGAACGACTACGGTTTGACTACTATTTTGTTACAAATGACTACGGTTTGACTACTATTTTGACTCTTTTTTTCTGAATAGGGGTGTGATAATATTATCATAGACAAATGAGACATGAAACGCGAGAGCGGTCAGGCATTTGTTTCTCTTTTGCAAAAGAATATGGATCAAGAATGAAGCGTCAGCTCATTACCGGATCGGTGATGGGTATGGCGCTTTTTTGATGCAAAAATCAGGTGACATCTGAATAATAAAATCAGGAGGAAATTGCATGGCATATGAATATGACCATGACTGTCCGTTTGAAGCCTTCATCACCAATCTTGGAAAATACAACGAGGGTGAGCTGGTCGGCGAATGGGTGAAGTTTCCCACCACATCAGAAGAACTGCAAAAAGTATTTGAACGAATTGGAATCGGCTCAAAAGATGATTTCGGTAATCCTTATGAAGAATGGTTCATTAGTGATTATGACTGTTATGTTGATGGGCTGTATGAAAAGCTGGGAGAATATGAAAACCTGGATGAACTCAATTATCTGGCTTCCAAGCTCGATGAGCTGGATGATCATGATTATAACCATTTTCAGGCGGCAATGCAGATCAGTGATTATACAGGCAGCATTAAAGATGTGATCAATCTTATTGATAACCTGGATAAGTATGAAATCTATCCGGGAGTAGAAAGCAATGCTGATCTGGGACATTACTATATCGAAGAACTCGGTATGATGGAAGTTCCGGATTATCTTGCTGATTACATTGATTATGAGGCCTACGGCAGAGATGTGGCCATTAACGAAATGGGACAGTTTACAGATTATGGATATGTGAGAGATACACAGGAATATTTTACAGAATATTACGATGGAGACCGTGAGAACATCCCGGATGAATACAGGGTTATGGATTTTAAGGTTTCTGGTGAGAAAGAGAGGAAAACTATGAATTACGAAACATTTAAGCAGGAATTTGCAGAGGATATCAAAGAAAAGCTCTATGAGAGAGGCTATGATGATGTAAGGATCAGCTTCAATAATGTGGAGAAGACAAATCAGAATTATGAAGCTATGTCGGTCGTTCCGGAAGGCAGCAATGTGGGGGTTAATTTCAATATTGAGAATGCCTTTGCAAACTATGAGCACACGGATGATTATGCCGGAGTGCTTGCCAGTGCAACAATGGTCATTGCTGATGGTCTTGACAGAGCCCCTGCTATTGATGTAAGTGCTCTTATGGATTATGAGAACATGAAAGAGAAGCTTTCTGTGGAAGTCATTTCAGCGGATGCAAACGCTGATCTGCTTGCCAACGTACCGCATGACAGAATGGAAGATCTGGCAGTTGTATATCGTTTTGTGATGGAGAGCAGCGAAGATGGACGTGCATCTATTCTGGTCACCAACAATCTGATGGATCGTATGGGAGTTTCCCATGAACAGCTCAGGGCAGATGCTTTGGAGAATTCACCGGAGATCAGACCGGTAGTGATCATGGGAATGAATGAGGTCATAAAGGAAATGATTGACCCGGAAGTATATGAGATGTTTGGAATTCCGGATGATGCGGAGGAAACGATGTACGTCGCAACAGTCCCTGATAAGAATTCCGGAGCAGGAGTAATTGCCTATCAGGATTTCATGGATCAGGCAGCAGAAAGAGTTGGCGGAGATTTCTTTGTGCTTCCGTCTTCCATCAATGAGATCCTTTTAGTTCCCGATAATGGAGACATGACAGCTGATGCGCTCAGGGATATGGTAAAGGATGTGAATGCCAAGGAGGTAAGCCCGGAGGAAAGACTTTCTGATAATGTCTACCATTACGATTCCAAGGATCATGTCTTTGAACTTGCAGAGAAGTTTGAGGCAAGACAGCAGGAAAAGAAAACGGAGATTGATGAAAAATCAGAGGAGAAAGGATCCGTATTAAAAGATCTGAAGGATAAGCAGAAGGAAGCAGCTACAAAGCCTCCGGTAAAGGATGCTGCGGAAAAAGCAGCAAAATCAAAAGGCAGAGAAGTATTATAAAAAAAGGATTGTGTCAGCCTGTGGTGATTGCCATGGGACTGGCACTTTTTTGATGGGAAGGAATGGTGATTACAGTGGCAGAAGCACATAAGGGTACAAACGGACAGAAGGGAAAGAGTTACAGCGGAATTGGTGGAAGACCACCTATAAGTCATCCACAAAATTGCAGCCATGAGTGTCCGTATGGTCATGATAAATCGTTCTGTTTTCCATGCTATAAAAAGCTGGTGGAAGACATGAGAAAGAAAAAGGAAACAGGAAATGGCATTTGATTATTTTTATGGGGCACAGTCACAGCAGTTTGCATTTTACAGGATTCCCAAGGTGCTGTTTACAGATAACCGGTTCCAGAAGATTTCCACAGAGGGAAAGGTTCTTTACGGTCTTTTATTGGACAGGGTATCTCTGTCAATGGAAAACGGATGGATTGATGATGAGGGAAGAGTGTATATCATTTTTACCCTGACAACTATAAGACAGGCAATGAACTGTGCAGAAAAATCAGCAATCAAGTATCTGACGGAGCTGGAAGAGTTTGGTCTGATTGAAAGGATCCGGCAGGGATTTGGCAAACCGGCACTGATCTATGTAAAGAATTTCATAGACCAGCAGAATTTACAGGTCAAGACAAGTAAAAATTACAGTTCACCACCAGTAAAAGTTACAGGTCAGGACCTGTATAATTTACAGCCTAATTATACTTATAACAATAATACTGATTTTAATAATACTAATCCTATCTTATCAGAGGATGAGGATAGGATGGGATATGAGAAATATTTCATGGAACAGCTCAATATTGAGGCCTTGAAACAGGATTATCCATATGACAGAGAAATGATAGACGGCATCATGGATCTTATTCTGGATGTTGTGTGTTCCAAAAGAAAGATCATTTGTATTGCTGGGGATGTGAAGTCAGTAAATGTGGTAAAGGGGCGGTTCATGAAGCTGAACATGGAGCATATCCGCTATGTAATGAACTGTATGCAGGAAAACACTACCAAGATCAGGAGCATCAAGCAGTATATGCTGGCAGCACTGTATAACGCACCGGCAACAATAGACAGCTATTATCGTGCAGAGGTTAATCACGATATGGCAGAAGGAAAAATATAGCAGAGGAGAGACAAAAATGGATATGGAGAAAATCATGGCATATGTTGAGAAGATTGCAGAAAACCTGGAAGGATTGGTTTGTGCAATCGGATGTGACAGTATGCCTTCTGATGGGGCAATTTATGTAGATGGCGAACAGAAGGTGAATTATATCAGTACCAGGGAAGCATTAAGGATCCTTGATGGATTTGGAAATAACAGTGCGTCAGTAATGATTGGAAAATCAGATTATATTCTGATCTATGACGCAAGCAGAAAGTTGATCATTGATGGGGAGGCATACCTTCCGTCCGGGTATCTGGTTATGAAGTCCTGTAATGGATTACAGGCGATTGATGATGAGGATATTGCGGATGTGATCGGTGCTTTGAAAAGCAGGATGACAATGCTTGCACTTGGAAAATACAGAATTCAAGCATACCAGCTGGGATAGGAGGCAGCAGATGAATAACAAACCGTGGGCTTATGTAACATCTGCCTGGAGTGCAGACAGGAGCAGAGCCAAAAGGTCTGCAAAACGATATTGCAGAAAATTATATGAAGCAGGCTACACACCAATCTGTCCGCTTTTATCATTGCCGGAGGTAATTGATACCAGTAATGCAGATGAGTACAAGGATTATATGGATATGTCAGAAGATATGTTAAGAAGATCTAGAATTCTCGTGGTTTGTGGTTCAGCGGTAGACGATACGGTGCTTACAGATATAGCAATAGCCAACCGTTTTCATGTAGCTTCATCCACTATGAGGGGTGTCCTCGGTGTGGATAAGAATAAAAAAGAACAGTAACTTTGTGGATACAGCCTTCGGGTTGTTTTTTTGATGGAAAGGAGTGAGAAAACTGGTTCATGAAGAAGTTGACAGGGAGATTGCCAACAAATCTGTGAATATAGCAATCAAAATGTTAAAACCGGAACTTGATCAGCTTATGAAGGGATTAAGTAAGGCAGTACAGGCACCTGTGAAGGCTGCCGGGAAAGCAGCAGTAAATAAGATCCATTCCACAACCGGCAAGCAGTCCGTGAAAACACTGATCAGGCAGGGACAGGGAGTTTCTTCTATTCCTTTAGCAGATGAAGGTCTTAAAGATTTTCAGAAAATCGCAAAGAAATACGGAGTTGATTTTGCGGTTGTAAAAGATAAAGAGGCAAGTCCTCCAGTATATACAGTCTTTTTCAAGGCAAAAGATACGGATGCCATCACAAGGATTTTACAGGATTATTCTGCAAAACAGGTCAAGAAGCCTTCCGCAGAGAAGACCAGTGTTCTGGAGAAACTTAAAAAATTCAAGGAGATTGTGGCAGCAATCCCGAAGAAGGTAGCAGAGAAAAAGAAGGAGAGGTCGCGATGAACACAAAACAGTTGAAAAAGCAGCTGATCCTGAATATTCCCTATATCATTCTGGGATTGCTTGCAACAAATCTTGGTGAGGCATGGAGAATTGCAGCCGGAGTAAATGCATCGGAAAAGGTTCAGAGTCTGGTCCTTGATGGTGTATTTGCAACGGCTTTTTCTAATCCTTTGCCGAGCCTTTATTCGGGGGATCTGCTGGTGGGAATTGCCTGCGGGGCAGCACTCAGGATTGCAGTATACCTGAAAGGAAAGAACGCTAAGAAGTTCAGGCACAATGAGGAATATGGTTCTGCCAGATGGGGTGCATAATTTTAAGTGTAAATGACACATACATGGACGCACAGGAGGTTATGCACATGACTGATTATAGCAAAATTACAGCCCTTTACTCCCGCCTTTCCGTGGGCGACGAGGACAGGGACGGCGGCGAGAGCAACAGCATACAGAACCAAGAGTTACTATGTAGAGGGTGGTTTCTCCCACCTAATACATATGACTGCGGCTCATTTGTGGTGAATGGAACAGCAGTTGTAGGAAAGGAGACAAAAAACTTATAACCGCTGCAAATCAACACAAAAAGGAGCTGAACTTTATGAAATCTCTATTTGAGGAAATGGGCGGCACTTACCGTCAGGAGGGGGATTACCTCATTCCAAACCTTGCGCTGCCAGAGGAACCGGAATACCAGATTGGCAAGTATGGGCGTATGCGCCGCAGCTATCTGAAAGAACATCGTCCTGTTCTCTACGCAAACCTGCTCACAAGCGGAACGCTGCATCGGCACCTTGCCGAGATCGACCAAGCCTGCAACGAGCGTATGGCAATCATCGTTTCCGATATGGCAAGGCAGGAAGATGTGACCGAAGCGCTCAAAGCCGCCGACCAAATGGAATGGGTGCGCCGCATGAACAGCATCCGCAGCCGCGCAGAGGAAATCGTTCTGACCGAGCTTGTATATGAATGACAAATGCCCGTTATTGGCAACATGGCCGATAACGGGCGTTTCTGCGTTTTAGTTCTTTTGCTCTGTGCTGGCTACCAGCCGGTCAAAGTCGCTCTGATACAGCCGGTCCTGGATGACACGGTACTGCTCAAACTCGCTTTCCGCAAAGGCCTTTGCAATGGCAGCGGTGACCCTTCCCTTATCCCGCAGAATCTCTGCATCATTGAATTGCAGAAAAGCGTCCAGCTTGGAGGCCCAATCTGCCATGGTCATGGGCTGCTCGCGCTCGGCCTGACGTTCAGCAAAATCCAGATAACCGGAGACGAGCTGCCC
>OHZD01000037.1_pt1 | contig 76953 bp, 90 predicted proteins | sample 1580391 | NCBI WGS metagenome assembly OHZD01 (sample SAMEA3882510, study PRJEB24775) | human gut metagenome | biome: human-associated habitat; feature: intestine environment; material: feces | place: Netherlands | collected 2009/2010 | reverse complement strand
CAAGCAGATCCCGTTTGATTACCCGGAGCGTACGTGGCCGGGCAAGCGACTGCAGCGCGCGCCGCGCTGGTGCTCCGTCGATCTTCGCGACGGCAATCAGGCCCTCGTCAACCCGATGGATTCCGAGCGCAAGCTGCGTTTCTGGAACCTGCTCGTCTCCATGGGATTCAAGGAGATCGAGGTGGGCTTCCCGTCCGCTTCCGAGACCGATTTCGACTTCATCCGTATGCTCATCGAGCGTGAGCTGATTCCGGACGACGTGACCATCGTGGTACTCACCCAGTGCCGCGAGCACCTCATCCGCCGCACTTACGAGGCGCTCAAGGGTGCCAAGCGCGCCATCGTGCACTTCTACAACTCCGTGTCTGTGTTGCAGCGCGAGGTCGTGTTCCGCAAGAACAAGGAGGAGATCAAGAAGCTCGCCACCGACGCCGCCGAACTGTGCAAGGACCTCGAGAACGAGGCCAAGGGCATCGACCTGTACTACGAGTACTCGCCGGAATCCTTCACCGGCACCGAGCCGGAGTACGCCGTGGAAGTCTGCAACGCCGTGTTGGACGTCATGCAGCCCACGCCGGACCGCCCCATGATCATCAACCTGCCGGTCACGGTGGAGATGAGCATGCCCCACATCTACGCCAACCAGATCGAATGGTGTTCCAACCATCTGAAATATCGTGACAGCGTTATTCTTTCCACACACCCGCACAACGACCGCGGCTGCGGCGTGGCGGATGCCGAGCTGGCCGTGCTGGCCGGTGCCCAGCGCATCGAGTGCTGCCTCTTCGGCAACGGCGAGCGCACCGGCAATGTGGACGCCATCACCCTGGCCATGAACATGTACAGCCACGGCGTGGACCCGCACCTCGATTTCAGCGACATGCCCAAGATCTGCGAGATTTACGAGCGCGTGACCCGCATGCACGTCTACGAGCGCACGCCGTATGCCGGTGCGTTGGTGTTCGCGGCCTTCAGCGGCAGCCATCAAGACGCCATCGCCAAGGGCATGACCTGGCGCAAGGAAAAGAAACTGCATGAGTGGACCTGTCCCTACATCCCCATCGACCCGCACGATATTGGCCGAACCTACGATGCCGACGTCATCCGCATCAACAGCCAGAGCGGCAAGGGCGGCATCGGCTTCCTGCTGCAGCAGAACTACGGCTATAACCCACCGCCGAAGATGCGCGAGGATCTGGGCTACCGCGTCAAGGATGTCAGCGACCACGAGCACCGCGAACTGAGCGTGAAGGAAGTGCTGTACGTCTTTGAGACTGCCTACCTCAACCACAACAGCCCGCTCAACATCCCCGAAGCACATTTCGTCCAGAACGCGGACAACACGATCACCGCCAACATCACACTGTCGGTCAACGGCAAGGAGACCAAGTGCTCCGCCACAGGCAACGGCCGCCTGGATGCCGTGGCGACCGCCATCGAGCAGCAGACCGGCATGCACTTCACCCTGATACATTACAGCGAACACGCGCTGGATTCCGACACTGACTCCCGTGCCTGCTCCTACGTCGGCCTGAAATGGGCCTCTGGTGAGGAGACCTGGGGCTGCGGCACCCATACCGACATCATCGTAGCCGGTATCAAGGCGCTGGTGAGTGCGATCAATAATAAATAAGGGCTTTTAAAACGGAGGAAACACCATGGGAATGACCATGACACAGAAGATCCTGGCCGCGCATTGCGGAGAAGCAGCCGTGACCGCGGGCCAGCTCATCAACGCCAAGCTCGACATCGTGCTGGGTAACGACATCACCACCCCGGTGGCTATCAACGAGTTTGAGAAGGCCGGTTTTGACTCGGTGTTTGACCGCACCTGCGTCAACATTGTGCTGGACCACTTTGTACCCAACAAGGACATCAAGAGCGCCACCCAATCCAAGCAGTGCCGCCAGTTCGCTGATAAATACGACATCCTCAACTTCTACGATGTCGGTGAGATGGGCGTCGAGCATGCGCTGCTGCCCGAAAAGGGCATCGTGACCGCGGGCGACTGCATCATCGGTGCCGACAGCCACACCTGTACCTACGGCGCGGTGGGCGCGTTCTCCACCGGTGTTGGCTCTACCGATATGGCCGCCGGCATGGCTAAGGGCGTGGCCTGGTTCAAGGTGCCCGCCGCCATCAAGGTCGAGCTGACCGGCGCCATCCAGCGTCCCGTCACCGGCAAGGACGTCATCCTGCACCTGATCGGTGAGATCGGCGTTTCCGGCGCGCTGTACAAGAGCCTGGAGTTCGTGGGCGAGGGTGTCAAGAGCCTGACCATGGAAGACCGCCTCTGCATCTGCAACATGGCCATCGAGGCTGGTGCCAAAAACGGCATCTTCCCGGTAGACGAAATCACCGAAGCCTACCTGAAGGGCCGCAGCCAGCGCCCTTGGGTCAAGTACGAAGCCGATCCCGATGCCGAGTACGAGCGTACCGTCACCATCGACCTGACCACGCTGGAGCCCACCGTCAGCTACCCGCACCTGCCGGAGAACACCCACCTGGCTAAGGAGGGCAAGGACATCAAGATTGACCAGATCGTCATCGGCTCCTGCACCAACGGCCGCATCGAGGATATGCAGGCTGCCTACGAGGTGCTGAAAGGCAAGCACATCGCCAAGGGCGTGCGCGGCATCATCATCCCCGCCACCATGGCCGTGTACAAGGAGTGCATCCTGCGCGGATACACTGAGGCGTTCATCGATGCAGGCTGCATTGTCTCCACCCCCACCTGCGGCCCCTGCCTGGGCGGCTACATGGGCATCCTGGCCGAGGGGGAGCGCTGTGTCTCCACCACCAACCGCAACTTTGTGGGCCGCATGGGCCACGTGGACTCCGAGGTCTACCTGGCCAGCCCCGCCACCGCCGCAGCCAGCGCACTGACCGGCTACATCACCGATCCGAGGGAGGTTTGAGCCATGAACGCAAAAGGACCTGTTTTTAAATACGGCGACAATATCGACACTGACGTTATCATCCCGGCCCGCTACCTGAACACCCAGAGCGCCGCCGAGCTGGCCAGCCACTGCATGGAAGACATCGATAAGACGTTCATCACCCGCGTCAAGCAGGGCGACCTGATGGTGGGCGGAGAGAACTTCGGCTGCGGCTCCTCCCGCGAGCATGCGCCCGTAGCCATCAAGGCCGCCGGCATCAGCTGCGTCATCGCCAAAAGCTTTGCCCGTATCTTCTACCGCAACGCCATCAACATCGGCCTGCCGATTTTGGAGTGCCCCGCCGCCAGCGAGGCCATCAACGAGGGCGACATCGTCAGCGTAAACTTTGACACCGGCGTTATCACCGACGAGACTACCGGCCAGACCTTCCAGGCAGCCCCATTCCCGGAGTTTATCCAGAACATCATCAAACAGGGCGGCCTGATGAACAGCTTGAAAGATTGAGGAGTCATCCATGAATAAAAACATTGCCCTGATCTACGGCGACTGCTCCAGCCCAGAGATCGTAACCCAGGCGGTGCGCGTGCTGGACAAGATTGCTGCCAAGCACGGCCACACCTTTAGCTACACCCGCGCTTACATGGGCGGCGAAGCCATCGATAAATTCGGCGACCCGCTGCCTGCTGCCGAGCTGGAAAAGTGCAAACAGTCCGACAGCGTGCTGCTGGGTGCCATCGGCGGTCCCAAGTGGGAGGGCATGCCCGGCGACCGTCGCCCCGAGAAGGGCCTGCTGCGCCTGCGCGCGGGCATGGGCCTGTACGCCAACAACCGCCCGGCCAAAATCTGGCCCCAGCTGGCGGATGCCTCCCCGCTGAAAAAGTCCATCGTGGACCAGGGCATCGACTTTATCGTCGTGCGTGAGCTGATCGGCGGCGTCTACTTTGGCGAGCATAAGACCATTGAGCAGAACGGCGAGAAGGTCGCTATCGACACGATGCCGTACTCTGAGCATGAGATTGAGCGCATCGGCCGTATCGGCTTTGAGACGGCCATGAAGCGCCGCAAAAAGCTGACCTGTGTGGACAAGGCTAACGTGCTGGACACCAGCCGCCTGTGGCGCGCCGTCATGCACCGCCTGCAGGCCGAGTACCCCGAGGTGGAGTACAGCGAGATGTTCGTGGACAACTGCGCCATGCAGATCTGCAAGAACCCCGCGCAGTTTGACGTTATCGTGACCGAGAATATGTTCGGCGATATTTTGTCCGACGAAGCCAGTGAAATCACCGGCAGCATCGGCATGGTGCCGTCCTCCTCCCTGGGCGAGGGCACCTGCGGTTTGTACGAGCCGATCCATGGTTCCGCCCCCGACATTGCCGGGCAAGACGTGGTCAACCCCATCGCCTGCATTCTGTCTGCCGCTATGATGCTGCGCTACAGCTTCGATATGCCCGCCGAGGCCGACGAGATCGAGGCGGCTGTCAACGCTGTTCTCGACGAGGGCTACCGCACCGCCGACATGATGGCCGAAGGCTGCATCAAAGTCGGCTGCACCGAGATGGGCGATAAGATTTTGGAGAATATTTAACCTACCCCTGCCATTCACTTAGGGAGAGTCTTGTTTAAAGTTCTTTTGCTCCTTTTCTTTCAAGAAAAGGAGAGCCCCCGCTGGATTGTGCGAACCAGCGAGGGCTGTTTTTATTGTTTTTTGCTGTCGACCACGTCACGCCAGGGGCGGGCATCGGCCAACTGATTGCAGCGGTGGGTGCGCCAAGCGCGCAAGGCCAGGGTAAGCACCGCAAACAGCGCGGCGGCCACCACGTTGGGGATGCCAATGTTGGGCAGATTGGGGTAGACCCAGTTGTAAATCAGCCCAAACTCCACAAGCCACAACGCCAGCAGCACCGTCTGCGCACTGCCATAGCGCAGCCCCTTGCCGTAGGAAAGCCAGGACGCGGGAACGATGCGCTGCATCAGCCAAGCGCTGGGCAGCATCACCACGATGCAAATCCCTAGCATGGCAGCGTCAAAATAGCTGTCCCAGGCACCACGCAGCAGCAGATAGGTCGTTGACATCGCCAGCCCGTAAATGCACATCCATACCAGGCTGTCCAGCATGTAGTCTATTAGTTTGGGGTGGGGAATGCTGGCCAGCAGGTCCAGCTTAAAAGTCTCCACGTCACCGATGACGGCGGGCAGGTATTGGCCGTCTGCCTCGGCGCTGGCCGCCATGGCGATCAGGTCCTTGCGCACCAGCTCCACATCGTAATTGATGCCGCGGCTATTGCTGATGGTGTTCAGGATGTCGGTGATGGTGTCGCGGTCGCACTCGGCCAGCGTGGAAAAGATGAGGTTGTTTTCCTGTTTCAGTTGTTTGTACTCGTTGCGGAACTTCATGTTCAGTCCTCCTCGCCCTGTAAGATATGGTTGACGGCGGCGCTGGCGGCACGCCAGGCAGCCGTGAATTCCTGCAGATAGGTCTCTCCGTCTGGCGTGAGCTGGTAATATTTGCGGCTCGGCCCGCCGGACCCGGCGCGGTACTCGGCCTTAATCAGCCCTTTACGCTCCAGCCGCAGCAGCAGGGGATATAGTGTGCCCTCGGTCAGGTCGGCAAAGCCGCTGTCCCGCAAGGTGGTGGCAATGGCATAGCCGTAGGTCGGTTCCCGGTCAATGATCTTTAAAATGCAGCCTTCCAGCGTGCCCTTGCGCAACTGTGCTTGGTCGAACAAATCTTGCCCTCCTTCCGCTACCTTGTATTACCATGGTGTTGTTTGGGTACATTGTAATACATAGTAGCAGCGTTGTCAATAGGTGTTGCGCAAAAAAAAGAGCGCCAGTCTCCCGGCGCCCCAAAGGACGAAATCACTTTTTACGCAGCCTATACCAGACATTTGCCACAGCATCAAATGTCTTGCTCACCGGTGCGCTGGCCAGCAGGCAGACGCAGCCCAAGGCCTCCAGCAGCACAAATACTACCGTGACCGGCAGCGGCTTTTCGTGGGCGAGCTGGAAAAAGCCCAGCTCGCTGTAAAACGCAAAAATCGGCATATGGAAAAGATAAACCGCCAGCGTCTTTTTGCCTAGGCCTGCAAAGGCCTTGCATCCGCCCAAGGCGGCGATCAGCGCCAGGCTGGTCACAATACCGATGGCGTAAAACCGTGCCCGGTCGGGCATGGCATACCCCTCGCCGTAGGCGACATCGTTAAAAATCTTGGCACTTTCCCGCAGCTGACCTTCCTGCAGCATCAGGCTGCGGAAATACAGCCCGTAGCAGACCACCAGCGCCCCCGCCGGGGCCAGCCGCATCACAGGGCTGGTCGCGGCCAGGTCATCCAGCCGGTCGATCTGCGGGCGGAACAGCACGCCGAACGCATAAAACGGGTAGTAAGCAAACACGCGCACCAGTGTGAACGGCCAATCCACATTGCCGGCCCACAGGCCCAGCGCCACGGCACCTGCCAGGCCCAGCAGGGCAAAAGGCAGGCCCTTATCTCGCAGACGGGTTAACAGCGGCAGGGTCAGATGCCAGAAGATCAGCGCGTACAGATACCACATGTGCCGCCAGGGCAGCAAAAACGCCAGCAGCAGCCCGCCGGAGGCAGCAAAATCCTCCCGCAAAATTACGGCGCGGAACGCCAGCATGATTGCCTGGCCCACGGCGTACAGCCACACCTGCTGGGTGATAAGCTTCCACAAACTGAAATGCGCCACCAGCCCGCTGCAAATGCAGAACAACGCCATATGGAACAGGTAGATGCAGATAAACGTCGCCCCGATGGGCTTGAAGCCGAAGCGGAACTGCTCCATAAAATGCCCCAGCACCACCAGCAGGATGCCCAGGCCTTTCATAATATCAATATAATCGCGGCGTGCAGTTTTGTTGTTTGGCATAGAACCTCCTTGGGATAGCAAAAGGCCCCCTCTGGGTGGGTGACTCCCCGCAGTGCGGGGAGATGTCGCAAAGCGTCAGAGGGGACCGGGCCCGAAGGACTCCGCTGATAGGCAGTGGGGGAGAGGGCCTAAAATTTAGCAGCCGCTCATTTATTTGTCTCTCCCTCCGCCCCTTCGGGGCACCTCCCTCACAGAGGGAAGCTTTTAAGGTCGCATCACTTTTTAATGATTTCCCCAGAATCCACCTTGGTTAGGGCTTCCACCTCGGCACCGGCCTTTACGATGCCGCCGGGGGCAACATGCACGCCGCGGCCCAGGACCGCGTCGTGGTCCACGATGGCCCCGCCGTTGATGATGCAGCCCACGCCCAGATGCGCATCGGCACCCACATAAGCCTGGGGCAGGATCACACAGCCCGGCTCCAACACAGCACTGGGGCTGACGGCCGCCATATCACTGATAAACACCGGCGTGTCATACCCGGCCGCTGCCAGCTTTTGCAGCAGCTCCACGCGCAGGGCGTTGTCGCCCAGGGCCACAAAGGCCGGGCGGCCCGGTTTCAGCAGCTTAGGGTCGGCGTAGTCACGCAGGCCGCCCACGCAGCCGGGGGCGCTATCGTCGAGGAATTCCGCCTCACCCCAGCCTTCGGCCGAGAGCCAATCCGCCAGCTGGCGGCCAAAGCCGCCCTTGCCCAGGATCAGCGGGTGATTTTTGGTGATGCTGATAGAAATGAATGCCATACTTATCCCTCCTGTGCCGTTTCGGCAGTCTCACCGTTCAGGGTCTCCACAACATCCGGGTCCGCGCTTTCCAGGCTGGTGCGCGGGTGCACGGCCAGCGGGTCGGGCAGGGTGCCCGTCTCCAACTGCTGCAATGCCCGCGGTATGCCGGGGAAGAACCGTGCAATGCCGGTCCCGGCGCAGTGCAGGCCATCAAAAAAGTCTGTTTCCTCTAAGCCGTCGATGCACTCGGGGTCGTAGCTGCCATACAGCGGCACGTTATTTTGGGCGCAGTATTCGCGCAGCCAGTTCTCCACCTGGAAGAACCCCTTGTGCAGTTCCGGCTCGGTGATCAGGTAACCATAGAGGTACGGGTGCCAGGGCGACAGCACCAGAATCACGGTAGTGCCCTGCTCCCTGGCGTAGTCCATAAAGGACTCAAACGCCTGGATCTGGGTGGTGCTCATCTCGTCGAAGCCCTCCATGTGCACGCTGTTAAAGCTCATGCAGGCTTCGGCGGCCAGGGTGCGGATCTGATCCGCCGTCTGGGTACGGAACGCCACATCGTACAAAACGCTGCCGTCCGACCGCTTGATCGTCGTTGTCTGGTCGTAGGGGTCGCCCTGCACAGGGTTGAACTCGATGGTATTGCCGTCGTCATCGGTGACGGTGGTCTGGCCGCGGTTCTTTATGTAGTAGTCCACGTTGCCCTGGAAGTAGGCCGGGTCGGCTAGCGCCTTCCACAGCTCCACCTTGTCCGGCTCCTCATAATCGGTGGGGACGTTCAGCACCTTGGTCAAAAACTCGTTGTACAGGTCAGCGTCGGCGCGGGAGTCAAAGGCGTCCTCGCTGCCGTAAAAGACCCAGGGGTCGATACTCCACAGCAGCACCTTGGGCGTTTTGCCGTAGCTGACCATCTTGTAGTAGCTGGTCATATTGTCGCGCACGTCCGCGCCGGTAACGCCCATATTAAAGAAGGTGTCCACGCCGGTGTTTTCCCGGTTGAACTGCAGCACGCGGCTGGAGCCAATGCCAATGGCCTCGGGGGCCTGCTCCACATCCTGCGCAAACAATTGTACCACCTGGCGCTCGTCCATCTGCTCGAAGTTGGTCACATCGTACCCCTGCAGCATCAGGTCCACGATGCGGCGGGGTGCCAGTGCGCCCTGGAACAGGCCGCTGCGGTCCACGTTATAGCTGAACGCCACCATGAACACAAGGATGGGTACCAGCAGCACCAGGCGGCTGGCGGTTTTCAGGCCAAAGTAGATGCGGCGGATCAGGCCGTGCAAAAACCACAGCAAGGGATTGCGGCGGCGCTTGCGGCGCTTTTTGGGGGCCGCCTTTTTCGGCTTTGCCGCTGGGGCGGCCGGGGCCGCACCGTTGGTATCGCGCTGAATTTTAACCGGCGGCGCGGGGATCGGGGTAGGGGATTTAGCCATAATGCACCGCCTTTCGTTAATATTGCTGGTAGATGAACGCCGACTGGCCGAACGCCGCGAAGAACAAGATCGCGGCCGCCGCGGCGTAGTAGAGGGTCCAGCGCAGCGGCCAGACCTGTTCACGGATCCAGCGGGTCACACTGCGCCCGCCGTGCTCCACGGCCAGCACCACAAAGGTGCCAAACAGCAGCACCACCGGCAAACGACCATCGATGCCGCAATCCAGCAGCATCTGCTGCACCTGGTGCCAGCTGCTGGCCAGGCCGTTCCAGCCCTGCAGCATGCTGCTGTAGATGGCGAACGGGTCAGCGTTGTACAGCGCCGCCGCGAAGAACACGAGGGTCACGCAGAACAGCAAATCGGTGATGGTCACCTGGCAGACGGCCTTCAGCCAGGCCTGGCGGTACAGCGGATTGAATTTTTCAAGCTTCTTGCGGGCCTTGGCGGTCATGGCGCCAAAGGCAGCGCACAGGCCGCAGGCAAGACCCCAGGCCAGGTACCGCCAATCGGCCCCGTGCCACAGGCCGCTGCACAAAAACACAATGACGATGTTTAAGTAGTGCCGCCAGGGCGCGCAGCGGCTGCCGCCCAGCGAGAAGTAGACGTAATCTCGGAACCAGCCGGTCATCGAGATATGCCAGCGGCGCCAGAAATCGTTGAAGCTGCGGGCCTCAAAGGGGGAGTTGAAGTTCTCGATCAGGTCATAGCCCAGAATGCGCGCCGCGCCTAGCACGATGTCGCAGCAGCCCGAAAAGTCCATATACAGCTGCACAGCAAACAGCACGGTGGCGGCAAACAGGTTAGGGCCGCTCATCTCCGACATATTACCGTAGACGAAGGAAACGTACTGGCTCAGGTTATCGGCGATGACCATCTTTTTGGTGTAGCCCCACAACATGCGGAACGCGCCGCCCGCACAGCGGTTGTAGCTGAAGCGGCGGCTTTTTTGAATTTGCGGGCGCATCTGGGGGTAGCGCTCAATGGGGCCGGTGATGAGCGTGGGGAAGAAGCTGACGAACAGCGCATAGTGTAGCGGGTTTGTTTCGACCTTGCAGCGTCGTTTATACACATCGATGGTGTAGCTCATCGCCGCAAAGGTGAAGTAGCTTAACCCCAAGGGTGCCAGCAGATTGTCCCGGTGGCTGAGGATGCTGCCGCCGAGGGTATCGGCCAGCATGTTCCAGTATTTGTAGTAAACCAGGATGCCAACGCCGCCCAGCACCGTCACCAGCAGCGCCAACACCCGCACAGGTTTGACCTTGACTTTGTCGATGATGAGGCCGCACAGCCAGCTGACCGCCGTGGCCCCCAGCAGCACTCCCACCAGCGGGCGGTTGACGGGGTCATAGCAGAAAAATCCATAACTGGCCGCCAGCAGAAAGTAGGGGCGCAGCACCCGCGGCAACAGATAATGCACCAGCGCCACTGCCACAAAAAAAGCGATAAACAACAGCGATGTGACCGCCATTGACTGATCCTCGCACAGGAACGCGAGGATCTGCTCCCAAGTGATCGTCATAGTGGATACTCTCTCTTCCGCTTTTGTAACGTCTTTTTATAACGTATTATCGGTTCTTTTCTTCCAGGTCGCGCACACGCTTTTCCAAAATGGCGTTAGCCTGGGTCAGCCGCTTGCACTTTTCGGCCAACTGGGTGATAGCGATACTCAACGAAAGCAGCACCACCAGCACAAAGCAGAACATCAGCAAAAATACCAGGTTGACCGGCATTTCAATGGACAAAACGTCCCGCAATACGTAAATTACGTAGGGGAACGCCGCCGCAATGACCAGCGCCACCGCCAGCAAAAGCCACAGCAGGCTGTACTTTACACTCATCAGCCCGCGCTTGAGCAGGGTAAAAATGATGCACAGCAGCACCAGCGCACCCAGCACCATAAACAGCTGCAATTGTGGGGTCATGCCTTGCCTCCTTTTACCTTATGGATGGAGAAGCGGTCGATGATGAGCGCCAGCGACACTTTGATCATGTAGTAGGCGCTTTTAAAGCTGTGGATGCTGGACACACCGCCCTGGCGTTCTTTCATGATAACGGGGGCCTCGCCCACCGAGAAACCCGCCAGACTGGCGGCGAGGATAGCCTCCGGCTCCGGGTAATCAATGGCGTAGTGACGTGCAAAATAAGCGGTCATCCGGGCGTTGCAGGCGCGGAAACCGCTGGTAACATCCAGCACGCGCTTGCCGCACAGCAGGTGGATCAGCCAGCTTAAAAAACGGATGCCCACCCGGCGCATGAAGCTGGTCTGGAAACCCTCCTTTTTAATAAAGCGGCTGCCGATGCACATATCGTAGGTGCCGTCCAGCACGGGCTGCACCACTTCCATCAGGTAGGCGGGGTCGTGCTGGCCGTCACCGTCCATCTGCACGGTCACGTCGTAGCCGTTGTGCACAGCGTACTGGTAGCCGCACTGCACGCCGCCGCCAATGCCCAGATTGACCGGCAGGTCCAAAAACGGGTAATGGTGGGCGCGCAGGATGTCGGCACTATGGTCGGTAGAGCAATCGTTGATGACAAGGAAATCCACCTGCGGGCAGGTGGACTGCAGATGTTCCACCGTTGCCACGATGTTTTCTTCCTCGTTATAACAGGGGATCAACACCAAAATTTTTTTATCCAAAAGGGGGTACCTCGTGTTTTCTTATTCTCCCCGCAGGGTAAAGCTTTCCAGGCGGCGCAGCAGTTCAGTGCGGCGGTAGTGGGCTTCGTAGTAGGCTTTGGTTTTGGCGCCCAGGGCGGCGCGGCCCTCGGGAGCCATGCGGTACAGCGCCAGCAGGTTGGCCGCCAGCGCGGCCTGGTCGCAGGCAGGGCTGACAAGGCCGCCGCCGCTTTCCTTGACCGCCTCGTACCCGGCGCCGTTCATACTGGCCACCACCGGCTTACCCGCGGCCATATAGCTGGCCAGCTTGCCGGGCACTGTCAGGCCTAAGTCTGGGGAATCAGACAGGGAGATCAGCAGGGCATCGGCCAGGGTTGTAAAACTCGGCACTTTTTCTGCGGGTACACTGCCATAAAAAGTCACCACATCCCCGGCGTGGAGTTCTTCAGCCAGGGCTTGCAAGCTCTCACGGCTCATGCCGTCGCCCACCAGCAGCAGATGCAGGTTTTCGGCCCCGGCAGCGCGGGCATCCAGCACGGCGCGCAGCACCATATCCAGGCTTTGTGCCGGGGTAAACGTGCCGGTGAACACCAGGTTGAACCGCCCGGAAAAGTGGGCTTCCAGCTCTGGGTCATGGCGGGGGACAGCGTAAAAATCCTCGCAGTACTGCGAAATTACGGCCACGTCTTTTTCCGGCTTGCCGGTGCGGGCGATCAGCCGCTTTTGCAGCGGTACGCTCATGGCGATCAGGCGGTCGGCGCGCTTATACAGGCTGTCGCTGACCGTCTGGGCCACCCAGCGCATAAAGCTGTTTTTGACCGGAAGTACGCTGTACAGGTTCTCCGGCCAGAGGTCCAGCACATAGTTGGTAAAGGGAATTTTATGCTTTTTGGCATATTTAATGGCCGGCCAGCACATCAGCACTGGGCTGGTGTTGAAGCAGAACACTGCACCGTACCCGCCGGGCAGGCGGTTCAGCGCCCCCGCCGCGTAGAGCGGCCAGCTGACGTAGTTCAAAAAGATCGTCTTGCCGGTGTTTCCCTTGCGGGGAATCTCCCGCGCACGGAAAATGTGCGCCCCTTTGTAGGTTTCCTCAAAGGGGCCGTCCGCGCTGTAGCCGGGGAACCACTCGCCCTTGGGGTAGTTGGGCAGGCCGCAGAGCACGTCCACGTCCAGTCCATCCTGCACAAAGCCCTCGACAATATCATTGATCCGGAAATTTTCCGGCCAAAAATGCTGGGTCACGACCAAAATTCGCATAGGTTTGTTGTTCCAATCTTAATTCTTCCGCCACACCATCTTGTTGACCACGCCAGTGTAGCTCTGGATGATCTTGACCACCTTGGTGGAGACATCCTCGGTGTAGTAAGGCACAGGGATGCCGTAATCGCCGTTGGCGTTCATGGCCACGGCGGTCTCAACGGCCTGCTCCACGCCGCCGGCGCGGATGCCGGCCAGCACAAAGCAGCCCTTGTCCAGCGCTTCGGGGCGCTCGGTGGAGGTGCGGATGCAGACCGCCGGGAAGGGATGCCCCACGCTGGTAAAGAAGCTGGATTCCTCCGGCAGCGTGCCGGAATCCGAGATGACCGCAAAGGCGTTCATCTGCAGGTGGTTGTAATCGTGGAAGCCGAGAGGCTCGTGCAGCTTGACGCGCTCGTCCAGCTTGAAGCCCATAGCATCCAGCCGCTTTTTGCTGCGGGGGTGGCAGCTGTACAAAATCGGCATGTCGTAGGTCTCGGCCAGATGGTTGATGGAGGTAAACAGGTCGATAAAATTCTGCTCTGTATCGATGTTTTCCTCGCGGTGGGCGGAGAGCAGCATGTACTTCCGCGGCTTCAGGCCCAGGCGCTCCAGCACATCGCTGGCCTCGATCTTGGCGAGGTTGGCGTGCAGCACTTCGGCCATCGGGGAACCGGTGACGAAGGTACGCTCCTTGGCGGTGCCCTCGGCGTTCAGGTAACGGCGGGCATGCTCGGAATAGCACATATTCACGTCAGAAATATGGTCCACAATGCGGCGGTTGGTCTCCTCGGGCAGGCACTCGTCAAAGCAGCGGTTTCCGGCCTCCATATGGAAGATGGGAATATGCAGGCGCTTGGCCGCAATGGCAGACAGGCAGCTGTTGGTGTCGCCCAGGATCAGCAGGGCGTCAGGCTTTTGCTCCACCATCAGAGCGTAGGATTTTGCAATAATGTTGCCGATGGTCTCGCCCAGGTCCTTTCCGACGGCGTCCAGGTAGAAGTTGGGCGCACGCAGGCCCAGGTCCTCAAAAAAGACCTGGTTCAGGTTATAATCGTAGTTCTGGCCGGTGTGGACCAGGATCTGGTCAAAGTAGACATCGCACTTTTTGATAACGGCCGACAGCCGGATAATTTCCGGTCGGGTACCGATGATGGTCATGAGTTTGAGTTTGTTCATATTGCACCTCTCTTTTGAAGCCCCCTCTGGGAGGGTGACTCCCCACGGTGCGGGGAGATGTCGCGCCAGCGACAGAGGGGTCCAGCTACGAAGTCGTCCCGCGTAAGCGGGTGGGGGAGAGAAACTAATAAATGTCCGAAATTTCGGGCCTCGGCACGGCTCTCTCCCTCTGCCCCTTCGGGGCACCTCCCTCGCAGAGGGAGGCATAAAAGCCGCATCACACTTTCAGCCCAAACGTATCCGGGTGGGCCGGGTCAAATGGCTCGTTGGCCCACATCAGGGTGATCAGGTCCTCGGTGTCGCTCAGGTTGATGATATTATGGGTATATCCCGGCAGCATCTGCACGGCCGTGGGGGCGTCGCCGCTCACGGTAAATTCCAGCACCTCATCGCTGTCCACACGGCGCTCCTGGATCAGGGCACGGCCCGCCACCACAATGAAAAACTCCCACTTGGTGTTGTGCCAGTGCTGGCCCTTGGTGATGCCGGGTTTCGAGACATTCACGCTGAACTGACCGCAGTTCTCGGTCTTGAGCAGTTCGGTAAAACTGCCGCGGGCATCCACATTCATTTTTAACGGGAAGGCAACCTTTTCTTTCGGCAGATAGGAAAGGTAGGTGGAGTACAGCTTTTTGGCAAAGCTGCCCGCCGGGATGGCAGGCACTACCAAAGTACGCGGCTGGTCGTGGAATTTTTTCAGCAGGTCCACAATTTCTCCCAGCGTCACTTTATGGGTCACGGGCGCGGCACAGTAGCGGCCCTGGGCGCCAAAAACCGGCGTCAGGCCGTCATAATCACAGCGGTGGGGGCACATTTCCAGCGCGTCCAGCATTTCCTCCACCAGATCATCGATGTACAGCAGTTCCAGCTCGGTGGCGCGGTCGTTCACCGTGATGGGCAGATCGTGGGCAGTGTTGTAACAAAATGTCGCTACAGCGCTGTTATAATTCGGGCGGCACCATTTGCCGAACAGGTTCGGGAAGCGGTAGACCAGCACCGGCGCGCCGGTCTCCTGGGCGTAAGTAAAGAACAATTCCTCGCCCGCCAGTTTGCTTTTGCCGTAATCGCTCTGGCCGTAGCGGCCGATGAGCGTTGCCTGGATGCTGCTGGACAGCATGACCGGGCAGGTGTTGCCGTGGCGTTTCAGCATGTCCAGCAGGGTAGAGGCAAAGCCAAAGTTGCCCTGCATGAACTCAGCCTCATTTTTGGGCCGGTTGACGCCCGCCAGGTTAAAGACAAAGTTCGCCTTGGTGCAGTATTCCTCCAGCAGGACCGGGTCGGTATCTATGTCGTATTCGTAGATCTCGTCCACTGTCAGGGCGGGGCGGGTACGGTTTTTGCCGTCCCGCAGGTTTTTCAGGTTCTCGCACAGGTTGCGCCCTACAAAGCCTTTGGCACCGGTGACAAGAATTTTCATGCCTTGCTTTCCTCTTTCAGCATCTCCTGGATGTACTCGGTGGTCTTGATCTTGGCGATGGTCTCCTCCACGTTCAGGCGGCGGGTGTTGTGGCTGGTGTAGTCCTCGTCGGCCTGGGTGCGCACCTGACCCTTGACGAAGAACTTATCGTAGTTCAGGTCGCGGTTATCGGCAGCAACACGATAATAATTGCCCATATCCTCGCTGCGCATCCGCTCTTCCTTGGTCATCAGGGTCTCGTACAGCTTCTCGCCGTGGCGGGTGCCGATGATATTCGTGCCGGTGTCGCCAAACAGAGTCTGCACAGCCTTGGCCAGGTCGCCAATGGTGGAAGCGTCCGACTTCTGGATGAACAGGTCGCCGGGGTTGGCATGCTCAAAGGCGAACATAACCAGATCCACGGCTTCGTCCAGGTTCATCAGGAAGCGGGTCATGTTGGGGTCGGTAATGGTGATAGGGTTGCCGGACTTGATCTGCTCGACAAACAGCGGGATGACGCTGCCGCGGCTGCACATGACGTTGCCGTAGCGGGTGCAGCAGATGACCGGGCCGCCGCGTTGGGCGGACACACGGGCGTTGGCGGTGATGACATGCTCCATCATGGCCTTGGAGATGCCCATGGCGTTGATGGGGTAGGCAGCCTTATCGGTGGACAGGCAGACGACGCGCTCGACGCCGGCCTCGATGGCGGCGTGCAGCATGTTGTCGGTACCTTCAATGTTGGTGCGCACGGCCTCCATGGGAAAGAACTCGCAGGAGGGGACTTGTTTCAGCGCAGCAGCGTGGAAAATGAAGTTGACGCCGGGCATGACATCGCGGAGAGACCGCGGGTTGCGCACATCACCGATGTAGAACTTGACCTTCTCGGCGTAGGCGGGATACTTGGCCTGCAGCTCGTGGCGCATATCGTCCTGCTTCTTCTCATCGCGGGAGAAGATGCGGATCTCACCGATGTCGGTGGTGAGAAAGTGCTTCAGCACAGTATTGCCGAAGCTTCCCGTGCCGCCGGTGATCAAAAGGGTCTTGTCTTTAAAAATCGTGTCTGCCATGATGGCCTCCTTATACGTTAAGCGCCGCCGGGCGCAGGTATCCTTTATAATCTTTATTATTCTACCATAAAATGCCCCATTTGAAAAGAGGGAACCGCCCCTCTTGCAGGATTTGGTATTTGTGTTATACTAACTACAGAACATTTACACCTTTTACTATTACTATAAGGTAAGAAAGGACACCTATCATGCGCGCATATGAACGTCTTTTGAAGTATGTCAAGGTCTGGACGACCTCGGACCCCGAGAGCGGCACCCATCCCAGCACGATGCGTCAGTTTGACCTGGCCCACCAGCTGGTGCAGGAGTTGAAGGACCTGGGCCTGACCGATGCCCATGTGGACGAGCACTGCTATGTCTACGCCACGCTGCCCGCCACTCCGGGACAGGAGAGCGCCAAGCCCCTGGGCTTCATCGCCCATATGGACACCGCCGATGACGCCAGCGGCGAAAACGTCAACCCGCAGATCCACCCCAACTACGACGGCGGCAAGGTTGTACTGCCTGCCACCGGCACTGTGCTGGACCCCGCCCAGTTCCCGTTCCTGACCGAGATGAAGGGCCAGACTCTCATCACCACCGACGGCTCGACCCTGCTGGGCGCCGACGACAAGGCCGGTGTGTCCGAGATCATGACGATGCTGGAGCGCGTCATCGCCGAGAAGCGCCCCCACGGCAAGCTATGCATCGGCTTTACCCCCGACGAGGAGATCGGCGAGGGTGCCAGCCTGTTTGATGTCGAGGGCTTCGGCGCCGCCTACGCCTACACCGTCGACGGCGAGGACGCTGGCGAGATCAGCTATGAGAACTTCAACGCCGCCGCGGCTGTTGTGACCGTTCACGGTTTCAGCGTCCACCCCGGCAGCGCCAAGAATACCATGATCAACGCCCAGAATGTGGCCATGGAGTTCCATGCCGCTCTGCCCGCTTTCTCCCGTCCCGAGCACACCGAGGGCCGCGAGGGCTTCTTCCACCTGACCAGCATGGTAGGTGATGTGACCACCGCCAAGCTGGGCTACATCGTGCGTGATCACGATGCTGCCAAGTTCGCCGCCCGCAAGGCCCAGATGGAACATATCGCCGCCTGCCTGAACGAGCGCTACGGCGAGGGCACTGTCGAGCTGGACATCCACGACAGCTACCACAATATGCTGGAGAAGATCCAGCCCCACTTCCACCTGGTGGAGAATGCCCGCAAGGCCATCCGTGCTGCCGGGCTGGAGCCTATCGAGACGCCGGTACGCGGCGGCACCGACGGCGCGACCCTGAGCTATATGGGCCTGCCCTGCCCGAACCTGGGTACCGGCGGCTTCAACTTCCACGGCCCGTGTGAGTGCATCACCGCCGAGAAGATGGACCAGTGCACCGAGATCCTGCTGAATCTGGTGGATCTGTATAAGTAAGGAACATTAAAAGGCTTCCCTTAAGGGGAGCCTTTTTGCTGTCATCCCCCTTTGTGCAAACCGCACAGGGGGTGGGTGGGGGATTTTTTGTGTAAAAAGTCTATAACATTTCCCGGGAAATTGTGTTATACTATATATGAAAATACATAGTATCGAAACTTTACAAGGAGGTCAATTATGTTTCATCCGGGAGATATTGTCAGTTACGGCACAAATGGCGTGTGCGAGATCACCGAGCAGAAGCGTGTTCGGCTGGCGGGGCAGCCCTGCGACTGCCTGATCTTAAAGCCGGTCTACGACCAAAGCATGACCATCTGCGTCCCCTGCACCAGCCAAGTGCTGTTGGACCGCATGCGCCCGCTGCCCACCAAAGAGGAACTGCTGGCAATGCTCCACGAGCCTGCCCCCGCCCACGAGGCGGACGCCGATGCCCGCAAGGAGCAGTACCGTCAGGCCCTGCAAAGCGGCGACCGCCATCGGCTGCTGCGGATGGTGCGGGACATCCACGCCCAGCACCAGGCCCGCAAGGCCCAGGGCAAGGGGCTTTCGGCCTTTGACGACCGCGCTTTGCGCGAGGCGCAGAACCTGCTGCACAGCGAGTTCGCGTACATTCTGGGCATCGAGCCTAACGCCGTGCCACAGTTCATTGCGGCAGAACTGGGCGACGAATAAGACGAATAAAGAGATTGGCTTTTTTTACAAAAGATGCACCTAGAAATCAGATAAAATTTTAAAATGCACAGCTTAACCGGTCTGCATCCTGTACGGCACAGGATGCAGACCGGTTGGCTTTTGGCAGATCTTTCTTGACAAACATTTTTTTGCCATGCTATAGTCAATGCCAGAGCAGGGCGTCCGGCTCTGCAATGCTTTGAAACAAAAGGAGTATGTCCATTGCCATCAAACCTCTTTGCGAGCCGCCGTTCCCCCTTGACCGCATCCGTGAGATGACGGCGCAGATGGGCGGAGACGGCATCATGAAGTAACACGCAGCAAAAGCCCCATGTCCAGCACCTTCATGGTGCAGACATGGGGCTTTTTTTCTCGGCCTTGCGGCTGGTATGCAAGGTGCTGTTTTTACTTCATCTTGCCAACATACACAAGATAGGAATACAGATAGATCCACGCCGAGCCGCCACACACGGCGCACAGCAGCAGGATCAGCGTGACGGTATCGCCCAGCAGGCCGGCCAAAAAGGCCACCGCGATCAGCGTAATGCCCATCACAACAAAGGTGATGCCGCCCATGCGCTGGGTGCGCTGCCAGTTATGCTCATCGTTCAGCGCCCAGGGCGTGCGGCAGCCGAAGGTGTAGTTCTGCTTGATGTTGGGCATAAAGTTGCCCATGATGATGAACATCAGGCCAATGCCGCCGCAGACCAGCAGGCTGACGATATTGCTGCTCTGGGGCAGCACGTCAAAGACGGTCAACTCAGTCAGCCAAGTCATGCCCGCGGTAAGCAGTACCATCAGCGTGATAAAAATGTTCCACACCTTGCCGAACCGCTCAAAATTCTGGTGCTTGGGATCGATGCGGCGCACGACCTCCATAAAAACCAGCATCGCCAGCGGCAGCACGCAGAAGATCAGGTTGCTCTGCTTGCTGCTCCAGCCGTTTACCTCGCCGCTGGCGCCCCAGTGGGTGGGCACGGTATCCGGCAGGGCAGGGTAGACCGCCAGATGGCCGACGATATTCAGAATACAAACAACAAGCAGTATCCAGAACAGAGAGCCTAATTTATTATTTTTCATCATCGGTTCCTCCTTTAACGAAACCACAATCATAAAACCACTTCAGCAATTCCTGAAACACCGTCAGGTTCAGGCTGTAGACAATATTTTGGCCGCTGCGCTCGTCACTGACCAGATCCGCCGCCTTTAAAATGTTCAAATGGTGGCTGACGGAAGGCTTGGTCATATCAAACTGCGCCGCGATCTCCCCGGCTGTCAGATCTCCCTGGGCCAGCAGCTCTAAAATGCGCCGCCGGGTGGGGTCTGCCAGCGCCTTGAATGCGTCACCCATATCTAAGGGTTCTCCTTTCAGTTATTAGATATTTAGATATTTGTCTAATCATCTATCTGTATAATACCACGCCCATTCCTCCTTGTCAATAGGGGAGAGGCAAAAAATGCCCCCGGCATCCCAAACGGGTGCCAGGGGCAAAACTGCTTTAACAGGCAGGTTTATTTGTACTTAACGTTATCGATGAGGCCCTGCATAACTTCGCTCTGCAGCACGTTCATCTTGATGTAGTTCTCGCCGTAGGAGGAGATGTAGGCGCTGGGGTCGGTGGTGCCGTAGAACTTACCGAAGTCCTGGTTCATCAGGGCAGTATCGCAGACCAAACCCTGCTTCTCAGCGATGGCCTGCATCAGCAGGGCCTGCTCGGTGATGGTGTTCAGGCTGCCCTGGATGTCCTCGAGGTAAGCGTCGATGCTGTCATAGCTGGTGCCGAGCATGCCGCTCTTCAGCAGAGTGGTCATCGTTGTGCCGTAGTTCTTGGCATAGCTGTACACGCGGTACAGCACAACATCGCGGTAGTAGTCCAGCACACTCTGGGGCAGCTCCTTGGCAAAGCTGACCTTATCGTGCAGGGCGCTGTAGACGGTGCTGGCCTGCTGGTCGTAGAGCATCGTGTTCTTGACGAAGTCGTTCAGCTCATCGATGGTGTTCAGGTTCATCGTTTCACCCAGGTTGCTGGCGACCCAGTCGTCGGTCAGGTCGGGGTTCTTGGACTCCTTGATATAGTTCAGGGTGGTCTTGAAGACAGCTTCCTTGCCGTTCAGATCCTCGTTACCGTAATCCTCGGGGAAGGTGACGGTGACGTCAAAGCTCTCGCCGGGCATGTGGCCGACGATCTGATCCTCGAAGTCGTCAATGTAGCTGTGGCTGCCCAGGGTCAGGTCAGCGCCGTTGCCCTGGGTATTGCCGCCGTTAAACTCCACGCCGTCGACGGAACCAACGTAGTCGATGTTGACAGTGTCTCCGTCAGCAGCGGCGCGGTCAGTGACTTTCTCGTCGGTGGCGTAGTTGGACAGGACGGTCTGGTCGATGTAGTTGCTGATGTCCTCGTCGGTGACCTGGCCCAGGTCGGCGTCGATGGTGATGTCAGCGTAGTCATCGGGCAGAGTGACGTAATCCAGCGCGGTGACGTCCTTCAGGTAGCCTTTGTCGTCGTAAGCCTGGGAGAAGCTGAAATCAGCCAGGTAGTCGTAAGCGGACTCGTCCACCTCTGCGGTCTCCTCGGTGGCGGAGGACGCAGCGGTTTCCTCGGTAGCAGCGGATTCGGCAGTAGCCTCGCTGGAAGCAGCGCTTCCGCAGCCTGCCAGGGCAGCAGTCATGCCCAGGGCCAGCACAGCGGCCAGGACACGGTTCATGGTAGAAAGTTTCATGGGATTCTCCTGTTTCTTAAAATTGCATACCTTTTTATTATACACGCATTTTGGCAAAAGTACAGTATAAACGATGAAAAAGGTGTGAAATATGGCCAAGACCCGGCCAAATTCAGCCCAAAAGCGCCACCCGCAGCAGGCCCAGCACCAGTAAATGGCCCGGGTAAAAGGCGTAAAAGAACCACTTGTAAAAACCGCGATGCTGCGCCGCCCGCTGGCCGTTATACAGATACAGGATGAAAAAGCCGGAGACCAGAATTGGCATCGCGCAGCCCAAGGCATCCGGCAGGGCGCCCACCGCACCCAAGGTGCGCATGCTGCTCAGCCAGGCCATGCCGCCGTACAGCACCGCCGCCACGCCAAAGGCAACGTGTTTGCGCAGGCGGGAGTTTTCGGCCCAGGCAAACAGCAGCGTAAACACCGGGGCCAGCAGTGCCCAATCACAGAAGATGGACGCAAAAATCAACAGTACAATGCAAAACACACGCAAAAAGCCGCTGTGAATCTTTTCCTGCGCGACCAGCACCAGAACGCAGAGCAGCAGCGTAAACAGCATGTTAAACCGGAGCATGCCCGCCATGCCGTGCTCGGGGAAGACCAGCTGGTAGGGCAGCTGCGCCAGCACCGCAAACCCAAAAAGCCGCCCGGCGTATTGGGTTTTGGAGTGGGTGTAGCCGTAGCCTTCCACGAGGAAATAGCACATGGTCACGGCAGTAAAATAGCCGATGTACAGGCAAAGATTCGTCAGCGGTGCCCCGGCGGGCATAAACACATTGGCGATGTGGTTTACCAGCATCGTCGCCATGGCAAGCATTTTGATGGTATCACGATTCATTGTATTTCACGCTCCTGTAAATTTGCAGCGCCCGCCGCAGTGGGTGACATTTGAAATACGAATGACGGCGTGCGAATATTGCAAAAGCGTGGTATAATATTTGCAAGGCTGCAACCCACATTGGCCCCCTCTGGGAGGGTGACTCCCCACAGTGTGGGGAGATGTCGCGAAGAGACTGAGGGGTCTGGCCGCGTAAGCGGTCCCGCGAAGCGGGTGGGGGAGAGCGCATCGGTTTCGTCCGAAGCTTCGGGTCCTGGCGAGGCTCTCTCCCTCCGGCCCTTCGGGCCACCTCCCTCCCAGAGGGAGGTTTTTCCGCGGGCGGATAGTGAATCCGTCCCTACGGTAAATACAGCATCTATATAAAAAAGGAGACCACCATGGATAAAACCAAAATTGCCCGCATCAATGCGCTGGCAAAAAAGGCCAAGACCGTTGGCCTGAATGAGCGCGAAACCGCCGAGCGCGATGCCCTGCGCAAGGAATACCTGGCCGAGATGCGTGCCTCGTTCAAGGCGCAGCTGGCTTCCACCTACGTGCAGACCGCTGACGGTGCGAAGATCCCTTATGCCGAATACGCCCGCACCGCCAAAGAGGCCGCCAATGACATCCAGGCTGAGCATGCCGGGCAGGGGAGCGCAAACACCCCGAAAAGTTAAGGCAGCCTTGCACAATTGCACCAAAAATCACTATGGAAATCTGCAAGGCAGTATGCTATAATAGAAGAACGGCAGCGGATCCCGGATGTTCCCGGAGAAGGCTGAAATGCCTGATGGCGATACCTCGGTATTGCCTAGATTACGAATTTTTACGAAAGAGGTAAAAACGTATGCTTACTTCCATCACCGGTATCAACTGGGGCGACGAGGGCAAAGGCCGCATGGTCGACCTGCTCAGCCAGGATTATGACATTGTTGCCCGCTATCAGGGCGGCGACAACGCCGGCCACACCGTTAAGAACGAGCGCGGCAAGTTCGTCCTGAACCTGATCCCCTCCGGCATCCTGCGCCCGGACGTTGTCTGCGTCATGGGCGGCGGCATGGTCATCGACCCGGAGCATCTCGAGAAAGAGATCGCCGCACTGACCGAAAAGGGCATTGAGATCAGCCCGAAGAACCTGAAGATCTCCGACCGCGCCACCATCACTATGCCCTTCCATGTGGCACAGGATGGCCTGGAGGAGGAGCGCCTGTCCAAGACCGGCGCCCAGTTTGGCTCCACTAAGCGCGGCATCGCCTACAGCTACGGCGATAAATACATGAAGAAGACCCTGCGCATGGGCGACCTGGTCCACATGGACGCAAGCGTCAAGAAGCGCCTCGAGACCATCGTCGATTCCAAGAACCTGACCATGGTTTCCATCTACGGCCAGCAGCCCGTCAGCGTTGAGGAAATGTGGGCCTGGTGCGAGAAGTACTCCAAGCTGTTTGCCCCCTATGTCTGCGATGTCGGCCAGTACCTGGCCGAGGCTGACGAAGCCGGCAAGAAGATCATGTTCGAAGCCCAGCTGGGCGCCCTGCGCGACATCGACTTCGGCATTTATCCCTACACCTCCTCCTCCAACACCGTGTCTGCCTACGCCCCCATCGGCGCCGGCATCCCGGGCCACAAGCTGAACCTCTCCATCGGCATCATGAAGGCCTATTCTTCCTGTGTCGGCGAGGGTCCCTTCACCACCGAGCTGGCCATGACCGAGGAAGAGAAGGACGTCCTGCGTGAGCACGGCCACGAGTACGGCGCCGCCACCGGCCGTCCCCGCCGCGTTGGCCCGTTTGACGCCGTTGCCAGCCGTTACGGCGTACAGTGCCAGGGCTGCGATGAGCTGGCCCTGACCCTGCTGGATGTGCTGGACTACATGGAGGAAGTGCCCATCGTCACCGCTTACCGTCTGACCGATGGCAGCACCACCACCCGGTTCCCCATGGGCAAGACCCTGGACGATGCCCAGCCCGTCGTGGAGAAAGTCCCCGGCTGGCACTGCGACATCACCGGCGTCCGCAAATTTGAGGACCTGCCGGTGGATGCCCAGAACTATGTCAAGCGCCTGGAAGAGCTGGTCGGCTGCAAGATCAAGTACATTTCCGTTGGCCCCGAGCGCGACGCCTGCATTGTGCGGGAGTAAGCAAGGGAGTAGCCTCGCTTCTGTAAGGGCGGATGCTTGCATCCGCCCGCTGGACCGCTTGGCGGGCAAAACGATGCCCGCTAGCCAGCCCAGCTGGCCCGCTCGTGCGGATTAATGCCCCGCTGGGGCATTAATCGCTGCGCGACCCCGCAATGCGAGCATTGACCCCTACCATTCCCACCACATTCTAAACCAAACAATCCACCAAAGGCAGACCCAACGGTCTGCCTTTTTGTGAAATACGGAAAGTGAGTTCCTATGATCCAACTGCTGATCCGCACCTTTATCCGGGATGCAGACAATACCACCAGCCGCACCGTGCGCACAGCCTACGGCAACCTGGCGTGCCTGGTCAGCGTGGTGTGCAACCTGCTGCTGTTTGCGGGTAAAACAGCCGTTGGTACGCTGTTTGGCAGCGTATCCATCACAGCAGACGGTTTGAACAACCTGTCGGACGCCAGCTCCAACATCGTCAGTTTAATTGGCTTCAAGCTGGGTTCCCGCCCCGCGGATTCTGAGCATCCTTACGGCCATGCCCGGTACGAGTATCTGGCCGGGCTGGCGGTCTCGGTGATGATTCTAGTCATCGGCGTGGAGCTGTTCAAGGAAAGCTTCGCCAAAACGCTGGACCCCACGCCGGTCAGTTTCGGCTGGCTGACGGTAGTCGTGCTGGTCGCATCCATCCTCGTCAAGCTGTGGATGAGCCACCTCAACCGCACCATCGGCCGACGCATTGATTCCGACACACTGCTGGCCACCGCCGCCGATGCCCGCAATGACGTTATCACCACCAGTGTGGTTTTAATCGCCGCCGTGCTAACCCAAGTGACCGGCTTTGCCCGGCTGGACGGGCTGATGGGCATTGCTGTATCGCTGTTTATTTTGTACAGCGGCGCGATGCTCGTCAAAGATACCATCGACCCGCTGCTGGGTTCGGCCCCCGACCCGGAACTTGTACGCCACATTGAGGACAAGGCCCTCAGCTACCCCGGCGTGCTGGGCGTGCATGATCTGATGATCCACGACTACGGCCCCGGCAACCGGCTGGTCAGCTTCCACGTGGAGATGGACGCCAATGCCGACGTCATGTACAGCCACGACGTCATCGACCGCATTGAGCGTGACCTGCTGAACCAAGACGACCTGGTAGCCACCATCCACTTTGACCCTGTCATCGCCAGCGACAGCCACGTGGCCGAACTGCGCAGCTTCCTGCAGCAGGAGGTCGCCAGCCTGGACACTCGCGCCAACATCCACGATCTGCGCATCGTGCCCGGGCCGACGCATACCAACGTCATCTTCGACTGCGCCGTCCCCGCCGAATACATCACTGAAAAGCAGCGCCGCGGCGCCAAACTGGCCGCCGCCCTGCGCGCTGCTGTCGAGCGTAAATGGCCCGACCATTTCTGCATCATCAAACTGGAACCCGACTATTCCGCCGGGATACACGAAACCAAATAAAAACAACACAGGAACGAGGTATCATCATGGATTACAACAAAGCTGCCCTAGCACTCCACAGCAAATATCCCGGCAAGATTGCCGTGCAGAGCCTTGCCCCCTGCAAAAATCGCGACGCCCTGTCCACCGCCTACACCCCCGGTGTGGCCGAGCCCTGCCGCAAGATCAAGGCCAACCCCGATGACGTATACACCTACACGATGAAAGGCCGCACCGTGGCCGTCGTGACCAACGGCACCGCTGTGCTGGGCCTTGGCAACATCGGCCCCGAGGCTGGCCTGCCGGTCATGGAAGGCAAGTGCGTGCTGTTCAAGGAGTTCGGCGGCGTGGACGCGTTCCCCATCTGCCTGAACGCCAAAACCAAAGAGGAAGTCATTGCGGCTGTCAAGGCCATTGCCCCGACCTTCGGCGGCATCAACCTGGAGGACATCCGCAGCCCCGAGTGCTTCGAGATCGAAGCTGAGCTGGAGCGTGACCTGGACATCCCCGTCTTCCACGATGACCAGCACGGTACCGCCATCATCGTACTGGCCGGTGTGCTCAACGCCCTGAAAGTGGTGGGCAAACGCATCGAGGATATTAAAATTGTGCAGAACGGCCCCGGCGCGGCCGGTACGGCCATCATCCACATGCTGCAGGTGGCCGGTGCCAAGCACATTATCGCCGTCGACGAGCACGGCATCCTGGTCCCGGGCCGCCCCGCTGGGCTGGAGGGCCACAAGGCTAAACTGGCCGAGGAGACCAACCCCGAGAAGATTAGCGGCAGCCTGGCCGAGGCCATTAAGGGCGCCGATCTGTTCATTGGTACGTCCATTGCAGGTGCGCTGACCCCTGAGCTGGCCGCCACCATGGCCCCGGACGCCATCGTCTTTGCCATGGCCAACCCCACGCCGGAGATCATGCCTGACCTGGCCAAGACCGCCGGCATCCGCGTCATCGGCACCGGCCGTTCGGACTTCCCGAACCAGGTCAATAACGTGCTGGCGTTCCCCGGCATCTTCAAGGGCGCACTGTCCGTCCGCGCCCGGGACATCAACCCCGCCATGAAGATGGCCGCTGCCCAGGCTATCGCGGGCCTCATCCCCGACGACGAGCTGAATGAGGAGAACATCCTGCCCAAGGCGTTTGACCCCCGCGTGGCCGACGCTGTGGCTGCCGCCGTGGCCCAGGCCGCAAGAGAAAGCGGCGTGGCCCGCGTATGAGCATCATCCGTGAACTGTCCGCCGCCGCCATCACCGATGCGGTGGAGCAGCTGTGCATTGAAGCCAACACCCAGCTGCCCGCCGATGTGAAGGCCGCGCTGGACAAGGCCGAGGCCGCCGAACCGTGGCCGCTGGCGAAAGAAACGCTGGGCCTTTTGCAGAAAAACCTCTGCACAGCGAAAGAAAAAGACCTGCCCATCTGCCAGGACACCGGCATGGCCTGCGTGTTTGTGGAGCTGGGGCATGACGTGCATATCGACGGCGACCTGACCACCGCTGTCAACGAGGGCGTGCGCCGCGGCTACGAGAAAGCCTACCTGCGCAAGTCCATCACCGCTGACCCGCTGCAGCGGGTGAATACGGGGGACAACACCCCGGCGTTCCTCACCGTGCATCTGGTGCCCGGCGACGGCTGCCAGATCACCGTGGCCCCCAAGGGCGCGGGCAGCGAGAACATGAGCCGCCTTACCATGCTCAAGCCCGCCGACGGCGTGCAGGGCGTGAAGGATTTTGTGCTGGACACCGTCAAACAGGCCGGGGCCAACCCCTGCCCACCCATCGTGCTGGGCATCGGCATCGGCGGCAGCTTCGACCACTGCGCCGCACTGGCCAAACATGCGCTGCTGCGCCCGCTGGATGTGCCCAACCCGGACCCGTACTACGCCGCACTGGAAAAAGAACTGCTGGATGCCATCAACGCTACCGGTTTTGGCCCCCAGGGCTTTGGCGGTGCCACCACCTGCCTGGGCGTTTCCATTGAGCAAAAGCCCACCCACGTAGCCTGCCTGCCGGTGGCCGTCAACATCAGCTGCCACGTCACCCGCCGCGCCAGCTGCACACTGTAAGGGGGCGAACCGCATGCAATATGTTTTACAGACACCACTGCAAAAATCAGACCTTGCACCGCTGAAAGCAGGAGACACTGTGCTGCTTTCCGGCGTGGTGTATACCGCCCGCGATGCCGCCCACGCCCGCATGATGGAGTTGCTGGACAAGGGCGAGGAGCTGCCGTTCCCGATTGAGGGTGCTGCCGTTTACTACGTCGGCCCTACGCCGGAGCGCCCAGGCTGTGCTATTGGCGCCGCTGGCCCCACCACCAGCGGCCGCATGGACGCCTACACCCCGCGCCTGCTGGACCTGGGGCTGGCCTGTATGATTGGTAAAGGCAAGCGCAGCGAGGCCGTCAAACAGTCGGTCGTTAAAAATGGGGCCGTCTACCTGGCGGCTATCGGCGGGGCCGGTGCCCTGATGGCAAACAGCGTGCAGAGCTGCGAAATCATCGCCTGGCCGGACCTGGGCTGCGAGGCCGTGCGTAAACTGGTAGTCAAGGACTTCCCGCTGACCGTGCTGCTGGATACCCACGGGGGCGACCTGTACCAAAGCGGTCCCGCCGCCTACCTGGCCAGCCTGACCTGAACGGGGGAGGGGGAGCGCCCATGAGCAAAGCACAACAAACCCGCCTGAAACGCCGTCTGCTGCTCTGCGGGCTGGCGCTGGTCGTCTCGGTGGCCGCCGCCATCCTGCTGGTGGTCTCTGCCAACGCCAAGCGCGCCCGGCTGCAGGCCGAAAGCGAAGCTGCTGCCAGCGCTACCCAGGCGGCTGCTGAGAGTGAAGCCGTCGCCAAAGCTGCCAGCGAGGCCGCCGCGCGGGAGGCTGCCGAAGCCGCTGCCCGTGCCGAGGAAGAGGCCAAGCAGAAGCGCGCCAACCAGGTCGCCGCCGCCAGTGAAGCTCACGAAAACACACGTTATGGCGACAAACTTGGCCGCATTTGGGTGGAGGGCACCAATGTGGATTGTGACCTCTACCTGGGCGACAGCGAGACACAGTTCAGCCGCGGTGCCGGCTGCCATGCCGAGGACGGTTGTGTGCTGCCCGGCGAGAACGGCACCGTCTTTATCGGTGCCCACACCGGTACCTACTTCTCCGACCTCGGCTCCTGCGAGATCGGCGCGATCATTCACCTGGAGACCACCTGGGGCGATTTTGCCTATAAGATCACCGATATGCAGGTGATTTTGGAGACAGACATCGACAAGGTGCGCTGGGGCGCCGAGGAGCCCAGCTGCATCCTGTACACCTGCTATCCTTTCGGCATCCTGACCCACACCACCCAGCGCTACGCCGTCTACGCCGATCCTGTAGAAACGGATGAATACGGCGTGGTAGCGGATGTGGATACTGGCGCGACCAACGCCAGCAGTGCGGCAGCAAGCAATTCTGTTTCTACCGCAGGCTAAACGCCCCATTGACAAACCCTGCCAAACTTGCTACACTAATAGACGTTACGCGGCTATGGCGGAATTGGCAGACGCGCTGGTTTTAGGGTCCAGTGTCCAAGACGTGCAGGTTCAAGTCCTGTTAGCCGCATGTATCATTAAATCACGCATCGTCGCTTGTTTTGCGATGATGCGTGATTTTTTATATGTTGTGAATGTATTTGTGTTGCTATGAGGTGTACAAGTGCGCGTCGTAAAACGTCGTATAGCCCCTTATTTTTCCATTTTGTCGTAAAAACGTCGTACAAAAAAGCGGCAGATTTCTCCGCCGCTTTTGCTTATTTTGAGGTTGTCTGGATGTAATTTTCAATCTGCGCGGCGGCGTTTTCCAGCTGCCGCTCGCGGATGTGGGTGTAGATCCGCCGGGTGGTCGTGATGTCGGAATGGCCCAGCAGCTTCTGCGCTTCCAGCTCGCCCACGTTGGCTTCATACAGAATGGACGCGAACTCGTGGCGGAACTGGTGGGCCGTGACATCGGCCTCCCAAACCTTGGCATTGGTGGTGTACTCTTTGCCTTTGTGGTGGTTCTTGCGCGTGACGATCTTGTAGTGTGCCAGGCCGATGCCCTTGCAGTAGTAGGTCCAGCGCCGCTGGTAGCTGGTACCGGAAAGCGGCCGCTCGCCGCCAAGGATATATTCTTCTGGCTGGCCGCGCAGGGGTTCCAACAGGGCGCGCAGGGGAGAGAGCAGCGGGATGATGCGCACCGCGTTTTTCGTCTTGGGAATCTGCACCACCGGCTGGTTATGGATCCATGTGACCGACTTGGACACGTGGATGCGGCCTGCCTCCCAATCAATATCCCGCCATTGCAGCGCCAACACCTCGCCAAGGCGGCAGCCCGTGTACATGAACAGCCATGCGCACAGACCAAAGCTCTCCGGGTGAGCCTTGACGGCGGCCAGCTGGGCAGGCGTGGGCGGTTCGCGCTCGGTTTTCTTCATGCCGCGGGGCAGGGAGGTCATCGGCACGGGGTTGTATACCTGGTCGTCCCGGATGCACCAGTATTTGAAAATCAGGCTCAACACGCTGCGGGCGTTGCGGGCCGTGCCGCCTGCCATGCCCCGGCTTTTGAATTTACGGCTCCAGTTATCCACCACGGCCGGGGTGATCTCCTTCATGTGGTGGCCGGTGAACTCCTGCATCGCGCTGTTGTAGCCGCCCTGGTAGGCGCGGGTGGTGCCGTTTTTTACCTGTTGCTGGTACAGCTCCCACCATTCCGGCGCAACGCTCTCGAACAGCGGGCCAGCCTCTTGTAGCCGGCGGCGCTCTTCCTCGTAGGCGGCGATCTTGGCGTTGACCTCGGCCACGCGCCTACCGTAAAAATGCACCCGCTTTCCATCGTAGGTGCGGGTCCGCTCCACCAGCCCGCTGGGCCGCTGCCTGGTTTTTCCCATAAAAATAACCTCCCTCAGGGTACACTTTGACAAGCCTGCCTGAAAGAGGTATAATACCAAATGTTGGGGTTGGTATTGCCTTCGGGCAAGCTGATCTATACAAACGCTCCATGATTGCCGTCGTGGGGCGTTTTTTCTTTTTATTGTATTGATTCAAACAAAGAAAACCAGTTCTCCGGCAAACCCAAATACTGTGGTTTCGCAAAAGGATATTTTCTGAACGCACGGGCAATTTGTGTAAGCATCGGATACTTTTCAGAATCTGGAAGCAGTGCAAAAATTGCATATAAATATGCCGCCGGTTTATCATTATCGATAACTGATTTCAACCGCTTGGGCAAATCCACAGAGGGACGCATTTTGACGCGGTTATAGAGTCGCGCCCCGTGTGCAGAAATGTTTCTTGCAACACTTGCGCACTGAGTAAAGTTTTCTACATATTCACGACTCAAGCCGTAATATTCCCTTGCAATCGCATTTCGATCCTCGACCAACATATTCTTGTACATTTTGGAAAGCGCACCAAAGGTCGTTTCTTCTATAGCAACCCAAATAGGATAAATTGCTTCTTTGTTTTCCCGATGATGAATAACAAATACGTCCGACGAGCGATGAATATTGTTGAAAAGCTCTGACAAGAATTTGCTATGGTTAAGTTCGTTGTCGAAGTTTTGGTTATTTAAGTAGCCAAGCGGGCCATACTTTTGGGCATGATAATAAGCAATGTAGGCTCTTAATGTTGTTTCAACCTTTGAACTGTATTCAAAAATAATGCTGCGCAGCTTGGCATCAAAGTCATATAGCGCAACAATATCTTCAATGCTAACTCCCGGATAGAACACATCGTCTTTCCGCAATGTAAGAGAATACGCACTCAAACGATAATAATTCATCCGCTTCAAAATCTCTCTGGCCTTATCATCATCGCTAATAATAAGGCCACGGGACTTTAGCAGGGAAATTTGTTCATCATATGTCTTAAATGGTTTTACATTCTCTGGAGTTGGCATAAAAACCTCCATATAAAACAAAACACCCGCCATGTTACGCATAGATGCTTACGCACCCATAGGCTCGGCGGGTTTCATTGCTAACTATTATATGCTATTCCGAGCCCGGTTGTCAATAGCTTATCACGATTTTTTGCTCTTAGCTGCGCTTTAATGCTTCTAACTGCTACTTGCTGCTTTGAACTGTTGCAGTTTTTGCAACTGTTTCCAAAATGGAAATAGTTGCAATGCTCATATTTTGCACGCCACCACTCTATCGATTAAAGTCCACGCCCCTGCATTCCACCCCGCAGTGCAGGGGTTACTGTATCTCCTGCATCATCTGGTGCAGCCAGGCAGGGCATTTGTTGCCTACCTGTAGCAGTTGACCGTTACGGTATTCGGCTACCAGCGCAAAGCCGTTGTCGTTATCAAAAAATTTAGCCTCATCGCAATAGGGCAGGATCTTCGCCACATCGGCAAAGCGGTGTGCAAACCGTGCCTGTACATCCTTGGCCGGGATGTCATGGCCGCCGCGCTCGACGCGGTTTTTGATGCGGCGCAGGCTTTCCTCGGCAGTGTCCAGGCCCACATAATACAGGCGTATAAAGTACCCGGCCTGCTTGGCGCGGCGGCACAGACGCTTGGGGTAGCCGCCGGAGAGGGTCGTTTCCTGGGTAAAGTTCACGCCATCAGCAAGGGCGGTCTCGATGCGCCGCACAGCCAGTTTTCCGCCCTCGTACTCATCGCCGCCGCACTGGGCTGTCAGCTGATCCGGGTCAACGACGATGCCAAGGTCAGTGCGCTCGGCCCGCAGCGAGCCGGTCAGACTGGATTTTCCTGCGCCGTTCACGCCGCCGATAATCGTATAAATCTGCATACCTTGCTTCCTTTCATATCCCGCGGCAGATGCCGACTACGCGACCCTCGATGGTGATCTCGTTGAGCTGGTCGCGGGTGTAGACCAGCGGGGAGAAGGCGGGGTTCTCGGCCTGGAGCATGACGGTGTCGCCCTGGCGGTAGAAGCGCTTGAGGGTGGCCTCCTCGCCGATGCGGACGGCGGCGATCTCGCCGTTCTCGACTTCCGGCTGTTTACGGATGCAGACGATGTCGCCGTCCTGAATCATGGCTGCCATGCTGTTGCCGTGGCAGGTCAGGGCGAAATCGGCCCGCCAGAGGGCCGGTACGCCGATGCGGGCCTCGATGTTCTGCTCGGCCAGGATGGGGGTACCGCAGGCAATGGAGCCGACCAGGGGGATTGTGGCCATTTCGGGGAGAGGCTCGAAACCGGCGGGGATGGGGGAGGGGGCTTCCTCCGCTTCCATCGGGACATCATAACCCATGAGCCAGGCTTCCGTAACGCCCAGCGCCTTAGCAAGCGCATACACTGCTCCTTGTTTGCCTTCCCAATCGCCTTTAATATAGCGGGAAATGCTGGATTTAGAAATCTGGGAACGTTTTGCCAGCTCTGTTTGGTTCATCTGGCGTATATCAAGACCCTCGCGGAGTCTTTGTGCAAAAGTAGCTACCTTATCAGACATGTCATTCATCCTTTCAGGGTGTCTACTTGCATTATATATGTACGGTTGCGAAAAATCAATAGTTTTCCAAAAATAAATTGCGGAATCTCAAAATTTAGTGTTGACATTCCGCAACTGTTGGTGTAGACTATAGTCGTGGTTGAGATACCGCAACAGCAAAGAGGAGGTGATTAACATGCCGGAAATGAACTACAATCCGCTTCGCGGCCGTATGCGCGAGTGCGGGCTGACCCAGAAAGAGTGTGCAGCCAAAATTGGCCTTAGTGAAGGGCAGTTGAACCGCAAACTGGCAGGGGAGTACGACTTCAAACAGGACGAAATTCACAGCTTGTGCCGCCTGCTGAACATTGATGCAACTGAAATCGGGCATTATTTTTTCTGCCCCAAGAGTTGAGATTTATCAACTTTTGCATATTCCCATCCCATTATACCACCCCACCCGTCCCATGCTTCGGACTACCAACGCAAAAAGGAGGTGAACATGTGCCACATAACAAAGTGCCCCTGCCCGATGGACAAGATCAGGCAGGGGTGGAAATCAAAAAACTAAGGCGCAGCATTACCCTTTTATGGATCTGCGTTATCCTCCTGAACATTGACAACCTCATCCTCAGCAACCGAATCGACCAAATCGTCGGCCTGCTGGAACGTTTCGCCAAATTCAGCGGAATCGTCACGCAAGTCATCGAAAAACTGGTATATGTTCTCCATTAACTGTATCTGTTTTTCTTGATTTTCTCGAATCTCGACAATTTCCGACTCCATAAACTGATCATGTTTGTCTGGGAGCAAATCCTTTGCAAAAGTCAAGACACATATAATGAAACCAATCACTGTGATTATATCACGCCATGAAATCTTATTTCCATGCTTTTTGGCAACTTCGATGCTTTGTTCTACAGCGGCGGCTTCATCCTCTGGAATGATTGGTTTAACTTGTTGGTAAAGTTCTTCGGCCTTTTCCACCGAAACAAACGTGTTAGGTATTTCTGCCACCCGTAATGCCTGGACAGCCTGCTGTACAGCTGCGTTCATCTGCGCGGTTAGTATTTTCGTATCTATTGTTTTGCTTAATTCTGCTATTTCCCTTGTAATCTCTCCAAGCGGGAGAGAAAAGTCCATCTGTAAATTTTTCAAATAATCGGGTGGTAGCACCACAGATTTCATGGCCTGCTGCATCGCTTTTACTGCATTTTCAGATTGATTTCGGTAGGGTTCCATTATCCTGTACATTTCTTCTGCAATAATGCCCAAATTGTTACGCAGTTCTGGATTTAAGTCCAAATAAGACAGTGCTAATTTTCTCTCATTCATTATCATCACCCCCTTTCCAGCTTGATTATAGCATGGCAGGGGAGTGTACACAAACAAATTCACCCGCACAAGGAGGTGAACAGTATGGGAAACTTCTATTGGGCCGTTTTGACTGGCCTTGCTATCGTTGGCACTTGGTTTATTCTTTCGACCATTTTGCCGCATTAATTAACGCATCTGCTGAACTTGAAAGGAGATGATGCTTTCATGCCCCGCGAAAAGCCTTTGTACCACGACACACTGTCCAGCGTACGCGCCCGCGCCACCGAACTGTTCCCCGGCGAACTGCTGTTTGGCCCGACCAAGGTTGCAAAGATCCTGGGCCGCAGCCGCGCCTGGGTATATCGACACTACGGCAGTTTCAACAGCATGACCGTCGAACAGATCGCAAGCCTGATTTGCTGAACCACGAAAGGAGAAACATTATGCCCACAAACAAAGAGGCCGCCCAGGTGTTGGCGCACCCGAACGGCCAGAGATGTGAACTCACGCAAATTCACAATCATATTTTACTGCATGTCGTGCGTTTTGGCAAGGTTTTTTGCAAGACCTGCGCGGTGATGCTGGCCCTGCTGGGGCTGGCCGCACTGGCAGCTTTGCCCACGGCCACCGTCTCGGCGGTGCTGACGCTGATCGGCGCCATCGCCGCCCTGAACTGGGTCTGCGGCGCATGGTTTACCCTGTGCGAAATGGAGGTGGCGCTGTATGAGAATCTCTAAAAACCAGAAACTTGAGCCGAAGGAATGGCTCGACACTGTCCTTGACCACCTCGACCAGCTGTACATGCTCACGAGGCCGCCGCTCGCCCCGATGGACTGCGAGTTTTTACTGCTGGCAGGCGAAACGGCAGAGTTTCCCTCCTTGCATGTTCCGGCCGAGACATTGCTCGAACTCTCCCGCGAGTTGGGAATTCACGTCGAGCACCGCATCGTCGGCTGGGACTTCGGTCAGGTTCACGCCGAGCGCTACTTCTATTACCGCGAGCACAAGATCTACACAGCGGACTTCGTTGACAGCGTGGAGGAGGCGGAAAAGCTATGGAACTAAGGGCAGCCCGCCTCGACCGCCGGCTGACACAGCCGCAGATCGTGGCCAAGATGAAGGAAGTCGAGCCGCGCGTCGATGTGGCACTGTACTCCAAGATGGAAAGCGGCATCTGCCTGCCCACCCCGCCCCTGATGGGCGTGATCCTCTCGGTGTTGAATTGCCCACTGCACGACATCTACTCCGGCGAGGAGGTCACCTTTCCCGCCGCAACGCCGGACGTGATCGAGATCCCCGAGGAGGCCCGCGTCCCCGTACACCCTCGCAAGCCTGACCGCCGCAAGGGAGATCGCCACCGCAAGACCCGGCGCATCTGCCTGCGCGTGGACAATGCCACCGCCGAACTGCTGCCGAAGATCTGCGCCGCACAGGGCTATAAATCCGTCCAGGCCTGGCAGCAGGACTGCCTCGACACCCTGATCCACAACTACCAACAGGAAGGAGGGGGCGAGGATGTACCTGCCGGAAACACCGCCACTGCCGCCGATTAAGCCCGGCGACCCTGACTACGACCATTTCGCCAAGCCCCGGCACCGCTCGTGCAGCTATCGCTCACCGGCCCCGGTGTCTGGATCTGCCCAACGTGCTGCACCATCCTGGGGACGGTCGGCAAACGATACAAAACAACCTGCCCGGCCTGCGGGCAGAAAGTGAAGGAGCTATCCCATGAAACTTTATGAAATTCCCGAGATGATCCAGCGGTTCCTGGATGCCTACGATGCCGGGGATGTGCCGGAGGAGGCCTTCGATGATACCCTCGAATCTCTGGCGGGCGACTTTGCCCAAAAGCTGGACGACTGTGCCTGCGCCTACAAGGGCCTGCTGGCCGAGGCCAAGGAGATCAAGGCCGAAGCGGATGCCCTGGCCGCCCGGTACAAGGCCAAGAAAGCCCAGGCCGACCGCATGGCCGACTACATGGACAAGCAGCTCAAGCGGGCCGCCGGGCTGGGCGTGAAGCCTGCCAAGCTGGAAACTGCCCGCAATGTGCTGTCCTACCGCACCAGCGAGGCCGTGGACGTGCCAGACGTGGAGAGCGTGGTTCTCTGGATTCAGGCCCACGATCACGAGGAGATCAACGGCGTGGCCGTGAATCAGGACGATCTCCTCAAGTATAAGGAGCCGGAACTGTCCAAGACTGCGCTGAAAACCGCACTCAAAGCGGGCCTAACCGTCCCCGGCGCAACCGTCAAAACATCGTTCAACCTGCAGATCAAGTAAGGGGGCAGCAGCATGGAAAACGCAACAGGAATGGGAAACCTCGAGCTTTACCAGCAGTTCCGCACCGTCCCGGACAACGCCCAGCGGGCCATCACCGGCGGACGGCTCAAGGGCAAGACCGAGATCAACCCCATGTGGAGAATCAAGGCCCTGACCGAGGTGTTCGGCCCCTGCGGCATCGGCTGGAAATACGAGATCACCCAAAAATGGCTGCAGCCCTGCGAAAAGACCGGCGAGATTGCCGCTTTCGTGGACCTCAACCTCTACTTTCTCGACAAGACTACCGGCGCATGGTCGGATGCTATCCCCGGCACCGGCGGCTCGATGTTCTGCGCCAACGAGCGCAACGGCCCGAACTGCACGGACGAGTGCTACAAGATGGCAACTACCGATGCGCTCTCCGTGGCCGCCAAGGCGCTGGGCGTGGGTGCGGACATTTACTGGCAGGCTGATTCCACCAAGTACACCACCGATGCGGCCCCGGCACAGCAGCAGGCCAAGGCGAAAAAGCCTGTCTGTTCCAAGTGCGGCCGCCCGCTGCAGGGGCTTCAATTCAAGAACGGCCAGACCATCACCTTGGAGCAGGCACAAATCAAATTCGATGGCCTGTGCTATTCCTGCTGGAAAAAGCAGCAGACCATCCAGAAGGAGGCGCAGGCATGATGGAACGCCCTCAACTCGGCACCTGCCTGTACATGATCTCCTACGTCAGCGACCGCGATCCCGGCCTGGGCCGCTACATTGTCCGGCCGGTCATCCTGTGCGCCTACTATGCGGGGCCGCCCGCCGAGATCTTTCTCAAGCGCACCGACGGCACCACGGTCTGGGTGCGGCAGGATAAGCTCGGCTCTCAGGTGTTCACCTCTGCCGGGGAAGCTGCCGAGGCAGCCGCCGCCTGGACAGAGAAGCTGCGCGAAAGCTGGCGGCGCTTATGATCGAGATTCGATTCAACGGCGGGCGGTTCTCCCGTGAACGGGAGGGGCTGTTCCTGTGCCTGAAAATTCTGCCCGCCTACGAGGCCGCCGCGTACAGGCTGTTGGATATGCTGAACGGCGAAAAGCCCTTCACAGCGGCTTGCAAGCCGTTCAGAGAGCATCGCAGCCTGTCGGCCAATGCGTACTGCTGGGTTTTGTGCGAGAAAATTGCCATCGAGACCAGCACCTCGAATGTCTGCATCACCAAAGAGGACGTATACCGCGAGGCGATCCGCCGGGTCGGTGTGTTCCAAATTGTGCGCGTTGCGACCGCCGCTGTTGCATACACCTGTGAGCACTGGCAGCGCTCTGGCCTTGGCTGGATTGCTGAACCCATGGGGCACTGCACCGGCGACGACTACGACGATGTCTGCCTCTACTACGGCTCCAGCACCTACGACCGCGCCGAGATGGCCCGGCTCCTCGACGATCTGATCGAGGATGCCGAGGCCCTGGGCATTGAAACGAAATCTCCGGAGGAGGTGGACAGGCTGTTGAGCCTGTGGCAATGCGAAGATGCTACTTGTGCGGAAAGGTGATTGCCATCGAGCGGCATCACATTTTCGGCGGGCCGAACCGCACCCTCTCCGAACGCTACGGCCTGGTTGTGGACTTGTGCCACTGGTGCCACAACGAGCCGCCGGACGGCGTACACTTCAACCCTGACCGTATGCAGCTGCTGCATGAACTCGGCGAGCAGAAATACCTCGACGAGACCGGCGATACGGTCGAGGGCTTTATAGCTAAGTTCGGGACGAACTATCTCCCGACAGAAAGGACAGAAAATGCTTAATGTAATTGCAATCCAGGGCCGCCTCGTCCGCGACCCCGAAATGCGCCAGACCACAACCGGCAAGAGCGTATGCTCGTTTACCATTGCCTGCGATCGCGGGCGCAAGGATTCCAACGGCAAAAATATTGTCGACTGGATTCCCGTCGTCGCGTGGGAGCACACGGCCGAATTCATCTGCAAATATTTCCAGAAAGGCCAGATGATCGTCCTCGACGGCCGCCTGCAATCCCGCACCTACAAGGACAGGGACGGCAACAACCGAACGGCGATTGAGATCGTTGCCAGCAGTGCCAACTTTGCCGGGCCGAAGTCGCAGCAAGGGAACCCGGAGGGCGGCTATGCCAGCGCCAGCGGTGAACCCAACGTCCAGTTCGAGCCGATCGACGACGACGAGGGTGATCTGCCGTTTTAAGGGGGAACCGCTATGCAGATGGAAGAATACCCTGTACCGAATGAAGCTAACCGGGCGCGGCAGTTCGTGCTTATCCCGGCGGCAATTCTGGACGACAGGCGAATCAAGGCGGCGGAAAAGATCTTTTTCGCCGAGATCATGGCTCTATCGAACAATACCGGCTACTGTTACGCGACGAACACATATTTTCGCACCCTGTACGGCGTGTCGGTCACGACCTTGCAGGGCTGGCTTGCAAACCTCAAGATGTGCGGCTACATCAAGATCGACGTGATCCGCAATCCCGACAACAGCGTCAAAGAGCGGCGGATCACCCCGTACTGTCTGGACTTTGCACCCTACGGCGAAAATCTGGGGGAGTCCCCCGAAATTCTGGGGGAGCCCTCCCCCGAAAATCTGTTAAACCCTCCCCCGAAAAACCGGCAAGAGAATAATACAATACTAAATAATACAAGTAAGAATAAGAGAGAGAGCACACGCGAAGCTCGCCCGAAATCAATCGAAGACGTTCGCGCCTATTGCCGAGAGCGAAACAACAGCGTCAACGTCGATAAGTGGTACGCACACTATGAGTCAAACGGCTGGAAGGTCGGCCGCAATCCTATGAAGGACTGGAAAGCAGCTATTCGAAAGTGGGAGGCCGATGACGGTTGCGGACCGAAACCGAAAGGAGGCACACAGGTCAATGCTTCAAAGTTTGCAGAGGATTTTGTCTGATACCGGCGTACAGCCCCGGCATGAGATGACCGAGGAAGAATGGCAGCGCCACCTTGTGGACCAGCTGAACAGCAAGCCCGGCACCAAAGATGACGGCATCGACTGCCCGGATTGCCTCAACCGTGGATACTATTTCCGCTACGATGAACAGATGGCCGCCCGCGTACAGGTGCCATGCCACTGCCTGGCCCGCCGGGAAGCCCGCCGCCGTCTGGATCGAAGCGGCCTCGGCCCGGCCCTACGGCGGATGACCTTTGCTACATACCAGGCCGATGATGAATGGCAGCGCCGGATCTATGCCGCCGCCAAGGCCTACGCGGCCGCCCCGGCGGGCTGGTTCCTGGCCGGTGGGCAGGTCGGCAGCGGCAAGACCCACATCTGCGCGGCCATCCTGCAGGAGCTGTCCCTGCGGTATCCCGTGCGGTACATGCTGTGGAGAGACGAAAGTGCCCGGATCAAGGCCCTGCTAAACGAGCCGGAGGGCGTGGAACGGATGCGGGATCTGAAAACCGCGCCGGTGCTCTACATCGACGACCTGTTCAAGGGGGCCGAGCGCCCCACCCAGGGCGACCTGAACATCGCCTTCGAGCTGCTGAACTACCGCTACAACGACGAGCGGCTTTACACGATCATCTCCACCGAGAAGCTGCTGGACGAATTGATCGCCATCGACGAAGCCATCGGCTCCCGCATTGCGGAGCGCAGCAAGGGCCACCGGGTCCAGATCAACCGCGATCCGGCCCGGAACTGGAGGACGCGATGACCGGGCGGCAGATCAAGCTCGTGTTCGTCGGGGTGCCGCCCTCGATGAACCAGTTCAACGGGCGGACGAACGTCCAGGTCTACCGCGCCGTAAAAGCCGACTGGACAGACCGTGTCACCTGGCAGGCCCGCGCCCGGCGACCAAAGCGCCCTTTTGAACGGGCCGAGGTGCTGATCGAGTACCAGTTCCAGGACAACCGCCGCCGCGACCCGGACAACTACTCCGGCAAGTTCATCCTTGACGGCCTGACCAAGGGCGGCATCATCCGGGATGACAGCTTTCAGCACATCTCGCTCACCGTGCGGGCCAAGCCCACCCCCGGCCCGGCGGAGACAACGATTACGATCCGGGAGGTTTTGGATGATGAAAGACCTGAAATTCTATAACCAGCGCGGCGCAAGTATGGCCTGTGATCTGGTGGACGTGGTACGGTGCAGGGATTGCGAGTATTGGATGAAAAAGCCAGACGGTGTGCGCGGCGCATGTCTACTATTAAGCAAACTCATTAATTGCGAAGAAATTACGGGTTGCAACGAGTTTTGCTTTTCTGGAACGAAGAAATGGGTAAAAATGGAATGGATTAGCGTAAAAGATAGGTTGCCCGAACCGCACACAGACGTTCTCGTTTGGGGCAGCTATGGTGCCTTTATTGGGTGGTACAGCCACACGCGCCAGATGTGGCGCAGTGACGACTACGGCGAGATCCTGGATGTCACCCACTGGATGCCGCTGCCTGATGCGCCGGAGGTGGTGAGCGAATGATGATTTTAACTATCCTCGGCGATATTGTGCTAGGCTGCATGTTTGCCGGGTTCTACGCGCTGGGTGTTTCCGCCGGTAAGGCTGCCACCCGGCAGGAGCCGGAGAACAGCATCGCCATGGAACACAGGCATGGAGGTGAGGGGGATTGAAGTTTCACTCCGGGCCGCGGTTCGGGCTTTCTGAGGAAGACCAGGCCGCCATCTACTGGCTCTGCACCAGCTACGAGCGCCTCTCGCCTGAGACCCGGCAGGTCATCGACGACGCGATTCGGAGTGTGGGCGGCATTTATGCCGTACCGCTTCGCGAAGCTGTCACCACGAAAGAGCCTGTCCCGAGCGTAGCCCTGCGCACCAACGGCACCAACTGGCCGATCGACCCGTCCCACCTCGCGCGGCGTGTCGGTGCCGTCTATAAGATCCTCGCAGAAACGCTCCCCGTCTGGAAATCCGCCAGCGGAGACCCCCCTGCTGTATGATACACTGACAAAGCAGGGTAGTTTTAGGCGTTTTCTGCTCTGTTCTTCTCTTTCCAGGCCCTCGGCGCCAAACGCGCCGGGGGTTTGTTGTTTATGCGTGGTCTGGTCTGCATGAAGGCCTGCCGCGCTCCACCTACAAACGCAAGGGAGGGCAAACCATGAACAAGAACACGGTATCCGTACTGGGCGAGGAATACACGATCCATCTCCTCAACCCGGAGGACGACGCGGCGCTGAACCGCTGCCAGGGCTACACCGACGAGAGCACACACGAGATTGTCGTGCAGCGGGATCTGCGAGACCCCAACGACCCGGTCAACGTCTCGGATTGGGGCGCTATCCGCAAGCAGACCATCCGGCACGAGATCGTCCACGCCTTTTTCTTTGAATCCGGCCTTGGCGGCGAGAGTGACTATGCGCAGAACGAGGAACTTGTAGACTGGATCGCCCGCCAGGGGCCGAAGCTCTACCGCGCATGGGCGGAGGCGGGTGCTCTGTGAGCAAGGCCAAGGCACCGAAGAAGAAAGCCGTCCGGGATTGGATCGCTATTCGGAACGAGTACGCCTCGACGGATATTTCAACGCGGGCACTCGCCGAGAAGTACGGAATCCCGTACAACACGATCAAAGACCGGGCCAAGCGCGAAAAGTGGGTTGAAATCCGGGACGAACAGCACAGCAAAATCGCGGCAGAAACGGCGCAAAAGACGGCGCAAGTCGTAGCAGAGGGTGAGGCGGGCCGAGTTGCCCGCCTTTTGCGTATTGCGGATCAGCTCATGGACCGCACCGAGCAGGCTCTTGCCGAGCTGGACCAGCAGGCCGTGCGATACAAAGAGACCGTCAAGACGAGCGCCACCACCCACGACGAAGAGGGCCGCCCTGTCAAGACCGAAACAGCACGGGAGATTGTCAACGTCGAAACCATCAATGCCATCGTTGACCGCAAGGGCCTGCAGCAGATTGCCACCAGCGCAAAGGCCATCAAGGACATCCTGACCGCCACAGCAGACGACAGCGATTCCGGCTCCTTGGACGATCTGATCGCTGCGCTGCGCGAGATTGGGGGCGGCGACGGGTGAGAATCGGCTACACCAAGAAGCAGGCCGCGCTCCTCCGCCTGTTTGCCGAGGGCAAGCTCCACCGCTATACAATCCTCTCCGGCTCGGTACGTTCTGGCAAGACCTGGATCTCGCTGGTGATTTGGGCGTTCTGGGTCGCTACGCGCCCCAAGGACGGCGTTTACATGATGGCCGGTAAAACGATCGAGGCACTGGATAGAAACTGTCTGCGGCCCTTGCAAGCCCTCGTGGGGCGACGCAATTTCCAGTACAATGCCAAGGCCAAGCGCGGGACGCTGTTCGGGCGGACGGTCTATTTCGAGGGCTGCAACGATGTGCGGGCCGAGAACAAGATCCGCGGCCTGACCCTGTACGGGGCCTACTGCGACGAGCTGACCCTGTTTACCGAGGACTTCTTCGCCCAGCTGCTGGCCCGCCTAAGTGCCCCCGGCGCGAAGCTGATTGCCACCACCAACCCCGACACGCCCATGCACTGGCTGTACAAGAACTACATCAACCGCTCCAAAGATGCCCAGCCGATTGACCTCGGCGTGTATACCTTCCTGTTGGATGATAATACCACGCTCGACCCCGAGTACGTCGAGGAGATCAAGCGGGACTACGAGGGCGTGTTCTACCAGCGCATGATTTTAGGCCTATGGGTCGTGGCCGAGGGCGCGATCTACCGCGTCTACTCCGACCGCCGCGAGGATTGCACGGTGCATCTGGCCACGCTGGATGCCGACGGCAACGAGATCCGGGGCGATGGCTGCGCCGACTACGACTACATCCAGCTCGGCCTTGACTTTGGCGGCAACGGCTCCGCACACTCAATCACGGCCACCGGGCTGAAATACGACTACTCAAAAATCACCGTCCTGGCCTCGCGCAGGCTGCCCGCCAAGGACACGAACCCGATCCAGCTCTATGAATGGGTCGAAAAGTTTGTCCAGTACGTCCGGGCCACCTACTGCCGGGGTTCGCGGATTATCCAGGCGCTCTACGCCGACAGCGCCGAGCAGACGCTCAAGAACGGCTTGAAAGACCGGCTCGACTTCCCGGTCAAGGATTCCCTCAAGCGGGAGATCGTGGACCGTATCCGCACGACCACGGCGCTTATGAGTTCCGGGCGGTTCTTCATCGTGCTGGACGATTGCGAGACCCTGGACGCGGCACTGCAAACCGCCGTCTGGAATGAGAAGAAGCTCGACCACGACGAACGGCTTGACAACGGCACGAGCGACATCGACTCCCTCGACAGCTTCGAGTACAGCTTCGAGAAGGATCTCAAGAAATACGCGAGGAGCGTTGCATAATGTTTTTTGACCGACTGATTCAAACATTGGGGAGGCTATTCGGAATGTACACACAACGGACGGCGGCAGAGGATTGCCGGAGCACGGCAATCTCCGACCGCATGGCAAATGCGATCACGGCCTGGTATCGGCTGCTGTATGGTGAGGACGTGCACGATGGTTACCCCGCCAGCAAGACCCGCGCGGCGATCTTCATCACCAACTTTGCGGCCACCCTTGCCACCGAGGAGCTGGAGATCAACACCGGCACGGGTGCCCGAGCCGATTATGTGAAACAGCAGGTCACCCGCTACGTCCTGCCGGAGCTGCACAACAACGTTCAGACGGCGGCCGCAGGCGGTGAGGTCGTGCTGAAACCGTTTATCCATAATGGCCGGATTCTCTGCGATGCCGTTACTGCCGACCGCTTCTACCCGACGCGGATCAATGCCGCCAAAGAGGTGGAGGCCTGCTATTTTACCGACTTTGCCACCTATAACGGCAAAGATGTCGTCCGCGTGGAGTTCCACGATATGCGGGCCGACGGCTACTACATCCACAACGAGGCCTACTACGATGACCGCGGCACGATGAAGGGCAATTTCAACTACCACCTGATCCCAGAGTGGGCCGACCTGGAGGAGGACACGAAGATTGAAGGTCTCGACCGCCCGCTGTTCGCCATACTGAAAATGCCCATGGCAAACACCGTAGACAATACCTCGCGGCTCCCGGTCTCTATGTACGCAAACTCGATGGAGGCTTTCGAGGAGCTGGATCGGATCTACACCGAGTTCCTGTACGAGATTCACACCGGCAAGCGCAAGCGGATTGTCTCGCCCGATGCGCTATCGGCCACGTTGCCGGGTTCGCCCAATTTCCGCCCGGTGCCATACACCGACTTGACGACCGACCTCTATCTCATCCTCGACACCGGCGAGGGCGGGCAGCCCTTTGACGACTACACGCCGGAGATCCGCGTCGAGGCCTACCAGAAAGCCATCGATGTGCAGCTGCGCCTTATTGAGCGGCAGTGCGGCTTTACCGAGGGTACGTTCACACTCGACGTTAAGACCGGCAAGATGACGGCGACCCAGGTCACGAGCGACGACCGGGACACCTACTCCACGATCAAGGCGATTCAAGACCGCGGCCTCAAGCAGGGGCTGGAAGATGTAATCTACATCTACAACGTCTACGCCACCCTGGGCGACCTGGCACCGGCTGGCGAGGTTGACCCGTCGGTCTCATTCGGCGATTCGGTGTTCGAGGATACCGGGACGGAGTTCGGGCGGCGCAAGCAGCTTGTCGATGGTGGTTATTTAAAACCGGAAAAGCTCATTGCCTGGTATTTCGGGTGCAGCGATGAAGAAGCCGCCGAATATATGCCGAAGCCGGAGGCCGGGATCACGTTCGGGATGGAGGAGTAAACCATGCTAACGCCGGAGCAGCTGGCACAGATTGCCGACACCGCGACCGTGCGCAAGCTCTACGACCAGCTCCAGGAGGACATCATCGCCGACATGGCCCGCCGGATCTCCGAGATGGACTTCGCCAGCTATACCACCATGTGGGAGCTGCAGCGGCTTGAAGCCATCAACGCCGAGCGGGACTACATCGTGCAGCGGCTTGCCGAGACCACCGGGAAAAGCAAGAAAGAGATCATCGCCATTCTGAACACCGGCTGCTCGACTGCGCTCTCCTCCGATGACAAGGTCTACCGCCTTGCCGGGTACAATCCGCTTCCGCTGGCGCAGAATCCGGCGCTGCAGGCGTTGATCTGGGCCGGTTACAGCAAGACCCTCGGCACCTTCGAGAACCTGACACGCACGACCGCCAACACGGCGACGCGCCAGTTCGAGGCAGCGCTCGACCGCGCCTATATGCAGGTCACCTCCGGCGGCATGAGCTACCAGCAGGCCGTAAAGGGGGCCGTTCTGGATCTGGCAAAGAAAGGCCTTGCCGTGGTGCAGTATGGCTCCGGTCACACGGACTACATGGACGTAGCTGTCCGCCGGGCCGTTTTGACGGGCGTGAATCAGACTGCGCTCAAGATCCAGGACGCACGGGCCGATGAGTTCAAGTGCGACCTCGTCGAGGTGTCGGCCCACTACGGTGCCCGCCCCACACATGCCGAGTGGCAGGGGCAGATTTACTCCCGCTCCGGCAAGAATCGCAAGTACAAGAATTTCTACGATGCCACCGGCTACGGTACTGGCGACGGCCTGGGTGGCTGGAACTGCCGCCATTCGTTTGCTCCCTTCTTCGAGGGGATCTCGGTGCCGAACTACTCTGCCGAGGACCTGAAAGAGATCAACTCCAAGACTGTAGAGTACAACGACCAGCGCATGAGCCTGTACGATGCCTCCCAAAAGCAGCGGGCCAATGAGCGAGAGATCCGCGCCCTAAAGCGGGAGCAGGCCGGACTGGAAGGAGCCGGACAGGATGCCTCGGAGGTCAAGGCCAAGATCCGGGAGGTACAGGCCCGGCAGCGTGATCTCTGCCAGCAGACGGGGCTTCGCCGGGATTATTTCCGTGAGCGCGGCGGCAAGCAGAACCAGCAGCGCAGCCCGAACCCCACGCCAAATACGACAAAATCCGTCTTGTTCCCGGGCTCACCCCGTGGTACAATAAATACGAACGGACGACAAGCCCTGACCGGCGACCCGATCACCGACAACCTCGGCGCGGTAAAGAAGGCACCGTTTGCTCCTGGCCCTGCTGCCAAGGGGACAAACCCGAACTTTGCACCGGGAACACCGTATTGCTACAATTGCCAGAGGTGCGCACCTGTGTATGAGCTGCGCCGCCGGGGGTATGATGTACAGGCGAAAGCCGCGCCTCAAAATCGCGCCTCTGATGTTGCTGCATACGGCACAGAATGTTTCACGGACAAAGCCGGAAAGCCTGTATCGTTCGACTGGTCGAATAGGCTCACGCGTTCCGAACTCGAAAGCACACTTGCTCTTGCCCCAAATGGTGCGCGGTACATGATCTATGTCAAATGGGACGATCGTCACGCGCACGTTTACAATGCCGAGAAGCTGCTGAATATGACACTCTACATTGATGCGCAGAACCCTGACGCAAAAGCTATGAAATACTTATCGCAGGGAATAAACGGCGAGTTCGCAATCATTCGTACAGACGACAAACTCATAACAACGGATCGCCGAATTCTATCGGCCATAATGGAGGCTACACCATGACGCGAAATGAAGCACAGGCCATCATCGACGAGTATCTTGCAAAAACTGACTTGCCGGACCCGGCACAATACACACATGAGGATTCCTCCTGCTTTTACTTCTACTCTGGCAACTATGGTTTCGGTGTTGTAAAAGAAAACGGATATGTTGCCCCTCTCCCGCAGTAAACCCGCCAGTAGAAGCCCCCCTATAATATGCTACGCTATGAGCAGACCTGAAAAGGCCTGCTCTTTTTTATTACTTCCTCCACCCTCGGGAGGTTTAAATCAGAGGGGCGGCACACCGGGGAGAGGCCCCGGATCTACAAGCTAAATCGATGCCAGCAAAAGGAGACCCACTATGGCCGACTATTCGTTTTTGAAACCCCTGTTCGGTGCCGACGGATCTGCCGCCTTGAACTTTGACCAGTTCTCGGCCGCGCTCGATGCGCAGAAAGAGATCAAGGTCGGCAACCTGGCCGACGGCTCGTATGTTGCCAAGGGCAAGTTCGATGCCCTGGTCACCGAGCGCGACACGCTGAAAAGCAGCAAGGAAGAAGCCGACAAGAAGCTTGCCGGATACGACCCCGAGTGGAAGACCAAAGCAGACGCTGCCCAGGCCGAAGCGGATGCCAAGGTCAACGCAATTCTCCTGAAAAATGCAGCCATGGGTGCCCTCAAGGACGCTGGCTGCAAAGATCCCGATCTCGCCTTTATGGCGCTTGATGCCTCCAAGCTCAAGCTCGACGGCGAGAATGTCATCGGCCTGAACGATCAGATCGAGGCTTCCAAAAAGGCGCACCCGTCCCTCTACGACGTCGAGAAGGACGGCAAGCAGACCCAGCAGCGCGGCAGTTTCCGCGTGACGGCCGGCTCTACTGGCAAAGCGCAACCGACCGGCAGCGATCAGGAAGACCTCGATAGGATCTACGCCAACAACCCGTTCTACAAGAAAAATCACTAAGGAGAGATAATCTATGGGCGTTCTAATTAACGCACAGAACGTAGACGAGCGCTACTCCAACATTTTGGAGCCGAACCTGTTCTACGATTCCATCTTTGTCCCCGGTGTCACCTGTACCGATCAGTATCAGGAAGGTCCCGCGGGCGGCATCTATGTTCACAAGCTGAAAACCTCCGCCGTCACCCCCGGCAAGCCCGGTCGTGACTTCACCGACGAGGAGACCAGCGACGATCTGATCCAGATCCTGCTGAACAACAACTTCCAGAAATCCAAGAAGATCTACAACGTGCAGGCAGCACAGGTCGGCATCGCGCTGGGCAACGAGAACCTGTCCCTCGCCATCCAGGAGTGCAGCGAGGGCCGCCAGATTTCCGGCATTGCCTGCCTCATCAACGAGGGCACTGCCGCCACCGCGACCACCGCCGTGGATAACCCGAAAGCAGATGCGGTCGATACCCGCGCCGAGCTTGTCAAGGCCAAGGGCGCAGCCAATGTCGTGCTGTGCTCTCCGGACTACTACGCAAAGATCCTCAAGATCGCCGGTTCCGAGTTCACCCCGAACACCAACGAGCAGATTACCTTGACCGGTCGCGTGGGTCAGTGGTTGGGCATGACCTTCATCGAGTGCGCCGCACTGGCCGAGGCCAAGGGCACCTACTACGACTACACCGGCACCCTCAAGACCGTGGACTTCTCCAAAGTTGACTACATCATGTACAACTTCAAGGCTCTGTCCATCATCGACAGCTTCGAGGCTGCCCGCCTGCGCGATGCCGAGAACTTCGTCGGCACCAAGGCGCAGGTCGAGATGAACACCGGCTACCGCGTCACCAATAAGGCGCTGGTTCGCGTCCGCAAGCACACCGCCTGATCCCGGAGGTGATCTCTATGTACAGCACCTACGACCAGTACCAGGAACAGGGCGGCCCCCTGAACGAGGCGCGTTACCGGGTTCTCGCGGAGAAAGCCGCGAGCATCATCGACTATAGAACGCTCCATCGTGCAGGCTCCGCACCGGCTGAAATGCAGCCTTGCCTGGGCCTCGCAGAGTGCGAGCTGGTAGAGATCCTTGACCGCTACGAAAAGGCCGCAGGCGGCCTTGCAAGCGAGAATATCGACGGGTATTCCTACACCGTCAAGGCAGACCCCGCCGGAGCACAAAGCCGCGCAATCGACGATGTGCTCCGCCGATATCTGTTCCGCCCAGACCTGGGCGTGAATCTGTTGTGCAGGGGGTTGGATCTCTGATGGTGTGCTGCGACAAAACCGTCACGCTGGTTCATGCCGGGTATGACGGCAGGGCAGATACTGACACCAGCTCCGAAACTGTACTGAAAGGCGTAAGCTGGTACAGCCAGAACCGTGCAGCTGTTGATTCTACCGGGCTGCATCATGCCCGAATATTCAAATGCCGCATCCCGGAGAATGTGCTCGGCCATGCCGCATTACCTGTGCCGGGTGATGTTTTGCGCTATGGCGATATAACCGCTACGGTGCTGGATGTTCACGATAACCGGGGTCACACGGGCGGCCACGTTTATGTGGAGGCGAGCTGATGCAACTGGAAATTGATGCCCAGCTGGATCTTTCCGACCTGAACGCCATCCTGGAGCAGCGGGGCCTAACCCCAGGTGGCAGAGTGCAGAAAGTTGTTGATGCTGCCGTGCTGCGCTACTGTGATCCCAAAGTACCTTTTAACACCGGTATGCTGAAAAGCAGTGCTATCACCGCAAGTGCCGTGGGAGAGGGGCTGCTGGTATATGCCACACCTTACGCCCGACGGTTATTCTACCATCCTGAGTATAATTTCCAGGGCGCCCCTGACCGGGGCGCTTACTGGTTTGAAAGGGCCATGGCTGAACACAAAGACGACGTGGTGCGAGAAGCCGCTGCCACTGCAGGAGGGAGACCCGGAAGATGAACGCACTGGATGCCACCCGAAAGTGGTTGCGGGAAGAATGCCCGCTGATTGACAAAAGAAACCGTTTCAACGCCAACTATCTGGGAGCCTCCGGGGTTGAGTATACTCTGCGCACAAGCGGAGAATCGCACCGCCAGAACATTGTTGGTGATGACATCGCTACCCACAACCTGGTATTTGAGGCACAGCTTCCCTTTGGCACAGCCCTGGCTCCAAACCTGGCCGCCGCCGACTTTTTTGCCGGGCTGTCGGCCTGGGTGCGTGGGCAGGCAGCTGCCCAGAACTACCCGGAAGTAACCGGTTATGAAGTAACCGAGCTAACCGCCAGCAATGCCGGGGTTATTACCTCGGCAACCGCCACCGATGCGCGCTACCAGCTGCAGCTGCGCCTGGTTATGAAAGAAAGGACCTGAACCCGTATGAAAATTGAACGTAAATATATGGCGCATTACCTGAACGCCGCCTTTTCCTCCGAGAATCCCAGCTACGTTCGCCTGGGCGCTGACCTGGAGGAGTACAGCCCCGAACTTTCTGCCAACGTGGAGAAGAAGTCTAACATCCTGGGGCAGACCTCTGTTACCATCGACAGCTACCAGAAGCAGGGCGAGGTCAGCCCCTACTACGCCGAGAAGGGCGACCCGCTGTTTGAAAAACTGCAGGAGATCATCGATGGCGATCTGGTGCTGGATGACCTGAAAACCGACATTGTCGAGGTCAAGCTGTGGGATGCCGAGGCCAGCGGTGCTTTCCCCGCTGTGCGCGAGGAGTGCTACATCGAGGTCTCCAGCTACGGCGGCGACACCACCGGCTACCAGATCCCGTTCAACGTACACTACACCGGCGTGAAGACCAAAGGCACGTTTAACCCCACCACCAAGGCTTTCACCGAGGGCTGATTCAGTAAGGAGGAGTAACAGTGGAACTGAAAATCGATCGCGGCGTTAAAAGTTATGATGTCAAAGATGCCGACGGCACTCTGCTGGGCACGGTACGCCTGAATCTGGCCGATGCTGGTATGATGGGCCGCTTTGAAGAAGCCCGCCGCCAAATCGACAATATGATCCAGGATGCCGGAGCCGATGCCACCCCCGACACCCTGATTGCTGTGGACAAAGCCATCAAGGAGCAACTGGACTATGCCTTTGGTGCATCGGTCTCGCCGATCTTCTTCGGTGGTTTGTCCAGCATGGCCCTGTGCGAAGACGGCGAGCTTGTGCTCGAAAAGGTAATGGATGCGCTTATTCCCATCCTTGAAGACGCAACCGGCAAGGCCTTAGCCGCCAGCAACGCCCGCAAGGCGCAGCGGTTGGAAAGATACCGCAATAAGCGGGTGGGGCTCGCCCCTGGTCAGCAGGCATGAGCGCCTGGGATCTGCCTGTCACGGTAGATGTTGCAGGGCAGACTTTCGCTATCCGCTCGGATTTCCGGGCTGTGCTGGACGCTCTGGCCGCCATGGCAGACACAGAGCTGACACAACAGGAACAGTTTTCCACCTGCCTGCAAATCTTATACCCTGATTGGGAACAGCTGCCAGATGCCCAGGCCGCTTTTACAGCAGCCATGGTGTTTGTGAACTGTGGAGAGCCTTTGCCGGAACACCAACTGCCCAAGCCCCGGCTTGTTGATTGGGAAAAAGACGCGGGGCTGATTGCCCCTGCCGTTGACAAGGTTCTTGGCTACAGCTGCCGCCGCTGCCAGTATCTGCACTGGTGGGAATTTATCGGCGCTTTCCACGGCATCGGACGCGGCTTATTTGCCGAAGTGGTCAGCATCCGCTCCAAGCGGGCAAAAGGTCGCAAGCTGGATAAGGCTGAACAGGAATTTGCACGAGAAAATGCGGCTTTAATCCGCATACGCGCCCCGGAAAGTGCCGAAGACCGTGCCGAAAAGGCACGGCTGATGGCCTTGCTGGGAGAATAAAAGGAGGTGGCCGCAATGGCTGACGGGTCGATCATACTGGATACCCGCGTAAACACCAAAGGTGCCGAAGCCGACTTGAAAGCACTGCAGGCCAAGGCCAAGAGTACCGCACAGCAGATTGCTGCTGTAGAGAAAGACTACAATTCTACAACCTCAAAGCACAGCAAACTGGGCGAGGATCTGCGCCAGACACGTGCACAGGCCGCAGCAGCAGCCCGTGAAATCCAAAACCTTAACCGGGCATTGGATGACCAGAACGACGCGGGTCTGACTGTTGACCCTGCTGATATAAAGCGCCTTGATTCTATGCGCGCTTCTTTGGACAAGCAGCTGAACCAGATTGCCGATATGTCCAAAGAATACCGCAGCCAGAGCGCTGCCCTGAAAACCATGGACCAGCAGCACAAACAGCTGACCGCACGGTTGGAGAAAGAGCAGACTGCCGTAAATGAGCAAGCCGATGCCGAGGCACGGATGCAGAAATCCGGCGTGTCTGATCGTTTGCAGAAAGCATCCTTCGCCATTGGCAGTTTTGCCGGGAGATTAAAGCACATCGTTGCCGGTGTGCTGGTCTTCAACCTGATCTCCTCTGCGCTGCGCACGATGGTCAGCGGGCTGGGCAGCGCCATCGTCAAAACGGATGGTGTCAGCACGGCCTTTGCCCGCTTGAAAGGTGCGGCCTCTACGGCTGCTGCCGGGCTGGCCTCGGCACTGGCCCCGGCCATCACCTGGATTATGAATCTGTTGACCAGCCTGCTGAACGGCATTGTTCGGCTGATCTCCTTCCTGACCGGCAAAAGCATCTCCGGCATGAAAAGCGCAGCTCAGGGCATCAACTCTGTTGGCAGTGCGGCAGGTTCTACCGCCAAAAAGACCAAAGATGCCGGGAAGGAAGCCAAAAAGGCCGCCGGTGAACTGGCTGCCTTTGATGAGCTGAATGTGCTGAACAAGCAGCAGGAAGAAGACACCGACGATGATACCGGAGGTGGCGGGGGTGGTGCAGGCAGCGGCCTTTCCTATGATTTTGAGCAGGCCCAGAACCCCTTGAAGGACCTGATGGGCCGCCTGAGCAATTTCTGGGATGCGTTTCTTGCCCGTCTGGCCCCCAGCGTGGCCGCCTGGAAAGCTGCCTGGGAGCAGATCAGGCAGGCCGCTATGGACGTATGGCCCGGCATCCAGGCTGCTGCACAAAACCTGTGGGACAACGGCCTGAAACCGCTGCTTTCGTACCTGCTAGACACTTTTATCCCCGGTATTATCAACGGGTTCAGCCTGATTCTGGCCCCTGTTGTGGGGGATGTTGTTTCGAGCCTGATCCGCATGGGCGCAGCTGCCTTTGAGACCTTCTCGACAATTGCGGTCGATGCGATCCAGAATATTATCATTCCTGTGCTGGATTTGCTGCTGACGGCCTGGACAGACATTTCCACCGCCTTTAATAGCGCCTGGACCACTTACATTTCGCCGGTATTTACCATGATGGTTGAGTGGTTCCAGGAAGTGATGGACTTTGTCGAGCGGCTTTGGCTGGAAGTGGTTTCGCCCATTTTGAGCGCAATTGTCGCCCAGCTGCAGGCCCTGTGGGATGACCACCTGGCCCCTCTGGCGGCGAACCTGATCGCTGTGGTCGGTGATGCCATCAACTTTGTGGCCGAGCTGCTGAAAGCCCTGTGGGACAATCTGCTGCTGCCGGTGGCAAACTGGCTGCTGACCACCTTTGGCCCCACCATCACAACCGTCTGCACTGCGGTCAGCGGCATTGTCACAAACACGATCGGTGTCATTGCAGATGTGCTGAACATCGGCCTGCTGGCGCTGAAGGGCGTGATTGACTTCATGCGCAATGTGTTTGAGGGCAACTGGGATGCAGCCTGGCAGGCGGTAAGCAGTACAGTTTCAAGCATCTGGGATGTCATCACCAACAGCATCAAGACCGCCATCAACAACATCATCGGCTTTGTAAACGCAATGATAACGGCCATTGTAAGTGCTTTGAACGCTGTCATCGATGCGATGAACAGCATCTCCTTTGATGTGCCGGATGGTATTCCCGGTCTGGGCGGCAAGCACATCGGCTTCGATATTACCCATATCACTGCGCCACAGATCCCGTATCTGGCGCAGGGTGCCGTCATCCCGGCCAACCACGAGTTCCTGGCCGTACTGGGCGACCAGAGCAGCGGTACCAATGTAGAGGCCCCGCTGGAGACCATCAAGGAGGCCCTGGCCGAGGTCATGACAGCTTACGGCGGGCAGGACATCACGATCCGCTTTGCCGCAAGCGGCGGCCTGGAACAGCTGGTGCGCCTGCTGAAACCATACATTGACAAGGAAAACAACCGCGCCGGTGCCAAGCTGATTTCGGGAGGTGCCTACTGATATGCTGTACATTGACGGAATCGGCTATAAGATCGATGTGCTGAGTGTGAAGCGTACCGCCGATTTTCTGGATAAGTATGCCGAGCGCACCGAGAACGGCGACCTGGAGCGCGAACTGATCGGTGTGTATTTCAACTATAAGCTGCAGTTGGGACCCGGCGTTGACCGCGCCGAATATGCCCGCATGTGGGACAAGCTGACCGAGCCGGTCGAGTTCCACGAAGTGACCGTGCCGGATGAAGACGGCGATTATACCTTTACCGCTTATTTTTCCAACGTGGCAGATGAACTGCTGCGCAAAGTGGCAGAGAAGAACTACTGGAAGAATCTGACGGTCAATTTCATTGCAAAGAAGCCGGCGCGAATCTAAGGAGGTAGGCCGATGAGAACCAATACGCGGGTAGAATTCGGCCTGTACGACGTAACCGCCCGTGGCGACAGCGTCCCCAGCAGCACCGATACCCGCGGTTTTTGCGACTTGAGCAGTGATCTGCTGCTGGACAAAGTACCTGCACTGCCTTTATATGGCACACTGGAGACCCGGCAGTTTTTGATGGATGGCAGTTATTCTTTGTTCCCGGATAGCCCATCCGGGCAGTTCTGGGGACTATGGAGCAGCCAGCTCTCCGATGAAAGCGGCCGCTTTGCCTCGCCGCCTGTGCTGCAAATCCGCTTCTCGAAGACCCACAGCAGCAGCGGCTTGATGCTGCACTTCTATGCTCCTACCGAAGATTGGGCCAGTGAACTGACCATCCAGTGGTATGGCTCCGATGGCGGTCTGCTGACGACCGCGGTATTCACCCCGGACGCGGTCGATTATTACTGCGCCCGCAAAGTGGAGAACTACCGCAGCATCGTTCTGACCTTTACGGCCACCAACCGGCCTGGACGCTACCTGAAACTTTCCGGCCTGGATTATGGCAAGTTTTTGACCTTTGAGGGGGCCGAAGTTGTAGAAGCCCATATTCTTGAGGAAATCAACCCGCTGTCGGATGAACTGTCCATCAACACCTTGAATCTGACGCTGTTCAACCGCAAGGGTGATTTTTCCATCCTGAACCCGGACGGCGTGTTCGATGTGCTGCAGCACAAGCAGAAGTTCACCGTTTGGGAAGATGTGCGGGAGAATACCCGCAGCACCGAAATCGTCAGCCATAACATGGGCACCTTTTACCTCAGCGATTGGGAAAACACCAGCGACACGCTCGCCAGTTTTACCGCCGTAGATGCCATCGGCCTGCTGGACAGTGCGCCTTTCAACGGTGGGGTCTACAACACGACCGTGGGCAATCTGGTGGCCGAGGTTCTGGACGGTTACGAATATGAGCTTGATGCCGCGCTGGCCACCGAATCGATCAGCGGCTACCTGCCCATGGATACCCGGCGCACCGCCCTGCAGCAGATTGCCTTTGCCGTTGGTGCTGTCGTGGATTGCAGCCGCAGCGATAAAATCAAGATTTTCCCTGCGCCAGAGCGGTCCAGCGGCCTGATTACTTACCAGCGCAAGTTCTCGGATGGGAACAAAGTCACTTTGAAGCCCCTGATTACCGGCGTTTCTGTAACGGCTCACCGCTACACTGCCGGTGCCGAAACCGAGGAACTGTACAAAGATGAACTTGTAGCAGGAACGCACCAGATCACGTTCAGTTCCCCGGCATTGGCTGACAGCCTGGCCGTGACCGGCGGTACGCTGGTAGAGCGGGGCACAAACTACTGCAATGTGACGGTCACCACCCCCGGGGAAGTAGTCGTTACAGGGCAAAAGTACATCGAAACCACGACCGTGTTGCAACAGACAGCATCGAATCTGCCGCCCAACGCACAGGACAATGTCTTGACCGTGACCGATGCAACGCTTGTCAGCCCCGACCGCGCCGAGGCCCTGGCCCAGCGAATCCTAACCTATTACGCCCAGCGTTACGAGCAAACTTTCCGCATGTTGGCAGGCACAGAGGTGCTGGCGGATATGCTGATCGTGGAGAGCTTCGGCGGCGAGATGGTACGCGGTCAGCTGGAGAAGATGGAGTTCGACCTGACCGGCGGCTATCGTGCAGATGTGCGGGTCACCGGGCGGCGCTTGAGCCTGGGCGCAGATGCTTACACGGGCGAAATCTACGCCGGAGAAAGGAGCCTGATCTGATGCCCTGGCAAGTTCCAATCTATGACCGCACCGAGGCGGATGTAAAGGCTAAAGCAGATAAATGCTATTTTTCGGCCGCAATGCTCAACCGAATTGAAGGAAACCTGGCCTATCTGGCAGATCTGTTCGGGGTCTCAATCCAAACCAAGACCTGGGTCAGCACCGACTTTTTGACCCCCAGCCAGATGCAGCGCATCCTTGCAAACCTCAAAACTGTGCGCGATGCCTACAACACACTGCCCGGGACACCTGAAATCCCGGCTTTCCCTGCCACGGGGTATGCCGATGTAAATGCAATCGAGCAAATTCTGTGGAGCCTGCGGGAGACCTGGGAGCGCAACGACAACCCGGCCCGCAAGGTATATACCGGCGAACTGTACGCCGGGCAGATGATAGGAGTGATTTGACCTTGAGTTTCACAAAAAAGACCTGGAAGGATCGCCAAAGCGAACATCCGACCCGGCGCGTTCTGAATCCGACCGGCACTACGAACACCTACGATGTATCCCGCGCCGAGGGCTTGGTCATGGAGGATGGTGATGCTTTCGATGCCTCCAACATGAACGACCTGGAAAACCGTGTGGCAGAAGGCATCAATGGCACGGCCGCTATGTACACCGCCAAGCTGACGCTGGATGGCTGGACCGCCTGCACTGGCACCGAGCCCTACAGCGGCTATGCCTATAAGCAGACGGCCACGCTGGTGCCGGATAACAGCGGCGCACCGACAGTGACCGCCGACAGTACCTTTACAAGCGGAATCCAGCTTACCAAAACAGGTGTACCCGCTACAGATGAGATCTTGGGCGATGTCCAGGATATTATCAATGAGGGGTTGGCTGTGAGTGGTTACGGTTCCGTGACCGTATATGTACAGGAAAAGCCTACCGCAGAGATCAACGCGCGGTGGCAGATCACAACCTGATGGAGGTTTAGCATGAAACATTCGTTCGTATGTAGTTTTACCCCCCCCGTAAGAAATCTGCGGCATGTGCTGTGCGGGGGTACTGCTGATGGGTGTGGCACCGAGGATTCCGGGTGAGAACGCAAAAGGGAAAATGCTTGCACAAATCTATGAATACGGAACAGGGTCGGCAAGCATTAAGGCACTTTACTGTAACGAGAAATTGGCAACCGCTTCAGATGGCGCTTTTGAAATCCATATTAAAAAAGCGGGTACATATCGGCTTATTGGTTGGGTGCAGGCACGGGATGCCGCCTATAAGGCTTATTTGAAATGCAATGATGCTACAATTTTCGGCCCTTTTATTAACAACGGTTTTGACCTTGAAAAAAAGTTAAGTGCAGGAGATGTCATCAGTATCCCCAGTCAGTACATGGATTATTATTCTACAGCATCTGCAACATTGATTATACTTACAACTTAATGGAAGCGAGTGATTTTATGGGAATGTCACCGAGAACACCGGGCGGCAAAAAATTGCAGCTGCTTACGACCGTTACATTTACACCTATTAACGGCAGCAGTACCGCCACAAGCTCGTTTCAGACGTATGACCTTTCAGAATTTAATGTGGCAGGAAAAAAGGCGGAGGACTTTTTCGTTCGTATTTCCGGTTTTACTTCCAGCCCTGCCGAAAGGCAAAGCCGTAGTTTCACGAATTTGGAAATTACCGGTTTTTCCAACTCGGTTTTAACCCTGAAGGGGACATATACACAGTATGACTACCATGCCAACAATCTGTCCTTAACTGTAGAAATTTACGTCTACAAATAACGAGGTACAAAATGAAAATCTACGATGAAATCACCAACGAGGAACTGACCTCTCCCGACTTGTCCGCGGGCTATCTCTACACCGCCAGGCGGGTTGCCGAGCATGTGCCGGAGAGCCGGGAAGTGATGCAGGGCACTGTCACCGAGGACGACCCCAAAGGCCTTGAGCACATCATCTCCGGCTACGATATGTACGAGGATTGCCAGCTGTACCACCGCTACACCGTGGCCGAACTGGCCGAGCGGCAGCAGACGGAGATCGAGGCGAGCACCATTGTGCTGGACGATGCGACCAAACTCTCCCTGATGTTGGCCGAGATCCCCACCGAGGCCAAGCCCACCATGCCCCCGAAGCTGGGCTACAAGTGGGTGCCGACCTACAGCAGCACGGCGGGGTTTGCGTGGGAACTGCAGGAGGACCCCAACGCCTACGGCACCCACGACCGCCCGCTGTACTGGGTGGACGGCATGACCGTCTGCACCGGCTACTACTACACCGACGGCGACAAACTGTACGTGGCCCTGCAGGACGGCGCGGCCCCGGCGCTGACCGATACCGAGTGGTTCGAGGTGGTGTGATATGTATCGCGGTACGACCCCGACCTTTACCTTTACGCTGCCCATCGAGTGCGAGACCATCTCCAAGCTGTCCGTTGCGTTCAAACAGGGCGGCAAGCTGCTGTTTGAGCGCGGCCTGCCGGACGTGACGATGTCCGGTAATGTACTTTCCTGCACATTGACCGAGGAGGAAACGCTGCAGCTTCGCGGGGACACGGAACTGCAAATTCAGCTGCGGGTGGGCGTGGGCTCTGCCCGCATGGCTTCACAGGTGTTCCGTGTGCCGGTCAGCCAGATTCTGAAAGATGGTGTGCTTACATGACGTTAGACGTACAGTTTGCCGCACCCTCCGCCTTTGTGGTGGAGTTTGGCACCGATGCCGATCTGGCCGCCGACCTGGGGCAGACCACCATTTTATCCACCGCGCCGCAGTACAAGGGCGAGACCACCGTGACCCCGCGCACCTACGAGGAGACCCGCCTGGAAACCAAAGACAAGCTGATGCCGGACGATGTGACCGTGCGAAAGATTCCCCGGTACGAGGTCTCCAACGATTGCGGCGGCGTGACCCTGATTATGGGAGATGAGTATTTCAATGGCTAACCAATATGTAAATAAGGTCATCATCGGCAAAGAGGTCAAACTCGACCTGACCGCCGACAGCGTGACCCCGGACAAGCTGGCCAAGGGTATTACCGCCCACGATAAGACCGGCGCGCCCATCACCGGCACCAGCACTAAGGACGTGGATTCCACGGACGCTACGGTTGCTGTGGCCGAGATGCTGGAGGGCAAGACCGCCTACGCCCGCGGTGCCAAGCTGACCGGCACGATGCCAAACAACGGGGCCGTAGCCGGGAAAATCACCCAAAAGGACGGCAAGTACACCATCCCCATGGGCTTCCACGATGGCAGCGGCAGCGCCGCCATCGATGAGACTGAGCAGGCCAAGCTGGTGCCTGCCAACATCCGCGAGGGTGTCACCATCCTGGGCGTGGAGGGTTCCATGTCCTCCTCCGAGGGCATGAAGCCCCAGGCCAAGAGCGTGGCCCCGACCTTTGAGCAGCAGACCGTCCTGCCGGACAGCGACTACAACTGCCTGTCGCAGGTCACGGTGGCGGCCATCCCGACCAACTACGTGGACAACGCCGCCGGTGGCCAGACCCTGACGGTGGGAGGCTAACCATGGCGGTGAACAAGGTGGTGCTGGGCAGTGAGACCCTGCTGGATCTGACCGGGGACACCGTGACCAGGCACACCCTGCTGGCCGGGCACACCGCCCACAATGCGGCCGGGGAACAGATCGAGGGCGAATATACGCCCCCGGATGTGTTCACCGGGGCTAGTGCCGAGGCCGCGGGCACATCCGGCCTGGTTCCGCCACCCGCTGCCGGGGACGAAAAGAAGTTCTTGCAAGGCGATGGCAGCTGGGCCACGCCAGAAGCGCAGACGACAATTAAAATTTGCAGGTGGTGAGAATATGCCCGTTTACTTAGGCGACAAGAAAGTCAGTATTTTTGCGGGTGCCGGTGCCGCACAGATGCAAGAGAAATCAGTCGTGCCAACCGAGAGCCAGCAAACCGTAACCCCTGATACTGGTTACGACGGTTTGACTAAGGTTACGGTCGGCGCCGTTTCTTCTACCTACATTGGAAGCAAAGTCACCAAGAAATCCGCCCAGATCTACACTCCGGGAACCTCCGATCAGACGATTGGTTCCGGACAGTATTTGAGCGGAGCTCAGACGATCAAGGGTGACAGCAATCTTGTTGGAAGCAATATTCTATCCGGCAAGACCATTTTCGGTGTGCCTGGTTCTGTGGTGATCCAGAGGTATTACACCGGTAGTTCCGAGCCCAGTTCTTCGACCGGCAGCAATGGCGATTTGTATTTGCAGACTGGGGGCTAATGTATGGCAAGTGTAACATTGGTTCCTGCAGGATACGATGGTCAACGCTCATCGTATATTTCTGTAGATGCGTCTTATCCGCTTTCAAATGGCCTTACCAGTTCAAGCAGTGACACCTTTGCGGTGCTAAACCTGAACAAAGGTGGCGGCGCGGTTTCTAAACTGGCAGTCAAATTTGATGTGTCAAAGATTCCGACAGATGCCAAAATCAATTCTATCTCTTGTAAGATAAAGGCCAGAATCTCGAATGCGTCACCGTATATTTTGAGCGGTGTTGCGCAGTTGTATTGCGGCACGGCCGGGTTGAGCGGCGAAATTGAGTTGGGGACATCCCCAGTGGCTCAGACTTTTAACGATACCGGCTGGTGGGATCGTGAGAGCCTGGACGATCTTATCTTGCTGATTACCTGTACACGCGGCTCGCTATCCGCAAACAACAGCCATACTTTGCGTTTTTACGGTGCTGATCTGACTGTAGACTACACTGGCGGCGGATCTTCTGGCCCTGTGCTGAGCACTAAGGTAAACGGCAGCTGGGTCAATGTATCCAAGGTCTACAAAAAAGTAAGCGGTATTTGGGTAGAACAGAGTGACATTGCAAACTTGTTTAGCACTGATACCAATTACGTAAAGGGGTGAGATTTTGGCAAAGACTACAGAAACGATTGGCGAATTCACAATGAACATTCTTACCGCGGAGCAGTATGCAGATGCGAAAAAGAATAACCAGATCGACCCCAATCAATTATATTTTACCCCTGAAAAAAAGTTGGTTGTTGCGGTATCTCAGGATGAGTACGAGGCAATGAAAGAGGCCGGTACGCTGGATGAGGATGTACTTTACGTTACACCCGCTAGTGAGTCCGTTACGATTCCCGAGGCCACGGAAACGGCCGCGGGCCTGATGCCGCCCAGCGCCATGACAAAGCTGAAGGGCATCGATGAGGGCGCGAACAAGTACACTCACCCCGCGCATACCGCCCGGGCCAGCGGCCTGTACAAGATCACCGTGGACAGCCTGGGGCACGTCACCGCTGTTTCTGCTGTGCAGAAAATAGACATCACCAGCCTCGGCATTCCGGATTCCGACACGACCTACAGTTTGGCCTCGGCCTACAGCAACGGCCTGATGAGCACGGCTCAGTACTCCAAGCTGAACGGCATTGAATCGGGGGCCAACAAAACCACGGTAGATGCCGCACTGTCCAGCAGCAGCGCCAACCCGGTGCAGAACAAAGTCCTCTACGTTGCCCTGCCGTGGGAGTATTACGCCACCTTTTACGTGGACAGCTGGACGACCGCCTCCACGGATGAGCAAGCCCAGGGCTTTGCCTACAAGCAGACCGTGTACCCCAGCAAGAAGATCTCGGTCGCACCGACCCTGACCGCCAACAGCATGTTCTTGAGCCTCGGCTCGACCAACAAGACCGGCGTGTTCGCCACCGATGTGATCCTCGCCGATTCGATGGACAAGATCAACGCGGGCCTGGTCTACACCGGGGCCGGGACCATCACGGCGTTGGTAGAAGAAAAGCCCAGTTCGGACGTTGTCATGAACTGGTGGTTGAGAACATAAAAAAGGAGTTTTCAAATGAGATTATCGAACGGTGAAGTTTTACTTCGCTGGCCGCTGGATCAGCACATTTTGACCCAGGGCTGGCACTACAACAGCGGCCGCAGCCATAACGGCATCGACCTGCGCACCCAGATCGGCAACACCGCCGTGCGCCCGGTCTACGCGGCAGAGGACGGCACGGTGTCGGCCACCCAGCTGTGGGACGGCCGCACCACCAATGAGCGCAGCATGCAGAGCTACGGCAACTACGTGGACATCCGCCACGCCGACTACAGGCAGCAGAGCCTCGTTACCCGGTACGCCCACCTGTTCAAGTTCATTGTTGCCAAGGGCGAAAAGGTCAAGGAGGGCCAGCTGATCGGCTACAGCGGTGCTACCGGCAACGTGTTTGGGGCACACCTGCACTTCGAGGTGCTGCTGGGCGGCAAGCGCACCAACCCGCTGACCTGGCTGGACGATGACTTCACCACCGCCAGCAGTGCCGTCTACACCTACGGCCCCGGTGAGCATGCGGTCGAGCGCCCGGCCGAGGACAAGCCTGCCGCCTCCACGCTGCAGACCATCTGTGCCAGCAACCTGACCAACGCCCAGGCCATGGCGGTGTTCAGCCTTGCGATCCAGCTGCAGCTGGTGGCCATGCGACTGTACTGGGCAGAATTCAGCGATGCCGAGATGGCGCATCAGAACATCGAAGTCGGCCCCATCACCCAGGGCGATGCCAAGGCCGTGTTGGACAAGCTGTCCGCCGTAGGTGCCAAGGGCACCGCGCAGGCAGCGTGAACGAAAGGAGTAAACCATGAAAGACGACAACATTTTCCTGTGGGTCAAGGCGGTGATCGCTGCCGCCTGCGGTGCCTTTACCGCGGCATTCGGCTGGCTGGGCTGGCTGGTGGTGGCCTGGGCTGCCTGCATGGTGCTGGATTGGCTCTCCGGCAGCGCGGCGGCCGCCAGCAGGGGAGAGTGGTCCAGCGCCGTGGCACGGTCTGGCATCTGGCACAAGGCCGGCATGCTGGTCGTGGTCATTGTGGCCGCGCTGACCGATGCTGTGCTCAGCATCGCGGTCGCCAACCTGCCCGGCCTGGGCATTACTTACCAAAGCCTGATTTTGCCCGTGGTGCTGGTGTGGTACATTTTTACCGAACTCGGCTCTATCGCCGAGAACGCCGCCCACATGGGTGCCGATGTCCCTGATGGCCTGCTGAAGCTGCTGGCCGCAGGGAAGAAGGCAGCTGAACGGCAGACTAAGGACGACGAGGAATAAGAGAAGCGGCGGGCTACCCAATGGGCGGCCCGCCGCTTTTTTGGTGAATTTCATGGAGAAAACCGCACTCAAAAACGCACCAGCGTACCTATAAAGTGGACGCAAAAAGTGTATAGCACCCAGGTTGCACCAGAATAAATATACAACGTGAAACGCTATGAATCATCACGAAACAAAAGAAAAACCGCTAAGCTATGCAGCTCAACGGCTTTTTGTTGGTGTATCACCAATATTCATTTTGGAGCGGGATACGAGTCTCGAACTCGCCACCTACTGCTTGGGAAGCAGTCACTCTACCGGATGAGCTAATCCCGCATCAGTGACTGTTATTATACCAAACTTGGGCGGCGTTGTCAATGCTGGTTTTGCGGCGGCGCGGGACACCCAACGGGCAGGGGAGCGCCAGCCGGTTTACGGCGTGCGGCCTTACAGCGTCAGTTGTTCGGCGCTGTCGTCGGCGCGCAGGATGGCACCGGCGGCGGGCAGCGTGCGCACACGGTAACGGTGGGCCTCGCCCAGCTCCAGGCCGTCGGCCAGAGTGACGCGGGCGATCTTGGCGTTCTTTTTCAACGTTACAACGTTCACACCAGCACTGTCGCGAGTTGCCTTTTCGGGAATGAGGGCGCTGCCCGCCAGCAGTAGGCGGCCGTTGGTGGTGAAGATGGCCAACTCGGTCTCAGCGGGCAGGTAGCGCATGCAGGCCAACTCTTCCTTATCGCTGTAGGCTTTCAGCAGCTTGCGGCGGTTCTGCTTGGTCTCGTAGCTGGACAGCGGCACCTTGGCGCACTTGCCGTTCTGGAAGAAGAAAAGCATCCAACCCTTGTAGTCCGGCGTGACCACCATGTAGAGGGGCACTTCGCCTTCCTCCATGCCAAGGGACGATGCGACGTAATCACCCAGCACGCTGGCTTTGCTGTCGCCGAAGTCGTAGGCGTGCGATTTGTACACCTGGTGGTGATTTGTAAAGAATAGCAACTCTGCGCTGTTGGTGCTTTCGCAGGTGAACAGCACTTCGTCACCGTCTTTCAGTTTCTGCTCGCCGCTCATGCGCAGGCTTTGCGGGGTGATCTTTTTAAAGTAGCCATCCCGTGTAAAGAACAGATGTACGGGGTAGTCCGGCACCTGCTCGTCCGGCTCGTCGGCGGTGTCGGCGGGGATCTCGTACAAGATCTCGCAGCGGCGGGGCTTGCCGTATTTCTTCGCCACATCGCCCAATTCCTGCATGATGATGCGATTGATGCGAGCCGGGCGTTTGAGGATGTCCTGCAGGTCGGCGATGGCGTCCTCCAGCTCCTCGATCTCCTCGGTGCGCTTCAAAATATACTCGCGGTTCAGGTGACGCAGCTTGATCTCGGCCACGTACTCAGCCTGAACCTCATCGATGCCGAAGCCAATCATCAGGTTGGGGACGACCTCAGATTCCTCAGCAGTGTTACGCACAATTTCGATGGCCTTGTCGATGTCCAGCAGGATAGCTTTCAGGCCCTGCAGCAAGTGCAGGCGCTTTTCCTTGCCTTTCAAATCGTAGTAGGTACGGCGGCGCACGCACTCGGCGCGGAAGGCGATCCACTCCAGCAGAATGTCCCGCACGCCCAGCACCTTGGGCTGGCCACCGATCAACACGTTAAAGTTGCAGGCGAAGCTGTCCTCCAGCGGTGTGGCCTTGAACAGGCGGGCCATGAGCTTATCCGGGTCCTGGCCGCGCTTGAGGTCGATGGTCAGTTTCAGACCATTCAGGTCGGTCTCATCGCGCATGTCGCTGATTTCACGGATCTTGCCCAGTTTGACCAGTTCAGTGATCTTATCCATGATTGCTTCGACGGTAGTTGTGGGCGGAATTCGCGTTACATCGATGCAATTGTTTTCTTTATCGTAGCTCCACTGGGCGCGGACACGCACACTGCCGCGGCCTTTTTCCAGCACATTCTGCATCTCGGCCGCGTCGTACAGGATGGTGCCGCCGCCCACAAAATCGGGGGCGGGGATGATCTCCCGCAGGTCAGCCTGGGGGTCTTTCATCAGGGCGATGGTGGCGTTGCACAGTTCCTCCAGGTTGAAGGAGCAGATGTTGGAGGCCATACCGACCGCGATGCCCAGCGTATTGTTAGCCAGAATGGCGGGGAAGGTGACAGGCAGCAGGGTAGGTTCTGTCGTTGTACCGTCATAGTTTGGCACAAAGTCGACGGTGTCCTTGTCGATGTCGCGGAACAGCTCGTCACAGACGGGTTCCAACTTGGCCTCAGTATAACGGGCGGCGGCGTAGGCCATATCGCGGCTGTACGCCTTGCCGAAGTTACCTTTGGAGTCGACAAACGGCACCAGCAGGCTCTCGTTGGAGCGGCCCATACGCACCATCGTATCGTAGATGGCGGCATCGCCGTGGGGGTTCAGGTGCATGGTGCTACCCACGATGTTGGCACTTTTGGTGCGGTTGCCCTTGAGCAGGCCCATGCCGTACATGGTATACAGCAGCTTGCGGTGCGCCGGTTTGAAGCCGTCGATCTCTGGCAGCGCGCGGCTGACGATGACGCTCATGGCGTAGGGCATATAGTTGGTTTCCAGCGTATCGGTGATGGGAGATTCCAGCACCTCGCCCGCCGAGAGGATCTCGACGTTATCGCCCAGTTGGGGCCGGGCGGCAATAATTTTCTTTTCTTTTCGTTTTGCCATCGTTGTTTTCCCTTACTCAGCTTACATCCAAATCATCCAGATACTCCGCGCCGTGTTCGGCGATATGGTCTTTTCGGCCTTGCAGATTGTCGCCCAGCAGCAGGTCAAAAACTTCTGCCGTGCGCTCGGCATCGGTGGGCAGTACCTTAATAAGTCTCCGGCTTTCGGGACTCATAGTCGTCAGCCACATCATTTCCGGGTCGTTCTCGCCCAAGCCTTTCGAACGTTGAATCGTATATTTTTCACCATCGATGCGGCGCAGGATGTCAGCCTTTTCCGGCTCGGTGTAGGCAAAGTAGGTTTTGTTTTTGGTGTTGATCTCGTACAGCGGCGACTCGGCGATGTAGACGTAGCCCTTGTTGATGAGGGTCGGCGTCAGGCGGTAGAGCATCGTCAGCACCAGGGTGCGGATCTGGTAACCGTCCACGTCGGCATCCGTGCAGATGACAACTTTATTGAACCGCAGGTTATCCAGATTGAAGCTGGCTAAATCCTTGTTGTGGCTGCCGCCCAGCTCGACACCGCAGCCCATAACGCGGATGAGGTCGGTGATGATTTCCGACTTAAAAATGCGGGCGTAGTCGGCTTTCAGGCAGTTCAAAATCTTGCCGCGGATGGGCATGATGGCCTGGAACTCTGAGTCGCGGCTCTGCTTGACGGCGCCCATAGCGGAATCGCCCTCCACGATATACAGCTCACGGCGGGTGGGGTCCTTGGTGCGGCAGTCCACAAACTTCTGCACGCGGTTGGCCAGGTCCATCTGCTGGGTCATCGTCTTTTTAATGGTGATACGCGCTTTTTCTGCGTGTTCACGGCTCTGCTTGTTGATCAGCACCTGCTTGCAGGCTTTCTCGGCCTCGTCGGGGTGCTCGATGAAGTAGACCTCCAGCTGATGCTTGAGAAACTCGGTCATGGCCTGGGCCACAAATTTGTTGGTAATGGCCTTTTTGGTCTGGTTCTCGTAGCTGGTACGGGTGGAGAAGCTGGACGAAACCAACACCAAGCAATCCTGCACATCGGCAAAAGTGATCGCACTTTCGTTCTTTTTGTACAGGCCCTTGGATTTCAGCCAGGCGTTGACCTGGTTGACGAAGGCCAGGCGGACGGCACGGTCGGGGCTGCCGCCGTGCTCCAGCCAGCTGGAGTTGTGGTAGTATTCCAACACCTGCACGGTGTTGGAGAAGGCGAAGGCCACGTTCATTTTGACCTGATAGTCGGGCTGGTCGGCGCGGTCGCGGCCAGTGGCGGAACCGGAGCAGAAGTGCACCGGGGTCAGGCCCTTATCGCCAACCAGTTCGTTGACGTAATCGGTGATACCGTGCTCGTAGAGGTACTCGTACTTCTCCGTGTCACCGCCGGATTTATCCTCGAAAACAAGCGTCACACCGTCGTTTACCACAGCCTGGCGGCGCAGCATATCTTTAAAGCTGTCGGCCGGGACGGCGATGTCGGTAAAGACCTCGTTCTCGCCTTTTTTAAAGTCGAGGTGGTAGTGGAAGCCATCGCGGTAGATGTCGGCGGTCATCCACTCGCTGGCGTACTGGGTGGCACACAGGCCCAGGCCGTTGAGGCCCAGGCTGAAATCGTAGTTGCCGCTGCCCTCGGCGTATTTGCCTCCGGCGTACAGCTCGCAGAAGACAAGGTCCCAGTTCCAGCGGTCCTCAGCCTTGTTGTAGTCCACCGGGATGCCGCGGCCGAAGTCCTCAACCTCAACGACGTGGTCGGGGTAGAGGGTGACGTTGATGCGGTTGCCATGGCCGTCACGGGCTTCATCGATGGAGTTGGAGATGATCTCAAAGATGGAATGGGCACAGCCTTCCACGCCGTCCGAGCCAAAAATAACGGCCGGGCGCTTACGCACACGGTCCGCGCCTTTCAGCTGGCGGATGCTGTCGTTGCCGTATTCCTGTTGTTTTTTTGCCATGCGGCGGTTCCCCCTGAATTGTGCGGTGTTGCCTGAATTTTGGCATATAAATTTATTAAACCATAAATGGTGGTGGGTTGTCAAATTGGATTCATGACCGTTTCTACATCTTACAGATAGAAATACACCTTGTAGTTGTATCTTACCACAACAAAATATAGTTTTCAAGGGTCAGTTGCAATTACATTCGCATTTTTCCAGGCGGTTGCGATCGCCCAACAGGGCGGTCCAGTATTCTTCGCCTTGATATTTAAAGGTCACCCAATCGTAACCCTCATATTTGGCGGTGGTCTGGCCGGTGACGCAGTAGTTGCCCAGGGGCAGGTAGCCCACCACGTCATTTAAGTTGGATGTGTAAAAATATTCGCACCGGACGTTGAAAACCACCAGCTTATACCCATCCACTTTTTGCACCGAAGGGCTGGCGGCCCCGTAGTTGTTGTAGCCGCCAGCCTGTATTTCAGGCAAAAAATCCTTGTAGCTGCGATTTAGATCGCACGCGCCGCTGATGCCGCTCACCGTGCCGCTGCCGCTGTACTGCCACATCGTGTAGGCACCGGTGTAACCCAGCGTGGCGCGGTAGTCCGCCACCCACAGCGGGTAACCAACCAGTGCGCCCGCGTTCAAATAGCTGTTGATGTAGTTTGTGTAACTGTACCACCCGGCATACCATTTGCGCTGATACAAAATATCCATAGCGTACTGCACCAGGCTGGTCAGCTCAGCGCGGCCCAAGCTGGTAAGGCTTGAGTCCTCCACATCCACGAACACCGGGTACTCCAGCTTAATGCCCTCCAGCATATTTAAAAAGGCAGTCAATTCGCTGGCAACGGCAGCGCGGGTGCGGGCATAGGTGTAGTAGTAGGCGCCCACCCGCAGCCCGGCACTGTGGGCGCCGGTGACATTCTGCAAAAAGTACGGATCTACGTACAAGCCGCCGCTGTTGCTGGACCCCACCCGCACGATGGCGAACTGCTTACCCGCGGCGGCCACCTGGGTCCAGTTGATGCTGCCCTGATAGCGGGACACATCAATGCCGTTTTGAAAAAGAGCCATAAAAAATCCCCCTTTGCAGCATAGTATGCAAAAGGGGAGGCGTGCGTGTTTACCGGCTGGCAAAGGCCGGGTTGGCGGTCTCGATGGCCGGGTATTCGGCACGGACGCGCTGGCACAGGGTCTCGGTAGTATGGCCCGCGCCGCCCGTTCGCTGCCGCCTTACGGCCGCGGAGCCGCGGCGAAAATTCAAATCACCAGTCCGCCATTCACGCCCAGCACCTGCCCAGTGATATACCCGGCATTTTCGTCGCACAAAAACACGATAGCCCGTGCAACATCCTCAGCCGTGCCCAAACGCTCTACAGGCGTTTCCTCTGCCAAAGCCGCGCGGTCCTCGTCGGTAAAGCTGGCCATCATGTCGGTGTCAATGACGCCGGGCGCGATGATGTTCACCGTCACGCCGCTGGGGCCTTCCTCTTTGGCAAGGGCGCGGCCCAGGCCGATCAGCCCTGCTTTGGCAGCGCTGTAGGCTACCTCGCAGCTGCCGCCGGTCTGGCCCCACATACTGCTGATGAGCACGATGCGCCCGTATTTCTGCCGGATCATGCCGGGCAGCACGGCGCGGCAGGCATAAAATGCACCGTCCAGATCCACGGCCATCATGCGGTGCCAATCCTCGTCGGTAGTGTCGGTAAACAGCTTTTGCTGGGCGATGCCCGCATTGCAGACAAGCACCTGCAAACTGCCCAGGGCTTCTTCGGCCTGGGCCACAGCGGCGCACACCTGGGCGGAGTCGCCCGCGTCAGCGCAGATGGGCAGAAACGTCCCGGCAGGGGAGAGGGCGCGGGCCTGGGCGGCTACGGCCTCGGCGGCTTCGGGGTGTGCATGATAGGTAAAGGCCACGTTGTAGCCCGCGCGGGCCAGCGCCAGCACAGTAGCCGCGCCAATGCCCCGGCTGCCGCCGGTCAAAAACACGTTACGCATCATTTTTTCTTCCTCTTTTCTCGCAGCATCGCAAAGAAATCTTGCAAAAGCGCTTGTGCTTCTTCTTCCAGCAACCCAGATTCAATCACCGGATGATGGTTGAACGGCAACGCAAACAGGTCGGTCAGGCTACCGCAGCAACCCGCCTTGGGGTCCCGCGCGCCGTACACCACCCGCTTTAAGCGGCTGTTGATGATGGCCCCGCTGCACATCGGGCAGGGTTCCAGCGTCACGAACAGCTCGCACTGCCACAGCCGCCAGCCGCCCAGCGCCTTGCAGGCCGCATCGATGGCCATCAGCTCAGCGTGGTAGGTAGCATTTTTGCCGCTCTCACGCAAATTATGCGCCCGGGCAATGATTTCCCCGTCCTTGGCCACCACGGCACCCACGGGTACCTCACCCAGGGCGGCGGCCTCGCGGGCCTCGTCCAAGGCGGCGCGCATCAGTTCTTCGTCGGTCATAAGGGCACCTCAAACAAAAATCGTGTAGCAAACCAGGAACACAACAGCCAGGTCATAGACGGGGCTGGTGAAAATTTTGGTCAAGTCCACACCGGGACGCAGACCCGCCGAGAAGCGGAACCCCTGCTGCCGGGCGTGCCAGATGAGCCACACGCCAAACGCCGGAAAGAAGAACAAAATAAACAGTTCAACGCTAAAAGATACCGGCTGCGGTGCGTAAAAACGCAGGTACAGATTTAAAAAAGCCAGCGTGTTATTGCAAAAATGCAGTAGCATCCCGGGCAAAATGCTGCCTGACCGCTCGGCAAGCCAGCCCAGAAAAACGCCGCAAGCGAAGGCCGTCAGCCCCTGGGCCAGGTCGAGATGCAGCAGCCCGAACAGCAGCGCCGGGCCGAAAATCGCCGCCGCACTGCCGCTGGGGCGCATCAGCCCTTGCAGTGCGCCGCGGAAAAGCAGTTCCTCCACCACAGCGGGCACGGCGCAAAGCGCCAAAAACTGCACGAACAGCTCTGCGCCGCCGCTGGGCAGCAGGGTGGCAGGGTCCTCGGCCCCGGCCAGGCGCACCAGCAGCCCGCCGCACAGGTTAGCCGTGCTGGCCACGCCCAAAAACACCGGCAGGCAGAATGCCGGGCTCCATGGCGCGGGCACGGTGATGCGCAGGTCGTCGGTTTGCAGGCGGGTGCCTCGCAGCATCCACAGCAGCGGGACCAGGGCAGCGCCAACGGCAATGACGATCTGCAGCAGGCCGAGACCGACCTCGCTTACGCCGATGGGTTTGGCCAGGCTGGCGCCGGGGTGCACCACCCCCACCAGCGCGCTGATGCCCGCATACAGCAGGCTGCGGGCCAATAAATACAGGATCGCTGCGATGGCGCACCACCCGGCCGCCCCACGTACACCTCTTGTTTTGGACATGGTTGAAACCTCTTACATTTATATATACTTTCTTTATCATACACGCTCTGCCGAAAAAAGGCAATAAAAAAGGCCCTGCCGGTGTGCGGACGGCAAGGCTTAGGAGGGAGAGGAGTCTTGTACAGCCCGCAATGTGCGTTACGGGCATTGACTTTCTGCTAATATAATAGTACAGTATAGACGTGAAGTAAAGCTTAACTTTTTCATACATAAAGTGAAATTCGTTCACGTTAGGAGAAGTCGTTTATGACCCTGACAGATTGCCAGATTTTTATGACGGTGTCCCAGCTGGGCACCTTTGCCGCGGCGGCGGAGCAGATGCACTTAACGCCCTCGGCCATCAGCCACGCGGTCTCCGGCATGGAGTCGGAGTGCGGGTTTCTGCTGTTCACCCGCACCAAAAGCGGCGTAACCATGACCGCTGCCGCCGAAAGCCTGCTGCCGTCCATCCGCCAGATGCTCAACAGCAGTGAGCTGCTCAGCCAATCCATCGCCCAGGTCAACGGCATGCACAAGGGCGTGCTGCGGCTGGGGGTGTTCAACTCGGCCTGCGTCACCTGGGTGCCACAATTGGTACCGCCGTTTCAAAAGCAGTTTCCCGGGATCGACGTGCAGCTGTACCAGGGGTCCTACGCCGACATCGTGGATTGGCTCAAGGGCGGCACAGTGGAACTTGGATTTCTCTCCAATTCCAGCGCGCGTGACCTGGATTTTGAACCGCTCTACGATGATCCGCTGGTCTGCATCGCCCCTGCCGACTACCAGCCCCACCGCCCCGGCTGCGTGCGGGCCGAGGAATTGCAGGGCAGGGCGTTCGTCAGCCAGCAATCCGACGTGGACGCCGACATCCAAAGCTATTTTAAAAAGAATGATCTGCACGTGAACAGCCGATGCTACATCGTGGACGACCAGAGCATGATCGCGATGGTGTCCTGCGGGCAGGGGCTGGCTATCATGCCAGAGCTGATGTTCCGCCGCGGCACCGACCACAGCGGGTGCCAGGTGCTGCGGCTGGAACCTGCCGCCAAGCGCAGCATTGGGTTGGCGTGTCTATCCCGTGGGGGGCTATCGCCTGCGGCGAAGCAGTTTGTAGCTTCTGCACAGGAATATGCTACGACTTTAAAATGATTTTTTCGGGCGGCTTTCGTTTTGCGCCACCAAGCGCACTGCCTCGCAACAGCGGGACTTTTTTCGCTTCCTTTTTTGGTTACAAAAAAGGAAGGCCTAACGGATACAACCCGTTATACTAGGCCCTGCCGCAGGGTAGGCAGGGCCGGGGCGCAAGCCGCAACTCAAAGCAACTCAAAGCAACCAAAAATCAAGGGTCTTCCCAAACCACAAAAAACATTGTATAATAATATATTCCGGAAAAGGTAAAGGAGGTCTACCCACCATGCCGGGCGATCTGCATACGCATACGACTTATTCCGATGGTTCCACACCGGTTGCCAAGCTGCCGTTTCTGGCGCGGTGCGCCGGGATGACGCATCTGGCTATCTCAGATCATGATTCGATCCAGAGCGTTCGCTACGCCTACGCCCACCCGGTGCAGGACGGCGTGCATCTGATCCCCGCCACGGAGTTGACCGCCTACGACTACGAGCGCGCCCACCGCGTGCACCTTTTGTGCTACTGGCCCGATGATTGCCCCGCGCTGGAGGATTTTTCCCGCATGATGGCCGAGCGCCGCTACACCGCCATGATGCAAAGCAGCAAGGAGCTGGAGGAGATCTGTCCGCAGTACTCCACCCAGGAGGCGCTGGAATTTGCCAAGGACAGCGGCACCTTGTACAAGGCCCACATCATGCGGGTGCTGTGGCAGTACGGCCTGGCCGACGGGCTGTACAACGAGGTCTACCGCTCGCTGTTCGGGCTAAAACCTGTGCGCGGGCGCATCCTGCACACGCCCCGGTATGAGCCGGTGGACACCGTGCTGGACCTTATTAAAGCCTGCCGCGGCGTGGTGGTGCTGGCGCACCCCAGCGTGTATCACAGCATGGAACTGGCCCGGGAGCTGATCGCCGCCGGGCGGCTGGACGGCGTGGAGATCGACCACCCCCGCAACACCCCCGAGGACAAAACCGAGCTGCTGCGTCTGGCCAAGGAGAATGGACTGCTCATCACCGGCGGCACAGACTACCACGGCATCCACACCGTCACCCCGCGCCCGGTCGGCGCGTTCGCTACCCACGATGAGCAGATCGCCAGGTTGAACGATTTGGCCAAGGCAAGAAAATCCACGTTTAAGAGAACCACCTGATTCTGTAGGGCGGATGCTCGCATCGACCCTTACAAATGCGCGACAAATACCAAACGGACTACCATTATAAAAGGAGCAACATCACCATGGCATACATCTACAAAAACAAAGGCACCTGCTCGGTGCAGACCGAAGTTGAACTGAACCCCGACCACACCATTAAAAGCGTCAAGGTCCTGGGCGGCTGCGATGGCAACCTGAAAGGCATTGCCAGCCTGCTGCCCGGCATGAAGGCCGAGGACGCCATCACCCGCATGGAGGGCATCCGCTGCGGCCGCAAGGCCACCAGCTGCCCCGACCAGATCAGCCAGGCCCTGAAAGGCGCCTTGGCAGAGTTAGGTTAAAAAGGAGCCACCCATGGATTGTTTCCACTATCCGCTGGATACTGAAACGCTGCTGCGCAAAAAGCGGCGGCTGCGGCGGGAGCTGCTGGCCCAAAACCCGCACCCCCTGCGCAAAAAAATCGCCATCCTCGGCGGGTCCACCACGAACGAAGTGGCCGACCAGCTGGGGCTGTTTCTGCTGCAGTACGGCATCGAGGCCGAGTTCTACCAGAGCGAGTACGCCCAGTATTGGCAGGACGCCATGTTCGGCACGCCGGAGCTGGACGAGTTCCACCCCGACATCATCTACATCCACACCAGCTGGCGCAACCTGACCGCCCTGCCCACCACCGCCGACAGCGAAGCCGATATCGACGCGATGCTGGCCGACCAGTACACTCATTTTGAGACGATGTGGCAGGCATTGGAGGCCAAGTTCGGCTGCCCGGTCATCCAAAACAACTTTGACCGCCCCAACTTCCGCCTGATGGGCAACCGCGACATCTGGGACTCCCACGGCCGCTCCAACTTCATCAGCCGGATGAACCAGAAGTTCTATGCCTACGCCGCCGCGCACGAGCATTTTTACATCAACGATATTGACTACCTCTCCGCCGATTACGGCCTGACCGCCTGGGGCGACGCCTTCTTCTGGCACATGTACAAATATGCCATGTGTCTGGATGCCATCCCGTCGCTGGCCAACAGTGTGGCCAATATCATCAAGTCTTTGTACGGCCGTAACAAAAAAGCCCTTGTGCTGGACCTAGACAATACGCTCTGGGGCGGCATCGTGGGCGACGACGGCGTCGACGGGCTGGCCATCGGTCCCGAGGTGCCGGAGGGCCAGGTCTACGCCGAGTTCCAGAGCTACTGCAAGGCGCTGAAATCCATCGGCGTGATCTTGGCCGTGGACTCCAAAAATGACGAAGCCAACGCGCTGGCGGGCCTGAACCATCCGGACGGCGTGCTGCGGCCTGACGATTTTGTCTCTATCAAGGCCAACTGGGAGCCGAAGGACCGCAACCTGACCGACATCGCCGCCGAACTGAACTTGGGCGCGGACAGCTTTGTCTTTGCCGATGACAACCCCGCCGAACGTGCCATCGTGGCCGCCCAGGTGCCCGGCGTGGCCGTGCCTGCGCTGGACGGTGCCGAGAACTACATCAAGATGCTGGATCACGGCGGCTACTTTGAGGTCACTGCCCTCTCGAAAGAGGACCTGAAAAAGACCGAACTGTACCACCAAAACGCCCAGCGCGCCAAGGCACAGGCGTCTTTCAGCGATTACGGCGAGTACCTGGACAGCCTGGAGATGACGGCTACCATCAAAGATTTTGAGCCGCTGTACATCCAGCGCATCGCTCAGCTGACCAACAAATCCAACCAGTTCAACCTGACCACTCTGCGCTGCAGCGAGGATGACATCCGCGCTATGGCCGAGAACCCGGCCTGGCTCTGCCGCTGCGGCAAGCTAGTGGACAAGTTCGGCGATAACGGCATCGTCACCGTTACCGCAGGCGAACAGGAAGGGGAGACCCTGCACCTGCGCCTGTGGCTGATGAGCTGCCGTGTACTCAAGCGCGGCATGGAGGATGCCATGATGGACATCATGGTGGCCAACGCCGCCGCGCGCGGGGTAAAGACCATCCGCGGGTACTATTATCCCACCGCCAAAAATGCGATGGTGCGCGAGTTTTATGCAAGTTTTGGCTTTGAGAAAGTGGAGGAGACCTCGGACGGCTCCACCACCTGGCAGCTGGACGTAGCCGCCTACCAGCCGAAACACCCCCACATGAAAATCGAGCGATAACGCGCCATGAAAATGCTACGTAAACTGAGTGCCGTACTGCTGTTTGCCGCACTGACGCTGGTTGTGCTGGCTGCTGCCAACTTTTTGCTGGTGGACGATGTGCACTCCTACTCCCGCGCGATGCTACAGGAGTTGTACGCCGACGCGGGCAAGATCGACACGCTGTTTTTGGGGTCGTCCCACTGTTACCGCAGTGTCGACCCCGATGCCGTGGACGCCGCGCTGGGGACTTACAGCTTTAACGCAGGGTCGTCCCAACAACTGCCCGACGGCAGCTACTACATGCTGCGGGAAGCCGCCGCGCAAAATCAACTAAAGACCGTCTATTTAGAGATGTTCTACACCGGCTATAACCAGAGCGCCTCCAAGAACGTGCCCCTGGCCTGCTACCTGCTGACCGACCACATGCGGTGGAATTCGCCCAACCGCTACGCCTACCAGGCCGAAATGGGCGGCATGGCCGCCTTTGCCGACCTGCTGCTGCCGGCCCGTCACGGTGTGGCCGAGCCACAGGAAATGCCCGCGCTCTGGCGCGCCAAGCTGACCGACGGCTACGCCCTGGGCAACTACAGCTACCTGACCTACGCCGACGAGGGCGAAAGCTACCGCGGGCGTGGGTTCGTCTACACCAGCGGTGCGCCGGAAAATGCGTTCCACACGCTGCTGGATGTGGATCCAGAAGCGCCGCTGTCAGACTTTGGATGGGAATATCTGCGCAAGACCGCTGCATTTTGCCAGGAGAACGGCATTAACCTGGTGCTTTTCACCGCGCCGCTGCCCAGCGCCTACCTGTACAATACGGCCAACTACCAGGCCTACGTGGACGCCCTGCGGGATTTTGCCGCCGAGAATAACACAGTGTACTGGGATTTTTCGCTGTACAAAGATGTGGACACCCTGAACCTGCTGGTAGGGGATTTCTCCGACGCCCACCACCTCAACGGCCAGGGCGCCGAAAAGTTTACTGCCGTTTTGTGCGATACGATTGCCCGGGGAAATGCCGGGGAAGATGTTTCGACGTTGTTTTATGATACGGTCGAGGAGAAGCTTGAGCTGACCCCGGATCAGTCGATTGCGATGGCGCACCTGTAATTTTAGCCCCGAAGGGGTCAATATGGAGAGAAGCGAAAAAGCGTTAAGGCAATACCGCACAATTCTAAGTGCCGAT
>OHZD01000034.1_pt1 | contig 78200 bp, 66 predicted proteins | sample 1580391 | NCBI WGS metagenome assembly OHZD01 (sample SAMEA3882510, study PRJEB24775) | human gut metagenome | biome: human-associated habitat; feature: intestine environment; material: feces | place: Netherlands | collected 2009/2010 | reverse complement strand
GGACGCACCCTGAAAAAAGGCGGTATCCCGCCAGATTTCAGATGCTCTGGTAACTCAGTTGCCGAGTAGTTCACACGGGCAGTATGGAAGCAGAACGAGGAAAGCCTCGCTGACTGTGTGGAAAGATGTAGTAAATCGTTTATATGGTGGAAAATTGTCTCTTGATGGAGAACTCTTTGATTCTGAATGCATGAATATTGCTGGGACAATAGTGCTGTCGTTCGGAAGTTCCGGTACGCTTACAGCGATAGCAGAGGGAATTCTAGCAGCAGAAGGTATGTATATGGGAAATATTGATGCACAGTTTGGCACGGAAATGAAAAAATCAACAAAAACATTTCAGATGAAGTATGGGCTTGATCCAGACGGAGAGGTTGGAAAAGAGACCTGGACGGCTTTGTTTGGCATTATGGGTAATAAAACGGACTGAACTGAAATTTTCTCATTTTTGTGAGCTTGAATGAAAAAGTAAATTCTACATTCTAACATACCTTGATTTTATGCGGGATTAAATTCTATTTTCGGAGATACACAACTTAATTTTTTTAGTATATAATGCTTTTATACGGCATAAACAGCATAGTTTTTTGCATGATAAAAGGACATCTGGAAATAGTGTGCAGGACTAAATTCCACATGTCTGTTGGAAAGACTAAATTCTATGCAATGAAACTTGCCTGTGCCTGTATTGTTATTATTATTTTATTAATGCTGGTATCAATGTGACTTCATCGGCTGGTATCTCTGCTAATCCTAATGCTTTATGAAGTCTGTTATCCAGCAGGAGACGGGATACTTCATATGGACTGTGTCCATTGAGGCTGTCCCGTTTTTCGCTATTGATATGATTTAATAACAGCAGCGTTGTTTTGTCTGTCATTTTTTCAAAGCTTGTTCCTTTTGGCAGGACATACCTTATATATTCATGATTCTTTTCAAGAGCACCTTTTTGATCAGAACGGTTGGGATCACAATAATAAATGCGTGTGCGTACTTCATCATTTTTGCTATATTCCAGACTCTGCCGGTCCTGAAATTCATGCCCGTTGTCTGTAAGTATTACTTCGAAAAGTTTCTGAAACAGTTCAATTCCAAGTAACTCTGTTAAATGATCAAAAATCCTAGTTACTTCTTTCTGGGTCTGTTCTTCTAAAAGAAACATAAGCATAAGGCTACAGTTTCGAAAGAACATAGTCAGAAAGCAGGGACTGGTACCTTTTGCTCCTTCAACAGTATCCATTTCGACTACATAAACAGATTTGTTCGCTGCGATATATTCCAGGAATTCTTTATAGCCCCGGTCTTTTCGAAAACTTCTGTCTTTAAGGCTGGTAGTGGTTTTTCTTTTTCTCTGCTTGTATACCACTTTACGGCGCAGATCTATGTTTCTGGCTTGAAAAACGCCACGGTCTATATAAGAGTATATGGTTCTTCTGGAACAGGCGATCTCATCAGCATGAGATGCGTAGATGTGGGCAATGGACTGTCCTTTTTTGAGAAGCGGTGACAACAGGTTGTCCAGTTTCTGTATACTTTCCGGTGTCTGGTTGATCCCTTCTCTGCTGGTAGTCCTAAGGGCTTCATAGGAGTCCTGAGCGTATTTTGAAGAATAGATCTTTTTGTCCATCATGCAATTCGTTCTCTTGCTGCATCCATTGCACACATAAGGAGGTTTATTTAATTTTTCACATTCTCTTGGTTTATAAAATTTACAGACATCGCTGCATCTGAATTTTCTGCAGAGGACACATTTGCGCCGACATTCATTATCACCTCACATATGCATGACATTGCATATATTTGTCCGCGGCTTTGAACTATCATAATTGTTTGCACAGGGAATAGGGGCAAATGCATCTGCGCTTCTTTCCCTGATAATGGAATGACGTCTGATTTCTTTGGATATGGTACTTGGATCCTTGCTTAATTCTATTGCAATACTTCTAAATGAATCACCGTTATTTAAATGCTGTTCGATTATAATACGTGCAGATAAGTCAAGATGTTTTTGGTTGCCTTTTGGTCTTCCTGTATTCATTTTATCCTCCTTCTGCACAGGCAGGGGATCATCTGCAGTAGTATTTTATAAAAAGAAGAAGGAAAAATCCATGCAGAAGTAATTTCTACAGGTATAGAATTTACTCTTGCAAGGTAGAATTTAAAAATACATTTAACCCTCATTTTTGTGAAAAGTGCCAGTTATGAAAAAAAACTTGCAAATAAGAACTAATGTTCGTATAATTGCATTAAGAGCTATCAGACGAAGGAGGTGCTTTTTTTATGAAGTGTGTGTTTGACAGTAAGCGTATAGAAATGGGGAATCGCATACGTACATTGCGGAAGAGAAGAGTGGGAAGTCAGTCAGAATTTGCGGAGAAACTGGATGTATCTGTTATCACAATATCCCGGATAGAGAATGGCATGACAAAGATTGATGCAGAACTTCTGATCAAGATGTCAGAGGTTCTGCAGGTACCGGTGAATATCATCCTTGGAATTGGGCAGCAGGAATATTTTGTATAAATACAGTTTGGGTCAATAGATATTGATTGGGAGCACAAAAGATGGAAATTCTGGTAAGCGTAGGAATGATTATATTTGCCATTGCTTTTTTTTATGTATATTTTTTGGCATCAGCAATATTGTTTTGTGATGCCCCGGTTTCATTGATAGGTGCACTTTTTTCATTCTTTTGTTTGTGTCCGATTGGAAGACACAAAATACATATTGGCAGAGAAATGAAGTATCGATGGGCAGATTGTATAAGTGAAGTAAATCCTCTTTATGTGGCTGGATTTTTCAGAAAAAACGCATCAGATAAGAATATATTATCGAATCTTAAAGGGAAATTTTACTGTGAAACTGCGTTATGTGGGATTTGGGCAATAGCGTTTATATGCAAAATATATATGAATGCAAATATCTGGAAAATATGTGACTATATATTTGGAGGCTGTTTTGTGGTTGTTGAAGTGGTCTGGTGTTATTATGCTCTGTATTATAAATGGTATTACAATGAGGCTTTTCGTTACACAGAGGGACCGGATCATATATGGAAACCTTTCAGCAATATAGCGGAATATTCCAGAAATCCTCAATTTGCAAGTTCGTATTATTATTATCGTGTGCCGTTTGAAGAGATTAAGAACAAAATAGAGCAAGAATGTACTTCGCAGCAATATATTTTTGCAGGAGCATATAGCAAAAAGGAAGTGCACTCTATAATTTACTGGAAGAAAACGGAGAAGTCTGTTGAGATTTTACAGTTGGGGCAGATGCAGAAATATTCCGAAGAAAACATGCAGATATTAAATGAATTTTTTGCACATTTCTGGAAACAGGAACTGAGTGCGGAAAAACAAAAAGTAAAAGTTATTGCAATCTTGTGCATAGAAAATGCAAACCGGGAACTGAGGAGGCATTTATTAAGCCTATGCTACGTTGATCAAAAAGATGGAGAACAGGGAAGATACAGACTTCCAGTAGTTATCCTGCATCAGGAAGAACCGCAGGTTCAGATTTTACCGTTATATTCAAAGTGGCGTGGTAAGAAAGAATATGATGAAATGAAAGAAGAAGTCAGTTCTATCCTGGGATTGAGTACTACAAGGGAAGAAGAATGAGCATAAATCGGAGGCGACTTTTTGCTGCCTCTGATTTTTCTATATTTGCCCAAAGAAAACACTTGTTCGAAAAATGGAAGTGTAGTATACTTAATAAAGAATGGATAAGGAGAATGTATGAAACAGTTAGAAAAGGCCAGGAAATACGAAGAACTGTATAAGGAATTGTTTGACAGGAACAGTAAGGTAACCACGATTTGTCTGCTGTTGTGTGGTGCTTTTTGGGTGTTAAAACTCTACGTGTTGAGTGAACAGTGTCTTATATTGTTTTTCTTTTCTGGCGGACTGTATGGGGTGAGGCGAATTCATCGAGAGCATGTTCAACTGGGCGAATATTATTTGCCAGATCAGCTAAGAACATCATCTATCTGTAACAAAGTACTGTATAAAGGTAATGTAATTCCTGTTAGCAGGGCAAATGTAATTGATGTCTGGATATTGGTATGCTGTTTGGGGGCGGCGACGCTTTTGTTATGGATTGAATGCATCTTCAGTAAAGATATTGAAGGCACTCCGGCACTTATAATGTTTTATGGCATTGTGCCTGTTATATGTCTGGAATATATTTCTGGGTTTCGTACAGTGCATAGAAGGCTCAAACGTCTGACATGGAAAAATTTTCGATATCATATAGGTTGGTGTAACATCGGTGAAAAACTGCCGAAACAATATAAACTGGGAAATTGTGAGATAACAAAGGAAAACAGGATTTTTTTCAGGACATACTATACTGTAAAGACAACCAAAACTAATAACATCTATAAGAAAGTCATGTATTGTAGAAAAGAAGAAATAAATATAGGGTCTACATACGTTCTGTACGAAATCTGTGGTGTCCGATATATACAATAGCAAATCCATAAATCGAGGGAAAAATATAGTCGAACTGGAATTCTCGGGCATTGAGTATCTGAAATTATTTCCGTATGATGAAGAATATACCTGTGAAATCCTTGGAGTAACTCTGATATTGGAGGACGGCAAAATATTCTGGTGTGACTGTGATGGCATATCAAAAGAAGAATTTCCAGATTACAGGGGAATTTCAATTTGCGCGTCGGAACTTAGGTGGCGCTGGGTAGATGGAAATAATATAGAAACAGAGCGGGAATAAGGGGCTAAATGGCTGGACGAAACGCGAATGGCTATGCTATAATGACCCACGATATAGAGAATTTTCGTGAAGCACATATATATAGAAGGGAGCACATCCAAGAATGATAGATCAGAGCAAAATCCGTAATTTTTGTATCATTGCACATATAGACCATGGCAAGTCTACGCTTGCTGACCGAATTATCGAGATGACTGGTACGCTGACTGAGCGTGAGATGCAGTCTCAGGTCCTTGACAATATGGAACTGGAGAGGGAGCGTGGTATCACGATCAAATCCCAGGCAGTCCGTATCGTGTACAAGGCGAGTGACGGGGAGGAATATATCTTCAACCTGATCGATACCCCAGGACATGTCGATTTTAACTATGAGGTTTCCCGAAGCCTTGCAGCCTGTGACGGCGCAATTCTTGTCGTGGATGCGGCACAGGGAATCGAGGCACAGACACTGGCGAACGTATATCTTGCACTGGATCATGATCTGGATGTCCTTCCGGTCATCAACAAGATCGATCTTCCGAGCGCAGAGCCGGATCGAGTTGTCAATGAGATCGAGGACGTGATCGGAATCGAGGCACAAGATGCACCGAGGATCTCAGCCAAGACAGGACTGAATGTAGAGGAAGTTCTGGAGCAGATCGTTACGAAGATCCCTGCACCGAACGGTGATGTGGATGCACCGCTCAAAGCGTTGATCTTTGACTCCATTTATGATGCATACAAGGGCGTTATCGTATTCTGCCGTGTGCTGGATGGCCGTGTAAAGAAAGGAACACAGATCCGCATGATGGCGACAGGATTTACGACAGAAGTTGTAGAGGTAGGTTATTTTGGCGCAGGTCAGTTCATTCCATGTGACGAGCTGACAGCAGGCATGGTTGGATACATTACAGCAAGTATCAAGAACCTCGGAGATACCAGAGTCGGTGATACAGTAACGGATAATGAGAGACCGTGTGCAGAAGCACTTCCAGGATATAAGAAAGTACAGCCGATGGTTTACTGCGGACTTTATCCGGCAGATGGTGCCAAGTACGGCGATCTGAGAGATGCACTTGAGAAGCTGCAGTTAAACGATGCTTCCCTGTTCTTCGAACCAGAGACATCTGTGGCACTGGGCTTTGGTTTCCGCTGTGGTTTCCTTGGTCTTCTTCATCTGGAGATCATTCAGGAGCGTCTGGAGAGAGAGTACAATCTGGATCTGGTAACGACAGCACCGGGTGTTATCTACAAGGTTTACAAGACAAACGGCGATATGATCGAACTGACCAACCCATCCAATCTCCCGGATCCGTCAGAGATCGAATACATGGAAGAGCCGATGGTAAATGCCGAGATCATGGTAACAACCGAGTTTATCGGCGCAATCATGGATCTCTGTCAGGAACGCCGTGGCCAGTACATCGGAATGGAATATATGGAAGAGACGAGAGCACTTCTGAAATACAAACTGCCTCTGAATGAGATCATCTATGATTTCTTCGATGCACTCAAATCCCGTTCCAGAGGATATGCTTCCCTCGATTACGAGCTCTGCGGTTACGAGCGCAGTGATCTGGTCAAACTGGATATCCTTGTTAATAAGGAAGAAGTCGATGCCCTTTCCTTCATCGTACATGCAGATACTGCCTACGAGCGAGGACGTAAGATGTGCGAGAAACTCAAAGAAGAAATTCCGAGACAGTTATTCGAGATCCCGATCCAGGCTGCGATCGGAAGCAAGGTTATCGCCAGAGAGACTGTCCGTGCCATGCGTAAGGACGTACTTGCCAAATGTTACGGTGGTGATATTTCCCGTAAGAAGAAACTTCTGGAGAAACAGAAGGAAGGTAAGAAGCGTATGCGCCAGGTAGGAAACGTAGAAATCCCGCAGAAAGCGTTTATGAGTGTTCTGAAGCTGGACGATAAATAATCGTTCGGGAATCGGAGGATAATAATGAAAAAAACAAGATCACGTTTATTGCTGACAGGTGCAGTCCTTCTGATGTGTACACTTCTGGCGGGCTGCGGATGCGGCAAGAAGAAAGCAGCAGATCCGGAAACAGAAGAAGTTATCAAGATCAGCATCACACCGGAGCCAACGCCTACGACTGCACCGGAGCAGGTAAATTCTGCAGCAGTTGTTTCAAGTGGTGGCGTAACGATGGTAAACAGCTATCTTGATGAGAATGCCGGATCTACATCTGCCAATACAGCAAGTGGAGCTGCGGTTGTGTCAGACAGTACTACGTCAGATAATGCTTCGACAGCAGATAATTCCAGTTTGTCAGACAACAGCACATCTGCGGATGCAAATATGTCTTCTGATACAGAGGGCGATTCTTCCGACAGCGGAGACAGCCAAGATTATTCAGAAGATGACAGCAGCCAGGATGATTCAGAATATGACGACAGTGAGGAAGATTACAGTGAGGAATACTAAGATTCCGCTGGAGTTATATGTGCACATTCCGTTCTGCGTCCGCAAATGCCAGTACTGTGATTTCCTTTCCGGACCGTCAGACCAGAAGACACGGGACGACTATGTAGATGCGTTGTGCAGGGAGATAAGAAGCATCTCACAGAAAGAAGTATATGAGGTCGTTTCTATATTCATCGGCGGCGGAACTCCATCTGTGCTCAGTGGAGAGCAGCTTTGCCGGATCATGGATGAGATAAAACAGGCATTTATTCTGAGTGAAGATGCAGAGATCACAATGGAGGCAAATCCGGGAACAGTCAGTCCGGAGCAGTTGAAACTTTGCCACGAAGCCGGTATCAATCGAATAAGTTTTGGACTTCAGTCCACGGTGCAGCAGGAACTTGACATGCTCGGAAGGATCCACACCTACGAAGAATTTCTCCAGAGTTATCACTGGGCGAGGAAAGCTGGATTTTCCAACATCAATGTAGACCTGATGTTTGCAATACCGGGGCAGACCTGCGAGAACTGGAAGCACAATCTGGAAACCATCGCAGAACTTTCACCGGAGCACATTTCGGCTTACAGTCTGATCATCGAGGAGGGAACGCCTTTCGCACAGAAGAAACTGATCCTTCCAACAGAAGATGAAGAATACCAGATGTACGAGGACACCGCGGAAATCCTGAGAAAATATGGATTCCATCAATATGAGATATCCAATTACGCCCGTGACGGCTTCGAGTGCAGGCATAACAAGGGTTACTGGCAGCGCACAGAATATCTGGGAGCCGGTCTGGGAGCGGCATCATTATTTCAGGGAAAGCGTTTCAGCAATACCAGAGATATGCAGACGTATCTGGCAGACAGCACAGAACCGGAGAAGATCCGGGAGGATGTTACGGCGCTTTCCAGAAACAACGAAATAGAAGAATTCATGTTCCTGGGGCTGCGTATGACAGAAGGAATCTCTGAAAGACAGTTTGAGAGAAATTTTGGATGCAGGATAGAGGATATTTATGGCTCTGTTCTGGCAAAATATAAAGAGATGGATCTGCTGGAACATACAGGTGAGTTCTGGCGATTTACAAGGAAAGGAATCCATGTGAGCAATCCAGTCCTGGCAGATTTTCTGCTGGATGAGTGAAACGGGAGGAGAGCTGGAACTCCCGGAGCAAACAGTAATACAGAATCAATAGTAGAGTTACTGAGAACAGTAATACTACAGAGAAACAGTGCAAATTAGATATAATGAGAAAGCAGAGGAGCATAAGAAACTATGGCGGGACATACAACTGAGAAGAAATTTATCCGGATTCGGGGTGCGAATGTAAATAACCTCAAGAATCTGAGCGTAGATATTCCAAGAGATGAATTTGTAGTACTGACAGGAGTCAGTGGTTCCGGCAAGTCTTCTCTGGCTTTTGATACCATTTATGCGGAAGGACAGAGACGCTATATGGAGTCTCTGTCTTCTTATGCGAGACAGTTTCTGGGACAGATGGAGAAACCAGACGTGGAGTCGATCGAGGGACTGCCGCCTGCAATCTCCATTGATCAGAAATCTACAAACAGAAACCCGCGATCTACCGTAGGAACAGTAACTGAGATCTACGATTACTTCCGTCTTCTGTATGCAAGAATCGGAATTCCGCATTGCCCGAAGTGTGGCAAAGAGATCAAGAAACAGACTGTAGACCAGATGGTAGACCACATCATGTCACTGCCGGAGAGGACCAAGATCCAGCTTCTTGCACCGGTAGTCCGGGGACGCAAGGGAACCCATGCGAAACTTCTGGATCAGGCGAAGCGAAGCGGATATGTCCGCGTCCTGATCGACGGAAACATGTATGAACTTTCCGAAGAGATCAAACTGGACAAGAACATCAAACACAATATCGAGATTGTAGTAGACCGTCTGGTAGTTAAACCAGGCATTGAGAAACGACTGTCAGATTCCATCGAGACTGTCCTTGATCTTGCAGACGGACTTTTGATGGTGGACACGATGGATGGAAATATCATAAATTTCAGCCAGAGTTTTTCCTGCCCGGACTGTCAGATCAGTATTGATGAGATCGAGCCGAGAAGTTTTTCTTTCAACAATCCGTTTGGAGCCTGCCCGGACTGTTTCGGCTTGGGATACAAGATGGAGTTCGATGTCGACCTGATGATACCGGACAAATCTTTAAGCATTTCAGAGGGAGCCATTACTGTGATGGGATGGCAGTCCTGCACAGACAAGGGAAGTTTTACAAGAGCGATCCTGGATGCACTGGCAAATGAATACCATTTCAGTCTGGATACTCCATTTCAGGATTATCCGGAAGAAATCAAGAACATTCTGATCCACGGAACCAATGGACACTCTGTCAAGGTCTACTACAAAGGACAGCGTGGAGAGGGAATCTATGACATCACATTCCCGGGACTTATCAAGAACGTAGAGCAGCGATACAAAGAAACAGGTTCCGACGCGATGAAGCAGGAATATGAATCTTTTATGCGCATCACCCCATGTAAGACCTGTAAGGGACAGAGACTGAAGAAAGAATCACTTGCTGTCACAGTCGGAGATAAGAATATTTATGAGATAACAGCGCTCTCCATAGAGAAGCTGTGTGATTTCCTGAAAGACCTGAAGCTTTCCAGCCAGCAGGAGCTGATCGGAAAGCAGATCCTCAAAGAAATCCGTGCGAGAGTTGGGTTCCTTGCAGAAGTAGGTCTGGATTATCTTTCTTTAAGCCGTGCGACTGCGACACTTTCCGGCGGGGAAGCGCAGAGAATCCGTCTTGCGACACAGATCGGCTCTGGTCTGGTCGGAGTTGCCTATATCCTGGATGAGCCGAGTATTGGACTTCATCAGAGAGATAATGACAAACTGCTGAGGGCACTGATGCGCCTCCGTGATCTGGGGAACAGCCTGATCGTGGTGGAACATGACGAGGATACCATGCGTGCTGCGGACTGTGTTGTGGATATCGGACCGGGGGCAGGCGAACACGGTGGAAAACTTGTCGAGATCGGAACAGCAGAGACACTGATGCAGAATCCGGATTCTGTCACAGGCGCATATTTAAGTGGCAGGATCAAGATTCCGGTGCCGACGGAGCGCAAACAGCCGACAGGGTGGCTTAAGATCCGCGGAGCAGCGGAGAATAATCTCAAACAGGTCAATGTGGATATCCCACTGGGCGTTATGACGAGTGTTACGGGAGTCAGCGGTTCCGGCAAGAGCTCCCTGATCAACGAAGTACTGTACAAGACTCTGGCAAGAGACCTGAACCGTGCGCGGACTATCCCGGGCAAACATAAGGAAATCCAGGGACTTGACCAGCTTGATAAGGTCATCAATATCGATCAGTCGCCGATCGGACGTACACCGAGGTCCAATCCGGCAACGTATACAGGCGTTTTTGACCAGATCCGAGATCTTTTTGCCGCGACTGCAGATGCGAAGGCAAGAGGTTACAAGAAGGGACGTTTCAGTTTTAACGTCAAGGGCGGACGCTGTGAGGCATGCAGCGGTGACGGAATCATCAAGATCGAGATGCATTTCCTGGCGGATGTCTATGTTCCATGTGAAGTGTGCAAGGGTAAACGTTATAACAGAGAAACGCTGGAAGTGAAATACAAAGACAAGAGTATCTACGATGTTCTGAATATGACAGTCGAGGAAGCACTGGGATTTTTTGAAAACGTTCCATCTATCCGTCGTAAGATCCAGACACTGTACGATGTAGGACTTTCCTATATCCGTCTTGGTCAGCCGTCTACTGAACTTTCCGGCGGCGAGGCGCAGAGGATCAAGCTTGCGACAGAACTCAGCAAACGAAGCACCGGAAGGACGATCTACATTCTGGATGAGCCGACGACAGGACTTCATTTCGCGGATGTACACAAGCTGGTTGAGATCCTGAAGCGTCTGACAGACGGCGGAAATACCGTTGTAGTCATCGAGCATAACCTGGACGTCATCAAGACAGCAGATTATATTATAGATATGGGACCGGAAGGCGGTGACCGTGGAGGTACGGTGATCGCAACAGGAACACCGGAACAGATCGCAGAGTGCCCGGAATCCTACACGGGCCAGTATGTGAAGAAATACCTGCAGCAATAGAGAAAATTGGGAAGGAGGCTATTATGCCTGCAAATGATATTGGAATCGATATGGGAACCAGCAGTTGTCTGGTTTATTCCACCGGCAAAGGTCTGATCCTCAAGGAGCCGACGGTGGTAGTATATGACAAGGATACAGAAAAGATCAAAGCAATTGGCGAGGAAGCAAAACAGATGGCGGGACATGCCTCTTCTAATATAGAGGTGATCCGTCCGATCCGCCAGGGCGTGATCACGGATTTCATTGTAATGGAAAAAATGCTCAAATATTTTATCCCGAAAGCAATGGGACGAAGAGCTTTTCGCAAACCCCGCATCAGCATCTGTGTGCCAAGCGGGATCACGGAGATCGAGCGCCGGGCAGTGGAGGAAGCAACCTTCCAGGCTGGCGCACGGGAAGTTTTTCTGGTCGAAGAACCGATCGCAGCAGCAATCGGGGCCGGCGTGGACATCACGAAACCATTTGGAAATCTGATCGTGGATATCGGAGGCGGAACGACAGATGTGGCAGTGATTTCCCTGGGCGGTGTTGTCGTCTCTTCTACGATCAAGGTAGCAGGGGATACGTTTGATCAGGCGATCATGAGCTACATACGCCGGACACATGGACTTTTTATTGGAGAGGACACTGCCGAGACGATCAAGATTAAGATCGGTACCGCGATTGAGGAAGCAAATCCGAGAGTGATGGAAGTCAAGGGACGAAATATCCTGACGGGTCTTCCAAAGACCATCAAGCTGACTTCGGAGGAAATCCGTGTGGCACTTAAGGATGCCACAAATCAGATCGTAGAGACCGTTCATGGTGTTTTGGAAAAGACACCGCCGGAACTTGCAGCAGATATCGTGGACCGTGGAATTGTTCTTGCAGGAGGCGGCGCAATGCTGAGTGGAATGGACACTCTGATCGAACAGAGAACAGGGGTAAATACACTGACGGTACAGAATGCAGTGAATGTAGTAGCTGTTGGAACTGGAAAATATGCAGAGATCATGGCGAGAATGGAAGAATGACCGCAGAGATCCGTGAATACAGAAACCAGGAATATCTGAAGTTTACTTTGGATGTCCTGGTTTTGCTGTACGGAATTCTGAGAAGCAGAAGAGAGGAACTATGAGTGAAAGCGTGACAGGGTATATCGATCATGTGATTTTTCGAAACGAAGAAAACGGATATACCGTAATGATATTAAAGGGCGTAGAAGATGAGGAAGAACTGACCTGTGTCGGATCATTTCCGGTGATTACGATGGGGGCTTCCGTGGAACTTACCGGAAATTATATCCAGCATCCGGTCTATGGAAAACAGTTTCAGGCAGCAACTCTTACCGAAAAAATGCCGGAAGATGCCATGGCAATGGAACGTTATCTGGGATCAGGCGCGATCAAAGGCATCGGTGCGGCACTGGCGGCAAGGATTGTGAGACGTTTTGGGCGTGAGACGCTTCGGATCGTGGAGGAAGAGCCGGAACGGCTGGCAGAGGTCAAGGGGATCAGTGAAAAAAAGGCGAGAGAAATTGCAGCGCAGGTTTCTGAGAAGGCTGACATGCGAAAAGCAATGATGTTTTTGCAGAAATATGGGATTTCTCTGAATCTCGGAGCCAAAATCTATCAGAAATATGGAGAAACAGTCTACAGTGTACTTCAGGAAAATCCTTACCGGCTTGCAGATGATATCAGTGGTATTGGTTTCAAGATTGCGGACGAGATCGCTTACAGGATTGGAATCCATACAGATTCAGATTACAGAATCCGAAGCGGGATGATGTATACTCTTTTGCAGGCATCAGGAGACGGACATGTATATCTTCCAAAGGAAGAACTGTTCCAGAGGGCTTCGGAACTTCTGGGGGTGGATCCTTCCTATATGGAAAAACATCTGATGGATCTTTCTGTAGACCGCAAGCTGGTGCAGAAAGAAGAGAACGGAGTGGTCCTGGTCTATCCGACCATGTACTATTATCTGGAACTTAACACAGCAAGAATGCTTAAGGAACTGGATATTCTCTATCCGGAAGATCCAGAGATGATCAACAGGAGAATCGCACAGATTGAAAAGGAAACAGACACTGTTCTGGATGAAATGCAGAAAAAAGCTGTCACAGAGGCGGCATGTCATGGCCTGTTTGTTCTGACAGGAGGTCCCGGAACAGGAAAAACAACCACGATCAATGCGATCATCCAGTATTTTGAGGGAGAGGGAGCAGAGATCCGGCTTGCTGCACCGACAGGAAGAGCGGCCAAACGAATGACAGAGGCGACCGGCTACGAGGCACAGACAATTCACAGACTCCTGGAATTATCCGGAATGCCTGAGGATGACAATAAGAGTGGTCAGGCAGTTCATTTTGAGAGAAATGCGGAGAACCCTCTGGAAGCAGATGTCATTATCATTGATGAGATGTCGATGGTGGATATTCAGCTGATACATTCACTTCTCCAGGCAATCATTGCAGGGACGAGACTGATTCTGGTAGGTGATGAGAATCAGCTTCCAAGCGTGGGACCGGGAAATGTACTTCGCGACATTATCAGAAGCATGGCATTTCCGGTAGTAGAGCTTAAGAAGATTTTCCGGCAGGCATCAGAGAGTGATATTGTCGTAAATGCACACAAGATCAACAAGGGAGAACAGGTGGTTCTTGACAATAAGAGCCGTGATTTCTTTTTTCTTAAGAGATATGATGCAGACATTATCATTCGCGTGGTAATTGCACTGATTCAGGAAAAACTTCCGAAATATGTAGAGGCGAAGCCTTTTGATATTCAGGTCCTGACTCCTATGAGGAAAGGACTTCTTGGCGTGGAACGGCTGAATCAGATTCTCCAGAGATACCTGAATCCGCCGGATGCATCAAAGAAAGAAAGAGAAAATGCACACGGACTTTTCCGCGAGGGCGATAAAGTCATGCAGATCCGGAATAATTACCAGATGGAATGGGAAATTCGGGGCCTGTATGGTATTCCAATTGAGAAAGGTATTGGTGTATTTAATGGAGATACCGGAATCCTCAGGACGATCAATGACTTTGCCGAGACAGCCGAGGTGGAATTTGAGGATGGCAGATGGGCAGAATATTCTTTCAAACAGCTGGACGAACTGGAACTTGCCTATGCGATCACGATACATAAATCGCAGGGGTCTGAATATCCTGCAGTTGTAATTCCGCTTCTGTCCGGACCAAGGATGCTTCTGAACAGAAATCTTCTTTATACAGCTGTCACCAGGGCGCGTAAGTGCGTAACCGTTGTCGGCAGTGAGGAGACATTCCGGGAAATGATCCGGAATGAGAAACAACAGCAGAGATACAGCTCACTGGATCGGAGAATCTGTGAGACAGAAGAGTAAGAGTGCTTCATCGGGGAGAAAGGACTTACTTGGAGAAATTTTTGAATATCCTGTATCCGAGACGCTGCCCGGTCTGTCATCAGATCCTTACTGAAAAGGGAATACTTGTCTGCCGGGCATGTGAGAACCAGCTGCATCCGATCATAAAGGATTATTGTCTCAAATGCGGAAGACCGGTGGCACCGGAGGTGGAATTCTGTCCGGAGTGTCGGAAAGTGCACAGAGAGTTCGACAGAGGGAGAGGCGTTTTTCTCTATAATAACAGAATGCGGCAGTCGCTGCTTCACTACAAATATTATGGGAGCCGGGAATATGGTGAATACTATGCTGCTTCTATATGCAGATATATGGAAAGAGACATCCGGGCATGGAATCCGGATGTGATCATTCCCGTTCCTATGTATCCGCGGAAGCAGCGGGAGAGAGGATTTAACCAGGCGGCAGACATTGCAGACAGGGTCGGAAGAAATCTGAAGATTCCGGTACCGGATCAGATCATACGAAAGACAAAGAATACCCGGTCGCAGAAAAAACTGAGTGCTGCTGAAAGAAAGCAGAATCTGAGAGAGGCATTTCGGATTACTGAGAGAATGGACGGACTCAGTATACTTGTCATGGATGACGTGTACACAACAGGAAGTACGATAGAAGCAATGGCTCATGTCCTTAAGGGAGCAGGTGCAGACAGAGTGTTTTTTGTGACTCTCTGCATGGGCTGGATATGATAACAGCAGGGCATTGGCGGTGAAAAAAGGCTTTTCATGGTCATGGATATATGTTACAATTAATCTATATGAGTATTTCTGTCCGGTGGAAAGAAATACGGTTTTGTAAGGAGCAGACTATGATCAACGAAGAAAAAGTTAAGATAATGACAAAGCTTGCCATGTATGAGCAGGGCAGGGGCAGGAAACATCTTCCGGTCAGCAGATATTACAGAAGTGACTATATCGGGCTGGCACTGATCAAGAATTTTTTCCTGGTTACGATCGGATATGTGCTGATTGTTGCGGCAGTAGCGGTATATTTTGGAGAATATCTTCTGGAGAATATTCACAGAATGAATCTGGTCACACTTGGAATCTATCTGATTATCGGTTATGTGATCGTTCTTGCAGCGTATTCTATTCTGACGTATATTCAGTATTCCGTGAAATATTATCAGGCAAAGAAGAGTGTACGGGAATATTACAGCCAGCTTACAGAGCTGAATAAGATCTATGCGCGGGAAGAAAAGAAAATGTCCGCCAGAGGAACAGCGGGAGGTTATCGGAAATGACAGCATTACTGGAATTTAAACAGAAAATCAAAGGCTTATTTGCACAGTATGAAGTGTATGTGATGCCTCTTTTGAAATTTATCCTGGCACTGGTTTATTTTATATGGATTAACAGCAACATGGGATATGTGAAAGCTCTTGATAATATATTTGTAGTATTGATTCTGGCACTTGTCTGCAGTGTCCTTCCGACAGGAATGATTGTTTTTGCAGGATGTGCGATGATGGTGGCACACTGTTATGCACTCGGAATAGAAGTTGCCGGTTTCCTGCTGGTGCTTCTTCTTTTCATGCTGATTCTGTTTCTGAGATTCAGCGCAGGCAAGAACATTGTAATGGTGTTTACGCCACTGGCATTTGCATTTGATCTTCCGGCATTGCTGCCAATCGGATGCGGCCTTCTGAGTTCACCGGTATCTGCACTTCCGGCAGGCGGTGGCGTGATCATTTACTATTTTGTTCGCTATGTGAGAGTACAGTCCCAGGCACTTATGAGTGCTGATATGCAGATAGTAGACAAACTGACACTTCTTTCAGATGGCATTATGAAGAATGGTGAGATGTGGCTGACACTGCTTACATTTGTTGTTGTGATTCTTGCAGTCCAGCTGATCCGTACGAGACAGTTTGATTATGCATGGAGAATTGCAATCATTGCAGGCGGCGTGCTCTATCTTGTACTTATGCTTGCAGGTAGCATGTATTTTGGATTTTCTGTTCCTGTTGCATCACAGGTTATTTTTACCGTAGTTGCAGTTCTGCTTGGAATTGTTCTTGAATTCTTTGTGTTCGGAGGCGATTATACAAGAACAGAGCGTCTGGAATATGAGGATGATGATTATTACTATTATGTCAAGGCTGTGCCGAAGGCGCTGGTTGCAACTTCTGAGAGAAGCATCAAGAAGATCAACGGCGAGCCTGCACGCGATGACAGGAAACAGAATGAGCGTGTAGTGAATTTTTCTGCACCATTGTTCCAGGGAGCGGTTCCTCCGGAAAAAGAAAAAGCAGAACCGGATGTGACAGAAAATACGGCTGCTATCGAGAAAGCAGATCTCGATGACATCGATTTCGAAAAGAAACTGGAAGAATCACTGAAGGATCTGTGATCAGAACCGTAATTTATAACAGACAGAATATAACAACAAATAAAAAGACTAGGAGGAAAGCGTGTTTATGCAGAATATCACGGGTATAATGGGAAGGTATCTTTCGGATATCAATTTACCATCCATGAATATCATTGATATCATAGAAATTATTCTGATCTCATTTTTTGTGTATCAGTTTATGGTATGGATCAAATTTACCCGTGCTTATACCCTGCTCAAAGGACTTCTGGTCATTGGCGCTTTTCTTGTGATCGCTTATATCTTCAAGATGAATACGATCCTCTGGATCGTGTCCAGGCTGGCGGGGGCACTGATTACGGCAATCGTGGTTATTTTCCAGCCGGAACTCCGCAAGGTTGTGGAGCAGCTTGGACAGAAGAAGATCATGGCTTCTATTATTCCGTTTGATTCCGGCAAGGAAGTCAAGGAACGTTTTGCAGACAAAACAGTTAACGAACTGATCAAAGCCTGCTTCGACATGGGTGAAGTCAAGACAGGAGCACTGATTGTAATTGAGCAGGAGATCCGCCTGGATGAGTATATCCGGACAGGTATTAATGTAGATGCGATCCTGACGAGCCAGCTTCTGATCAATATCTTTGAACACAATACACCACTTCATGATGGGGCGGTGATCGTAAGAAAGAACCGGATCGTGGCGGCTACTTGTTATCTTCCGCTTTCAGATAATATGGAACTGAGCAAGCAGCTTGGAACGAGACACCGTGCAGGTGTGGGAATCAGTGAGGTGACAGATTCTGTGACGATCATTGTTTCTGAGGAAACCGGTCAGGTTTCCGTGGCAGAGGGAGGAAGGCTGATGCGGAATGTCAGCAGCACTGAACTCCGTGAAGTGCTTGAGAGGGCACAGAACAAGAAAATTGTAGATAACAATAAACTGAGACAATTTTTTAAGGGGAGAGTGAAGCATGAAGAAAAAAGTGGCAAATAATATCTCTCTGAAAATCCTGTCTCTTATTATTGCAGTAGTCGTATGGCTCCTGGTTGTAAACATTGACAATCCGATCGGGACGAAGTCTTTCGTGGTTTCAGATGTACAGCTTCTAAATGAGGCATATATTGATGCAGACGGTAAGATGTGTATACAGGACAGTGAACAGACACCGATCCGTGTGACGATCAAGGCACAGCGCAAGATCCTTGATAAGCTCACAGTCGCGGATCTTCGCGCAACAGCAGATCTGCAGCAGGCAGTAAGCCTGGATACAGATCCTGTGATGGTGCCGATTACGGTTTCCTGTGAGAAGGTTTTACCGAATAATATTGAGGTAACTCCGAATAATTTGAGTCTCCATCTGGAAGATAAGGATACACAGGAATTTGTGGTAAATGTTACTACCAATAATACGAAACCAGACAAGAGATATGAGGTAGGTTCTCTGACCTCCAATCCGGAGAAAATCAAGATTACAGGACCGAAGTCTCTTATTAATAAAATAGATAAAGTGAATGCTTCTATTGATGTGGACGGGGCAACAGAGGATGTGACCCAGGAAACAGAAGTGAAGATCATTGACAAGAATGGAGAGGAATTCTCCGACACAGATGCAGGTTATCTTAATATTTCCAAAGTTTATGTGACTGCAAGGTTGTGGAAAGTTCAAACTGATGTTAAAATAAGTGCGGAATACACAGGTACTCCGGCAAGTGGATATCAGGTGGAGAGTGTCAGTACGACTCCGAATGTGATCAGTATCGCAGGAAGTGAGGAGGCACTGGACAGCCTGAAGGATCAGAATAATACAATCTGGGTATCAGGAAATGCGGTTGATATTTCAGGTCGGGACAGTGATTTTGAGGCAAAGATCAATATTTCAGATTATTTGCCGGAAGGACTGAAGCTGACCAGTGATTCCAGTGAGGATGTTTTTGTCAGAGTGAATATTCTGCCGGAAGGCAGCAATGTCTGTGAGGTTCCAACCAAGAACATTACTGTTGAGAACCAGCCGGATGGAATGCAGGTGGCATTTGATACCGCCAATATAGAAGTCCGGATAAAGAAATCCGATGAAAGCCTGGATGATCTGACAGAAGATGAAATCAAAGCTTCTATTGATCTGGATGGCAAGGAAGAGGGCAGTTATGAAGTTCCGGTAAATGTCAGTGTTCCGAAGGGATATGAACTGGTAGATGAAGTTACCACAGGCGTGGAAGTTTCCAGAATTTCCACAGCAGATACAGGTAATTAATTACAGGAGATACAGAAGATGATCAGTCAGAAGATAACAGTCAGCAATCCGTCAGGGCTGCATCTGCGCCCGGCAGGGAATTTGTGTAATGAAGCAATTAAGTATGAATCCAGAATTGAATTTCTCTTTAGCGGAGGAAGCGCAAATGCCAAAAGCGTTTTGAGCGTTCTGGGTGCCTGCGTGAAATGTGGAGATGAGATTGAACTTATCTGTGATGGCATTGATGAGCAGGCGGCAATGGAAGCTTTGACCAGTGCAATCAGCAATGGTCTTGGTGAATAAAGGTGTTATGAGAATAAGGAGGAGAAGTTGTGAAGAAACGAGTTGTGGCAGTTTTACTGAGTTTGTCTATGTGCATGGCTACTGCAGCAGAAGCGACAGTTGCCAGTGCAGCGGATTTTTCTGCGGAAATTACAGCTGCAGAGGATAATGATGAATCTGTTGCAGATGAAACAGCGGACAGTCAGGGTGTAGAGGATTCTACAGTAACAATAGAGGACGGTGAAGTATCTGATGAAGAACAGAATGATGCAGAGACAACACCGGAAGCAGATGTGGCAGATGCAGCTGATTCAGAGGATGAAGTAGTTGTAGATTTCAGCCCAGAAGAAGATTTTACTTCTGATGCAGTATCAGCAGACCAGGTTGTTGATGACAGCACAGCTGATGCAGTTTCTTATACAGGAGAGAATGTAGTAAGCAGCACAGAGGCAGTTCTTTCTTATCACAGATGGGAGCCAATCACTGTTGGTGGACAGCTTAGATGGAAACTTGAAAAAATCAGTGGAACCAAGACAGCATCCGCAGAGGAAGCAGGAGATGCTGTACAGACAGACGATGCAGCAGATGCTGATGTTTCAACAGATGAGGCTGTTGAGGCAGATGTGGCAGGAGAAGCAGAAGAAACATCTGAAACAGATGGAGAAACAGCGGAGGTATCCGGAACAGTCGAGGAAACAGCAGATGCAGCAGAAGAAGTATCTGAAATTACCGAAGATACGGATACAGATGCAGTGAGTACAACAAAATCTTACTACACAGCAACGGATGGTCTGGTAAAGATCACCACACTGGATGGAGATGGAAATACAGTTTTCACCGCAAAATACGCTTTTGATGAGAAAGGCTATCTGATCACAGGAACAAGCCTTGTAGGCACCAACGGAGATGACCGCTATTATTTTGCAACAGCAGATGAAGTAGAGATCACAAAACCGGATGTAAACAGTGCTTACAGTGAAGTTGTAGCTCCATACAACTCCGCACTTGGTCAGATGCAGACAAATAAATGGGTATGGGATGGAAAGAAATTCACATACTTTAACAAGACAGGTGTCCTGGAATCCAAAAAAGAGGGAATCTACAAGATCGACAGTGACTATTATTATCTCAAGAGCACCGGTGTGCCGTTCATAGGAGAAAAAAGCACTACATACAATGGCAAATCAGGACTTTACTGGTTCAAGAGTGCATCCGGTTCAAAGGATATTCCGGGTAAGATGGCAAGAAATACCTGGATTGGAATCAACAACAACAGATGGCGTTACTTCGGAAGTGACGGACGTTATGTAAAGAAAGGTGTCGGAGCATACAAGGTTCTGAATAACAGCTCCAGGCTGTATCTCCTTGATGCAAACGGATATCTTATCAAAGGAAAACAGGTCAAAGGCGCTGATGGATATTATTACATGTCCAACAGCTCAGGTATTGCATATGCAAACCGTCTTGTTAAGGTTGGAAACTATAGATACTACTTTACTTCCAACGGCCGTCGTGCAACATGGAGAAATCGCTGGGTACAGCTTGCAGGAACAGGTTCTACCAAGTACGGCAGATATTACTACTTCGGAAGCGTTGCAGGACGTGTAGAAGAAAAGAAGGGAATGCAGAAGGTAGTTGTTAACAACAAATTTATCGGATGGTTCCTGTTTACAAATGGTGGTAACAACTATCAGAAAGCATGGAGTGGTTCCAGATACTTCCTCGAAGACGGACGTATGGCAAGTGGTGTTACCAAGGTAAATGGCAAATACTACTTCTTCCAGAGATCCAGCACAACACAGTATCGTGGTCAGATGTATAAAGGAACCTGGATCAAGTATAATAATAAGTATTATTATGCAGCATCCAATGGTATTCTTCCGGTTTCTGGATGGAGAAGAATCAGATGTGACGGTAAGATGTATTACTTCTGCTTCTCCAATTGTGCAGCACTGACAAACAGAAGTGCTACCCGCGCAGGAACCAAGGGATGGCTGGACAGCAGAGGAAGATTTACAACAGGATGGGTAACCATCGATTCCAGCAGAAACCTGGCACGTTATATCAACCCGGCAACAGGTAAATGGTATACAAATACCACAGCATGGATTGACGGTGTAAACTATCGTTTCAATAAATACGGAAACCGTGTTTATGACAGAACCAGCGAGTTCAAGCGCAGCAGATATTATCTGGAATGTGACCGTACAAACGGTGTTATGACTGTATACACAGACAGCAGCAAGAAGTATCCGATCAAGACGATCCGTGTTTCCGTAGGTAATCCTACATCACTGACTATAGCAGGAACCTTCACACTGACAAGATCTCTTCGCTGGCAGCCGCTGATGGGACCATCCTGGGGACAGTATGGTACTCATGTAGTAAATGGAATCTTTGTTCATTCCGTAGCAAGTGGTCTGATGAATGGAAATAACCTTCCGGCAAGCGAATATCTGAAACTTGGAAGCCCTGCATCTCATGGATGTATCCGTGCCTGCGTTGCAGACGCGAAATGGGTATATGAGAACTGCAATGGTTCCAGGCTCCGCGTATTCGATGGTAAATACAGTGCCGATGAATGCTACAAGGGACCTCTGGGAAGAAGACCTCTTACACCACTGAGAGGGAGCAAGACTTTCGACCCGACAGACCCGAATTACGCAAACAGATAATCAGAACAAAATAAACGCTCTCCCCTGGGGGGAGGGCGTTTTTCAGGAGGAAAAGAAAATATGAGAACATACCTGGTAACAGGCGGTGCCGGATTCATCGGTTCCAACTACATTCATTACATGTTTCAGAAATACGACAACGAGATCCGTATCATCAATGTAGACAAGCTGACGTATGCAGGAAACCTTGAGAACCTCAAGGACATTGAGAATAGAGAGAACTACACTTTCGTTAAGGCTGATATCTGCGACAGCGAAGCTATCATGAAGATCTTTGATGAGAATGATATTGACCGTGTCGTTCATTTTGCAGCAGAGAGCCATGTAGACAGAAGCATCCGTAACCCGGAAGTCTTTGTCAAGACAAACGTACTTGGTACTCTGGTCATGCTGAATGCAGCCAAATCTGCATGGGAACTTCCGGATGGAACCTTTAAACCGGACAAGAAATTCCTTCATGTATCCACAGACGAAGTATACGGCTCCCTCGAGGAAGATGGCGGCTTTTTCTATGAGACAACTCCATATGATCCGCACAGCCCGTACTCTGCAAGCAAGGCATCCTCTGATATGCTGGTAAAATCCTACATGGATACCTACAAATTCCCGGCAAACATCACAAACTGCAGTAACAACTACGGACCATACCAGTTCCCGGAGAAACTGATCCCGCTGATCATCAACAATGCGCTCCAGGGCAAGAAGCTTCCGGTATATGGTGACGGCAAGAATGTCCGCGACTGGCTCTATGTTATGGATCATGCCAAGGGAATCGACATGGTACAGGAGAAGGGACGTCTGTTCGAGACATATAACATCGGCGGACACAATGAGAAACAGAATATCCAGATCATCCATATCATTCTTGATACTCTTCAGGAAATGCTTCCGGAGGGAGATCCGCGTAAAGAACTCGTAAGCGAAAACCTGATCACTTACGTAGAGGACCGCAAGGGTCATGACCGTCGTTATGCGATCGCACCGGACAAGATCAAAGAAGAAGTTGGCTGGTATCCGGAGACATGTTTTGAGGATGGAATTCGCCTGACGATCCAGTGGTTCTTTGAGCATGAGGACTGGATGAAGAATGTTACCAGTGGTGACTATCAGAAATATTACAACGAAATGTACAAAACCAAATAAAACGCTCCGATCATTCAGACGGAGGCTGGAAATGCTGCAGGCATCGGAGGAGTCTCTGAGGCTTGCGGCATTTTTTGATGTTAGAAAGGATAATCATGAAAAAGATTGTAATCATCGGGGCAAATGATTTTCAGAAGCCACTGATTCAAAAAGCAAAAGAAATGGGATATGAAACGCACGTATTCGCCTGGAGAGAGGGCGCAACCGGTGCGGAGGATGCGGATTTTTTTTATGAGATCAGTATTGTGGAGATGGACGCGATCCTGGAAGAATGCCGGAAGATCAAACCGGATGCAGTTGCTACCATAGGCTCAGATCTTGCGAATATCACGGTACAGTATCTGGCAGAGAAACTGGGACTTCCGGGAAACAGCAGTGAATGTATCAGGCAGTCTACCAACAAATATGCCATGCGGAGCGCTTTCCAGAAAGCCGGGATCCCGGTTCCGTATTTTGCATGCGTCGGAGAAGGCGAGAGCGTGGAACCGGAGCATTTCCCGGTGATCGTCAAACCGACAGATCGTTCCGGCAGCAGAGCGATCACCAAGGTCACAGATCCGTCTGAACTTCCGGCAGCGATCGAAGCCGCGATCGCACAGTCTTTTGAGAAGAAAGCGATCGTGGAAGAATATATTTCCGGAGCAGAATACAGTGTGGAAACGATCAGCTATCAGGGAAAACACACCTGCCTTGCAATTACCAGGAAATTTACGACTGGAAGTCCGCATTATATCGAGGTTGGTCATTTACAGCCGGCTCCACTGACAGATGATATAAGAAAGCAGGTAGAAGAGACCGTATTTCGTGCACTGGATGCACTGGGAGTGGAATTTGGAGCGGGACACAGTGAACTCAGGATCAATAAAAAAGGCGAGATCCGCATTATAGAGATCGGGTCACGTATGGGCGGCGACTGCATTGGTTCCGACCTTGTACCTCTTTCGACCGGACAGGATTTTGTGGGCATGGTTGTGGACACCGCAGCCGGAAATCCGCCTGTCATCAAAGCGAATGAGCCGCATATATCTGCGATCCGTTTCCTGATGAATGAAAATGACCTGCGTCTTTTGAATGATATCAAACAGAATCATCCATCTAATCTCAAAAAAGTTGTGATCGAGGGCGATGTAAAAACCGCCAGCATCACAGACAGCGGCAGCCGTCCGGGATTTTTTATCCTGCAGGCAGAGTCTTATGAAGAGATGGAAACACTTCTTCATCATGGACCGTGGGAAAATCCAATCCATGTTTTTGACACACCGGTTCAGAAACTCCGCTATAATGATGGCAAAAATACATTTTTTATGAAGAGAGATGATCTTCTTCCGTTTGCTTTTGGTGGAAACAAGGTGCGTTTTGCGCGGAAGTTTGTGGAAGATATGCAGGAAGAGCATTGCGATAGCATGATCATCTACGGAAATTATCACTCCAATCTCTGCCGTATCCTTGCAACGCTTTGTCATGAGCTGGAGATCCCGTGCTATATGGTCCATAATACTGAGGATATCAAAGAAGACAGAGAGACGAGTAACAGCCGTATCATCCGGCAGATGGGAGTTGTAGAGATCCCATGCGGCAAGGCGGGAATCGCAGCAGCAGTGGAACAGGCTATGGCAGAACTGCGTGAAAAGGGATACAAACCGTATTATATTTACGGGAATTCCAGAGGCCAGGGCAGAGAATGGGTTCCGATGAGAAGCTACGAAGCTGTGTATGACGAGATCTGCTGTTACGAAAACAGACACGGTGTTCATTTTGACTATATTTTTCTTGCATCCAGTACAAATGCGACACAGTCCGGACTTCTTGCGGGAAGTCTGCGTCAGGGAGATGACCGCAGGATCGTGGGGATCTCCGTTTCCCGAAATGCCGCAAGAGGCAGGGAAGTCATCACCGGAAATCTCAGAGAATATGCAGAAAAATTCCACAGAACACTTCCGGACGATCTGGAAGACCATATCCATTTTACAGATTCCTATATGGAGGGCGGATATGGTGCATGGTCAGAACCGGCAGCAGATCTGATCCGTCAGATCTATGGCAGTGAAGGAATCCCTCTTGATATGACCTATACAGGAAAGGCTTTTTATGGTATGGTTAAATATCTGGAAGAGAATCAGATCCAGGGAAAACAGATCCTGTTTCTTCATACAGGAGGAACACCTCTGTTTTTTGACTTTCTTGAACAAGAGGATAAATAAGCATGAAAAAATTAATGATCCTGGGAGCGAGTTATTCTCAGCTCCCTCTTTATGAAGCTGCCAGGAAGCTTGGCGCAGCAACCGTAGCCGCCAGCACACCGGGAGACTGGCCGGGATTTGCAGTGGCAGATGAGAGCGTCTATGCAGACATCACCAATCCCGAAGCAATCCTTAAAGCAGCACAGGAAAAGGGAATCGATGGCATTGCAACCTGTTGTCTGGATGCAGGCGTGCGTGCACTTGGATACACCTGTGAGAAGATGGGGCTGATCGGTCCGTCAGCCAGAGCTGCTGATATCAGCAATGATAAATTCAAGATGAAAGAAGCTTTTATGGCAGGAGGCGTGCAGTGCGCGAGACATATCTGCATCCACAGTCTGGAAGAACTGGAAGAAGCACTTGAGAAACTGGAATTTCCGGTAGTCCTCAAGGCTGTAGACCTTATGGGAAGCAGAGGAATCTTTCGCTGCAATACCAGGGAGGAGACTTTCTTCTATTATAATAAGACTATGGAAGCAACACGAAAGGACTACTGTCTGGTCGAAGAATTTATCGAGGGTCAGGTGCTCGGATGTGAAGCTATGATCCGTGATGGAAAACTGCTTTACTGTCTGCCGAACAATATCGAAGCTTTTCAGAGCTATGTGCCGACTCCGATCGGTCATTCCGTTCCGTACAGGAAACAGGAAGAACTTGGGGCAGAGGTCCGGCATCAGGTAGAACTTGCCATCAAAGCAGTGGGACTTGATAACTGTCCGGTCAACTGCGACCTGATCGAAAAAGACGGAAAGATCTATGTGATCGAGATCACCGGAAGAGCGGGAGGAACCTGCCTGCCGGAAATGGTAAGCATTTATTATGGAATCAACTATTACGAGGCGATCGTCCGACTGGCTCTCGGAATGGATGTGGAAGAGATGTTCCGTGGCAAAACATCCGGTGTGGCAAATCTTTCCAGAACGCTGCTTTCAGAGAAAGATGGTGTTGTAAAAGCTATCCACAATGAGAATGAACCGGCAGAGGATATTGTGGATCTTTCCTTTAATATTGCACCGGGTGAGGAAGTACATCACTACACAAACGGCAGAGACCGGCTGGGTCAGGTGATCCTTCAGGGAGGAAGCCTTGAGTCCTGCGAGAAACGTCTGCAGGAGATTTTGTCGAAAATAAACATTGAATTTACGGTATGATTGTGAGAGAATAACATGAGAAATTACATTAGTTCAAAAAAAAGTATTTTTCTGATGCTTCATATCAGCCTTCTGTTCAGTTCACTGAGTGGAGTCTGCTCCAAAATGGCATCCCGGTATACAGATCATATATTCTCTGTGAGCTTTATTTTCTGGTTCGGGCTTGTTTTTGTGATCATGTTTGGATATGCGATCATCTGGCAGCAGATCCTGAAACGGATGCCGCTGACTGTTGCCTATGCCAACCGTCCGGTCACACTGATATGGGGAATCATATGGGGAGCACTGATCTTTGGCGAAAAAGTCACCTGGAATATGATCGCAGGTGCAGCCGTAATCTTTGCCGGGATTTATCTTGTAACAGGAGAGGATGGAGAGAAAGGCGGTGAGAATTCATGAACCGTCTGGAGATATCTGTCTGCATTCTGCTTTTTTCTGTGTTTATTTCATCTGTTTCCCAGATCTTACTGAAAAAAGCAGCCAACAGAACCTACGAGAGTCCACTGAAAGAATATCTGAATCCGCTGGTGATAGGAGCGTATGGAATGTTTTTCTGCTCTGTGATCCTGACGATGCTGGCACTTAAGTATGTGCCGCTTTCCATGTCACCGATCCTGGAATCCACAGGTTATATTTTTGTGTCGGTGATGGGATACTTTTTTCTGAAAGAGAAATTTACGAAGAGAAAACTGGCAGGATTTGCACTGATCCTGGCAGGAGTTATTATATTTAACATATAGAGAAATGAGGGATATAGGACATGCTGGTATCCATTGTCATACCATGCTATAATTCAGAACATACCATCGGCAAAGTGGTAGAACTGGCTATAGAAGAATTTGAGAAACTGAAAGACTACGAGTGTGAATTTGTGCTGGTCAACGATTATTCCAGGGATGGAACGTGGAATGCGATCCATGCATTGGCAGAGAAGCATCCGAATGTCAAGGGAATCAACCTTGCCAAGAATTTCGGACAGCACAATGCGATCATGGCGGCTATGAATCATACAGAGGGAGATCTGATCATTGGAATGGATGATGACATGCAGAACCATCCGTCGCAGATTCCACTTTTTCTGGACAAGATCCAGGAGGGATATGACATTGTATTCGGCGTGTTCAAAGAACGAAAGTTTTCTGCATTTAAGAATCTGACAGGAGCAGTCAGCAGATTTCTTCTGTGGCATCTGCTGGACCGTCCGAAGGATATCCAGATGAGCAGTTTCTGGTGCTGCCGCCGTTATGTGCGTGATGAGATCGTGAAGTATGATGGATACAATATCTTCCTTCAGGTACTGTTTTTCCGCACAACACATAATATTGCCAATATCGAGATCGAGCACTTTGAACGTGAGGTAGGAACGTCTAACTATAACTTCCGCAAGGGACTGAATCTGTTTCTTTCCTGCCTGAATTTTACAGTGATCCCGCTCCGTGTGTCGACATTTTTCGGAACATTGTTTTCAGCGGCTGGCTTTATCGGGGCAATCGTTGTACTGGTCCGTAAGCTTCTGGATCCGACGATCGCGATTGGCTGGTCTTCTCTGATGTGCGCGATGCTGGTGCTCTTTGGAATTGCATTCCTGATGCTCGGAATCATCGGAGAATATCTCGGTAAGCTGATGCTGAATATCAACAGGACTCCTCAGTACGTGATCCGGGATAAGGCAAATATCACATCCGAAGAAGAAAAGAGGTAATACATGATAGATTTTAACAGACCGGCGATCGTCGGAAATGAATTAAAATATATTCAGGATGCTGTGGCGCAGGGGATGCTCTGTGGAGACGGCAAGTATACAAAGCTCTGCTCAGAGTGGATGAAGAAACGCTTTGATGTAAATCAGGTTTTTCTTACGACTTCCTGTACACATGCACTGGAGATGGCGGCTTTTCTCTGTGACATTCAGCCGGGGGATGAGGTGATCATGCCTTCCTACACGTTTGTTTCAACTGCAGATGCATTCGTGCTTCGCGGAGCAAAGATCGTTTTTGTAGATATCCGTCCGGATACCATGAATATCGATGAGAACCTGATCGAGCAGGCGATCACAGACAAGACCAGGGCGATCGTTCCTGTCCACTATGCAGGTGTGGGCTGTGAGATGAACAAGATCATGGAACTTGCGAAGAAATACAACCTCAAAGTTGTTGAGGATGCCGCACAGGGCGTGGAGGCATATTACCACGGCAAGGCTCTTGGAACGATCGGCGATTTTGGCTGCTACAGTTTCCATGAGACAAAGAACTATACGATGGGAGAGGGCGGCGCGCTCGTTTTCCAGAAAGACGAATACCAGGAAAAAGCAGAGATCCTTCGTGAGAAGGGAACTGACAGAAGCAAATTTTTCCGTGGACAGGTAGACAAATACCGCTGGATCGATTATGGATCTTCCTATCTTCCGAGTGAGATGAATGCGGCATATCTTTATGCACAGCTTGAGGAATGTGAAAAGATCAATCACAAACGCCATGAGATCTATGATTATTATCATGCAAATCTTAAGAATCTTGAGGACGAGGGCAAGATCCAGCGTCCGTTTGTGCCGGAAGGCTGTGTGCATAATGCACATATGTATTATATCAAGACCAGGGATCTGTCCATAAGGAGCCGTCTGATCGCTTACCTCAAAGAAAATGGTATCTGTACAGCATTCCACTATGTTCCGCTGCACAGTTCACCGGCCGGCGAAAAATTCGGCAGATTCAGCGGCGAGGATGTATATACAACAAGAGAGAGTGAGCGTCTGGTGCGTCTTCCGATGTTCTACGATCTCTCAGAGACAGATATGGAATACATTGTAGAAAAAATACAGCAATTTGAATTTTAAATGGAGGTAACACCATGAAAAAAAGAGTATGCCAGATGGCTGCGTTGGGAAGTGCTCTGCTTCTGGCGTTTTCTGCACCCGTACAGGCAGCTGCTGTTACTACGAACGGTACGCCTGCGGCAGTTGCGACCAATAATATTCAGAACTGGCCGGCTGGTCCGGAAACTACATCGGAAGCAGCGGTTCTGATCGATGCCGATACAGGAGCGGTTCTTTATGACAAGGGAATGAATGAATGCCGTTATCCTGCAAGTACGACGAAACTGATGACGATCCTTCTGGCAACCGAAAACAGTTCGCCGAGGGATATTGTAACATTTACAGAGACAGGAATCCGTGACGTGACCTGGGACAGCAGTAATATCAATGCACAACTCGGGGAGCAGATGACAATGAAAGACTGCTGGTTTGCCGCCTACATTAAGTCTGCGAATGAAGTCTGTGCACAGATTGCAGAGTATGTCGGCGGTTCAGAGGCGAATTTTGTCGATATGATGAATCAGAGAGCCAAAGAGCTTGGCTGTACGCACACACATTTCGCAAATGCCAGCGGTCTTCCGGATGAAAATCATTATTCCAGTGCCCTGGATCTCGCAAAGATCATGCGTGCAGGACTCCAGAATGCGAGATTCCGCAAGGTGATCGAGAGTGTCGGCTACACGATTCCGGCAACAAACTTAAGTGAATCCAGACCGATGCACACACATATGCCGCTGATGGCAAAGGAATCTGATCTTTATTATGAAGGATGTATCGGAGGAAAGACCGGGTTTGCGAATGAAGCAGAGCATACACTGGTTGTTGCGGCGGAGAGAAACGGCAGGACTTATATTGCAGTGACCATGAGGGCTGCTGATCTGGGAATCAACTGTACAGACAGTACTGCATTATTTGACTATGCATTTAATAATTTTGATACAATTGATGTAAATGGAACAAAGATGACGGTTCCGGCGGGAGCTACAGTCAATGATTTGACTACAGAAAGCGTAGACAGAAACGGAAAAACCATGAACCGTTATTATTACAATGGGCAGTATGTAGGGTATGTGGTGGCCGCAGATCCTACACCGACACCTACGGAGGCTCCGCAGAATGAGGAGGAAGCGACAGCAGACATTTCGACGGATCAGACTGCAGAGCAGACGGAAACAGCAGTACAGGACAGCCAGACGGAAACAAAGGGACTTTCCCAGACATCCAAAATCCTTCTTGGAGTTATGGCTGGTATGGGTGTACTCCTGATCATTCTTCTGATCCTGCTTCACAGAAAAAATTATTAGAGTACTTTTATAAGATAAAAGGAGGACAATCAATGAAAGGTATTATTTTAGCAGGCGGCTCCGGAACCAGATTATATCCGCTGACCAAAGCAATTTCCAAACAGATCATGCCGGTATACGACAAACCGATGATCTATTATCCACTGTCAACTCTGATGCTTGCAGGAATCCGTGAGATCCTGATCATCTCCACACCACGTGACCTTCCGGTATTCCGTGAACTGCTCGGAGATGGTAAGCAGCTTGGCATGAGATTTGAATATGCAGTGCAGGAACAGCCAAGAGGACTGGCAGATGCGTTCATCATCGGTGCTGACTTTATCGGCAATGATGCAGTGGCACTTGTCCTCGGAGACAATATCTTCTATGGACAGAGCTTCTCCAGAGTACTTCTGAATGCTTACAAGCGTGCAGAGGAAGAAAAGGGAGCAATTATTTTCGGCTACTATGTAAGAGACCCGAGAGAATACGGTGTTGTAGAATTTGATGAAAACGGCAGAGCCCTTTCCATCGAAGAAAAACCGGAGCATCCGAAGTCAAACTATGCAGTTCCGGGGCTTTATTTCTATGACAATGATGTTGTAGAGATCGCAAAGAGCGTGAAACCGTCCGCAAGAGGCGAGATCGAGATCACCAGCATCAACAACGAATACCTGAGAAGAGGAACTCTTAAAGTAGAAACTCTTGGAAGAGGATTTGCATGGCTGGATACAGGAAACCATGATTCTCTTCTTGATGCGGCAGATTTCGTTGCGGCATTCCAGAAACGTCAGGGACTTTATATTTCCTGTATCGAGGAGATCGCGTACAAACGTGGATTTATCACAAAAGAGCAGCTTGTCGAACTGGCACAGCCGCTTCTCAAGACTGCCTATGGCAAATATCTGATCGAAGTAGCGGAGGGATTATAAAATGGGTAAGATCACAGTAGAAACCTGTCATATCGAAGGACTTAAGGTCATCACACCAACTGTATTCGGAGATGAACGCGGTTATTTCATGGAAACATACAATTACAATGATTACAAGGCAGCAGGAATCGACATGGGATTCGTTCAGGATAACCAGTCAAGCTCCCGCAAGGGCGTTCTCCGCGGACTTCATTTCCAGATCAACTATCCGCAGGACAAGCTTGTACGTGTTGTAAGCGGAGAAGTGTTTGATGTTGCCGTTGATCTGAGAGAAGGTTCTGAGACTTATGGACAGTGGTACGGTGTTGTTCTGTCTGCTGAGAATAAGAAACAGTTCTTCATCCCGAAGAATTTTGCACACGGATTTGTTGTACTTTCTGATACAGCAGAGTTCGCATACAAATGTACAGACTTCTATCATCCGAATGATGAGGGTGGACTTGCATACAATGATCCTGACATCGGCGTACAGTGGCCGATCCCGGAGGATATGGAACTGATTCTTTCTGACAAAGACCAGAAATGGGGAAGCTTCAAGGAATACACTGCAAACAGGGGTAAAAAGGATTGAATAAAAATACCTGGCTGCCTGGAGAAATCTACAGAAACAGAAGATTAGTCTTTTCTCTGGCAAAAAATGATTTCAAAACAAAATATGCCGGTTCCTATTTCGGAACAGTATGGGCGTTTATCCAGCCGATCGTTACGATCTGTGTCTACTGGTTTGTGTTTGGTCTGGCACTTCGGAATGGTTCTGACAAGGGCGTTCCGTTTGTACTCTGGCTGATCGCAGGTCTTATCCCGTGGTTTTTCTTCCAGGAGGGACTGACGGGTGGAACGAATGCACTTCTGGAATACAATTATCTGGTCAAGAAAGTGGTATTCAATATCCGCATCCTGCCGGTAGTAAAGGTATTTTCAGCGGTGTTTGTCCATTGCTTTTTTGTAGTGATCGTTCTGGTGATCTACACCTGCATGGGATACCCGCCGAGCTTGTACGCCCTGCAGCTTGTGTACTACAGTTTCTGTATTTTTATGCTGATCCTTGCTGTGACTTATATGACAAGTGCGGCAGTCGTATTTTTCCGCGACTTAAGCCAGATCATCAACATTGCCCTGCAAGTAGGTGTCTGGGTGACTCCGATCATGTGGGACTTCAATGATCTCGGGCTTGGCGGGATCCTTCAGAAAATACTCAAACTGAATCCGCTGTTTTATATTGTCCAGGGGTATCGTGACTCCCTGATAAACAAAGTGGCGATCTGGGACCACCCTGTACTGACACTTTATTTCTGGGTATTCACGCTGGCAGTATTTATCTTCGGAACCAGACTGTTCAAAAAACTTCAGGTACACTTTGCAGATGTACTGTAACATGGAGAGTAAAATGAGTGAATTTGCAATTCAGGTAAAACATCTGGACAAGATGTACAAATTATATAACAAACCCTCAGACCGCCTCAAAGAGGCACTGGGGTTCAAGGTTCCGGTGCGGGAGCATTATGCGCTCCGCGATGTGAGCTTTGAGGTCCGAAGGGGCGAGACCGTGGGAATCATCGGAACAAATGGTTCCGGTAAATCCACGATCCTTAAGATCATCACAGGCGTACTGAATCCTACCGGCGGCGAAGTGACGGTAGATGGACGTATCTCAGCACTTCTTGAGCTGGGAGCCGGATTCAATATGGAATACACAGGGATCGAAAACGTTTATCTCAACGGAACCATGATGGGATTTTCAAAAGAAGAAATTGATTCCCGTCTGCAGGATATTCTGGATTTTGCTGATATCGGAGATTTTGTCCACCAGCCGGTCAAGGCGTATTCAAGCGGTATGTTTGTCCGCCTTGCTTTTGCAGTGGCGATCAATATCGATCCGGAGATCCTGATCGTAGATGAGGCACTTTCTGTAGGAGATGTTTTCTTCCAGGCAAAATGCTACCGTAAGTTCGAAGAATTCAAGAAGATGGGAAGGACCATCCTTTTTGTAAGCCATGATCTGAGCAGTATCGCGAGATACTGTGACAGGGTCGTTCTTCTGAACAAGGGTGTGAAGCTGGAAGAGGGATCACCGAAGCAGATGGTAGATATGTACAAGCAGCTTCTGGTCGGGCAGGACCCGACGAAGCAGCAGGTGCAGGAAGAGAAGCCGAAGGAAAGCTGGAGTGAAGAATTCCAGGTCAATCCGAACATGCTGGAATATGGCAGTAAGCTTGCGGAGATCACAGACTTTGCCGTGATCGATGACAAGGGCAGATCCACGAATACCATCGAGAAAGGAAGTTCCTTCCAGATCCGCATGAAAGCTGTGTTCCACGAGGCGATCCAGGAGCCGATCATGGCATATACTTTCAAGGATATCAAGGGTACGGAGATCACCGGAACCAATACCATGTTCGAAAAGATGCATATCGAGCATTCGGATGAAGGTGACACCTGTACGGTGACTTTCACACAGAAGATGTTCCTTCAGGGTGGAGAGTATCTGCTCGCATTTGGCTGCACGGGATACAAGGATGGAGAATTCACGGTATTCCACAGACTTTATGATGCATGCAACATCACGGTTGTTTCCGAACAGAACACCGTAGGTTTTTATGACATGGATTCACAGGTAGAGATACAATACGGAGAAGAAAAATGAGTGAAAAAATAGGACAGGTTGTGCTGGATGACACGTATTATCCGGGAAAAGATTTATATACAGACGGTGCGATCGAAGATGAGATGCTGGAGATCGCCAGGACTTATCCAGAAGAAAAATGGAATCAGGTGATCGCAGAGCGCAAAAGCTGGCCGATCCTGTATCATTTTTCACATATCAGAGAAAATATCTTAAGCTGGCTTCCATTCACAGGAGAAGAAAATGTCCTGGAGATCGGTTCCGGCTGCGGCGCGGTGACTGGCGCACTGTGCAAGAAGGCAAAGAGCGTGACCTGCATCGAACTGTCACGCAAGAGAAGCCTGATCAATGCCAACAGACATAAGGACTTTGATAATCTTAAGATTCTTATGGGCAACTTTCAGGATATTGAGAAAAATCTTACCGAAAAGTATGATTACATCACGCTGATCGGTGTATTTGAATATGGAGAGGCTTATATTCAGAGCAGTACTCCTTATGTAGATTTCCTGAAGATCATTTCCAGACATCTCAAACCGGACGGCAAGATCGTCCTTGCGATCGAAAACCGTTTTGGACTGAAATACTGGGCGGGCTGTACAGAAGATCATTTCGGAACGCTTTTTGAAGGACTGGAAGGATATCCGACGACAAAAGGTGTCAAGACCTTTACGAAGAAGGAATTCAATGCCATCTTACGAGAGGCAGGGGACCTCAAAGCATCCTGGTATTATCCATTTCCGGACTACAAACTTCCAATGACGATCTATTCTGATGAGCGTCTTCCGTTCAAGGGCGAACTGAACAGGCTGGAGACGAATTATGACAGACTGCGCCTGCAGCTTTTCCAGGAGTCACCAGTATATGATTCTCTTCTGGACAATGATCTGTTCCCGGAGTTTTCCAATTCGTTCCTTCTTTTGATCGGCAAGGAAAAGCCGGAGATCGCAACGGTATATTCCAAATTTTCCAATGAGAGATCATCGGAATTCGCCCTTCGTACCGATATCTGCAAAGAAGGCAAAAAAGATCGTTTTGTTCGAAAAGTTCCGACAGAAACTACAGCAGAGAAACATGTACGGAATCTGGAATCCCTTTCCAGAGAGATGGCAAGGATCTATGCCAAAGAAGGTCTGGAACTGAACCAGTGCATACTGGAAAAACAGGGTGTCCGTCTGGAATTCCTCAAGGGAAAGACGCTGGAAGAACATCTCGATGCGCTGGTAGAACAGGGCAGAAATGAAGAGGCAGAGAAGCTTCTGTTCCGTTATGTTGAGAAGGTACGCCGGATCCACAGTGGAGAAGCTTTTTATAAAACACCGGAATTTGTCAAAGTATTCGGAAATGTTTCACAGGAAGGAACACTTTCCTGTAGTGGAATCTCCAATATCGATCTGGTTCCGGCAAATATCCTGATCGACAATGACAGGATTTCCGTGATCGATTACGAGTGGACGTTCCGTTTCCCGATCCCGGGCAACTTTATCATTTACAGGATGATCCATTATTATCTGGAAAGTGACGGCAAGCGCCGTGCGCTCAAGGATATGGATTTCTATACGAAGGCAGGTCTGACAGAGAAAGAACTGGAGATCTATGCTGCAATGGAGCGTAATTTCCAGAATTATATCAAGGGCAGCTATGTACCGCTTCTTGACATGTATGAGGATGTTTCACCGGGCAAAGTTGATGTACTGTCTTATTATGAGCAGCTCCGGATCGCAGGTGCAGAGCGGAAACTGCAGGTATTTTATGACAGAGGAAATGATTTCAACGAAAGCGATTCAGCCGTCTATCCGATGGCGAAGACCGGACTTTCTCTGAAGATTCCGATTTCGAAGGATGCAAAACGTCTGAGACTTGATCCTGGTGAGGCAGCAGGAGGACTTCTCCTTCACAGACTTGCCTTTGATGATGGCAGCAAGGCTGTTTTTTACAGTAACGGATTTGACATGGGCGATGGAAGATATTATTTCGGAGCCGGTGACCCGCAGTTTATCATTGAGCATGTTCAGGGCAAAACTCTGGATATCGAGATTGAAGTATTGAAAGAGCAGGAAGCAAGGGAAGAATTCTGGCAGAAATTCTCACAGGTATCTTCACAGAAAGAGCAGGAGATCCAGAGACTGAACCAGAAAATACAGCAGATGGAAAACACAAAAGTCTGGAAGCTGTACCGAATCATTAAAAAAAGTTAAGTAACTATTCAGTAGGTAGTATCCCGCGAGGTGTTTTGGCATGTTTTTGCCAAAATCCCGAGACATACAAGGCAAAATGCCATCACCGAAGGTGATTTGGAATGCATTTTGACTCGTAACTGTGAGGGTACTGAACAGTTACGGAATTAAGAGGATGTAGAATGGGTGATTTTTGTTTCAGCATAGATGAAGAACGTTACGATGACAGACATGGTCATGTGCTGAGTCTGGACGGATGGTATTCACATCCTGACAGAAAAATATATGGATTTGAACTTCTGGGAGATGGCTATGATACGGTAGAACTGCCAGAGATCCAGAGACGGGAGCGGCCGGATGTCGCACAGGCTCTTGGATGTGAATTCGGGGATTTTCTGCCGGGATTTACCGTTCAGATCCCGGAGATACTGAAACTGGCAGAGAAATATCAGAGTCTGGAACTTTTTCTCCGCGACGGTGAAGAACGTGTCAGTATCTGGGAGATCAGTGCAGACGAACTGGATGAATTGATCAAAGAAAATCTTGTGCAATATCATCTGGACCGTGTTGAGATCCTGTATGATACGATGCTGGAGATCCAGGGATGGGTCGTTGATCAGAGAGGAAGCGTGGAAGTGACGGTACATCAGGAGGATGCATCACTTCTGGACTGCCGGATCAGCAGAGGACGCAGACCGGATGTGGTCGAGAGAAGGAATCTTGATGAGGAATATAAGACGCAGGAGATCGGATTCCGGATCTCTGCGGCGCTTCCGGAGATCAAAGGCGGAGAGATCATTCTTCATTTCTGTGGTGATTCTGTCACCAAAACATATACGATTGACATCGAGGAACTTCGGAAACAAAATAAACCAAAAGGATTCTTAAGCAGGCTTTTTGGCAAAGAGAGTGTGGCAGAAGGTGGATATGAAGCATGGCTTGCGCGCCATAAGGTGGATAAGAGAACCCTTCGCAGGCAGAAACATGCTGCTTTTGCACAGAAGCCGCTCATCAGCATTGTGATTCCGCTGTACTGCACACCGCTTCCTTATCTTAAGGAACTGCTGGAGTCTGTCCGCAGACAGTCCTATGAGAACTGGCAGCTCTGCCTGGCAGACGGAAGCCCGGATGACAAGGCAAAAGAATTCATTGAGAAGCATTACGGCAGAGAGAAACGTATTGTTTACCGCAAGCTGGAAGAGAATGGCGGGATCTCCGTCAACACAAATGAGGCGGTCGCGCTGGCAGCAGGCGAGTATCTTATGCTCTGCGATCACGATGACACCCTGGAACCGGATGCTCTCTATGAGATCGTCAAAGCGATCAACGATACAGGTGCCGATGTGCTTTATACCGATGAGGATAAGGTCAGCATGGACGGCCGGCATTACTTTGACCCGAATTTCAAACCTGACTTTAACCTGTTCCGTCTGAGGGAAAACAACTATATATGTCATATTTTTGTTGTGAAAAAAAGCCTGACAGACGAAACGGGACTTCTCCGGTCTGAATTTGACGGCGCGCAGGATTTTGATTTTATCTTACGCTGCTGCGAAAAGGCGCAGAAGATCACGCATATCCCGAAAGTGCTGTATCACTGGAGATGCCACATGGACTCCACAGCGGCAGATCCTTCCAGCAAGGCATACGCATATGAAGCAGGAAGAAAAGCCGTCCGTGAGCATTACCAGAGACTGGGCATCGATGCGAAGGTGGAGATGACAGAACGTCCTGGCTGGTATCGAAGCCATGTGAAGGTTCAGGGAAATCCACTTATTTCTGTCATTATTCCGAACAAAGATCATACAGATGATCTGGAGCTGTGCCTGTTTTCCATGACACGGAAATCAACATATCGCAATTATGAGATCCTGATCGTAGAGAACAACAGCGAGAAGGAAGAAACCTTTGAATATTACAGAAAACTCCCGGACCGTTATCCGAAGGCGAGGGTACTGACCTGGGAAAAAGAATTCAACTATTCCGCGATCAACAATTTCGCTGCGAAGGAAGCGAAGGGAGAGTATCTTCTTTTCCTGAACAACGATGTGGAGATCCTGACACCGGACTGGATGGAAGAAATGCTCCAGAACTGCCAGCAGGAAAACGTGGCGGCTGTGGGAGCGAAGCTTTATTACCCGGATGATACGATCCAGCATGCGGGTGTTGTCCTGGGACTTGGAGGCATCGCAGGCCATATCATGTGCCGTGCATCGAAAGAAGACCCGGGCTATTTTGGACGTATGATCAGCGTGCAGGAGATCAGTGCGGTGACAGCGGCGTGCATGATGGTAAAGAAATCCGATTTTGATGCCGTGGGCGGTCTTGATGAGACTTTCCAGGTGGCATTTAATGATATCGATCTGTGCATGAAATTCCGTGCGGCAGGAAAGAAGATCATTTTTACACCGTATGCAGAACTGTATCACTATGAATCAAAATCAAGAGGACTGGAAGATACACCGGAAAAACAGTTCCGCTTTGACAAAGAAGTAAAGAGATTCCAGGAGAAATGGGCGCAGCAGCTTGAGATGGAGGACCCGTATTACAGCCCGAATCTTTCTGTGACAGAAGGGGACTGTTCCCTGAGAGAAGACTGAGAAATGAGGTTGGATATAGATTATGGCAAGAGAAATTTTTGAAGTGACCAAGGACAGGTTCCATCTTCAGAATCCATGTTGTTACATCCTTCAGGGAACCTGGCCAAAAGAAGCAAGAATGCGTGCCTGCCTGGACGGATCAGAAGTAAAGGCAGAGATCAAGAAACTGGAGATGGTCAGTGCACTGGAGCGTTTCAAGGATCCTGATCTGATGCGCGGCGAGAGGATCACGGCTGAGATCCGTCTCCCGGAATCGCTGGAAGGCTTTCAGAAACTTTCCGTTTATGCAGATATGCCGGACAAAAACTTCTGCTGGTTTTCTGTTCCGGTCAAAGAACTGGAACGACGCAGAGGCAAACCGCAGTTTTTTATCGAAGAAGAAAAGGTGCAGCAGGGCTTCCTGAGAGTACGTGGATGGGCTGTGGCATCTGAACCGGTCAAAATTCAGATCTTTGATGAAAATAAAGAGAAGATTTCAGCAGAAATCCTCCGTACAGAACGTGTCGACGTGGAACAGCTTTATGAGGAGACAGAGATCCATGATAAGACAGGATTCTTTGTAGAACTGACAAACCTTACAGGCAAATTTGTCTATATTGTTTTTTATGCAGGAAATACGAAGTCTGTCCATATCGCACACCTTCAGCCGACTGTCGTCCTTCGCAAAAAGGTCGAGAAATATGCAAAAAAGGGCTTACGTTACTGGAGAAGCCAGGGAAGCGTGGCGCTGGTGGGCAAAATCGCAGCCAAGGTTAAGACAGCTTCTACAAGAGAAATTCCATATCAGAAGTGGATCCTCAGGCATCTTCCGAGCCAGAAAGAACTGGAGAAACAGAGAAGAGAGAAATTCGACTTTCAGCCAAAAATCTCTATCGTGATCCCGTTATACAAGACCCCTGAGAAATACTTAAGACAGCTGGTTGATACCGTCAAGGCACAGACTTATCCGAACTGGGAACTCTGTCTTTCTGACGGAAGCGGTGCAGATTCACCGATCGCAGGACTCCTTAAGGAGCTTGCAGCATCGGATGAACGTATCAAAGTAGTTTCTCATGACCAGCAGCTTCAGATCTCTGAGAATACCAATGCAGGAATCGAGATCGCAACGGGGGATTACATCGCTTTTGCAGATCATGACGATGAACTGACACCGCATGCACTGTTTGAGTGCGTCAAGGCTTTGAATAAAGACCGCAGGATCCGTGTTCTGTATTCCGATGAAGATAAGATGTCGATGGATGGACATAAGTTCTTCCAGCCGCATTTCAAACCAGATTACAACCCGGATCTTCTCTGTACCGTAAACTATATCTGCCATCTGTTTGTGGTTGACAGAGAGATCATTAATAAAGTCGGTACTCTCCGCAGTGAATTTGACGGCGCGCAGGATTATGATTTTATTTTCCGCTGTATTGAGGCGGTAGATCATTCAGAAATCTATCATATCCCGAAGATCCTGTACCACTGGAGATGTCATGAGGACTCCACGGCCGAGAATCCGGAGAGCAAGGCGTATGCATTTGAGGCAGGAAAACGTGCGATCGAGGCACATTATGAGAGAACAGGCATCCATGCGGAAGTATATCAGGGAGAGTTCCTGGGACTTTACAGAACAAGATTTATCCGTGACCATGATCCGCTGATCTCCATCATCATTCCGAATAAGGATCATATTGATGATCTGAAACGCTGCATGGATTCAATCGATAAGAAATCAACGTATCAGAACTACGAATACATCATTGTGGAAAACAACAGTACAGATGATAAGACCTTTGCATATTACAAGGAACTGGAAGCATCCAACCCGAAAGCACATGTTGTTTACTGGGACAGAGAGTTCAACTATTCCGCGATCAACAACTACGGCGCATCCTTTGCGAAGGGCGAGTATATCCTGCTTCTGAACAATGACACAGAGATCATCAATGATGACTGTCTGGAAGAACTTCTTGGCTACTGTATGAGAAGTGATGTAGGTGCAGTCGGTGCGAGAATGTATTATGAGGATGATACGATCCAGCATGCCGGTGTAGTTATTGGCTTTGGTGGAATCGCAGGACACTGTTTCGTGCTCCAGCCTCGTGGAACGACAGGCTATTGCCACAGGATCATCTGCGCGCAGGATTACAGTGCGGTGACAGCAGCCTGCATGATGGTGAAGAAAGAAGCATTTGATAAGGTAGGTGGTCTGACAGAAGAACTTGCCGTTGCCTTTAATGATATTGATTTCTGTATGAAGCTCCGTGCAGCCGGATACCTGATCGTGTATAATCCATATGCAGAACTGTATCACTACGAATCCAAATCCAGAGGACTTGAGGACACACCGGAAAAAGTGGCACGTTTCAACAAAGAGATCCAGATCTTTGAGAAACGCTGGCCGGATATCCTGAGAAACGGCGATCCGTATTACAATCCAAATCTGACCTTAAAGAGTCAGGATTTTTCACTGAGACGTATATAGGAGGATTTTCTGATGAAAGTATTAGTAACAGGCGTAAAAGGACAGCTTGGCTATGATGTAATGAACGAGCTGGCAAAAAGAGGCTACGAAGGAGTCGGCGTTGATGTTGCCGAGATGGACATCACAGACAGCGCGGCCGTAGAAAAAGTGATCTCAGAAGTTCATCCGGATAAAGTTGTCCACTGTGCAGCGTGGACTGCTGTGGATGCAGCGGAGGATAACCAGGAGGTCTGCCACAAAGTAAATGTGGATGGAACAGCAAATATTGCAAAGATGTGTGGAAAACTCGACATTCCGATGATATACATCAGCACAGACTATGTGTTTGACGGACAGGGAATCCGCCCGTGGGAGCCGGATGATCCGGTCGTAGAGCCGCTGAATGTCTATGGACAGTCCAAATACGAAGGTGAAGTTGCCGTGGAAAAATATGCTCCGAAGCACTACATCGTGCGTATTGCATGGGTATTCGGACTGAACGGCAAAAACTTCATCAAGACCATGATCAATCTTGGCAAAACACATGATACCCTGACTGTTGTAAATGACCAGATCGGTACACCGACTTACACCTACGACCTTGCAAGACTTCTTGTAGATATGCTGGAAAAAGAAGAGTACGGCAAATACCATGCAACAAATGAAGGCGGTTACATTTCCTGGTATGATTTTGCAAAAGAGATCTTCGCTCAGGCAGGTATGAATGTCAAAGTCCTCCCGGTAAGTTCTGCGGAATATCCGGCAAAGGCAAAACGTCCGTCCAACAGCCGTATGGAGAAGAAGAAACTCGACGAGCATGGATTTACCCGTCTTCCGGACTGGAAAGATGCTCTTGGACGTTATCTGAAGGAAATTATGTAAACTGATGAAAGAAAAGATGAAATCAAGCTCAAAGATCCGGACAGTGCAGAAGCTGTCCGGATTTTGTCAAAGCCCTGATGTGAGGGCGCTTTGTTTTTTATTTCTGCTGCTGAGTGCAAGCTGTAGTTTTATATTCCGGGATTATTTATATGGAAATGACCTGATGATCTTCAACGATATCGGAAGTGATACCTGGCAGCAGTACATCATGAACTATACCAGCATTGTGAACCATCTGCGGGACGGCAGCTTTTCCCTCTGGGATTTTAATAACGGGCTGGGGATCAACCAGTTTAACTTTAACCTGTTTGATCCGTTCCTGATGCTGCTTTATGGAGTCGGTGTTGTTCTGGGACCGGCACATATGCTTCTGTATATCAATGTCATTCAGATCCTCAAGATCATGGTGGCGGCGTTTGCTTTTTACTGGTTTCTGTCACAGTTTTCTTTCAGCGTGCCGTCAAAGATGATCACGTCTTATGCTTATGCGCTGAATGGGTTTCTCCTGGTGTGGGGGCAGCATTACCAGTTTGGAACGGTCGTGATCTATTTTCCGCTGATGCTTCTTTTCTGTGAGAAGTTCATCCAGAAAAAGAAAGGAAAGGCACTGTTTCCGGTCATGGTATTCCTGTGCGGGATCTACAGCGTGTACTTTACATACATGTGCCTGGCGGCGACCGGGCTGTATCTGCTTTTCCGGATCCTGATGCTGGACGGACTTACCTGGAAAGAGAGGATACAGAGATTTCTGCTCGGCTGCGCGGAGATGATCATGGGCGTGGGAATGAGCCTTGTCGTGTTCCTTCCGATGGCAGAAGTTCTCCTGAATGTGTCTTCCAGACTGGAAAGCGACGGAACAGGGCTCCTTGATTTCCTGCGTCAGTGTTTTACGCCATATTCAAGGAAGTTTTATCTGTCCATGCTCAAGAGAATGTTCTCAAGCAACTTACAGAACGGTTACGGACTGGCAAAAGGACCGCAGCAGTATGTGATGAACTATTACGAAGATCCAGTCCTTTTCTGCTCAACGCTGGCTGTTTTTCTGAATGTGCAGTTTCTTGCAGTCCTCCGAAAAGCAGACATGACGAAGCGGGCAAAAAGAGTACTCTATGGAGTGGCTGCCCTGATCCTTGTCGGAACTGCACTCCCGGTCGGAGGAACGGTCTTTAATTACTTCACACTGCCGACACAGCGTTATACATTTGTGCTGATGACGGTCTTTCTGCTTTTGATGGCGTGGATGCGGGATTACATGCGAAAAGGCGGCAAGCTGAACCTTGTGCTGATTCTTGCGGTGACTGCCCTCATGGGCTGGGCATACTGGTGCGGATATGAGCAGGCGGGTTTCCAGGAATACAGGACAAATATCCTGATCCTGACCGTCACAGGAATTCTGACAGCCGTCTGCCTGACGCTGCTCTGTTTCCTGAAGGATATACAGATAAGAAATGTGATCCTAGGAGTTATGGGCGTTGTGCTTGTCGTGAACGTGGTTTCTGAGGGCGGAACAAATTATCAGAACCGCGTCACCATGAAAAAGACAGATGTTCCGGCAGAAGTGATGGTGCAGGAAACACAGCGCTATGAGGAGATGCGGACTTCTGATGACAAGGAGATAAAATACCGCGCAGAGATCGAGAAACCGCAGGATTTTTTCCGGGAGATGTACCGTGTCGATCTTGCGGACTGCCTGAACTATCTCAAAGAAAAGGATCCGACGTTCTACCGTGTAGAGAAAGATTATATTTCGGGAACTGTTTCGATGGATTCTTCCGGGCAGGGATACCGCGGGATTTCGACTTATAATTCTGTCATGAACGGAAATGTCAAAGAATTTGTCGAGACCTGTTATCCGGAACTGTTTTTTGCAGATCACAATCATTATACGTTCTGGAACAATGTGGACGATAACTGGCTGGCTGCTTTCCTGGGCGTGAAATACATCCTTTCCGGAAACGGAGAACCGGACGAGACAAAATATAAGCTGCTGGATCAGGTGGGAAGTCTTTATATCCATGAGAATGTACTGGATGCACAGACAGCGCATTTCTATACGCAGGATATTTCAGAGGAGAGCCTTAAGGAACTCTGCACAGAGGAGAACAGGGAAGAACTTCTCGGAGAGGCGATCGCCCTGGAGGATGGAACGGAGATCGGAGATGCATCTGAGATCCAGACACTCAAACCCGAGGAGCAGGAGACAGCAGAGCAAAATTCTTCCGTGACGCTGGATGCGCCGCAGAAAGACTCTGTTGTGACAGGAAGTGTCCATGCAGAAGCAGATGGATATGCCCTGTTTATGATCCCATATGAAAAAGGCTGGAGTCTCACGATCGATGGAGAAAAAGCGGAACTGCTCCGCGGCGATATCGGATTCCTTGCATGTGAAGTGCCAGAGGGAGATCATACGATCCTTCTTACCTTCGAGGCACCGGGATTAAAGGCAGGCACGATAGGAAGTGTGCTGTTCTGGATCTTGTTTGCACAGAGCAGGCTCCTGATCATACGAAAGAATAAAACCAGAAAATCAGCGGGTGCTTGAGGGCACACCGCTGATTTTCTGGTTTATGAGAAGTGAAAAAATTGGAATGTATTTTGACCCGTAACTGTGAGGGTACTGAACAGTTACGATTTTGCTACTTTGATGATTCTCCAGAGAAGTAGAAGGAAGAGTATGAGACCGGCACCGCCGAACAGGATGTATGGAAGATTGTTCCTGTCTGCGGAATATTCTCTGGCAGCTTCTATATTCTGGTTGCTTTCAGTAGAAAAAGAAGAATTGTCTTCATGGGTGGCTGCCATAGTTGCTGTTCCGACAGGAGTACCACCAAAGAAATACTGACGGCTGTACTGTCCGTTTTCCTGTTCTTCGCCATCTTCAGTAGTGAGACTGTCTGCTGTGGCGCCGACAGGTACGTAGACATTGCCGCCGGAAACCATGTTGAAGTCGTTGTCTCCGAGGGAGAGCATCTGGAAATTATCAAATCCGTAGTTAAACAGGCTGACTGCTTCTGTTGTAGTTACACCGGAAGCACCCTGAAGAACAACAGCAATCAAGGTGACATCGTCCTTTTCGGCTACACAGACGAGTGTGCTGCCGGAGGCTTCTGTATAACCTTCCCTTCCACCAAGACAGTACTGATAATAGGCTGCATTGGATGAAGACATCAATGGAAAATTGTTGGTCAGTACACGTTCACCACCGGATACGTTAGTCGCTGGGATCGTATAAGAAACTGTATTGGAAATGGTCCGGAAGGATTCATTATCAATAGCTGCCTTCATAATAAGTGCCATGTCATGTGCGGTGGTATGCTGATTTTCATCTGGAAGTCCGGTAGACTTGGTAAATACTGTGTTGGTGCAGCCAAGCTGTGCAGCCCGGTCATTCATCATCTGAACGAAGTTTTCAACAGAACCGCCAACGTGTTCTGCAACCTGAAGTGCGATGTCATTTGCTGAGGAGAGCATGATCGCATAGAGGCATTGTTCCATTGTAAAAACCTCTCCAAGCTGTGCGGAAATATTGGCACCTCCGTCAGTAACACCGGAAACACCGGTTTCTGTCATGGTGACTTCATCAGTAAGCTGCGAATTTTCAAGAGCGACCAGGACAGTCATGACTTTGACTGTAGCACCGGGATACAGTTCCTGATCCATGTTTTTGGAATAAAGCATCGTCTGTGTGCTGTCCTCCATGATTACGGCCGCTGTGGAAGTAATCTCTGGTCCCTGAGGCCATCCCGGAATGCTGTTTGTTGTTATAGCAGAAGTAGCAGCCTGGGCAGTATCTGCGGCTGTTTCCTCGGCGGCCAGGACCGGTGTCTGGAACAATACAGAACAAGAAAGTCCCAGAGCCAGAAGACCGCTGTATAATCTTTTTAATCTCATAATCTATCTCCTGTGACTGATAAAATAGTGTGTCGTTTTTAACAAAAAATACATATCAATTCATATCATATCCCATTTTTCGACGCAATTCAAGCAGAATGATATAGCCCCTTGCAAAAATAGGCCTGGAATGATAAAATAAAGCCGATTATGAGTAAAATTATTGTAAAATATGTGTTGCTGTGAGCAGTAACAAATAAGTAAAGTCTGAGGACACAATATATGAATAAAAAACAACAGGCAGGAGGCGGGATCCAGTGGGGACGCATGCTCAAGAAACTGAATCCCTACACGATCCAGAAGGGCTTCCGCTATCTGAAGCACTATGGACCGAAGGAATTCTGGATCCGTCTCCATGAACGTTTTGAGCCGGAAGAAGTTCCCTATGGTCCGTGGTATGAAGCGTATATTCCGGATAAGGCGGAACTTGAGAAGCAGAAGAAACATAAGTTTGCATACACACCGCGGATCAGTGTTGCTGTGCCGGCATTCCGTACACCGGAGGTTTTTCTGCGCCAGATGATCCAGTCACTTCTTGACCAGACCTATCCGAACTGGGAACTCTGTATTGCAAATGGAAGTCCGGATGATACGGAGATGACAGCCATCCTTAAGGAATATGCGTCAGCAGATCGGAGGATCTGCGTCAGAGATCTGGGCGAGAATCTGGGAATCGCAGGAAATACCAATGCGGCACTTACGATGGCATCAGGAGAGTTTGTGGGTCTTCTGGATCACGATGACCTTCTGGCACCGAATGCCCTTTATGAGATCGTTAAGAAACTCAATGAGGACAGAGAACTGGATGCCGTTTACACAGACGAGGACAAGGTCACAACAGACTTAAGTGAACATTTCCAGCCTCATCTGAAACCGGATTTCAACCTGGATCTCCTGAGGTCCAACAACTATATCTGCCACTTTTTTGTAGTCCGCAAGACTATCGTGGATAAGGTCGGCGGTTTCCGTCAGGAATTTGACGGGGCACAGGATCATGACTTTATTTTCCGCTGTGTGGAGGAAGCTTCCGGCAGAGTCGGACATGTACCGGAGATCGTTTATCATTGGCGTACACACAAGGCATCGACTGCAGATAATCCTGCCAGCAAGATGTATGCGTTTGATGCAGGCAAAAGAGCAATCGAAGCACACCTCAAGCGCGTGGGCGTAGAGGGTGAAGTAAGCCATACACCGGATCTTGGATTTTTCCGCGTGAAATATCCGGTCCACGGAGAGCCTATGGTTTCTATCATCATCCCAAATAAGGATGAGAAGGAATCCTTACAGGCATGCATAGAATCCATCAGGGAAAAAACAGAATATCAGAATTACGAGATCCTGATCATTGAGAATAACAGTACTTCCGAGGAGATTTTTCATTATTACAAAGAACTCTCCAGAGATCCAAAGATCCGTCTGCTCAGATGGAAGAAGGAATTCAACTATTCTGCCATCAACAACTATGGTGTCCGCCATGCAAAGGGCGATTACTTACTGTTCCTTAACAATGATGTGACGGTGATCACACCGGGCTGGATCAAAGAAATGCTCGGTGTCTGCCAGCGAGGAGAGGTCGGGGTGGTCGGCGTGAAGCTGATCTATCCGGACAATACGATCCAGCATGCAGGCTGTGTGATCGGTATCGGCGGCATTGCAGGCCATATGTTTGTTGACATGCCGGCGAACAGAACCGGGTATCTCCACAAGGCTTCGATCCTTCAGGATATGAGTGCTGTGACTGCGGCGTGCATGATGATGAAGCGCAGTGCATTTGAGGAAGCAGGCGGATTTACAGAGAAACTGTCTGTTGCATTTAACGATGTGGATCTGTGTCTGAAAGTTCGTAAGAATGGAAGTCTGATCGTGTATGATCCATATGTTCAGTTATATCATATGGAATCCAAGACGAGAGGTGCAGAGGACAGCGAGGCGAAGGTCAGACGTTTTCAGGAAGAAATTGAATACATGCGCTGTCAGTGGATCGACATCCTCAGGAAAGGTGATCCTTACTATAACAAGAATCTGTCTCTGACCAAATGGAATTACTCCCTTCGTCCGATCCGGGGAATGGAGAATAAGGAGAAATAATATGGAAGTATCGGTTGTCATACCGAATTATAATGGAATTGCGTTTCTGGACAGCGTACTTGCAAGTCTGGAAGGGCAGACACTCAAAAATTTCGAAGTGATCTTTGTGGATAATGGTTCTTCTGACGGAAGCTGTTCTTTCGTTGCGGGCAATTATCCGTGGGTGCATATCATTGAACTGCCTGAAAATTATGGTTTCTGCAAGGCAGTTAATGAAGGGATCAAAGCTTCCAGAGCACCGTATGTCCTTCTTCTGAACAATGATACAGAAGTGAAAGAGGATTTTCTGGAAGAGATGGTCGCCGCGATCCGCAGGCACAAGAGAGCTTTTTCCTGTGCGGCGAGAATGGTGCAGTATCATGACAGAGACCGCCTGGATGATGCAGGCAATTTCTACAATGCACTTGGCTGGTCTTTTGCGAGAGGCAAGGGCAGGGATATCCATACGTATGAGAAGGAAGAACAGATATTTTCCTCCTGCGGCGGTGCTGCGATCTACAGAAGAAAACTTTTTGAAAAGATTGGATATTTTGACGAAGAACATTTTGCATATCTGGAAGATACGGATATCGGATACCGTGCAAGGATCTACGGTTACGAGAACTGGTATGCGCCAAAGGCGGTCGTTTACCATGTGGGAAGCGGCACGAGCGGATCCAGGTATAATTATTTCAAGACCAGATATTCTTCAAGAAACAACGTTTATCTGATCTACAAAAATATGCCGCTGCTTCAGATTATTCTGAATCTTCCGTTCCTGGCAGCAGGATTTTTGATCAAGTTTTTGTTTTTTGCTGTCAAGGGCATGGGCAAAGAATATCTGGCAGGTATAAAGAATGGATTTTCCATCAGCCACAAGGGTCGAAAAGTCCCGTTTTCGATGAAACATCTGCCAAATTATGCCAGGATTCAGCTGGAATTATGGAAGAATATTTTTGTCAGATTTACTGCGTAAAGGCGGATTTACAGATCGCAGAGCTAAATTTTATAAAATAAAATTTGGTATTTTATTGATTTTGACAGTCAACTATTATAAGATAAACACACATAATGAAACAGTGAGGTGACAGAAATTGATTCAGGATAATCAGAAGAATTTCAGTCGTCTCCAGATGTTAATTGATGCCGTTGTAATTGCGGTTGCTTATGTCCTTGCGTGGATGATCCGTTTTATCGGACCGTTTTCGTATTCGGCAGTCCGGGCACTGGCGTTTGAGCAGTATATGTTTGCCCTGATCTTTATTATTCCGGGCTATCTGCTGCTATACCAGGCGTTTACCTTGTATGAACCTTTGCATCTGCAGGGGCGGCGGCTTGTGCTTGCCAATATTGTCAAGGCAAATGTTCTGGGACTTCTTCTTGTAGTATTCAGTCTTTATATGATCGGAGAGCCTGATTTTTCCAGACTTACGGTCTATATTTTCTGTGTAGTTAACATCTTTATGGAATGGGGAGTCAGACTTCTGATCTATTCTATCCTTAAGGATATGCGAAAGAGGGGACTGAACCAGAAGCAGATACTGCTGGTAGGTTACAGCCGTGCAGCGGAAGAGTACATTGACAGAATTAAGGAGAATCCTCAGTGGGGATATATCGTCCGTGGAATTCTGGATGACAATGTACCGGCGGGAACCCTCTATAATGGAGTAAAGGTGATCGGACGTATTGCGAATCTGACCGTGATCCTTCCTGCAAACAGACTGGATGAGATTGCAATTACATTGGGATTAAGTGAATATTATCGTCTGGAGGAGATCGTTGCAATGTGCGAGAAATCCGGAGTACACACGAAGTTTATTCCGGACTACAATAAGATCATTCCTACAAAGCCATATACGGAGGATATACTGGGACTTCCGGTGATCAATATCCGTTATGTGCCGCTGAGTAATACATTTAATGCCATGGTCAAGAGAACTATGGATGTTGTAGGTTCTATTATGGCGATTATTGTTTCTTCGCCGGTCATGCTTCTGATGTGTATCCTTATCAAGCTGACCTCACCAGGACCGCTGATCTATAAGCAGGAGAGAGTGGGACTTCACAACAAGACTTTCCGTATGTACAAATTCCGTTCCATGGAGATTCAGCCGGAGGCCGAGGAGCGTAAAGCGTGGACGGTCAAAAACGACCCGAGAGTTACCGGAATCGGCAAGTTCATGCGAAGGACAAGTATCGATGAACTTCCACAGCTTTTTAATATTCTGAAAGGCGATATGAGCCTGGTAGGACCAAGACCGGAAAGACCTTTCTTTGTAGAGAAATTCCGTGAGGAAATACCGAGATACATGGTCAAGCATCAGGTGCGTCCCGGACTTACAGGATGGGCACAGGTCAATGGTTACCGCGGAGATACATCCATCAGGAAGCGTATAGACTGTGACCTGTACTACATTGAGAACTGGAGCATCGGATTTGACATAAAGATTTTGTTCCTGACAATTTTCAAAGGCTTTATTAACAAAAATGCATATTAAGTAAGAAGGAGAAAAGATGGCAAGAAAACCAAAATCAAAAAAGAAAAAGATACTTTTTGCGGTTGAGATCATTGTACTTCTGGTATTTATCGGCGGACTTTATGTTTACGGTCAGCTGAATACCAAACTGGACAAGATCCAGCAGCCGGTATTGGACGAAAGCAAGATTCAGGTAAACCAGGAAGTACAGGATTCCATTGATTCTGAGACCTCCACACTGACCGGATATACCACATACGCTCTGTTTGGTATTGACCACCGTGACAAGAACACTGCTCTTGGTGGAGAAAACAGTGATACAATTATTATTGCAAGTGTCAACAACGACACCAAGGACGTTAAACTTGCATCTGTTTACCGTGATACACTTCTGAACATGGGATTCAGTGACAAGGAAACCTATTCCAAGGCAAATGCCGCATATGCTTATGGAGAAGCAGAGCAGGCGATCACCATGCTGAATACAAACCTTGACCTGAATATTTCTGATTACGCGACCGTAAACTTCAATGCGCTGACAACCATTATTGATGACCTTGGCGGTCTGGATATGGATATGTCCTATGCAGAGATCGTTCATATGAACAACTACTGTGTGGAAACCGCAGAAGAAACAGAAAAAGATTACACACCGATCGAACTTCCGGAAGAACCGGAGGACATCGAAAAAATCCAGTATACTTACCATCTGAACGGTGTACAGGCAACTTCTTACTGCCGTATCCGTTATACAGCAAGCCTGGATATGGGACGTACAGAACGTCAGCGAAAAGTTATCCAGATGATCGTTGACAAAGCAAAATCAGCAGGACTGAGCACGATCTTCAAGATCATGGATGATGTATTCCCGATGGTAACCACTTCCATGGACAAGACAGAGATCCTTCAGATGCTTCCGACACTCATCGGATACAGTGTCAACGATACAACCGGTTTCCCAAGTTCTTTCAAGTTCTCCAATGTTAAGGGAAGCGTTATCGTGCCGACCTCACTGGAGTCAAACGTTATTGAACTTCACAAATTCTTGTATGACGATCCGAACTATACACCTTCTGCAACAGTACTTGCAAACAGCCAGAGAATCCTTGAAATCGTCGGCGGTGAGGCAAGTCTGGATGATACACAGAAAGTAACCGAGGAAAACAGTGCAAATGATACCGTTATTTATGAGAATAACGGAACAACATGGGAAAATACTGCCGGAAGTGACGACAGTGGAAGCACTGATAATGATTACACCGGAGGAGATACAACCGGAGGAGATACAACCGGAGGAGATACGACCGGAGGAGATACAACCGGAGGAGATACTTCTGGCGGCGATGATTATGGCGGAGGAGATACAACCGGAGGAGATACTTCCGGCGGCGATGACGGCGGTGATTACTCCGAACCTGATTATGGCGGAGACGGCGGCGGTGAAGACATTGCAACAGAATCCGTAGAAGCAGCTTAAGCTACGAAACAATGATATAAGATGATCAGAAGGGAATTTCTCAGGCAGGAATTCCCTTCTGTTATAAATGGAGATTTATACAATGGAAAAAACAACAGATGTGATCATTCCCACATATCGCCCGGGAAAAGAATTTGGCAGGCTGATCGAGCGTCTTCAGAAACAGAGCTGCCCGATCCACAGAATCATCATAATGAATACAGAGGAGAAATTCTGGAATAAAGAATGGGATGAGAAATATCCATTTCTGGAAGTTCATCATATCCCGAAAGCAGAATTTGATCACGGTGGCACCAGGAAAAAAGCAGCCGCGCTGTCTGAGGCAGATATCATGGTATTTATGACACAGGATGCACTTCCGGCAGACAGAGAGCTGATTCAGAATCTGACAGGAGCACTTTGTTCTGATGAGCAGATCGGGGCTGCCTATGCCAGACAGCTTCCGAATGCCGAGTGTAGTTTTGTGGAGCGTTACACGAGATCTTTCAACTATCCGGAAATTTCCTGCGTTAAGACGAAGGCTGATCTTCCCAGGTATGGTATCAAGACATATTTCTGCTCCAATGTATGTGCTGCTTATAAGAAAGATATTTTTGAGAAGCTTGGAGGCTTTGTAGAGCGGACGATCTTTAATGAGGATATGATCTATGCCGGAAATCTGATCCAGGCAGGATACGGGATCGCCTATGCCGCAGATGCGAAGGTGATCCATTCTCACAATTATTCCTGCATGCAGCAGTTTCACAGAAACTTTGACCTGGGTGTTTCACAGGCAGAGCATCCGGAAATTTTTGCATCGGTGAAATCAGAAGGTGAGGGCATCCGCCTGGTGAAGCAGACATTCCGCTATCTCCTTTCCAGAGGAAAGATCTGGCTGATCCCGGGTTTTGTCATGCAGTCAGGATGCAAATATGCGGGATATCTGGCAGGTAAAAAATATCAAAAACTTCCTCGCAGAGTCGTTATGTGGTGTACAATGAGTCCCTATTACTGGAAGGCATTCTGACCAGACTGAGAGAAGGGAAACAAACAGCAACACACGCTTTTTTAAAGGAGTTATCACACTTTGAACACAATTGACTGATACACTGTTTTCATACAAGAAAAGGATAAGAGAAAGGAGCAGAAAGATGGACGATGAAAGAAGATGGAATTCGGCTCCGCAGTATGAGAAGACAGTAGAAGATTCGAATGTGCCGCCTTCCTACGCACACTATCATATGCATCAGGGAACAACGACGCAGAATTCAGGAACATCAGATAAAAGAGTAACTCCAGGAAAACAGAAACCACGGAACAGACTGGGCACCACGATTGGACTTGCAGTTGTATTTGGTCTGGTAGCAGGCATTGTTTTTCAGGGTGTGAATCTGGCAGCAGGTTTTATAACAGATACGACACAGACAGATACCGTGCAGGAACAGATAGATACAGCACAGCTTGTGACAGAAGCATCTGCTGATTCAGGAACAGGGCAGGAAGACACAGCTGCCACGGGAACAGCAGGAAGTGTAGCAAGTGTGGCCAGGGCAGCGATGCCGACGGTCGTGGCGATCACATCAGTAAGCATTCAGGAAATTCCGTATTATTTCGGATTTGGATTTTCTTCCAGAAGCACACAGCAGTATTCCAGTGAGGGCAGTGGATCAGGCATTATCGTTGGGGAAAATGACGACGAACTCCTGATCGCGACCAATAATCATGTAGTATCCGGAGCAACGACCTTAAGTGTCTGCTTTATGGGCGATGATGTGGTCAGCGCAGAGCAGGAAGCAGCAGAGACTGCTTCTGACAGCACCGGAGATGTCAATGTAGAGGATGCTGTCAGTGCCAAGATCAAGGGAACAGATGAGACAAACGATCTGGCGGTGATCGCAGTTGCGAAGTCGGATATTCCGGCAGATACACTTTCCAGTATTAAGATCGCACAGCTTGACACTTCAGATGATCTGGATGTTGGAGAGCAGGTAGTTGCAATTGGTAATGCGCTTGGTTACGGACAGTCTGTAACTTCCGGCTGGATCAGCGCATTGAACAGAACCATTTCTACAGATGATACGACCGGATCCGGACTTATTCAGACAGATGCGGCAATCAACCCGGGTAACAGCGGTGGTGCGCTTCTCAACATGAAGGGTGAGGTTATCGGAATCAATTCAGCCAAGTTTGCAAGCAATGCAGTAGAAGGAATGGGATATGCTATTCCGATTTCCAAAGCACAGCCGATCCTGAAGGAACTGATGAGCCGTCAGACAAGAGACAAGGTAGACAGCTCGGAAGCGTCTTATCTGGGAATTACACCAGTAGATCTTTCTTCTGAGACAATGGAGATGTTTGACATGCCTGTAGGTGTTTTTGTAAGCGAAGTAAGCGAAGGTGAAGCTGCTGCGAACGCAGGGATCCAGAAGGGTGACATCATCACGGGATTTGACGGACAGGCAGTTACTGGCAGAGATGATCTTGAGAGCAAAATGATCTATTATGCAGCCGGTGAGACGGTTGATGTGACGATTTCAAGGGCAGAGGATGGACAGTACGAGGAACAGACTGTGCAGGTAACTCTGGGAAAACGCCCGAAGTCAGGATATGGAGACTGAAGCGTGGTTATAGGATAAGTATTTTATAAAAACTTTAGTTTACAGTTTGGATGGTTATGATATAATGAACGCATAGGCTCTGGACCAGGATCAGGTTCGGGGGCCTGTGCGTTCTGTATTTTACAGAACCAAAACCGAAAGGAGCAAATTATGTCAGATAAATACAACGATGATATCATAGAGGAAGAGATTCAGAATGAGGATGACGACAACAAGTATGAACCGGAGAAATTCTGTACCCTCTGCCGCAGATCAGAGAAGCAGGCGGGTAAGATGATCGATCTTCCAAATAACATACATATCTGTTCGGACTGCATGCAGAAGAGTTTTGACAGCATGAACCAGCAGATGAGCAGCAGCAATTTTAATTATAATGATCTTTTTAACATGCCGAATATCAGCATGATTGATTTAAGCAGTTTACAGAACCCGACACAGCATCAGAAGGTCAAACCTAAGAAAAAAGAAAAGAAAGCTGAGCCGGTTCTGGATCTTAAGAAGATCCCTGCACCGCACAAGATCAAAGCAACACTGGATGAGTACGTGATCGGACAGGAGCATGCCAAGAAGGTTATGTCTGTGGCGGTCTACAATCACTACAAGAGAGTTGCAACAGATACGATGGACGATATCGCTATCGAGAAATCCAACATGCTTATGATCGGACCGACAGGATGTGGCAAGACCTATCTTGTCAAGACACTGGCGAAGCTTCTGGATGTGCCGCTCGCGATCGCGGATGCGACTTCTCTGACTGAGGCAGGCTATATTGGGGATGACATTGAGAGCGTTGTTTCCAAGCTTCTGGCAGCAGCAGACAACGATGTGGAGAAGGCGGAACACGGTATTATCTTTATCGATGAGATCGACAAGATCGCCAAGAAGAAAAACACCAATCAGAGAGATGTAAGTGGAGAAGCTGTACAGCAGGGAATGCTGAAACTTCTGGAGGGAGCTGATGTAGAGGTTCCGATCGGAGCAAACAGCAAGAATGCAATGGTTCCGCTGACTACAGTAAATACCAGAAATATCCTGTTTATCTGTGGCGGTGCATTCCCGGATATTGAAGACATCATTAAGGAGAGACTGAACAAGCAGGCATCCATTGGATTTTATGCGGACCTGAAGGACAAATACGACAATGATCCACATCTTCTGGAGAAAGTGACCGTAGAGGATCTTCGAAACTTCGGAATGATTCCGGAATTCCTTGGCCGTCTGCCGATCATCTTTACGCTGAACGGACTGGATGAGGATATGATGGTCAAGATCCTTTCTGAGCCACGTAACGCAATTCTCAAGCAGTATCAGAAGCTTCTGGCACTGGATGAGGTGAAACTGGAATTTGACGACGGTGCACTTCATGCGATCGCAGCCAAAGCCATGGAGAAGGATACAGGAGCCAGAGCACTTCGTGCAATTCTGGAGGAATATATGCTGGATATCATGTATGAGATCCCGAAGGATGACAGCATTGGTGAAGTTATCATTACGAAGGAATATATTGAAGGAACCGGAGGACCACAGATCCTGCTCCGCGGGCAGGAAGTTCCACTTCTTACAGAGAATAACTAGGATTTCATAAGAAAGAGAGGAATTTTATTATGGCAAAGGATTTTTTTGGCACCTTAGGAGAAACACTCACAAAGACAGCACGAGAACTGAGCGGCCGTGCAGAGGAAGTCTATGAGACACAGCGCCTCAGAAACAAGATCTCCGGTGAAGAAAGACAGATCAACAAGGCGATGGCAGATCTCGGCAAGATCATCTACAAACGCTACAGAGATGGCGTTCCGGTAGACGAAGAGGAGAAGGCAATCTGTGAACAGATCGATGACAGAATGGCCCAGGTAGACAAATACAAAGAAGAGATGGACGGTGTCAAAGGAAACAGATTCTGTCCATCCTGCGGTAATCCGATTGGCAGAAATGATGCGTTCTGTTCCAGATGCGGGGCAGCCTGCCCGATTCCGGAACCGGAGGAAGAAGCCGGTGATACTGTGGACGGAACAGCCGAGGAGATTTATGAGACCGAGGAAACTTCCGAAGAAGTTGATGTGACAGACGGCACAGAGGAGACAGGGAGTAAAGTCAGCCTCTCCAAAGAAGAGACTGTACAGGAAGAAGTATCAGAGTCAGAGGCGAACGAAGTTCCAGAGAAAGAAGACAGTGTACAGGAAGAAAAAACTGAATAACGAAATCAGATAACAGGAGTGGCGGTTATGAAAGAGAAAGAAAAACGGACGGCAGGATCAGGCGGCAGGCTAGCAAGGGGTCTGTTGCTTACAGTATTGTTTATGATTTTGTCTGCGGGTCTTGTGGCAGTCCCGGCATCAGAAACACAGGCCGCATCAACGACAAAAAAGACGGTAAAGATCAAACTGGTGGGTTCCAGTGGGAGATATATCCTTGATACAGGCTATAACTGGTGGCTCAGGGACAAGAATGGCAGAAGTGTCGGCGGTTTCAATTACGTCAAAGTACCAGCAGGGAACCGATTAAAGAGTGGCTACTATATGTTTGACAACAGAGGACGTCTCTGTACAGGCAAACATTTCCACAAGGTAAACACGACACTTGGCAGAAAGCAGTTTAAGGGAACCTATTATTTTGGCGGACAGAACGGAAGTCTCTACCGGAAGAAAGGCTGGATCACTGTCGGAGGGAAGAAGTATCTACTCACACCTTATGGCAAGTGTTATGAGAATTGCTGGAGATACGGCTATTATCTTCAGTCAGACGGAACTATTGCCAGAAGTAAGAAAGTACCGGACGGAAGTTACGTGGACTTTGAGGGGCATAAATGCTCCAGAGAGGATATGAAACTGAACAGTCTCAAGAAGAAACTGAGTCAGATGCTGAACAGCTACGGCGGTTCCTGGTCCGTTTATGTCAAAGACCTTAAGAATGGCGTCGTGATCAATCTGAATGACCAGCAAATGTATCCGGCGAGTACGATCAAGGCATTTGTCATGGCATCGACGTTCGACCAGATCAAGCGGGGAAATTTAAGCTATAATGCAACTGTAAAAAGCCTTCTGACAGATATGATCACAGTAAGTGATAATGAGGCATGCAATCAGCTGATCCGATACAACAGCAAATCCAGAAGTTTCCTCGATGGTGCAAGGACGATTAACCGCTATCTGAGTGCCAAAGGCTACACTGAGACAGGCTGTCATCACAGCCTTCATCCGGCAGCTTCTTCTTATGTCGGTGATGGCAGCAGCAATGTATCTTCTGCAAAGGACTGCGGAGTTCTTCTGGAGCGTATTTATAATGGAACCTGTGTGTCATCCAGCTATTCCAGAGCAATGCTGAACCTTCTTCTGAGACAGACAAGAAGATGGAAGATCCCGTCAGGGCTTCCATCGGGAGTCAAAGTTGCAAACAAGACAGGAGAAACTTCAAGTGTTGACCATGACATGGCAATTGTTTTTGGAAAAAAGACAGATTATGTGATCTGTGTATTTTCAAGAACCGGAAGTGAAGGCTATGCGATCCCGCGCATCAAAAGTATTTCGGGAACAGTATACAATTATCTGAACAAATAAAGTTGACAGGAAATGACAGAATGAATTTAAAACAGAAATGCAAAGAAATATCCATGGCACTGGCCGCAAATCTTCTGGTGCTGTTTGCGATGGTGCTGGTAATGCGCCCATCGTTTGAGACAAATGATGATATTGTTTTTGCAGAACTTGGAAGCGGACTAAGAGGAGTGAAGGATGCACACCTGGTATTTCAGAATTACGGGCTGGGTGTGATCTACCGGTTTCTGTACGCAGTGACAGGCAGACTGCCGTGGTACACGATTTTTCAGTATGTGATTCTTCTGGTGGCATTTACTGCAGTGACTTATGTATTAATGAACAGGCTGGAAGGAATTTCCGGCCTGTGTCTTTCTCTGATCCTTGTATGTGGATTTGGTTATGAAGGATACATTCATCTGCAGTTTACCAAGACAGCAGGAATTGCAGCGGCGGCATCCGTTTTTTTACTGCTTTATGTGCTGGAGAAGGAGAGATGGTCCTGGGCTGAGGCTGTCTTTGGTATCTGCCTCGGAATTATGGCTTATATGTACCGGGAGGACCAGTTCTGGGCAAGCTGCGGTCTGATGGCAGGAGCAGGACTTCTTTTCTTATTTGATCTCAGGAAATATAAGGGCAGGAAACTTCGCAGACTGGGACTGTGTGTTTTGACATTTGGAGTCCTTCTGGCGTGTGTGTTTGGCGTGGACAGATGGGATGCTTCAAACTACCAGAGTGCGGAGTGGAAAGAATACCAGGAGTTCAACCAGTTTCGTTCCAGGCTTCTGGACTATGGATTTCCGGATTATGATAGCAATCAGGAAATTTATGAAGAACTCGGGATCAGCAGGGATGCATATGAACTGTACCGAAGCTGGAATTTCAATGACACAGAGAAATTTAATACAGATGTCATGAAGAAACTGGTGGATCTGAAACAGAAGCGTCCGCTGACAGGAAAGACTGTGACGGCATTTCTGAAGCGGTATCCTTCTGATCTTCTCAAAATGCCGATGTTTTATGTTTTTGCTGTTTTTGTGCCGGTCTGGCTGATCTGGGGACGGAAAGATATCTTTTCCGTACTTTCTGTGCTGGCAGAGTGGATGATGCTCATGGCGGTATATTTTTACCTGTATTATCAGGGGCGGTATATGGTGAACCGTGTCGATGTCGGTCTGTGGTTCAGCGCATGTCTCGTGATGCTGTGGATCATTTCAGCAGGAAAACTCAGGCATATGGATGCGAAGATGTCTGTGGTATTGTGCATAGTATGTGTGGCAGCAGGGCAGTTTTTGATGTACAGAGACTGGAGAATCATGACTTCGACTATCCCGGAGGCAAGAGTGAGCCAGAGGGCAGTTCTGGAAACGCTCGGAACAGATAAGGAGCATACGTATCTGGCAAAGAGTGGAATGCTTTCTGAGATTGTATGTTATGGTCCGTTTGACCGGATGCCGGAGAATCTTCTGGACAATGTGTACTGGTTTGGTGGATGGGAATGCCGGACACCTGGATATACGCAGGAGATGGAGGCGCATGGGATCACAAATCCTTACAGAGATGTGATCAACAATGACAGCATTTATCTGGTGGATGATAATATTGACCTGACACTGAAGTATATCCGTCAGTATTATGACAGCAGTGCACAGGCAGTGTTTATAAAGACAATCGGAAATGTGGATGTTTATCAGATCAGAAGTAAATAATAAGAGAGTCACCGATACTTCTCTGACTGCAATGTAATAAAAATCCCGCAGAATCTTTGAGATGAGATGCTGCGGGATATTATTTACCATATTAAGACAAAAAAAGAATGCAGGAGATGGGACTTGAACCCACACGATCTTGCGACCACAGGCACCTGAAGCCTGCGCGTCTGCCAATTCCGCCACTTCTGCATTTGATATAATCAGTCGAACTCGCCGACTGCCTGATTATAATAACCTATGAGGGCTGAAATGTCAAGAGTAAAATCAAAAATAGTTTTAATTTTTTGGTTTGTCTTTTCAACTGCAACAATTTACCAAAGAAAAGTTTTTGAGTACAACTGAATTATTTTTAGTGTCGGAATCTGTTGAAAAAACAAAACTCTTATGATACAATCTTGAAGATTTAGATAAAAAGCAGAAAGGGAGATTATATGAAAGCATTTCTGATATTAGAAGACGGCCATGTGTTTAAAGGAACCAGTATCGGTTCAACAAGAGAAGTCATCAGTGAGATTGTTTTTAATACTTCCATGACAGGATATCTCGAAGTAATGACTGACCCATCGTATGCAGGACAGGCGGTCTGCATGACTTATCCTCTGATTGGCAATTATGGAATCTGTTATGAGGACCAGGAGTCCAGGAAACCCTGGATCGATGGTTTTATTGTTCGTGAATTATCCCGTATCCCAAGCAACTTCAGAAGCGTGGATACGATCCAGCATTTTCTTGAAAAACATGATATTCCGGGTATCGCAGGTATTGACACCCGTGCTCTCACCAAAATTCTTCGTGAAAAAGGTACCATGAATGGTATGATCACAGTCAACGAAAACTATAACTTAGATGAAATAATCCCCCGCTTAAAAGCATATACAACTGGAAAAGTAGTCGAGAAAGTTACCTGCCATGAGAAGGACGTTCTCAAGGGCAATGGACCCAAAGTAGCTCTCATGGACTTCGGCGCGAAGCGCAATATCGCCCGTTCCCTGAATGAGAGAGGCTGCCAGGTAACCATCTATCCGGCACTTACACCGGCAGAAGAGATCCTTGCGGACAACCCGGACGGAATCATGCTCAGCAATGGTCCTGGAGACCCGAAGGAGTGTACTACTATAATAGAAGAAATCCGTAAGCTGTATGAATCTGATGTGCCGATCTTTGCAATCTGCCTCGGACATCAGCTGATGGCACTTGCAACAGGCGGAGATACACACAAGATGAAATATGGACACAGAGGCGGCAATCATCCGGTCAAGGATCTTGCGACAGGACGTGTTTACATTTCCTCACAGAACCATGGATATGTTGTTGACTCAGATATCCTGGAGCAGAAGGGAATCGCGAAACCTGCTTTTGTCAATGTAAACGACGGTACCAACGAAGGTATGGCTTACATCGGCAAAAACATCTTTACCGTACAGTTTCATCCGGAAGCCTGCCCTGGACCGCAGGATTCCAGCTACCTGTTTGACAGATTTATGGAAATGATGGGAGGAACAGATCATGCCGAGAAATAAAGATATCCACAAAGTTCTTGTAATTGGCTCCGGTCCGATTATCATCGGTCAGGCAGCAGAATTCGACTATGCAGGTACACAGGCATGCCGCTCTCTCAAGGAAGAAGGCATGGAAGTAGTTCTTCTGAACTCCAACCCTGCAACCATTATGACAGACAAAGATATCGCGGACAAAGTTTACATCGAGCCGCTTACTGTAGAAGTTGTAGAACAGCTCATCCTCAAGGAGAAACCGGACAGCGTCCTTCCGACACTGGGAGGACAGGCAGGTCTGAACCTTGCAATGGAACTTGAAGAAAAGGGATTCCTCAAGGAGCATAATGTACGTCTGATCGGAACCACAGCCGAGACCATCAAGAAGGCTGAGGATCGTCAGGAATTCAAGGACACCATGGAAAAGATTGGCGAGCCGGTCGCAGCTTCCAAGGTCGTAACAACCGTAGAAGATGGTGTCGCATTTACCAGAACCATCGGTTATCCGGTCGTTCTCCGTCCTGCTTACACCCTTGGCGGAAGCGGCGGCGGTATTGCCAACAACGAATATGAACTGAGAGAGATCCTCGAGAACGGACTCAGACTTTCCCGTGTAGGAGAAGTTCTGGTAGAACGCTGCATCGCAGGATGGAAAGAAATTGAATACGAAGTAATGCGTGACAGTGCAGGAAACTGCATCACAGTCTGCAACATGGAAAACATCGATCCGGTTGGTGTCCATACCGGTGACTCCATCGTAGTCGCACCGTCCCAGACACTTGGAGACAAGGAATATCAGATGCTCCGTACTTCCGCTCTGAACATCATCACAGAGCTTGGTATCACAGGTGGATGTAACGTACAGTACGCCCTTCATCCGGAGAGCTTCGAGTACTGTGTTATCGAGGTAAACCCTCGTGTAAGCCGTTCTTCCGCACTGGCAAGTAAGGCAACCGGTTACCCGATCGCCAAAGTTGCAGCAAAGATTGCTCTTGGATATACCCTCGATGAGATCCCGAATGCGATCACAGGCAAGACATACGCAAGTTTCGAGCCGATGCTTGACTACTGTGTAGTCAAGATCCCGAGACTTCCATTTGATAAATTTATCACAGCCAAGAGAACACTGACTACTCAGATGAAAGCTACCGGTGAGGTTATGAGTATCTGCCATAACTTTGAGGGTGCACTCATGAAAGCTATCCGTTCTCTGGAGCAGCACGTGGACAGCCTGATGTCCTACGATTTCACAGGACTTGATGAAGTCGAGCTGATCGACGAGCTGGCAGTTGTAGATGACCGCCGCATCTGGAAGATCGCAGAAGCGATCCGCAGAGATATTTCCAAGGAATACATCCACAGGATCACCAAGATCGACAGATGGTTCATCGACAAGATCGCGATCCTGGTAGAGATGGAACAGGCACTCAGGACCCAGCCGCTGACAGAAGAACTTCTTCTTGAGGCGAAACGCATGGAATTCCCGGACTACGTGATCGCAGACCTCTGCGGAAGAACAGAGGCAGACATCAAGGCTCTCCGTCAGGGCTACAAGATCACAGCCGCATACAAGATGGTAGATACCTGTGCTGCTGAGTTTGCAGCCGCAACACCATATTACTACTCTGTATATGGCGGACCGGACACAGAAAACGAAGCCGTAGCTACCCATGATAAGAAAAAAGTCCTCGTCCTTGGTTCCGGACCGATCCGTATCGGACAGGGTATCGAGTTCGATTTCTGCTCCGTACATTGTACCTGGGCATTCAAAAAAGAGGGCTACGAGACGATCATCGTAAACAACAACCCGGAAACAGTCAGCACCGACTTCGATATCGCAGACAAACTGTACTTCGAGCCGCTGACACCGGAAGATGTGGAAAACATCGTAAATATCGAGAAACCGGACGGAGCAGTTGTTCAGTTCGGTGGACAGACCGCGATCAAACTTACCGAAGCACTGATGAAAATGGGAGTCAAGATCCTCGGAACATCAGCAGAGGATGTTGACGCGGCAGAGGACCGTGAGCTCTTCGATGAGATCCTGGAGAAATGCCAGATCCCGAGACCGAAGGGACACACCGTATTTACCGCCGAAGAAGCCAAAAAAGCAGCCAACGAACTTGGCTATCCGGTACTTGTTCGTCCTTCCTATGTACTTGGTGGACAGGGCATGCGTATCGCAGTCAGTGATGAGGATGTAGAGGAATACATCGGAATCATCAACCAGATCGCACAGGAACACCCGATCCTGGTAGATAAGTACCTGATGGGTAAGGAGATTGAAGTTGATGCGGTATGCGATGGCGAGGATATCCTGATCCCTGGAATCATGGAGCACATCGAACGTGCAGGTATCCATTCCGGTGACAGTATCTCCGTATATCCGGCACAGACTATCAGCCAGAATGCAAAGAATACGATCGCAGAGTACACACGCCGTCTGGCACAGGCACTCCATGTAATCGGAATGATCAACATCCAGTTCATCGTCTGCGGCGAAGAAGTATATGTTATCGAAGTAAACCCACGTTCCAGCCGTACCGTACCTTACATCAGCAAGGTGACAGGAATCCCGATCGTGCCGCTGGCAACCAAGGTCATCCTTGGATACAAACTCAAAGATATGGGCTACGAACCGGGACTTCAGCCGGAGGCAAAACATATCGCGATTAAGATGCCGGTATTCTCCTTCGAGAAGATCCGCGGCGCAGATATCAGCCTTGGACCGGAAATGAAATCCACAGGTGAGTGCCTTGGTATTGCAGAGAACTTCAATGAAGCCCTCTACAAAGCCTTTATCGGAGCAGGAATCAAACTTCCGAAATACAAGAACATGATCATCACCGTCAAGGACGAAGACCATGAAGAAGTTGTTCCGATCGCAAGACGTTTCGAGGCTCTTGGATACCGCATTTACGCAACAAGAGGAACCGCCAAAGTCCTCAAAGAAAACGGAATCAAAGCGATCCGTACCAACAAACTGGAACAGCCTGCACCGAACCTTATGGACCTTATCCTCGGACATAAGATCGACGTTGTCATCGACACACCGCCGCAGGGTGTAGAACACCAGAAGGATGGTTTTGTGATCCGTCGAAACGCGATCGAGACAGGTGTCAATGTCCTTACCAGTCTGGATACAGCAGAAGCACTTGTAACCAGCCTTGAGAACACAGACCTTCATAACCTGACATTGATCGACATTGCAACGATCGCAAGCAGATAAATCAGATAAGACATAATAATTTACTGACCGGAGAGACAGACGATGTTTCTCCGGTCTTGTGTATTACAGGAAATCTAAACAAAAGTTAAACTTTGAACGAAAATGCATCGAAAGGTTTACGAACCACGGAAACTGTAATATACTGTATAAGTTCAGAGATAAGTTCTGGATCAAAAATAAAAACAGAGAGGAAAAGAAACATGAGTGTTTTGGAGTTTATAAAAGTTGTGATCCTCGGCATCGTAGAGGGAATCACAGAATGGCTTCCGATCAGCAGTACCGGTCATATGATCCTGGTAGATGAATTTATCAAGATGGATATGGCCACAGAGTTCAAGGATTTTTTCCTGGTTGTCATTCAGTTGGGTGCGATCCTTGCGGTCGTAGTCCTGTACTGGGGGAAATTGTGGCCGTTCTACATAAGGCAGATCCCGAAGAAAAAGAAAGCGCAGCTTGCCCGCAAGAATCCGGTTGCCCGTATCGCGCTGACTTTTGTTGAGAAATTCTGTGATAAGGACAAATGGATCCTCTGGTTTAAGATCCTGGTAGCCTGCATCCCGACGATCGTGATTGCCCTTCCGTTCAATGATTTTATCGAAGAGAAATTCAACAACTATGTAGTCGTTGCGATCGCCCTGATCGTTTACGGTGTGATCTTTATCCTTGTTGAAAACTACAATAAGAGAAGAAAACCGACCTGTACTTCCCTTGAAGACTTAAGTTTTGCTACAGCGTTCAAGATTGGTATCTTTCAGGTACTGTCTGTAGTGCCGGGAACATCCCGTTCCGGTTCTACAATCATCGGTGGAATCTTTGTAGGAACCTCAAGAACAGTAGCAGCAGAATTTACCTTCTTCCTGGCGATCCCGGTTATGTTCGGAGCCAGCCTTCTGAAACTGGTAAAATTCGGCTTTGCCTTTACACCGGCTGAGATCCTGACACTGGTAACAGGCGTTGTGGTAGCTTTCTTTGTTTCTGTTATCGCGATCAAGTTCCTGATGGGTTACATCAAAAAGCACGATTTCAAGGCTTTTGGATGGTATCGAATCGTTCTCGGTATCCTTGTACTCGGATATTTTATCGGCAGAAATTTCCTTGGATAATTGCTTGATTTGACATTTAAGTAAATCCGTGGGATAATGAACGCGAAAAACAAGAGAGTTTTGACTGTAATTCGTTGCAGTTCAGAAAGGATGGTTGAAAACATGCATAAATCTAAATATATCGCTATGGTCGCAGCGGCGGCTATGGCATTGACACTGGCCGGATGCGGAGGCAAGGGTGGAGAACTCATTGAAGTAACACCGACTCCGATGGCGACACCGACACCTACCGTTGTTCCGGCAACCGTAACACCACTTCCGACTTCCACACCGGCACCGAAGATGATCGGTACCAAGACAGCGCAGGCGAAGTTTATTTATCTGTCAAACAGTCTTCAGAGTGATATCCGTGAACTCTATCTGAGAACTTCCGGAAATGAAGACGGAGACTGGGGCAAGAACCTGATCTCTATGGAGTCTTCCATCAAGGCTGCTGAACAGGTGCAGATGTATTATGGTGGAGAGACTTCTTCCAGCACAACAGAGTCCGGAGACTCATCAGAGAGCACTTCTGACAGTACTTCTGCAAATTATGACATGAAGCTTGTCACAGCAGATGGAAACAGCTATGAGATTTATTCTGTAAACTTTGGAGATATGGAAAAAGCTTCTCTGATGCTTGACGACAGTACATCTTCTGTATACCTGCGTTATATGAGCCTTTCCACAAAGAAAGAAACAGATACAAGAGGAAATTCAGTGGAGACGAGTGACAGCAGTGATGAGAGTTCAGAGGACAGCAGTTCCAGCGACAGTTCTTCCAGTGACAGCAGTTCCGACAGCAGTAGTGATTCCTATGATAACTCTTATGACAGCAACGACGACAGCAGTTATGACAGCTCCTATGATGATTCCAGCGACAGCAGTGATGATTATAATGACGGAAGCTATGATGACAGTTACGATGGCAGCTACGACGGCAGCTATGATGATAGTTCCTATGACGACGGTGGTTATGCTGACGAAGGCTATGACACAGACGAGTCCGGCAGTTCAGACTGGGATTATTAACAAAAAAGAATCTGCCCGCATCCTTAAATGGAGGGGCAGATTTTTTATGTACAAAAATATATATTCTTTATAAATAAGACAGTTCTCCGGTATGAGCCGTGTAATAACAGTTCTGACCGCGGAGTGCAGTCTTGAATTCGTCGGAACGGGTGATCTCGATGAGTGCCTGAAATCCGGGAGAATCCAGAGAAGAGGCCTCCATGACAAGATACATCGGAACTTTGAGAAGTGGAATAAAGTCCAGCTTTCCGGCGTTGAGAACGACAGCTTTTTCTCCGATCACAGTATCACAGTGTCCGTCGATCACTGCAGCAACGGCAGAAAAGTCAGAAACGAATTCTTTCTGATATCCGGATATGGAAGAAGTAGGGATCTGCATTTTCTTAAGCTGTTTATCCAGATAGATCCGGCTGGTACTGCCTTTTTCACGGTTGGCAAGAATGATGTCCTTGCGGGTAAGATCCTGGATACCGGAAATGTCCTTGGGATTTCCTTCTTTAATATATAACCCAAGTGTAAATTCATAGAGTGTAAGCAGTGCAAGTGGGATTCCCGGCAGCAGAGGAGTGATATCTTCTGCAAAAACTCTGGCAGCAGCGGCATGTACTTTCCCGAAATAAAGAGAGTAAAGACCGTTGTAGCTGTTCATATGAGAATGAAGGATCGGCAGTCCCAGAGGATGTGCAGCCATCTGCCCCATCAGAAGCTCCATCACAGAAGGAGCCTGTCCACTGATGATAAGTCCGCTGGAATTAAGGAGATAATCCCTTTTGAGAAGAGAACTCTCCGGGCGGAAATCAGGAGAAGCAGGACGCTGTTCGGAATCAGAAACAGTTCCCTTGAGATATTCTGCAAGCTGTTCTTCGCTGATCCGAAGCTGCTTGCCGATCTTTGAGGAGGAAAGTTCCCCTCGTTTGATCAGCTCATATACCGTCGTCTTTTTGACCCTTAGTCTGTCTGCAACTTCCTGGGCGGTATAGAGTTTATTCATCAATACCAACCATAACGTTAGTAGCCTTGATCACTGCATAAGCGTCAGATCCTACTTCCAGTCCAAGTTCTTCTACTGCAGAGCAGGAAATTGTGGAAACGATGATGTTGCCGCCTCCGATGTCAAGAGTTACGATAGAGTTGACAGCTCCTGTTTTGATGTCGATTACTTTTCCTTTTAACTGATTGCGTGCACTTAATTTCATAAAATTTTTTCTCCTATAAAAATATTTTTGGGTTTTATTAACATTTTCTATCATAGCACAGGGCGAATCGTTTGACAAGAATAGCCACCTGAGATAAAATAAATAAAACATGGCAAAACCGAACAAAACAGAACAACAATAAACAAAAGGAGAAAAAATATGAAGAAAAAATTAGTTACAGTAATGCTTGCAGGTGTGCTGGCAGCAGGCATGAGCGCAGGAAGTGTACAGGCAGCAACAGCAGATGACGCAAGTGGAGATCTGTATGTATTTATCGCAGCAAGCCTTAACAACGCTATGGAAGTTATCCAGAAGGATTTCAACGAGGAATATCCGGATGTAAATATCCTTTTCAACGCAGACAGCTCAGGAACACTTCAGACACAGATCGAAGAAGGTTCCAGATGTGATATCTTCTTCTCAGCAGCAACCAAACAGATGGACGCTCTGGTAGACGAAGATCTCGCTAAGAAAGATTCCGTAGTAGATCTCCTTGAGAACAAAGTTGTTCTGATCAAACCAAAGGACGGAGAAACCAAGGTTACAGGATTTGAGAACATCACAGACGCAGCTAACATCGCTCTGGCAGGAGAGGATGTACCGGTTGGACAGTACTCCCGTGAGATCTTCAAGAACCTCGGAATCGAAGATGATGTAAACAAGATGGAGATCAACGAAGGTAAAAACGTAACAGACGTTCTCGCATCCGTCAGCGAAGGAAGTAACGAGATTGGTATCGTATACGCAACAGATGCAGCTTCCGTAGCAGATAAAGTTGACATCATCGCAGAAGCACCAGCTGGATCCCTTGAGACACCAGTTCTTTACCCGGTAGGACTGACAGAGGATGCAGAGGCATCTGAGTCCGAAGCAGCGGCAGCAGATGCATTCCTTGCATACCTTCAGACAGATGATGCTCTCAAAGTATTCGAAGAGTACGGATTCGCTCCATACACAGCAGAAGAAACAGCAGATGACGCTGAAGCAGAAGCAACAGAGGAAGCTGCCAACTAATATAAAAAATAAAAAGTCAGCAAAAGGGGCGGATCATAGTCTGCCCCTTTTTGCTGATAAAGGGGAAATAATACAATGATGGAATTTTTACAGGATATAAACTGGAGTCCCCTGTGGATATCCCTCAAGACAGGCGTAGTGGCAACTACGATCGCATTTTTTCTGGGAATTTTCTGTGCAAGAAAGATCATGAAACTCAAACCAGGTTCCAGAGCGGTTCTGGATGGGATCCTCACGATGCCGCTGGTTCTTCCACCGACAGTTGCAGGCTTCTTTCTCCTTTTGATCTTCAGCCTCAGACGCTCATTCGGTAAGTTCCTTCTCGAAAATTTTGACTTCAAAGTTGTACAGACCTGGAAAGGCTGCGTCATTGCAGCAGCAGTGATCGCATTTCCGCTGATGTACCGCAACGCCAGAGCTGCGTTTGAGCAGGTGGACGTAAACCTGATCTATGCAGGACAGACCCTGGGAATGAGCGACCGCAAGATCTTCTGGAAGGTCATCGTACCGGCAGCAGGTCCGGGAATCGCCTCCGGAACTGTACTTGCCTTTGCGAGAGCGATCGGAGAGTACGGTGCAACTTCCATGCTTGCAGGAAACATCCTCGGTAAGACAAGAACCGTTTCCGTAGCGATCGCAGCAGAAACCTCGGCAGGAAACTATGATGTTGCCGGTTTCTGGGTTGTGGTGATCGTGGTGATCTCATTCGCGATCGTGGCACTCATCAATATCGTCTCCGGCAGGGGAATGAAGAGCAGGAGGTGGATTTAATGGCCATCCATGTAGAAATAGAAAAAAGCTTTAAGGGATTTTCGCTGAAAACAGCATTCGACAGCAAAAGCTCCGCAACAGGGATCCTCGGAGCATCTGGAAGCGGCAAGAGCATGACCCTGCGCTGCATCGCCGGAATCGAGAAACCGGACAAGGGAAAGATCATCATCAACGGAAGAACTGTGTTTGACTCTGAAAAAAAGATCAATCTCAAACCACAGGAGAGAAGGATCGGCTACCTTTTTCAGAACTATGCCCTTTTCCCGACCATGACAGTAAAGGACAACATCAAATGCGGTTTCCGCGGAGAAAAAGGAATTCAGGATGCCAAAGTAGCAGACTTTGTTAAGAGATACCACCTCGACGGACTCGAAAACCGCTACCCATCCCAGCTCTCCGGCGGTCAGCAGCAGCGAGTAGCCCTCGCAAGAATGATGATCGGAGAACCAGAGGCGATCCTCCTCGACGAACCATTCTCCGCCCTCGACGGCTACCTCAAGGACACCCTCCAGAAAGACATGGAAGACTTCCTCAAACAATACCAGGGCGACATGATCATGGTAACACATAGCCGTGACGAAGCTTTCCGCTTCTGCAAAGAACTCATGCTCCTCAAAGACGGCAGAACCCTGACCTTCGGAGACACCAGGCACCTCTTCGAGCAGCCAGGCCTCCTCGAAGTAGCCCGCCTCACCGGCTGCAAAAACAATTCCAGGGCTCGTAAGCTGGGGGCTTACGAGATCGAGGCTCTGGATTGGGGTCTCAAACTCCACACCACCCAGGAAGTCCCGGATGACATTACGCATGTAGCTATCCGAGGGCACTGGATGCAACCTGCCGATACCCCTGGCCAGAATACTGTTCCCTTCGAAGTTCAGGATTACATAGAAACTACCTTCGAACATCAGTATTTGGTTAAGTGTCCAAATGCGGACACAGACGCTGTTCTCTGGTGGATGCGACCTAAACCGAATTTTCAGTTGGACCCAAGAGCCAACTTACCTAAGTACCTGTACCTCCCACCCGAGCATCTGATGCTCCTGAAACCCTGAGGGGGAGCATCTCAAAGTTGCGAAGGCCGAAGCTCCCAAGCAGCGGACATTCGCAATCCGCATACGCTACTTGCTCATACACGCAATAAATTGCGTGTATACTCCCCCTACTTGGCCACGCCTGGTGCATCAAGACAGAACGGGCTGACGCTAACTGTTAGGGCTGTTTCGCTGGCGCGAAAGGCGCGGCAACTTGCCTTGGCGGAAGCTGTAGTTCCCGCGAGCACGCCGAAGGCGTGGTGTCGACGGGCCCGTAGTATGGGATATTGCGGAAGCATGTAGAATAATAGAATACGTAGGATTGGTTAGTTTCAGGTGCAAATTTGAACCATACAGAAAAACCAACAATATAAATAAGCGCAGACTCATGGGGCAACCGTGCAAGTCTGCGCTTATATTATACGAAAATCTTCCGATTTGATGCACCAGGAGAATTTTTCAAAGGGCACTACATAAGACCAAATTTCTGTCAAACACCCAGCCCAGGGGTGGCGAGGGGACGGGCGACGTCCCTTCGCGGTTTTCTTATATCCCCAAATATAACAAAAGGTCTCAGGGAAACTTCCATGATAAAAATGTCAATATAAATTGACGGGTCCAAGGGCAGTCCTATTTGGAAATTATGCATAAAAAATCCTGAAAAAATATATGGATTTTATCCAATTGTTATTATACAATAAATGTGCTATTCTTTAATTACAAAATAATTTATAACAAAGTTCTGAAATACAGAACAACATGTAAGGGGAACGTCAATGGCTCAGGATGAGATAAAGGTTAAATCATTAAAAAAAGCACTGGATGTTCTGAATTGTTTTCTGGTGAAACCAACCTGGGGTGTTACAGAGATCAGTGATCGCCTTGGCCTGTACAAGAGTAATGTATATGATATTCTGACGACATTAAAGGCAATGGATTATCTGGAAAAGGATGAAGAGACAGAGCGGTATAAACTGGGAATGCAGGTATTTGCATTGAGCAGAGCGATGGAAGAGACATTTTCCATTATCAAGATTGCAATGCCATATATGCAGGAGCTGGCAAATATCACAAATGAGAGAGTATATCTTGCCATACCACATGAAGGTGAGGTTGTATATCTGGAGGCTACTTATCCAGCTGAGTCTGTGAATCTGATGCGTTCCATTCTGGGAGAGAGGGCAGAGATGCATTGTACCGGAATCGGTAAGGCTATGCTGGCCAATCTTTCGGAGGAAGAAATCAGTGCTTATCTGCAGAAGAAACTGACTGTTTATACAGATCATACGATTTCAGATCCCGTTCAGTTGAAGGCAGAGCTGGAGGCTACAAGGCAGAGAGGTTATGCCATTGATGATATGGAACATGAATTTGGGGTAAAATGTGTGGCAATGCCAATTTTTGACAAAACACATAAATTGTATGCTGCGATCAGCGTCAGTGGTCTTGCTGTTCATTTTACAGATCGTCAGATCCAGGAATGGGCTCTGCTGATCAAGAAATATGTAGCAAAAATCGAGAATCGTCTTTCATGAGAGGAAAAAATGCATTTAAAAATGTGGACGTGATTTATTCACGTTCACAAAAAAATGTCCATACAACAGAACATTGTTCTGAAATACAGAACATAAAAGAGGAGGAAGTAATGAAACTGATAATGGAGAGATGCCCGACGGATATGTGCCATGCATCTACCTTGTTGAAAACAGGCCCGGATAGATTTCTTGTAGCTTGGTTTGGTGGAACAAAGGAAGGCAATGGCGATGTGGCAATCTGGATCACAAGAGGGAATGAAGAATATTTTGATGCTCCGCAGATTCTGGCACAGTCTGATGAAGCTCACTGGAATCCGGTTCTGTTTCGGATCAATGAGAGTAAAATTATTCTTTTCTACAAAGTTGGTAATGAGATCAGCAAATGGCGGACCATGTATCGGATTTCAGAAGATAACGGAGAAACTTTTGGAGAAGAAAAAGAGCTGGTTCAGGAGGATCAGGGCGGCAGAGGTCCTGTAAGAAACAAGCCTGTCCGTCTGGAAAATGGAAGAATTCTTGCACCGGGATCAACGGAACAGGGAATCTGGAAAGCTTTTGTGGATCGTTCAGATGATGATGGAGTGTCCTGGAATAAATCAGAAGAAGTTGAAATCCGGCAGCTGGAGTATAAAGCCGGTGAAAGAACTGTCGAAAAAGACGACAGTGCTATTCCGGTAAGTGAGCAGTCCTTTTACGGAAGAGGAGTAATCCAGCCTACATTGTGGGAAAGTGCTCCTGGTCAGGTACACATGCTTCTTAGAAGTACGGAAGGCAAAATTTACAGAAGCGATTCTGGTGATAATGGAGATACCTGGACGGATGCGTATGCTACAGAACTTCCAAATAACAACAGTGGAATTGATATGGTTCCTTCTGAAGATGGAAAACTGTTTCTTGTATATAATCCTGTTGGAATAAATTGGGGAGAACGAACGCCGATTTCTCTGGCAGTTTCAGGAGATAATGGACAAACATGGAAAAAAATCAGAGATCTGAGTACTGGCGAAGGGGAGTTTGCTTACCCGGCTATTATTCAGGATGAAGATTTTTTATATATCACTTATACATACAAAAGGAAGAACATAGCCTTTTGGAAAATAAAAAAATAAAAGGAAAGAGAGGAAAGAAAAATGGAGAATCGTTTTCCCGGAGGATCATGGCCAGTCATGCTTACTCCGTTTACAGAGAACAATGAAGTTGATTATGAGGGATTAAAGGAACTGGTAGACTGGTACATCAAAAATGGTGTGTCAGGAATGTTTGCAGTATGCCAGTCAAGTGAAATGTTTTATCTGTCTCTTGAAGAGAGAATAAAATATGCAGCAAAAACTGTGGAGTTTGCGGCAGGTCGTGTTCCGGTCATTGCATCAGGTCATGTATCAGACAAGATTGAAGACCAGATCACAGAGCTTAATGAAATTGCAAAAACAGGGGTGGATGCAGTAATTTTGATCACCAACCGTCTGGCAAAAGAAGATGAAGATGATTTTGTATGGATTGAGAACTGCAAAAAGATTCTGGATAATATAGATCCGAATGTTCCGCTTGGATTTTATGAATGTCCGTATCCATATAAAAGATTACTTACACCGGAAACAATTTCCTGGTGTGCATCTACAGGAAGATTTTATTTTCTGAAAGATACCTGTTGTGATATTGAACAGATCAGGGAGAAACTGAAAGTTATTGAAGGTTCTAATCTGAAACTGTATAACGCTAATACAACAACTTTACTTGAATCCATGAGAGAAGGTGCGGCAGGTTTCTGTGGAGTTATGGACAATTTTCATCCTCAACTTTATACATGGCTCTGTGACCATTATAAAGAAGAAAAGGCAAAGGAAGTTTCCGATTTCCTGACAATTGCATCCCTGATAGAGCGCCAGTATTATCCGGTAAATGCAAAGTATCATCTTTCTGAAATCGAAGGGCTTCATGTAACACTGAACAGTAGAACCAAGGATAAAGCAGGACTGACAGAGACCTTTAAAGAAGAAGTAAAAGATCTGAGTAAACTTACAAAATATGTAGAACAAAAGATATTGGGATAATCAAGGGAGGAAAAAATTATGGAGTGTAAAAAAATGGCAGCACTGGTACTTGCAGGTGCAATGGCAGTAACTACAATGACAGGATGTGGAAGTGCAGGAGGATCTGATAAATATCCAAGTAAAGACATTTCTGTTATCATTCCGAAAGCAGCAGGAGGCGGAACAGATACCGCAGCCAGAGGGCTTATCCAGTATATGAAAGAAAACCTGGAGGGAGCTAATTTTGTGGCAACCAATAAACCGGACGGCGGCGGAGTAACAGGTATGGTAGAAACTTCCGCAGCAAAAGCAGACGGATATACACTTGGAATGGTAACGGTTGAGCTGGCTATGTTCCCATGGCAGGATAAATGTCAGGTAACACCGGAAGATTACGCAGCAATCTGTGCACCGATCGCAGCACCGGCAGCACTGATCGTACCTGCTGATGCACCATATGATTCAGTTGATGATTTTGTAGCATACTGCAAAGAAAATCCTGGTAAAGTTCAGGTTGGAAACTCTGGTATGGGTGCAATCTGGCATGTAGCAGCAGTAAGCTTCGAAAAAGAATTCGATGTAGAGCTGAAACACATTCCGTATCCGAATGGTTCCGCAGATATTGCAGCTGCATTGACTGGTGGACATATCGATGCAACGATCGCAGATCCTTCCAGCTACAAATCACAGGTAGATGCAGGCGAAATGAAGATTCTTGGTATTATGTCTGAAGAACGTTCCAGTATTTATCCGGATGTTCCGACATTTAAAGAAATGGGACATGATATGGTAATTCGTGCATGGGCAAGCCTTGTAGCACCAAAAGATACACCAGAAGAGATCCTTACACAGCTGAGAGATGCAGCAAAGACAACCTGTGAAAGCGATGAGTTCAAAGAATACTTCGAAAAACAGGGTATCGATCCACAGTGCATCATTGGTGATGACTGCCAGAAGATGATGGAAGATGACTATGCAATGTATGAAGATCTGTTGAAGGACATTGAGACTGAGTAAACAGGCAGGTATGCAGACAGGGGGAATGCACCCTCTGTCCGCATCATAGGAGGCAAAAAAATGGGAAACATGAAAAAAGCAAATTATATAATTTCTGTGATCATGCTTTTGATCGGTGTCGGTATCGTGGCATTGGCTTCGTCACTGAAGATAAAGCTTGGTGAGGGTGATCCGGGAGCAGGTTTCTGGCCGATGATGCTGGGTGTTCTGATCATTGTTTTTTCTGTATGTCTGTTGTTCTCAACAATCAAAAACAAAGAAAAACTTGAAGCAAAAGCATTTACAATTGCAACACCGGCAAATATAAGAGTTTATATCCTTTTCGGAATCATCATTCTTTTTTGTCTGATCCTTTATTTTCTCGGATTTTATGTAGGTGCACTGCTGTTCATTCCGGCAGTAATGTATTTACTGGAAGTTCGAAGTGTAAAGAAGATTGTACTGACAACAGTGATCACATTGGCGGCGATTTATGTTCTGTTTGGTATGCTGCTGAACATTACTCTGCCGGCACCGATATTTATGAGATAAGGAGAAAGAAGAATGTCTGACATCTTAACAGCACTTGGCAACGTATTTACAATAGGCAATCTGGCCGGCCTTATTTTTGGAACCGGTGCAGGTATTCTGATCGGAGCAATGCCTGGACTTTCTGTAAACATGGGAATCGCCCTTCTGTTTCCCCTTACATTTGCATTTCAGGGAGTTGGAGGAATCCTGATGCTTCTTGGCATCTACTGTGGGGCAATTTACGGTGGATCTATTTCAGCAATTCTGCTCAAAACACCGGGTACTCCGGCATCGGTGGCAACGACACTGGATGGATACCCGATGGCTACCAAGTTGAAACAGCCAGGAAGAGCTCTTGGATTATCTACTTTTGGTTCTACCTTTGGTGGAGTTTTCAGTGCAATCTGTCTGATCATCTTTTCTCCAATGCTTGCATCAGTGGCATTGAAATTTTCCAAACCGGAATACTTTGCACTTGCGGTATTTGGACTCAGCATCATTACCAGTGTTTCTTCGGGTTCTATATTAAAAGGACTTCTGGGCGGATTCATTGGACTGTTTATTGCGACCATTGGAATTGACAACCTCAGTGGATCTGTACGATTTTCATTTGGATCTACATATCTTCTGGGAGGTATTTCCTTTGTTCCGATTCTGATTGGACTGTTTGCGTTTTCACAGGTTCTTCAGAGTGTAGAAGACTGTTACAAAGAAAAATATGTAAAAACAGATGTAAAACTTACCAGAGTATTTCCGACTTGGGAAGACCTGAAGAGAGTATTTATTACATTACTTCGTTCTTCTATTATCGGAACATTCATTGGCTGTGTTCCTGGAACAGGTGGAGATATCGCATCTTTCGTATCTTATGACCAGGCAAAGAGATGGTCAAAATACAAAGATAATTTCGGTAATGGTGAACCGGAAGGTATCGTGGCCCCAGAGGCCGGAAATAACTCTGTATCCGGTGGTGCGATGATTCCAATGCTGACTCTTGGTATTCCTGGAGATGGCGCAACTGCCATTATGCTTGGAGCACTGATGGTTCAGGGAATGCAGCCGGGACCTCTGCTTTTCAAAGAGCAGGCAAGTTCTGTATATGCAATCTTTATCGGACTGCTTCTGGCCAATATAGTTATGGGTCTTATGGGCTTTTCACTGATTCGTGTATTTGTTAAAGTTGTAAATATTCCAAAAGAAATCCTGATCCCTATCATCTTTACACTTACATTTGTCGGTGCATATGCTTATAACAATTCCATGAACGATGTGTTTGTAATGGTATTCTGTGGCTTCCTCGGATACTTTATGAACAAGACAGAATTCTCTATGTCTGCGATCGTAATCGGTATCATCCTTGGCTCACTGGCTGAGACAAACTTCAGAGGCGCTCTTACCATGAGCGATGGAAAATTCTCTATTTTCCTGACACACCCAATCTGTGCAGTATTCCTTGCACTGGCAGCAATTTCCCTTCTGTCACCGGTGCTTGGACCAGCTGTAAGAAAACTCTTAGGTAAAGACAAAGCAAAACAGGAGACAGAGGCATGATTTTTGATAAGATAGAAAATCTTGACAGATACAAAGAATTTGCCGATTATGCAGAACAGATAAAACATTTTATTGAAAAAGATAAAAAAGAGCATCTGCCCGAAGGCCGTTATGAACTGGATGGCAACAATCTGTTTGCACTGGTACAGACTTATGAGACAAAAGACAAAGAAAATGCCAGAATGGAAGCACATAAAAAATATGCAGATCTTCAGTTTATGGAAGAAGGAGAGGAAAGAATTTATATCGACTTCACAGATGAACTCGAAGTAGAAGAAGACAAAACACCTACGCAGGATATTCTGTTTTACAAGAAAGCAGAAGACCATGGCTTCCATGTCCTTACAGAAGGAACCTTCGGATATTATGCACCACAGGATGCACATATGCCGTGCATAAAAAATCACCAGAAGCAGAAGGTTCGGAAGATTGTGTTCAAAATAATTGCTGGGAATTGCCCAGCGGCCCGTCAATAATTTGGCAAATATAAAACCCTGAGGGGGAGCATCTCGAAGTTGCGAAG
>OHZD01000012.1_pt1 | contig 114294 bp, 112 predicted proteins | sample 1580391 | NCBI WGS metagenome assembly OHZD01 (sample SAMEA3882510, study PRJEB24775) | human gut metagenome | biome: human-associated habitat; feature: intestine environment; material: feces | place: Netherlands | collected 2009/2010 | reverse complement strand
TATTTAATCTATTTTAGCAAAGCAACCTTTTCTACTTCTTCACAGGAAAATCATCAAATATATTGTCAATTTTTTGTGAAGCAATCTCTCTCATCGCATGCTCTTTCAGTTTTTGAAAACTTTCATCACTGACTGCATGTTCTATACGACAAGCATCAACTTCTGCAATTTGTGGATTAACTCCAACGGATATAAGTTGATGAGTAAAAAAACAATGGCGTTCGTAAATTTTTTCAGCCACATCCCGGCCAAGGTCGGTCAGGTGTATATAATGGTTTTCGTCTGTTGTCAAAAAACCGCCCTCTCGTAAAGTTCCTACTGCGCAACATACGCTGGGTTTTGAAACTTCCATGTACCGGGCAACATCCACGGAACGCACCATACCGAGTTTCTTTTGAAGTATCAATATGGCTTCTAAGTAATCTTCACCTGACGCATGGATTTTCATAACAACCTCCTTTTTGTGATTATTTCAATTTCCAGCCTATCGCTTTCTTACGAACCCCAATGAAGTCCGCATAAATACCAGGCTGTTTTATCAATTCTTCGTGCGTACCGCTCTGAACAATGTGCCCACCAGCTAACACAAAAATTTGATTTGCATTTCTAACTGTTTTTAATCGATGGGCAATCATAATAACTGTCTTATTTTTTGTCAACTCTGCTACCGCACCCATCAAAAGATTTTCATTCTCTGGATCAACACTTGATGTAGCTTCATCCAAAATGATGATAGGCGCGTCTTTTAGAATCGCCCTTGCTATGGAAATCCGCTGTTTCTCTCCACCAGACAAAGTAGCACCACCCTCGCCAATCACGGTGTTGTAGCCATCTGGCAGACTCATAATAAACTCATGGCAGCAAGCCTTTTTTGCAGCTGCTATCACTTCTTCGTGAGAAGCTGTCGGCTTTCCAAATTTGATGTTATTCTCTATCGTATCAGCAAAAAGATAGACTTTCTGAAATACTTCACTAATATTTGTGAGCAAGCTGTCCAGTGTGTAATCCCGCACATCCACTCCACCGATTGTAATTTTTCCTCCATCAACATCCCAAAACCGTGCAATCAAATTACAAAGCGTACTCTTTCCGGCACCAGACGGACCGACAATGGCTGTCGTCTTCTTTTCAGGTATAGTCAAACTGACATGATCCAAGATTTTGTGTTCTCCGTAGGAGAAGGAAACATCATCAAAAACAATGTTGAAATTTTCTGGTTTAGTCGGCTTTCCATGCTCATCCATGACAGGCGTTTTATCAATTTCTTCCACCTTATCAATCGACACATCCAGCAGACGCAGAAGTGCAGAAGTATTTCCCGCTGATTGAAGCTGACCAAATAGCATAAACGAGGCAACAGTCATCAATAGGCAAATGGAAAGTTCCATTGTTCCTTCCAGATAAAAACACAATCCTTCCACTATAACTAAAATACTTGTTCCATAGAGAAGAATCTGCTGTAACATGTTGTAAGGCACAAATGTACGCTCCAATTTCAAGTTCTTGTCCTTACTATCCATAATGGCCTGCTTCATTTTACTGTTAGAATTCTGCCCCAGATTAAATGATTTTACAATCAACATACCCTGGACATATTCCAACACATTAGAAACAAGTGTTTCCTGAGCCTGCTGCCTCTGTGGAGAAATTATTTCTGCCTTTTTCTGCAATCGGCTGATGCACCATGTAAAAAGCAGAATTCCACATAAAATCGTCACCCCAATACGCCAGTCAATGCAAAGCATAATAACAGTGATGATTGCCGCATGGATATATCCACCCAATATGTTAGTCAGCACCATAGAAGCATTATTCTCAATGTCGCTCATTGTGGTTGTGACAACAGAAGTCAGATTTCCTAAATTGTGATCGCTGAAATACCCCATCGGCATATACTTGATACGATCTCCTATATGAATCCGCTTCTCTGCACACATAAAATATCCAATTTGTACCTTGCCAAAATCAGAAATATAGCTACACCAGATTTTAAGCAACATACTTATCAGGGTAATTCCAAATACCATCCAAATCATGGAGGTTGTAAAACCATCAATTAAACCCGAAAACACTAATGCTAAGGCTCCAAAAGACATCATATCGAAAAGTGAATGGAGAACGGAAAACAGAATTACCTTTTTCATCGTTCCCTGCATTTTTCCCGAAAACCGATAAATTTTATTTAATGTACTTATCATTTTTACACCTCCATTCTATGCCTCGTCTTTTGTATCCGTATGTGCTTTCCACATTTCCTGATAAAGCATACAGGAATCCAATAGTTCTTCATGTATTCCTTCATCTACAATCTGCCCGTCTTTTACTACAACAATTTTATCTGCGTCAGTAATCGTTGAAAGTCGGTGGGCAATCATCAGAACTGTTTTTCCGGCAATCACTTTTGCCATTGCCTCCTGGATTAAAGCTTCGTTTTCAGCATCAATATAGGCAGTAGCTTCGTCGAGAATTACAATAGGTGCATTTTTCAGTACAGCACGGGCAATCGCAATCCGTTGACGTTCACCTCCTGACAAATGCCCCCCGGCACCACCGACAACCGTTTGAAATCCATTTTCCAAATTCAGAATAAAATCATAACATCCACAATCTCTGGCTGCCTGATACACTTCCTCATCTGTTGCAGAAGGCTTTCCCATACGGATATTTTCCAAAACCGTTTCATCAAAAAGGTAATTGTCCTGTGAAATATAGGCAATTTGATCCATAAGCTGCGACAATGGAATTTTACGAATATCTGTTCCATCTAACTTAACCGCACCGTCCGTCACATCCCAAAAGCCTGCGATCAGCTTTGTAATAGTAGACTTACCACCACCACTTGGACCCACAAAAGCCGTGATCGTATTTTCTGGAATCGAAAGGCTGACATTTTTCAGTAATGGCTTCCCGGCTTCATATGAAAAGCTGACATTTTCTAACGAAATATTGGAAGACTGAATAGGGACAGGTTTTTCTGGGCGTTCCAGTTCCTTTTCGTCCAGTACAGCGCATAATTCTCCAACCACTGATTTCATTTGAGAAATACTATCTGTAAAATTCATGGCATTCAAAATCGGTGTAATAATCCCCAACGACAAAACAATACAGGTAATAAAAGCCGGAACACTCAGAGTTCCGTTCTGATACAAAATACAGCCGATGGGGAGAACACACACTAATACACTGGGCCAAATTGTAACCAGCATAGATTTATAAAGCTGCACACTTTTCATCCAGTTTACAGCATAAGAAGCATTATCCTCCACTGCGTCTGAATACTTTTGGTAAGAATTAGCTGACTGATTAAACGCCTTGATGACTTCAATACCGCCAATATATTCAACAACTGTATTTGTCATTTTACGCACACGCATAATAAGCCCTTGGAATTTTTCCTCATATCCATTTGCCATTCCCTTGTAGCACAACATACCGATTGGCAGGGTAACCAATGATGCCAGAGCCATCCTCCAATCCAAAAACAGCAGATAAATCAAGATACAGACGGGAATACAGAGATTTGCTGTCAATTCCGGTATTAAATGAGCGAGGGTAGTTTCCATTCCCTCAACACGATCCACCAGAACATTTTTCAATTCGCCTGATGGAGTGTTAATCATATACCCCATCGGAACCCTGGTAAGTTTATCCACAAGTCTCAGACGGATTTCTGCCAGCGTTGCAAAAGTGGCCGTATGGGACACTAAAGTAGACAGATTAGAAAAACATACTTTTGCAAGAAAACCAAGTCCGGCAAACAGACACCACTCCATATAGACAGAAACAGTGGTTTCTCCATTCATCAGGAGAACGACAATTTTCGAGACTGCAAAAAACGGCAGCAACCCAGCAGCAACACCTAAAACTGCCATTATCACTGAAAGAACATATTTACTCTTATATGGAGCAGCAAGTTCCATCAGCCTGGACATTGGATTATTATTTTTGTCCATTACACATTCGCTCCTTTTCAATAAAAATAGAGGTTGGTTAAACCCTTCTAACCAACCTCTATTATACTTGTTTAACTATTTCCTGCTACTCTGATAGGGTTTTTTACCCTCCATTTAGACATCAAATTATGCTTACTTCACTGGTTGTACATTGTCGATTTCAAAGAACTGCGGCACACTGGAGAAAGTATATCCGGCAATCTTTGAAGAATTATATACAACCAAATCCTTAGAATAGGAAATTGGGAGGTCAATCACGTTGTCGTTAGAAATATTCAATGCAGTAGCAATAGCGTTCTGAACCACTTCCGGATCAGCAGAGGTAGAAAACGCATTTACCGCATCCGAATAGTTCTGGAAATCTTCAAGTGCCTGAAGAGAAATGGCATGAGGATCAGAACCAAGAGATTCCTGAAGGAATTTATGTGGTTCCGTGTAAGACCCTTCTGTGTTCCATGTTGTAATGTCATAGTTTCCAGCAACGCCCTCTGTCCACCAGGTCATCTGATCCTGTCCAGTGGTTGTCACATCAATACCAACCTTTGCAAGCTGGGTTTTAATTGCAAGAGCCATTTCCTGGGCAAGAGAAAGATCCGTCCAATAAGTATAATTTAAAGAGAGCTTCTGTCCGTCCTTCTCACGGATACCGGTGCTGTCATTCATTACCCATCCCGCTTCGTCTAACAGGGCGTTAGCTTTATCCAGATCATAGTTCCATGTGCTGTTATAGGAAATATCTGTGTAAGGTGCTCCTGGTGCAAACAGGGAAGTTGCCGGAGTTTCATAACCATAAGTCAGACCCTCGGTAATTTCTTCCTTATTGACAGCGTATGCAATCGCCTGACGAACCTTAACGTCACTCAAAAGCGTGCTGGATGCATTCAGCACCAGATTTCGGGTCAGGGTATTTCCGTCATTAATTGCACCCTCAATGCCGTCTAAAGAAATTGCCTGATTATAATCATCATAGCTGAGAAGATCAGCACCATAAATCAGATCAACTTCACTGGTCTGCAATGCCTGGAGACGTGAAGAAGCCTCTGGAATATATTTCACAACGACTTCATCATAGTAAGGAGCCTCACCCCAGTAATTCTCGTTTCTGACAAAACGTGTACAATCGCCGGAAATCATTTCTTCACGAATGTACGGACCTGTACCGACAACATCTTTGAATGTCTGGAAGTTCTCAGCTTCAAACACATTCGGAGACATCATTCCAGCAACATTCTGGAAACAGAAGTCATTGATATAAGAGAAGCAAGGCGCGGCATAATGAACAGCCACTGTGTACTCGTCAACAGCTTCCACACTTTCAATGTTATAAATTCCCTTGATACCGCTAAAGTTGGGGTTGGAACTGTCAAACTCCAGGATTGCTTTTACGCTTTCTGCATTGAAAGCAGTTCCATCGGTAAAAGTGACACCCTGGCGGAGCTTGAATGTGAGGATAGTGTTTGTGTCATCCCATCCCCATTCCTCAGCCAGTACAGGAACAATTTCTCCATCCTCATAGCCGACCAGAGTTTCATAAACCAGTCCGCAGGCAATATTATTTTCCTTGTTCATGGTCAGTGTGGTAAGATTGTCCAGCTCTTTCGCTGTGGCAATCGTCAGCACCTTTGTTTCGCTTTCATCAGCCGTTTGCGTCGGCTCGCTGCTTTCCTGTGTCTGATCGGTGGCACTGCTCTGACCGCAGCCAACCATAGACAGAAGCATACTTACGCCCAATGCGGCGGCGATAAGTTTCTTGTAAATCTTTTTCATGTTATCCTTTTCCTTTCTGTTTTGGTAATTTATTTATTAGATAACCCTGTTCCGTAATCTGCCCCTCCCGCATAATAATTACCCTGTTTGCAATACGCATGGCATCCTTTCTGCTATGCGTAATGAAAATACAGGAGCTGCCAGATAACTTTACAAAGTTCTCTACTAACGTAAGTACGGCGTCCGTGGAGATCAGATCAAGCCCGCTTGTTACTTCATCCATAATTAAGTAATCCGGCTCTACGGCAATCGCCCGAAGTAAAGAGAGACGTCTCTGCTCGCCGCCTGAAAGCTGGCGGACAGGAGTTTCCAAAAGTCTATAATCCATGTGGACGGCATCCATCAAATCTAAAATATGCTTTTTCCGTTCCGGCTTTTTCTTGTCAGTCAGATTTACCAGTGCTTCTTCTACGTTGGCATATGCAGATCTCGCAGGATTCAAAGTGCCGGAAGAATCTTGAAAGACCGCCTGTATTTTTTTTCGATGCTGTTTCCATGTCCGATAATTCCAACAGGTTATATCTTCACCGTCCAACAAAATCTTACCCGAAGTGGGTTTTTCAAGCCCAATCAGCAGCCTTGCAAGTGTACTCTTTCCTGAGCCGCTTTCACCCTCAACAGCAAGATTTTCCCCTTTTCTGAGCCGGAGATTGATGTCTGAAAGTGCATTAAAATCTCCAAGATTTTCATTATGATACACTTGATTTATATTCTGGATTACAATTTCTCCCATTTCCATTCACCCCGACTTTCCTTGTGACTTAGCATGGAAAACTGTTTCATCCAGTCCGTTTGCGGATTTTCCAAAAGCATCTTCATTGTTCCATGTTCAATCATCTTTCCATTGCCTAACACATAAACATTTTGACAGAGCGTTTTTAGTGCAGCCACATCATGGGATACAAATAAAATTCCCTTGCCCTCCATCTGTTTTTGCATAATTTGGAGCAGCAAATCCCTGTTTTCTTCATCCAACGCGGCAGTTGGCTCGTCAGCCAGAATATAATCCGGTGACATTCCAAGCAAAATTGCGGCTGCTACTCTTTGCAGCATTCCTCCTGACAATTCAGAAGGATAAGCACCTAAAACCCTCTCCGTATCTTTCAGGTTTACAGCAGCCAGTTTTTCTCTTGCCAGTGCCATTGCTTCATTGCTGCTCATCTGTAAACGATTGGTAAATGTTTCCCGTATCTGAAAACCAATTTTTAAGCGGCTGTCAAAAGCAGTCATAGGATTCTGCGGGATAAATCCCAGCTTTTTCCCACAAAGCTCACGGTGTGATTTACGGGAAAGATGTGATAAATCCACATCATCCAGCAAAATCTTTCCAGCATCGATATGACAGCTTGTGTGAAGCATTCCAAAAATGCTTCGCAGTAATGTCGTTTTTCCAGAACCACTATGACCTGTAAGACCAATGATCTGACCTGCCGGGATTTCCATAGATATATCTTTCAAAAGGTAACGACCTGACCGCTCCTTTACATCTAACTGTTCAATTTTTAACATTATTCCGCCTCCTTCGTTGTCAACTGTCTGCCGATGACATTAAAGCAGAGTGTCGATATAATAACTGCTCCAATCGGATACAGAATTAAAGTTGGGTGTAGAACCAGTGCGCCCCTAGCATCTAAGATCATGCTTCCCCAATCCACTACATTGTCACCAAGCCCCAATCCAATGAAGGAAAATCCGGTAATAGCCAAAATCATATCCGCACACGAAAGGCACAAAAAACGAACCATCTCAGCAAACAAATTGGGGAAAATATGGATAAGCATGATTCTGACCTTTGAAGCTCCTGCAGCTATCGCACACATGACATATGCTTTTCCCATTTCCATATCAGTACGGGTGCGAACCAGTTTTATGTATCTCAAAATATAGGATACAGTCAGGGCAACAAGCGTAGTCTTTGCTCCGCTGCCCCAAGCCCCGATGAATACAATCAAATACGCAATCGGGGGGATTGCCGTAACAGCATTGATAAGACCATCTACAAGTGCGTTTTCTTTCATAACAGCACGGCTTGTCACCATTCCAATGACAGTCCCAATTAAAAAAACTATGAGCGAACCACCTAAAACAATCCCCAGCGTCGTCCAGCCGCCGTATAGAATTCTGGATAAAATGCAGCGTCCTAATGCGTCTGTACCAAATGGATATTCTGCGCTAGGGGTAGCATACCTTGCCAACAAATTTGATTCCATCGGATCATTAGGTGCAAATAGAAACCCAATAAAAAAGAATACTATCACAAGCATAGGGATGAAAAGTATACACCATTTCCGAAAACGTATTGCCTTCATTTAAGCCACCCCCTTTTTCCGTCCAATTGCCCATTGCACCAAATCAGCGGCAATATTGCAAAGAGCAATCGCCAAGGCCAAGAAAAATACTTCAGCGTGAATCATAGGGGTATCACGGTCAAGCACATGGTTTACAATCAGATAACCAAAGCCTGGAATCGAGAAAATGGATTCAATTACTGTTGCGTTGGCAAGTGCCAGCCCAATGCTCTGTAAAAAGTTTGGAACCAGTCCAATCGCTGCCCTCGGCAAAAAATGACACAACAAAAGTCTTTTTTCTGAAAGCCCACGACAGCGAGCATAAAACGCATAATCCTCATCACTTTCGTATTCCAAAGCGTCCATCAAAAGCGGCGTATAAAAAGAAGCTCCAAATACACCAATACAGATTGCTGGAGATATGTAGCTGAGAAGCGTTGTGTTTCCTGCAACAGAAATCAGCGACTTTTGAACCGCAAAATAATCCAAATAGACAGTTGCCAAATAAAAGGACGGTATCGATACACCCAATATACACAAAAGCCGTACAGCCTTTTTAGGAAATTTCCAAGGAAGCAAGAAAGCAATACAGCTAATGATTACAATGAAAATAACCTGAAAGGCTGACGCCAAACATACAATCCCTAATGTCTTTGGAAATGCTGTCGCAATATCTGTCCATACATCATGCCCATTTGCTAAAGAAACACCTAAGTCAAAGTGAAGTAAATCCCATACCCAGCGGCCATACTGTACAAGCAGAGGTTTATCAAAACCTAACTGAACACGAATTTTTTCAATTTGCTCTGCTGTTGGATTACCAATCATTCTTTTTGCGTAGGCGGTTGCCGGATCAACGGACGATAACCTCATCAACAAAAAAGACAGTAGTGTTACAAATAGCAAAGTAAATACCAATTCAACCAGTTTCCGCAGGATATATTTTCTCATATCCCGTTTCATACTATCGACTCCTTAAAAATTGGTTAGATTCCGCTAACCATTGTTCAAAAAGAAAGAGCGCCGTATGCGACGCTCCTTAGTCATCTGTTCACACAGATGGCAGTATATAGTATCTGGCATTTTGCCGCCACTCTGAAAAGACCAAACCTCCTCTATTTGGACATTTTTTTGCGGAACTCAGATGGAAGCTCCCCAAACTCCTTTTTGAACCCTTCGGAAAACTTACTTGGATTATCATATCCCATTTTAGCCGCAATTTCCGTTATGCTGTCCTTAGTATCACGGAGTAAAATTGTGGCCGCCTGCATACGATAAGATTTCATATAAGAGTAGATAGAACTCCCATAAACACCCTTGAAGCAGACTTTCATTGATGTAAGAGAAATTTCAAATTTTTCTGATAGCTCCTGCAAGGTATAGTGATTGCGAAGATTGGCTGTCATGTATGCCTGAATTTTTTTTACTGTCTGCACCTGATTTTTTGCAAAGTATCGCTGTTCCTCCTGACATTCTTGAAGTGAAACTTGATTCAAAAACATCAGCAATTCCAGAACCTTTACTTTCAGATAATAGGCAATCATCCGTGGTTCCACATGATAAAGCTCAGAAAAAATATGTTCAATTTCACTTTGACTTCTCAGCACAAGGCAGGTATCATTTTCGCAAAATTTGTCTGCAATTGCAAAGATATCTATATTCAACCCTCCAATTACACCTTCTATTCGTTTTAGAGTCTGATCTGCATGGGGTAGATCAATGGTAATAGAGATACCATGATAGTGTGACAATGGAAAATAGGTTGACGTGGTTTTATTTGTCAAACGATTGATGGCGAGATCGCCAGCACCGACATACTGATAATCTCCATTTGCAAACTCGCATTCAAAGCGTCCTTCCCGACAATGATTGATTTCCAGTACATCTGAATGAGGGAGCTTATTTTGATTTTGCCCGTCACTCATGTGAAAGTCATTATAAAATAGTTCGATTCCCGGAAGAATCTCGTAACGAGTAATAACACCCTCGCCCGTCACATTCTTCATTTTATAAATAGAGCAGCCATCTTCGCTGACAATCTTTTGAACTTCCGGGTCAAAGAAGTCTGTAAACTGCTGTTCGCTCATTTGTATTTCCTCCTGGGTTAGTATTGACAAACCGACTTTAGTATAACATTTTTTGATGCCCCAAGTCCACAATTCATTTTCATATTTTGCTTGTAGTATTTAAGCAAAATATGAAAATAAATATCTATCTAACGGAAGATAAAAATAACTCGCTGCTCCCATATAGATATAACGCGTTTTTCCTTACATTTCTTCTCCCCATTAGCGAATCGGCACAATCAGTCCTCTGTATGCGCATAATAAGGTTATTCCTTTGTGCAAACCGGAACGATACAATATTATTGAGGTGAACGATTATGCCGATTGATGATTTAACTGCTTTAGGGCAAAAAATGCGGGAAGCCCGAAAGAATAAAGAACTGACACAACAGGAACTTTCTGATCTGAGCCATGTTTCTGTAAAGCAAATCGCCAATATCGAAAAAGGGAAAATGAATCCTTCCTATTTGATTTTGAGAGCATTGGCAAAGGTCCTGCACATCTCTTTAGATACGCTTATAAATCCAGATGTTTCTCTGGAGGATGAGGGTGTCAATCAGATGAAAATGCTTTATTCCAGCTGTCCGCCAGAAATGCGTGACCCCCTGCTGCATCACACCCAGGAAACGGTGAAAGAACTGACAGAGTTTTGCCACTTTCTTTTTGATACGTCTGTTCATGGTCTATCCTCCTGCAAATAGATGATTGTCTGCGCTGCCCGGTTTTTCTCATAGAGGGCTTCGCAAGCCTTGATAAACTGCTGCAATTCAGCCCGCCGTTTCTGTTCCTCCCGGTGGACGGCTGCCGCCTGTCCTCCGGCAATCAGACGCAAGCGTGGTCTGTCCGCTGCCCGGTCATTTGTGATTTGTGCCAATCTGAAATCCCTCCTTTTCGATTTTTGCGTCTAAACTTTCCGTAGAGTACAGAAAATTCCCGCCCTAAACTATGCGTCGGTTGTCATGTGCCACCCTGCGCGTTATACTATGAACAGGCAAAACGCAAAGGGGGTGTCTGATATATGGACGCTAAAAAATTTGGTACATTCATTGCAACATTGCGGAAAGAAAATAACATGACGCAAGTTGAGTTAGCACAAAAGCTGCAAGTGACCGATAAGGCAGTCAGTAAATGGGAACGTGGTTTAGGTTTTCCCGATATAAACACGATAGAGCCATTAGCCGACGCTTTGGGCGTTAGCGTGTTGGAAATCATGCGTTCGGAAAGAATAGCAGAAACCGAAATTACCCAAGATACAGCTTCCGCTGCTTTGACAGATATATTTGAGTTTGTAAAGCTCCAGCGCAAGGCTGAACGAAAATCCATTTTCAAAATCGCCGGGGGCGTTGCAGCCTGTCTATTTCTGATATTCTTAATTGACGGTATGGGTTGGCTCGGCTTTGCAATGGTGTATTTTCCTGTTATCTGCCTTTTAAGCGGTATCGCGCTTTTGATTTACGGCGTATGGAGAAAGAAAAACAAGCTGCCCTGCTTGCAAACTTTCGTTTTAGCTGCTGTTATGCTGCTAATCCCGGTTGGAGTTGTTGTGTTCCTGTTCCTTGCGGGGGCTTTAGGGCTTGCTCCTATTCCAAACTAAATACACTTGTCAATGCGCTTATCCATCGTGATTATATTGTGCTTGGCAGCGAAATCCATATTGATATGTTTGATGATCGGGTGGAAATCACATCTCCGGGCGGTATGTTTGGCGGCGGCTCAATTCAGGAATACGATATTTACAGTATTCGTTCGATGCGACGAAACCCTGTGATTGCTGACCTGTTCCACCGCATGAAATACATGGAACGCCGTGGAAGCGGCCTACGCAAAATCGTCAGTGAAACCGAAAAGCTGCCTGGATATACAGAGGCATATAAGCCTGAATTTTCCTCAACGGCAACCGATTTCAGAGTTATATTAAAAAATGTAAATTACCATCATGATTACTCCATCATGGATATAAACCAAGTTAAGACCCAAGTTAAGACCCAAGTTAAGACCCAAGTTACCACTTTTGATGAGATTCTTGTTTTTTGTTCAACTCCTCATTCAAAAGCTGAAATTGCAGATTATTGTGGATATAAAAACAACAAAAATTTCACCAAGAAATATCTACGGCCTTTACTAGATTCCGGTACACTTCAAATGACAATTCCAAACAAGCCAAACAGCAGAAATCAAAAATATATTACCGTTCGCACAGAGTGAAATAAGAAGCAGGACATTGGGTTTCATCCCTATCGTCCTGCTTCTTATCTATTCTTAATAAGCACCAAATGCTTGAAATTGGGTAAAAAGAAACCCCTGTAAACCAGTGTTTACAAGGGTTCCGAGTGTTCTGATCATTATCTCTTTGTTAACGTTTTGAGAACAAGAAAAGCCCATAAATAGGAAATCTATAGTGGGCATTGTTGCATATGTGTTATATGCCGGTGGCTTCCCATACATTCCCAGAACTACTCATTGCCCTAATGTTTTTGCCAACAACATTATTCCATCAATCCTAATATATCCTGTTCACTCCAATATTCATTTGGATATATTGATAGTTCCTCTTTATGCTTACGAATAATTCTTTCTGGTGATTTAGTATTATCATAAACATGCATAATATCACATATATCTAGTAACTCTTTTATGTTATTAATTGATTTATAATATCTTTCAATAACTTTACCGCTATCAACATTATGTCCACCTGCAGCCACACGGGATTCTATTCTAGCAATATTAATTTGTGGATCAACTGTCAACACGAATACACATTTTATGAAATATCCCTCTTCTTTTGCTTTTCTTAAAATTTTTAACTTATATTCAGATGACAAGACTGTTTCAAAGGTAAAATCTTCTGTCTTGGCAATTGATTCATATCTCATCCTGTCAACCAAAACAGCCGCTTCCATATTATTCATTCCTGTAGTTGCAACAACATCATCAGCATTAGTATATTTACCAACTTTATCAAAAAAAGCTGTTATAGTACTTTTCCCTGAACCATTTGGTCCTGCTAATACCAGAATCATCGGTTTTCTACTCTGCATACTTTCTTTCCCCATTTGCATATTCAATGTAAGCTTGTTTCTTTTTTTCATCATAACCCGCTATTGGTTTTTTACAAATTTTTGCTTTATTTATTGCTGCCTTAACAGCTTCAACTGCTCTTTCGTCCATTTCATTATCCGATTCTGTCAATGTACTTTTCTCTTCTTCTCTGGATACAACTTTTATAATTCTACCACTCTTTGTGCTTACAGTTGTCATATAAACATCTCTCCTTAATACAAAAATAGCTTCTCAATTATAATATATATTATCACATTTTATATAAAAAAACACCTCGGAACCGAAATTCCGAGGTGTAACATACATTTCTGAAACGCCATAAGGCACTTTGAATTGTAACTCCTATCTCTTTGAGAACTGTGGTGCTCTACGAGCTGCTTTGAGACCGTATTTCTTACGCTCTTTCATACGTGGATCTCTTGTTAAGAATCCAGCAGCCTTAAGAGTAGGTCTGTACTCGTTATCTACCTGAAGGAGTGCACGGGAGATACCATGACGGATGGCACCGGCCTGTCCTGAGTATCCGCCGCCCTTTACGTTTACTAAAACGTCAAACTTGTCAACTGTCTCAGTTGCTACTAATGGCTGACGAACGATTACCTTTAAAGTCTCAAGACCTAAGTACTCGTCAATATCTCTTTTATTGATTGTGATCTTTCCTGTTCCAGGTACTAAATAAACTCTGGCAACAGATGATTTTCTTCTTCCTGTTCCGTAATACTTTGTATTAGCCAATGTTGTTTACCTCCTCTGATTAGAATGTTAAAGCTTCTGGCTTCTGAGCTGCATGCTTGTGATCTGGTCCTGCGTATACAAATAACTTTGTGTACATCTGACGTCCTAAAGGTCCCTTTGGAAGCATTCCCTTAACAGCGAACTCGATGACACGCTCCGGATGCTTGTTGAGCATTTCCTTAAGAGTTGTCTCCTTGATTCCTCCAACGTATCCTGAATGACGGTAGTATACCTTCTGATCTAACTTCTTACCAGTTACTTTGATCTTCTCAGCGTTCACAACGATTACATAATCACCGGTATCAATGTGTGGTGTGAAGATTGGTTTATTCTTTCCTCTTAATACTTTAGCAACTTCTGATGCTAAACGTCCTAATGTCTTGCCTTCAGCGTCTACTACATACCACTTTCTGTCGATGGTAGCAGGACTAGCCATAAATGTTTTCATGGGTTCTCCTCCTTGATAGATATTCAAATCAATAAAATGCGAACAGTTTCAAGCCTCGTATGTCCGGACGCTGCTCTTTCCTGCTCTGCTTTTCTATATAGTTTAAATGCTCGCCGGGGCTTTTGGCTCACATTTACGTACTATCACAGACTTATATATTATATTACCCGGGTCTTTTGTTGTCAAGCAGATTTCTCGTGTAAATCCCCATTTTTCCACCTTTATCCACAGGTTCTGTAAAAAATGCCATCTATATCCACAATCAAAATCTATTTTTTGACATATTCAACAAATCAACACAAAAATGATCCTATTCCGTGGTTTATTCGTACTCCAGCCCGATCATTGTCAGTCCGTGTGCAGGAGCCGTCGGTCCTGCCACACTCCGGTCACAGGCATCTAAAATCGTCTGCATCTCCTGTGGGGCAAACTCTCCCGCTCCCACCTTTATCAGTGTTCCTGCAATGATCCGCACCATATTATACAAGAACCCATTTCCCGTCACCCGGATCGTGATAATATCCGCTTCTTTCGTGACCGTACATGCATAGATCGTCCGTACGCTGGTTTTCGACTGTGCATTGACCGCACAGAAACTTTTAAAATCATGCTCGCCAACCAGATAATCCGCGGCCTCCTGCATTTTCTCCACATCCAGCGGATAATGATAAAAATATGTATCCAGCCGCCTGGTCGGCATGCGGAACCGCCGGTTTAGTATCCGGTACTCATAGGTCTTTCGGCTTCTGGAAAAACGTGGATGAAAGGTATCCGACACTTCGCAGGAATCCTGCACCACGATATCTTCCGGCAGCCTCTGGTTTAATGCGTAGCTGATCTTCTCCGCCGGCATACGGGTATCCGTATCAAAAATACAGACGTTTCCCAGAGAATGTACCCCCGCGTCCGTGCGGCTTGCGCCGGTCACGCGGATGTCTTCCCCAAGAAGCGCCTGCAATGCTTCATTTAATTTCTGTTCAATGGTCACACCGTTGGGCTGAATCTGCCAGCCGCTATAGTTGGTTCCGTCATATGCGACGACCATTTTTACTCTCATATTTCTTAATCCTGTTCTGTCAAATTTCCTGTTTTCAGATGATTTATATGCTGCTGCCGGCGGTCACCGTCCTGCTACTGTGGCCATCGCAACAGCACTCGTGCAACAATCACAAGCACAAGAAATGCAATCAATATCACATAGGCTTTGCGGTCTGATCCCTGATAGCGCAGCGGTTTCATCTTTGTTCGTCCCTCTCCGCCACTGTAGCAGCGGGCTTCCATGGCCATGGCAAGATCGTCCGCGCGACGGAACGCCGATACAAATAACGGAATCAGAAGCGGCACCATGCTTTTGGCTTTCTGGATCAAATTACCGTCCTCAAAATTTGCTCCACGCGCCATCTGTGCCTTCATGATCTTGTCCGTCTCCTCAATGAGAATCGGAATAAACCGCAGGGCAATGGACATCATCATCGCAATCGCATGCACCGGTATGTGAATCCGGTTCAGCGGAGACAATGCTTTTTCAAGTCCATCGGTCAGCTGGTTTGGCGTCGTGGTCAGTGTCATGAGAGACGTTCCAATGATCAGATAGATCAGCCGGATCGTCATAAGCACCGCATTCATAATACCTGTACTGGTCAGATGAAACGGTCCCCAGTGCCAGTACTCCGTACCGGTCGGTGTAAAGACCAGATTAAACACTGCCGTAATCAAAAGCAGCACCACAATGGCTTTTAACCCTTTTACGATATACGAAAACGGTACTTTTGAAATTTTGATCATAAAAATAAGCATACCGGTTATGATCGCAAATCCCAAAATGCCCCGGAACGTAAACAGCGCAATAATATATATCATTGTCGCAAATAATTTTACACGCGGGTCCAGTTTGTGTACGACAGAATCTGCCGGATAATACTGGCCCAGAGTAATATCTCTTAACATAAATTTCTCCTGTGCTCTGCAAACACTAAATGACGTTTTTCTCCCGAAGTGCCGACAGAATTGTCTGTGCTGCTTCTCTTGCCGTGGTTGCCTGTGTGTCCACAGGAAGTCCCCGTTCCGCAAGTTCGTGTACCAGATACGTCACCTGCGGTGCAGCAAGTCCTACCGCCTCAAGCTCCTTATAATGCGCAAACACCTGCTTCGGCAAAGCATCAAACATCACGGCACCGTGATTCATCACAATGATGCGGTCCACATATTCCGCCACATCTTCCATACTGTGTGATACCAGAAGAATCGTGATTCCAAGTTCCCTGTGCATCTTAGAAACCAGTCCAAGGATTTCATCGCGCCCTGCCGGATCAAGTCCCGCCGTCGGCTCGTCCAGAATCAGCACATCCGGTTTCATTGCCAGTACTCCGGCAATTGCCACACGGCGCTTCTGTCCACCGGACAAATCAAACGGCGGCTGATAAAATAACTCTTCCGGAAACCCGACGTTGCGCAGTGCCTCAAATGCCCGCAGTTCTATATCCTTGCGATCCAGTCCCTGATTCTTCGGTCCAAAACAGACATCCTCAAAACAGGTGGTCTCAAACAGCTGATGATCCGGATACTGGAAAACCAGCCCCACTTTGCTCCGCAGGGCTTTCATATCATACCCTTCATCATAGATGTCCTGCCCATCCACATAGATGCTTCCCGATGATGCCCGCAGCAGTCCGTTCAGCAGCTGAGTCAGAGTCGATTTTCCCGATCCCGTATGACCGATAATTCCGATAAATTCGCCCTGATGAATCTGCAGATTGACATCCTTTAATGCCTGAATCTCATAAGCAGTACCGTCGCTGTATGTGTAATTGATCTTGTCTAAAATGATTTCTGCCATCTTTTTATCTCCTGCCTGTGCGCATATCTTTGTCTAGGCATTTGCCACGGACATAATCGCATCCACCAGTTCTTTCCTCGTAAGGATTCCCTGTGGAATCGGTACGCCCGCGCTGCGCAGTTCATCTGCCACAAGCGTTGCCTGCGGTACATCCAGACGATGTTCTTTCAGCTCGTCCACACGCGAAAAAATATCGCGCGGTGTACCGTCCATCACGATCTTTCCTTTCTCCATGACGTACACATAATCTGCGTCAACCACTTCTTCCATATAATGTGTAATAAGAATGATGGTAACGCCCTTTTTCTTATTCAGATCATGTGCGGTAGCAATAACCTCTTTGCGTCCGTTCGGATCAAGCATCGCTGTCGGCTCATCAAAGACAATGCATTTCGGTTCCATTGCCACAACACCGGCAATTGCAACACGCTGTTTCTGTCCACCGGAAAGTTTATTTGGAGAATGTTTGCGGTATTTTACCATATCCACAGCTTCTAAACTCTGATTGACACGCGTCCAGATTTCCTCTGTCGGCACCCCGATATTTTCGGGACCAAATCCCACATCTTCTTCCACCACACTGGCAATGATCTGATTGTCCGGATTCTGAAATACCATCCCGGCAGTTTTCCGGATCGGAATGGTATTGTCCTCATCGAGTACATCCATTCCATCCACCCAGATCACGCCTTCTGTCGGTGTCAGCAACGCATTGATATGTTTGGCAAGTGTCGACTTGCCCGATCCGTTGTGTCCGAGAATGGCAATGAACTGTCCCGCTTTTACATCCAGATTTACATGATCGAGTGCCGTCGTAATAGACTCAACATTGCCTTCCTCATCTCTGCGGAAAAATTCGTGTACAACATTTTTTGCTTTGATAATTCCCATTTTAATCGTCCCAGCTCAGTCTGTGAAGCTGTCCTTCCAGCTTCATATGGTCAAAATCGTTCTGGCGCAGTGCCTCATAAAGCACAATGGCAACAGAATTCGATAAGTTCAAAGAACGGGTTTCCCCGATCATCGGAATACGCACACAGGTATCCGGATTCGCCTTTAAGATTTCTTCCGGAATTCCTGCACTCTCTTTTCCGAACATAATGAAACAGTCCGGTTCATAATGGACATCCGAATACACATGACGTCCTTTTGTTGTCGCATAATAAATTTTTGCACCCGGATTTCTTTTACAGAAATCCTCCCAGTTTTCATATACGGTGACATCAAGATCTTTCCAGTAGTCCATGCCGGCACGCTTTAAATGTTTCTCCGATAAAGAAAAACCAAGCGGCTCAATCAGATGCAGCTTTGTACCGGTTGCGACACAGGTCCTGCCGATATTTCCCGTATTTGCTGGAATTTCCGGCTCATGTAATACAATATTTAACTCTGCCATTTTTAATTCTTAATCTCCCGAATCTCCGTTACAAACTCAGCCACGCGATCCAGTGCAATCCGCAGATCATCCAGGGAATATGCATAGGATATACGAAGGAATCCCTCTCCGCAGGCACCGAACGCCGTACCCGGAACAACCGCAACTTTCTTCGTCTGCAGAAGTTTTGTTGCAAACTCATCACTGGTCATACCCAGATCCTTAATACAAGGGAACGCATAAAATGCTCCAAATGGTTCAAAACAGGAAAGTCCCATCTCTTTGAACCGCTCCAGTACATAACGGCGTCTGCCGTTGTACTCTTCCCGCATCATGGCAACATCTTCATCCCCGTTGCGCAGTGCCTCTACCGCCGCATACTGGCTGGTGGTCGGCGCACACATGATCGCAAACTGATGGATCTTTAACATCTGTTTGATGATTACTTCCGGTCCACATGCATAACCGAGTCTCCATCCGGTCATTGCATGCGATTTGGAAAATCCGTTGATCACGATTGTTCGCTCCCTCATTCCCGGAATGGAGGCAATGGATACATGATTGTCCAGATAGGTCAGTTCCGCATAGATCTCGTCACTCAGGACAAACAGATCATGTTTCTTTACCACTTCTGCAACTGCTTCCAGATCCTTCTTTTCCATAACCGCCCCGGTCGGGTTATTTGGGAAAGGCATAACAAGAAGCTTTGTCTTCGGCGTGATTGCAGCCTCAAGTTCTTCTGCCGTCAGGCGGAATTCGTTCTCTGCCTTCAGTTCGATCGGAACCGGTGTTCCATTTGCCAGTACACAACAAGGCACATAGGATACATAACTTGGCTGCGGAATAAGTACCTCATCTTGCGGATCTAACATGGCACGCATGGCAATATCAATTGCCTCACTGCCTCCGACTGTCACAAGCATCTCCTTGTTATAGTCATAGGAAAGCCCGAATCTCCGGTCAAGATATTTGGAAATCTCAATTTTTAATTCCTTTAAACCTGCATTTGAAGTATAAAAAGTTCTTCCTTTTTCAAGGGAATAAATTCCCTCATCACGAATATGCCACGGTGTATCAAAATCCGGCTCTCCGACGCCGAGAGAGATTGCATCATCCATCTCACTGACAATGTCAAAAAATTTCCGGATACCCGATGGCTCAATGGTTGTAATTGTTTTTGATAATGGATTTCTCATTATGCCATCATAATCCTTTCATCTTTTGCTTTCGGAGCCATAACAGTTCCGTGGTCTTTATATTTCTTTAAAATAAAGTTTGTCTTTGTGCTGAGTACCTGATCCAAGGCAGAAAGCTTATCGGATACAAACTGGGAAATCTCACGAAGTGTCTTCCCCTCCAATGTAACCATCAGGTCAAATCCGCCGGAGATAAGATACACGGAATTTACTTCCGGATAATTGTAAATGCGCTCTGCAACCTTATCAAATCCCATGCCGCGCTGCGGTGTCACACGCACTTCAATCAGTGCAGTTACTTTTTCCACACCGGCTTTGTCCCAGTTAATCAGCGTATGATATCCGCAGATAATTCCCTCCTGCTCCATAGCTTCCAGCTCATTCATGACTGCTGTCTCATCTACACCGAGAATTACGGCCAGCTCCTGTGTATCGATGCGGCTGTTTTTTTCTATAAAAGTTAAAATCTTCTCTCTCATATTTTATTGTTCTCCTAATTACATTTTACCATATTCCATAATTCGTCTGTCTGTGTTGTTTCTAAGAATCTGCGTTCCTCCCCATTGATAAGTACACGGTCATTGCTGTCGGTTGTCCTTCCGATAATAACAGCTTCCCCGCCAGCCTGACGGATCGCATGCACCAGTGCATTGCCATCTGCCGCTGCCAGAAGAAGACTGCCTCCCGACAGAAGCTTGTAAGGATTTAAATCAAAAAATTCACAGATTTCTATGGTTTCCTGACGAATTGGTATTTTCTTCAGATCAATTTCCAGTCCGACGCCGGAACACTGCCCCAATTCCCAGAGAGCTCCGAAAACGCCTCCCTCTGAGAGGTCGTGCATTGCAGCAACGCCAGACTTTGCGGCGACTGCGGCCTCCGAACGGATCGAGAGATAATCGATATATTTTGCCGCTTTGTCAAGAAACGGCTGTGCGTATCTGGCCGATAACTCTTCCCGGTGTTCCGTTGCAAGAATCGCTGTTCCTTCCAGCCCGACCCATTTGGTCACAATCACATCCATATCCGGCTGCGCCCCTGCTGCTGTGACAAATAATTCCCTGTCAGCTTCTCCCACTGCCTGAACAATCAGTTGCGGAGAGGTCACTGTCCGAAGAACTTCCGTGTGTCCTCCGAGAACCGGAATCTGCTCTTTCTCACTTACACGGGATACTGCCGAAATCCATGCACGCAGATCATTTTCGCTTGCAGATGTCGGGAGCAGAAGCGTCATCGTAATTCCCAATGGTTTTGCCCCACTGCATGCAAGATTATTCAATGCCGCATAAACGCCGGCTTCCGGAAACGTGTCAAATGCACGGCAGGCTTCCGCAGTAACGATCTGCTTTCCATCAGAAGCATCCACTGTACCGAAATCTATTCCTACTCCCGGTGTCCGGGCTGCGGAATTATGAAGTTGTCGGAGAACCGAGCGTTTTAATACGGACTCGGATAATTTTCCTGCTTTCATACTGTTATTTTCTATTCACTTTCTTTGGACGATTGTGTTTTTTTCGTGGATGTATTTGTTGAAGATGTTGTTTCTTTCTTGGTATCCTGTTTTTTGGAATCTTCCTTCTTTGTATCTTCCTTTTTATTATTTTCATCCTTTTTGGAGGAATCCTCTTTCTTGTTCGTATCGCTCTTGTCTGCGTCCTCCTTTTTATCGGTATCGTCCTTCTTTTCTTCTTCTTTCTGCTCTTCTTCTTTCTTTTGCGCGTTTGTCTTTAAACCGGCTGCCGCACTTCTTACTTTTGCTTCATCCCCGATTGTAATTGCTGCCTTTAAAGCAGAAAGCGTCTCGCTTGTCGCATCTTTGGTTCCAATGGTAATAAGCTTTGGAGTTGCCTGATAATTACTCTTGTTGAACAGATCCCTGCTCTGCTGTTTTCCGTCCACCTTCACAATCTTCCACAACTGCGCAATGCATCCGGACTGTCCGGACTGGGTAACAGAAACCGAACCGGCGGTAAGGGAAGCATCCATTGTAAACTGCACCTTTGGATCTGTCTTTGAAACGGTTTCACTTTCAAACGAAATCTCCCGGTTGGATGGTCTCGTTTCTTTTCCATATACATTAAAATAAATGATACCGCCACTGCAATATCCTTCGATATATACCGGCGCATCCAGATTATTTTTAAACTTCAGATCTTTATAATTTCCGGCAATTGCCGCATCCATGGACGGTTCCACATAATGAACCAGCATGGAATGATTAAAACGCATCGTAATTTCCAGTTCTGCCCGGATAACTGCATTATATAAAGTCGTTGCAACCTGACAGATTCCACCGCCAAACGATTCCACTACCGTTCCGTTCTGATAGGCACCGGCCAGTTCATATCCGTTCTCCTGTGTAAACGGGCTGACCGTTTTTGCCAGATCAAACTCCTCTCCCGGATAAAGGATTGTACCATCTACTTTGCTCACTCCGGTTATGACATTTTTTGCACGTCCTGCACTCGAACTTGCAAAGTTTGTCGTATAAGAACCGATCAGATCCGTAATTTCTGCGAGTTCTTTCTCATCCCCGCGCGGTTCTACCGTCTTTGTTACCAGATCAATCTCATTATTGGAGCCGTCCCAGCCCTGTGCAAGAAAATCATTGATTGCATACACGGAATTTACGACATCCACCTCGACGCCTTCTTTTCCCTTTACAAATTCAAATTTTCCATTGACACGCTTTAATCCATTATCAACAGCCCCGACGGCAAGATCATCTGCGCTCTCATATATCTTTTCGGCCGTCGCCTGTTTGTTTACACTCAGATGCATATCGAGAACCAGTTTTTTCTTTTTGAGATCCTGCAGGGTTTTATACCGGTTGATCAGACTTCCGGCGTGTCCCACCGCCAAAGCTTCCTGCACGGCAGTATCCGCATCCGCGGTCACTCCCATATCTTCCGCAGTCATCTGAATGGAACCGGTTTCTCCTTTCAGCGTAAAAGTTGTATCCATCAGCCCATCCACGTATTCTTCTACCGCAGATATCGCCTGATTTTCTGTCATTCCTCCGACGTTTACATTTCCGATGGAAATTCCATTTTCAATGGTAGTCTCCTCTGCTGCCATCGCTGCCTGTGTATGAGAACCGAGTCCCACCACACAAAAAAGTACTGCTGCAGCCATTCCTAACTTTGTTATCTTCTTCATATTCTTCCTTTAAAATAATTTTAGCGTTATCTTGTATTTTAACATAAACAATCACTTTTTCAAGTGCCGCTACCCATAAATCAGCGCTGAAACCAGTGTTGTAACAACCATTGCAGCGATAACAACCAACGATATGAGTGCAATCAGCTGTCTTTTTCGTTTTGAACCATTAAAATTATACATACTATTCACCTCTTTCGCAAAATCAGTTATAATGAATACACAACAATATCAGAAAGGATTTCCATTATGTTTGTATTTCTTGCTATTTTTATCGTTTTTCTGCTGTATATTAACTTTTTGATGCATAAAAATAAACGCGCCCAGGAAAATCTCGAAAAACAGTTCTGGGACCGGGAGCGCAGTGCGAATTTCACACGCAAAAAAGATATCAGCAATCTTAATTATCTTATCATAACAGAAGATAAAATACCACAAAACCTTACGACCGATGCCAAAAAATCACTGGAAACACTATGCGGTCAGAAAATGCTGAATCTTTCTTCCATGAGTAACACCGACCTGAAACTTGAATATGGTGTTGCAAACCTGGATGAACTCAGCGCATGTGATGACCGTTTTTCCACATTTGAACGAAATGCTGCCATCTATGCCCAGGAACTGAGTGATGCCGGATATACCGATCAGGCACGCCAGCTGCTGGAATTTGCAGTTTCCTGTCATGTCGACAACAGCAGCATCTACACACAGCTGGCAGCCATCTATCAGACCGGGGGCAATCTCTCCGGAATCTTGCAGCTGCAGGAAGCAGCTGCGCAGCTTGCACCGTTTCCGCAAAAAATCATTCTGGAAAAACTTAAAAGTTTCCAGCCCTGATCTTATCCTGCAGCCGGGAGGCTTCACTGCGTGTAAGAGTCTCCCAGCTGATACTGTCTTTCCTTCCATATTGTTCCAAAAGTTCCCTGAGCCGTTCTTTCTGATGCTCCGTTGCCGGCGTCTGTCTCTTTGCCTTATACACCAGAGGTTTCGGGACAAACAGTTCCATGGAAGCACCTTCTATGGATTTTAAATTTTCAAATACCTTATAGGTTTCTACTGCATCATCCAGTGCCCGGTGTGCATGTTCCCGTTCAATCTGAAAATATTCACACAGGCTTTCCAGTTTTTTCGACTGTGCCCCCGGAAGGAGTGCCCGCGCAATCCGCAGGGTATCACAGGCCGACAATTCCAGTGGAATTTTCTGATTGACGGCCCACTGCTTCAGAAAACTGTAATCAAAAATCAGATTATGTCCCACAAGAATATCATCCCCGATAAATTGCAGAAGTTCCTGCATTGCCACATTCTCTTCTTTCCCCAAAGCCGCCATTTCATCTGTAATCCCGGTCAGCTGTACTACCGTTTCCGGAATTGACATTCCCGGACGCACGAGCGTTCCATATGTATCTGCAATCTCTCCGTTCCGTACACGAACCGCCCCGATTTCTATTACTTTGTCCCTTTTCGGAGCCAGTCCCGTCATCTCCAGATCAAGAACCGTATAATCCATTTTATGCACCTGCCTTACGCTTTCATACATGTTTATTATACACATATAAGAAAAGAAAACCAGCCAGAATATGGCCGGTTTTCTTCCACAATAACGCTCTTTATAAAATTCTTCCAATCAATACATCCAGTCCTGCCACCCACAGCAACAGTGCGCCAACGATATATACTTTGGTTTTTGCTTCATATCCGACACGGTATCCGGTATAGATGCCGCCGATCACAAATGCAACGGTACATACAACAATCATGATCAGAATCATAAGCACATTCGTTTCCAGAAATCCAAATGCAATTCCCGTAAGCAGCGTGTAAATTCCACTGATACATGCCATGCGGACAAATCTCCGGATTCCAAGATGATGTTCCAGATGTTCTTCCACATGTTCGTTGCGGATTGCTTTTACCATCAGCCGGATGCCAAGAATCATAAAAATCACCATGGATATAATCTGTCCCAGCAGCTTTTCGTCCGGCACCGACCGGTAATGGCAGAACAGGGAGGACAAAAAATGCCCCAGATATAACGTAATCAGCTGTGCCAGCGCAACGATTCCACAGATCACTGTCAGATTTTTTTTATTTATTTTTGCAACCAGTGATCCCTGACATTCCATTGCTGCGAAAATATCCAGAGATACCCCTGCTATTATCAGCAGGTTTTCCATCCAGTTCATCCTTTTTCCTCCAACCCTCAAAACTATTTATTATTTTCACTGTCTGTCTTGATCGCATCCTGTTTATAAATAAATTTTACGCTTCCGTTTACACCGTCTGCAACCTTTGTAAATGTCTGGTAATCCTCACCCGCGTCAAGCATTGCCTGCAGTTTGTCGGTCAGCGGTTTGATATCTCCATTATAGCTGTTCGCAATCTTAGAAATACCCTTTTCATCGAACTCCACCATGCCATCTGCCAGTGTATGGGATCCGTCATCCAGTTTATCTACACCGGACACAATCTTTACCGTGGCATCATTGAGTGCCTGAATTCCTTTGGTAAGTGCCGGAACTGCATCTGCCAGAGACTGCGTTCCCTTACTGAGAGCTGCGGAACCGGTAACCAGACTGTAGCCATTTCCCTGTACCGTCTCGATCTGCTGTGCAATCGTAGTTTTTGCACTCTCAGCTCCTGTAACAGCAGCTGCACTTGCAGCCTGTACCGCCACGTTCTGACATGCTCCTGCCAGCTGCTCCGACAGCGTCTTTAAGCTGCTCTCCACACCGTCTGTCACCTGCTCATTGTTTCTTCCTGCTGCAAGCTGTGCCTGGATGGTGCTCTGTGTCTTGTGAAAGAGCGTGTCCTTTGCCCCACTCTTTGCATACAGCAGTTCCGCAAGCTGTGCGCTTGTCATGCCATCCGATACGGCATACATAACCATCGATGTCTGATCATTTGCCTGTGCGCCCTTTGCCCACGCTGCTTTAATGCCGGCAGCTGCCTGATCTGCAGTAAGTTTGCTGTCTGCCGCCTGCCCGGCTGCCTTCAATAATACCTGTCTTGCTACTTCATTATACACGGTTTCTGCAGCATTTGCACTATAAGCCCCATCATAAAGAGAAGTAAATAATGCGCCATCTGTTTTACTTCCATCTTTTCCTGTACTGTAACGGAGTGATGCATAGATCTGATTTGCTACCTCTTTTGTCTTTCCGTTTGCAAACTCTTTTGCCACCGTCTCGGAAGCGGTCTTTGACGCTGCCTGTTTCTCTGTATCACTCATCTTTGTATTTAACGCTTTATCAAGTGTCTGGATTCCCTTGCTGATGGATTCTGCGCTGGTGTTTAATGTCTCCACACCTTTGCCCAGATCTCCGCTCTTTGAATTCAGCTCATTCATGCCGCTTGCATAATCCGCAAGATTTTTCTGTAACGTGTCCAGTCCATCGGATAATTCTTTTGATCCGTCTTTTAACTTGCTGCTTGCATCCAGCATGTCATCAATCATATCATCCAGAGAAGAAGAATCCCCGCTCTTCATGGAAATCATGCTTCCGGCATTTGCCACGATCGTCATTGCCGTATCCAGCTTGAAATCTTTTACATCGGCAGTCACTTCGAAATCTTCCGGAAGTTCCAGATCATCGATGAAATCAGAATCTTTCACATTCAGACTTTCTTTGATTCCCGGCAATGCATAGCCGATAACCACATTGCTGTCCCCATTCTGGGAAACTTTTCCGTTCTTTACTTCCACATTGCTGAAACTGTCATCCAATACCAGTGCCGTTACGGCTGCAAACGGAACCTTTACCGTCTGCTTGTTTCCGTTTACGGTTTCTTCATAAGAAGAATTATTTGTGTAATCATAATGTATGGTAACTTTTCCGGATTTTCCAGCCAGATCCTTCGGTGCAATCTCATTTCCATCCAAATAATAAGTAACTTTCAGAGAAACCGGAGCTTCACTGTCTGTTTTTCCCTGATAGTAAATATCGGCTCCATCTGCCTGCCAGGTCAGCTTCTCTCCGTTCTGTGAGAACTCCTCGCTTCCCTTCACATTTTTGATATCTGTCAGATTGGACTGATCCTCCAGTGTAGCGGACTGGTTTTTATTGATCAGATGATCGGTGACAATGGTATCATACACACTTCCCGTTGCATCGGAAATAAGGTAAACATTTTCATCTTTTCCGATTTCTTTATCACTGACAGATACCTGAAGCAGATCCTCAATATCATCCTTCTTATCGGAAGAATCCTCTTTCTGCTCTGTCTGAACTGCAGCATCTTTCTTCTGATCTGCCTGCACGGCAACTGCTGTCATGCTGCTTCCAAGAAGTGCAATGGTCAGCACACCTGCCACAATACGGACTACATATTTATTTTTCAATCTGGTTTTTAACTCTGATAATTTCATAATTCCATCCTCCTATTTGATTTTGTTGCGAAATCCTGCACTTGATGCACAGATCACACGGTCAAATACCATGAACATGCTTGGCAGAATAAAGATTACGACAATCATACTGATGATCGCACCACGTGCCATCAGCATACATAATGAACCGATCATATCGATGTTGGAATATAATCCTACACCAAACGTTGCTGCAAAGAAACTGAGCGCACTGACAATGATCGACTGAATGGACTTGCTCAATGCATCGGTAATTGCTTCTTTCTTATCCATACCGCGGAAACGGTTCTTCTTATACTTGTTCGTCATAAGAATTGCATAATCAACCGTAGCTCCCAACTGTATGGTTCCGATTACAATGGATGCAATAAACGGCAACACCGTTCCTGTATATGCCGGAATACCCATGTTGATGAAAATTGCAAATTCAATAACACATACCAGAATGATTGGAAGTGAAATGGACTTAAATGTCAGTAAAATAATAATAAAAATAGCTGCAATAGAAATAATACTTACATTTTTGAAATCCACGTCGGTAATCTCAATCAGATCCTTGGTACATGGCGCCTCACCGATCAGCATTGCGGTATTATCGTATTTTTTAATAATCGCATTGATCTCATCACACTGTTTATTTACTTCATCCGTTGCAGATGCATATTCCGAAACAATGACCATCATCTGGTAATCTCCACTCTTGAAGATATCCTTCACATCGTCCGGAATGACATCCTGCGGAACCATCGGTCCGGTCAGGGAATCCATCGAAACCGCAAGTTTTACACCGTCTACTTTTTTGATCTCATCGATCATATTCATACTGTCTTTTTCAGACAGACTGCTTTTTGCCAGAACCATGTGGGTTGCACCCATATGATACTGTTCGGACAGCTTATCATTTCCAACTTTACTGCTGAAAGTCTCCGGCAGCGTACCAGTCAGATCATAATATACATTGGTATGTGTATATCCGTAGATTGCCGGAATCAGCACAACCAGAAACGCAATGACAAATACCACATGATGTTTTGTGATAAACCCTGCAATTCTACTAAGATCCGGAAGAATTACTTTATGTCTGGTCTTTTCGATTGCCTTATCGCAGACAAGAATCAGGGACGGAAGAATCGTTACACATCCGATAACGCCAAAGACAACCCCCTTTGCCATAACGATACCAAGGTCTTTTCCAAGGGTAAAGCTCATAAAACACAGTGCGATAAATCCGGCAACTGTTGTAATGGAGCTGCTGACCACGGAAGTAATTGTATTGGAAATCGCATGTGCCATGGCACGGTTTTTATCTCCGTCAAACCGCTCCTTCTGCTCCTGATAACTGTGCCACAGGAAAATGGAATAATCCATTGTAACACCGAGCTGCAGTACCGCCGCCAGTGCCTTGGTAATATAAGAAATCTCCCCGAAAAATACGTTGGAACCCAGATTGTAAATAATTGCCATGCCGATACTGATCAAAAACAGGAACGGAACAACTACGGAATCCATCGTAAGTGATAATACGATCAGAGAAAGCACAACGGCAATCAGAACATAGATCACACTCTCATTCTCTGCCAGTTTTCGGATATCATTGTTCACCGATGCCATACCACTGACAAAACACTGCTTTCCAACCAGATCATTGATCGTCTGGATCGCATCCATGGTGCCGTCCGACGACATGGATTCATCAAACAGGACTGCCATCAGCTGGCTGTCTGCGTCTTTGTTATTGAAAAAGTTGTAGATATCATCCGGAAGTGCTTCTCTTGGAATACTAAAATCCATAATAGAACCATACCAGATAACATTTTTTACATGAGGTACATCCTCAATCTTATCTGCTATTTTCTGCAGATCCTTATCCTGCATTCCCTCAACAACTACAAAAGAGAACGCGCCTGTTCCAAATTCATCCAGAAGGATATCCTGCCCTTTCATCGTTTCAATCTGTCCCGGCAGATAGGACAAAATGTCATAATTAATTCTGGTTTTCATATAGCCGATCGCGGATGGAATCAGCAGTAAAAAAGCCAGGATCAAAATCAGAAACCGACATTTAACGACTCCTTTTCCAAATTTAATCATTTTTTTCACCATCCTCTATTTTTCTCTCAGCCTATCATAAAAAAAAAGACCGAATATGAAAATATTCAATCTTTTCGTCATGTACTGCATGATTATACATTTTGAGTGATTTGTATGAATTCGTATACAAATCATTCAAAATGTCATCGCATATTCTTTTTATAATTCTTTGATGATGTCGATCAGAGACCGGGTCAGCATATACTGATATGCTTCGGCCATTTCGCGCGGCGAGATGGTCATTCCCATGCTGATCCATTCCTCTGTTGCAAAACACATGGACTGTGCATAATAGGAAGATATCACCTCCGGCGTCAGCCATTTGTGTTTTGAAACCCCTCCGCTGCTTTCGTTTTGAATCAGTTCAAGCAATACTTCCCGCACACATTTTTTTGCGATATCGTGAAATTTAACCGGTCCCTCCATTTTTACCAGCTGTGAATAAAATGCCTTGTCCTTTTCAATGTTGGTAAACAGCAGAACCATTGCTTCTATAATCATATCATTCCGGATCAGAGGTTCTACCGGCTCTAACAGTTCTGTCCGGATGATCCATTCAATAAGCTCAAATTTATCCTGAAAATGATTGTAAAACGTTGGCCGGATGACCCCTGCTTTATCAGTTATCTCTTTAATTGTAATTTTTTCTACCGGCCGCCTGACAGCAATCTCTTTCAAACTTTTTGCAAGCAGCTGGTCAATATCGGTTTTGCCCTGTATTGCCATTTCGTCTGTTATCCTTATTCGTCAAATTCCATGGTCACAAAGTACCCTTTTTCTGTCTCCTTCACATCAATCACATCGCCTTCCCGGCTTTTTAAACGTTCGCCTACCGCATAATTTCCCGACATTGCTATTGCATGCTCAATGGTATAATAATAGGAAGTGGGAAGTTTTCCCTCTGTCACCTTCAGATGATCCCCTACTTTGGTCAGTCCCGGACGTTCCATTTTAAATTCCATCTGTCTCATCACGGTCACCTTCATTTTCCACAAACTCTGTATCAACAGTCTCTGTGCGCCGTCTGTAATCCCTCGCTGCACGCGTTGCTGTGACAGCAATCCACAGATTCAGCGCTCCGTTGATAATCAGCACGATTCCTACCAGCATAATAAACTGTTTCAATACTCCAAGCGGACAGAAAACACAGACCAGACCGCAGACCAGACAGATGATAGCAAATACAAGATCCATGCCCCACTTTTCATATCCGTATTTTTTGGCATTCACAGCCTCCGTCACCGCACGAATTCCATGAAATACAAGTCCTACACCCAATATAACCGGAACCAGACTGACAATCAGCGACGGCTGGATGAGAAACCAGATTCCAACTGCAAGTACCAGAATTCCGACAATCGTTGATGCTCCAAATGTTGCAAGGCTCAAAATAAAGCTTCCCAGATAAATAATTCCAACGATGATCATTGCAACCGAAAGAATTGTTCCGATCACATCAATGACTCCGCCTTTCCACACAACAAAAATAATTCCAAGCACAATACACAAAACAGAAGAAAGCAGATAATCCGCCTTTGCCCGCTTCAAAAATTCTCTCATGAAATGATGCCCCCTTTTGAAATATCTTTTGCAACATTATAACATTTCCTTTTTTATTGTTCAACTTTTCCTCTAAAAATGATATACTGTGCGCGGAGGTGAATATCATGGGAAAAGAAGTAAAAACCAATGCCGTGCGTATTCTGGAACGAAATAAGGTTCCCTATGAACTGCTGACGTATGAATGTGACGAATTTATAGATGGAATTCATTCTGCCGAAGCCACTGGCACCCCGGTTGCCCAGACTTACAAGACACTTGTCATGCAGGGCAAAAGCAAAAAATACTACGTATTTGTCATTCCGATTGCCGAAGAGGTTGATCTGAAAGCTGCCGCGCGTGCAGTTTCCGAGAAATCCGTAGAAATGATCCATGTCAAAGATTTAACTGCAATCACTGGTTATGTCCGTGGAGGCTGCAGTCCTCTTGGCATGAAAAAAGCATTTCCAACCGTTATCGATGCCTCTGCCAGGCAATATTCTGAAATTTATGTAAGCGGCGGCCGTATCGGAACCAGCATCCGGCTTGACCCTCAGGATCTGGCACGGGTTGTCCGCGCTACTTTTGCGGATATCCTTGCCAGACCATAAAAAGAAAAGTGTGCCAGATTTATTTCCCTGACACACTTTTTCTTTTAATTTTCGCCCGGCTGCCGGATAATATCCAGCACACGCTGCAACTCGGCTCCCTCTGCCGGAGCCTCTCCATAGTCAACATGCTTCCAGTCTTTTTTGAATTCTCCAAGCAGATGTTTTCCCGGATCCTGGGTCCGTTCAATCGTAAAATATCTGCCCTCCTGCGTTTCGTCATTCCATGCAAAATATACACGGAAACAGGATGGAACTCCCATATCGCGTACCGGCAGATCCACACGGACAATCAGTAAACTGTCGGACAAATCCATAACCATAACGGAGAAATCTTCCGGCAGATACGGATACATACGTTTCTGCTGATAACATTCCTCAAAAAACTGATCCATATATTCTTCTTTCTTCTCACAGAGGTCATCCATCATCTGTTTGCCCTGCGCAAAAAAGCGCTTTGGCATAAAACCAAATTCAAACTGCTTACGTTCAAACAACAGATACTGTTCCTGTGTAAGCTGCATCTTCTTTGGCTGCGCTCCCTCTTTACGCTTCTTTTCCACTTCCTCGATTTTTTCCACCAGTGCACGTTTAAAAATCAGATTCTGTGTGAATGGATTGATCACTATTCCGGATACCTTTTCATCCTGCTGAAAAACCATGTTATTCGTTGCAAGGAACGGCATGTTTATAACTGCTTCACTCCTCGGAGATTCCGGAATCTCCTTTTTACTTGTATAAATTGGAAGAAACATTCCGTTTTTCGGACTGTTGATCAGACACGGAACCGGCTTCTTTTCATCATTTAAATTTGCCGGAACAAGCACACGTCTGGTTCGCATCAGCTCGATCAGGGCATTTAAATTCTCACCGGTTTTTTCTTTCAGATATAGATCTATCTGTGCTTCCACATCTTCATTTTTTACATCAAGTGTCATGCTTGGATCTGTTGGTTTCTCCTGCTTGAGATCCTGCTTCTTCATGACATCTTTTAACTTCTTTTTGTCGATCATCTGTGTATATCTCCTAACCCCATGCTGTCGGTATTGTACAGGTTAATCCCTGTGCTCATGATATAAAAGCATTTTAGCACATATTTTCAGGAGATTCCATACCTTTATACGGTTTTTGAATCATCAAGCGTTTTCTGGATCAGTTTATCAAGTCTTCTTCCGATCCTGGCATATTTTTCAATGCGGCGTTCCATTTCCGGCGGAACTCCTTTTTTGTAAGAAACCCGGTTATCCATTCCTGCCCACGCATCCATGATCATCGTCCGCAGCTGCAATTCCACACGAACCACAGTTGTCTTTCCTTTGTAAGACATCGGGATATCCAGAACGATATGGTAACTCTCATACCCATTTTTCTTTGGTTTTCGAATGTAATCTTTTGCCTTTACTACGGTATATGTGTCTGTTTTTCCGATCTGCCGCGCAATCCAGTAGATTTCCTTGACACTGTAGCAGATACAGCGAACCCCGGAAATATCGTTCAGTGCAGTAACTGCGGTATCAAAATCCACGTCATAATCCTTGCGCTGCAGCTTCTCTGCAATGCTCTCCGGCGTCTTCATCCGTGTTTCGATAAAACGTACAAATCCCTGTCCTGTTTTTTCTTCATATTCCCGGTTCAGTTCCCGCAGCCGGTTTACCACAATCTCTCTTGCCAGTGCATGTTTTCTCTGAAAATCATCATCTTGCCAGTGCTTCCGGAGTTTTTCTAATTCATCCATAACTTACCTTCCCTGCTTTCTGTTATATCTATCCTATTCTCCACTTTTCTACAGAATAACAGGGGTGTGTAAATACAGACTTCTTCCCTATGTAAATTGTTTGTAAAAACTATGTGGTGAGAATCTTTTTTTCCACAAGCATTTTAACAAATTCCCGATCCCGGAAACTCCATGGCTGCGTCTCACAAAATGGTTCGTTCCCATCGATAATCTCCTGTGCGGTTGCCCACTCCAGATGAAATCCTTTCTCGATCTCGCTTTCGGTCATGTGCGTCTGTGTCATTTCTGTTTTCGCATCACAGAAAAAAAAGCAGGAGTGGCAGACATAGATCTTGTTTTTTTCAAACAGATCGCGCCGCCGCTCCACAATTTCTCCAATCGGACGGATGGATTCCGGAATCACAATAAGCCCGGACTCCTCCCCCACTTCACGAATCAGTGCATCTTCCAGCTTCTCGCCCGGTTCCACACCTCCGCCGAGAATTTTATAATCTCCGGCACTGCCATGTTGTGTTGCAATTTTTCCATCACGAATAATCACGCCGCGTGTCGAGTATTTTTCGAACACGGGCATTCCCTCTTCATAATCTTTTTTATCTAATGTTAAAAGTATCTGCACGGCATTTCTCCTTTGCTGTTCCGACATACAATTTTGTATCATTATAGCACTATCATGGGGGTTTGTGCAGATGTTTTAAATATAAGTTTTTTCAATGCGACGAATTTGTGCGAGTGTTTTAAATATAAGTTTTCTCAATGTGACGGAAGAAGGGGGACATTCTCTTTCTACAGAAAAATTTACAAGTCAGCGCCGATATTGATTTCAGGTTGGTTTAGCAAAAGTTTTACTTTTATGCTATTAGCTTTATATGATGGAACTACGGCGCAGTTGCAAATTTGTTCTTCCGAAAGAAATGTCCCCCCTTCTTCCTGTGGATTGGAGAAAATATAGTTGAGAAATATATTTCCGCAAATCCTGTCTGTTGAATAAATATAAAGGCACCTTCAGTAAAAAATGTCATCGTGGTATCTATGCCAATAAAATTCATGTAAAAGATACCATTGTGGTACCTACACGCTGAAAATTTAACATTCAGATACCGGAAGGTCTCTATAGATCAAAAATTGCTTTTCCAGATACCGCTTTTTCTAAAAAACCGGTATCTGGAAAAGCAATTTTTACTATATAGGTGACATTTCCTGATTTCAAGCATTAAAATTTCGGAAAACTGTCACCTAAAACTTTAATTTTTCGTCTATAGATACCCCGCCTTATCATCGAGTGATTTAACAGGGTATTTTTATGTTTATTCCAGTTCATGGGATTCGTAGCTGTTTTTGAGGCGTCCCTTTAACTGCAGGTTCTGGTGCCTTTATGTTTGTTCCACAGACAGGATTTGCGGACATCATTCTTTTACTTATGGTTTTCCAATCCACAGGAAGAAGGGGTACATTTCTTTCGGAAGAACAAATTTACAACTGCGCCGTAGTTCCATCATGTAACGTTAATAGCATAAAAGTAAAACCTTTGCCAAACCAACCTGAAATCAACATCGGCGCTGACTTGTAAATTTTTCTGTAGAAAGAGAATGTCCCCCTTCTTCCGTCGCATAGAGAAACCTTATATCTAAAACAACTCCCCCGCAAATCCGTCCCACTTGCCAAACCCAAAGGCTCCCAGCCCCGCAGTTAACCAGCAATTTATAAAGTTTTGAGATACTCCACAATACTTGTCACACTGTTGGCACCATCCGCCACCGCGGTCACAATCTGACGCAGCTTCTTGGTGCGGACATCTCCTGCCACAAAAAGCCCCGGCTGCTCCGTCACCCCGTCTTCTCCGGCACGCACATAGCCATGATCTAAATCCAGCACAGAAGCCACCGCATCGGTCTGCGGATTCATACCGACTGCGATAAAGATACCGCTGACCGGCAGTTCTTTTTCTTCTCCTGTTCCGGTGTTTGCAATTACCAGATGATCGACCATCTGCTCCCCACAGATTTCTTTCACCACGGTATCCGGCAGGAAGGTGATCTTCGGCTCATTTGCCACCTGTTCCTGCAGTACCTGCGTGCCACGCAGTTCCTGTCTGCGGTGAATCAGATACACTTTTTCACATCCGGCTGCCAGATACAGGGCATCTTCCAGTGCCACATCTCCACCACCGACAACCGCCACTGTCTTGTTACGGAAAAAAGCTCCATCACAGGTTGCACAGTAAGACACCCCGGCTCCTGCCAGTGTTTCTTCTCCCGGCACCCCGAGTTTCCGGTGTCCGGCTCCAGTTGCCAGCAGTACCGTTTTTGTCTCATAGACGGTTCCGGAAGCACTGGTGATTTTCCACGTTCCGTCTGTATTTTTCTCTACGTTATCCACTTCATCGCTGATGAACGGAACCTCCAGTGCTTTTGCATGCTGCTCAAATTTCTGCGCCAGATCAAACCCATTGGTTTCCGGCAGTCCCAGATAATTATCAACTTCCTGCGTATAAATCATCTGTCCGCCACCCATCGGCTCTTTCTCTAAAACAACCACATCCAGACAGGCGCGCTTTGCGTAAACAGCTGCCGAAAGACCTGCCGGACCGCTTCCTATAATGACTAAATCGTACATGTTATTCCTCCTGATTTTCAAAAAAATCTATTTCATAAATAATGGCATTTTTATTCTTTCCTATTTTACCATACCCCTATACAATGCGCTATTTTCTTTTCTATAAAAATGACAAAATATCCTTCTTTTACAAAAATTTTACGTGATTCAGGGTTGAAAAATCCATTTACAAATGCTACCATAACCAAGGATTTAAATCCACAATCATAAAAATCTGAGTAATGGAGGTGAAATTCATGGACAGTAGCGATAGTTTTGGGCGAAGTAGACATTTTAATACCGATGCTTTTTTCACTGGCAAAATTATCGTTTTCACTGGAAAATGAATTTTGCCGATTCATGATGTTTAAAGCACCGGTAGGTGCTTTTTTTGTGCCTGAATATATAAAACTGTATACCTGAGCCCTTTTCTATTGTGCATATCCGCAGCATGATGTAGCTTTTGTTGCACATGATGACTGCACACAAGGAAAGGAGAATTCATATGAACAAGAAATATTTAGAGCTTACAAAGCTGATCCGAAGCAAACAAAATGACCATGAAATCTTAAAATGCTTATCTAATTATCACGAAAACGACATTGCCGATATGCTTACGGTTATGACTCCAAAAGAAAGGAAACGTATTTATACGCTTCTGGAGCCACAGAAGATTGCGGAAATCTTCGCATATCTGGATGAACCGCAAATCTACTTTGCCGAACTCTCCGTCAAAGATGCCGCCAAAGTAGTTTCCCTGATGGATTCCGATGATGCCGTTGACGTCCTCGAAACGCTCGACGATAAAAAGAAATATGAAATTGTGGAAAACCTGGACAAAGCAGCCATAAAAGATGTAAAAATGCTGCTTTCCTATGACGATGACGAAATCGGAAGCTGCATGACAACCAACTACATCTGCATTCCAAAGGGACTTTCCGTCCGTCAGGCAATGAGCGAACTGGTCCGTCAGGCCGGGACCAATGATAATATTTCAACCATTTATGTACTGGATGAATCCCTGAAATTTGCCGGTGCTATTGATCTGAAAGATCTTATTATTGCAAGAGAACATGATGTGCTTGACGATATTATCGTCCACTCCTATCCATCGGTAACCGATCACGAAAAAATTGATGAATGCATGGAAAAAATCATGGATTATTCGGAAGATTCCATTCCTGTCCTGTCGCAGGACGGTCATATGCTCGGTGTTATTACATCCGAAGATATCGTAGAGATGGTTGACAATGAGATGGGGGAAGATTACGCAAAACTGGCCGGTCTCACCGCCGAAGAAGATCTCAAAGAAACCACGGCACAAAGCATGAAAAAACGTCTTCCATGGCTTATCATCCTGCTGTTCCTCGGGATGCTCGTTTCCTCTGTTGTAGGTGTCTTTGAACATGTTGTGGCTGTTCTTCCGATCGTAATCTGTTTCCAGTCTCTTGTGCTTGACATGGCCGGGAACGTCGGTACCCAGTCTCTGGCAGTTACCATCCGTGTCCTGATGGATGAAACACTCACCGGAAAACAAAAACTTTTCTTACTTGTAAAAGAAATGAAAATCGGTCTCCTGAATGGTGGAATCCTTGGTATTATGGCGCTTGCACTGCTTGGCATCTACATCCACCTGTTTAAGGGATACACCTGGAGCGGAGCATTTGGCATCTCCGGCTGCGTCGGCATCTCGCTTCTCGTGGCAATGGTGATCTCAAGCCTCGTAGGTACTGTGATTCCCATGTTTTTCCATAAGATAAAAATTGATCCTGCGGTTGCATCCGGTCCACTCATTACAACCGTCAATGACCTTGTGGCTGTTGTGACTTATTACGGTCTGGCATTTTTGTTACTGATCATGTAAAAAGATAATCTTTGCACCATACTACCGAAAAATGCTGCCTGACAACAATATGGTACAGGCAGCATTTCTATTCAACAATTTCTAAGCTGCGTAGGAGATATCGCTTACGCGAGATACCCCAGATAGAAAATCTATCCGCAGACGGATACCCTTTACTGAATAACCAGTTCTTCAATCGTCACATTTTTCTCTTTGTCAATGTCAAAAGCTTTAAGCACCGGCTGATCCATATCCATCAGGGAAAGAATCAAGTAATTGACCGTCGGATCATACGCCAGACGCTTATCTTCCTCGGACGGACGTGACGGCGATTCCGGATGGGAATGCCAGTTGCCAAGCGGCACCAGCTTGTTTGCACGCATATCCTTGACGGCTGCTAGCTGTTCCTTCGGGTTCATGGAAAAATGCTCATTGGTGTGATCCACATTCTCCAGAAGGTACACCTTCTCGATGATCTTTTTGTCACCGTCTTTGGTGCCTGCAATCAGACCACATGCCTCTTCCGGAAGGTTTTCCTTCGCATGAGCTAAGATTTTTTCATAGTCTGCTTTTTTCATGGTAAGCATAAAATTTTCCTCCTTACCTCTTTCAATGATCCGGGCACTCGATCTGCTCGTAATCAATCAGTTCTGTGATGGTCGGATGATCGCCACAGATTGCACACTTATGATCTGCCTTTGGCAGTTTGATCGTGTGGAATTCCATCTTTAACGCATCAAAAGTCAGAAGCTTTCCGGTTAAGAGATCGCCAACACCGATCAGGTACTTGATGGCTTCCATCGCCTGTAAGGATCCGATGACACCGCCCATTGCGCCGATGACACCTGCCTGCTTACAGGTCGGAACTGCATCCTTTGGTGGTGGATTCTTGAATACACAACGATAGCATGGTCCTTCTCCCGGAACATAGGTCATGAGCTGACCCTTGAACCGGATAATTCCTGCATGGGAGAATGGCTTCTTTGCCATTACACAGGCATCGTTGATTAAGAATTTTGCCGGGAAGTTATCGGTTCCATCAATGATGAAATCATAATCTTTAATGAGATCCATAATATTTTCAGAAGTAACGAACTCACGGTATGTATTTACAGTTACATCCGGGTTCATTGCGTTCATGGTCTCTTTTGCAGATTTTACTTTTGCTTTTCCTACATCTGCGGTGCCGTGAATGATCTGACGCTGTAAGTTGGACAGATCAACTTCATCTGCATCGACAATACCGATGGTTCCCACACCGGCTGCGGCAAGATACATTGCTGCCGGTGCACCGAGTCCGCCCGCACCGATAATCAAAACTTTTCCGTTGAGGAGCTTTTTCTGTCCCTTCACACCAACCTCCTGCAGGATGATGTGACGGCTGTAACGCTCCATCTGTTCATTGGTAAATGCCATTAGAAGCTTCCTCCTCCCATGAAGTATAAGAATTCAACTACATCGTTTTCCTTTAATGTTACGTTTGCAAGATCGTGATTTTCTACGAAATCATCGTTTACGGTAACGGTCACATATTCCGGATTTTCAACCTTCTCGTCAACAACGAGCTGTGCCAGCGTGGTTCCCTCTTTGATGTCTTTTACGTTTCCTGCGATTGTTACTTTCATCGGTAACTCCTCCTAAATATATTTTTTCACAATTTCTTCCAGTTCCGGTTTCTTAATCAGACCGCGCACACGCTCTGCTTCCTTTCCATCTTTGAAAAACAGGATGGTCGGAGAAACCATAACGGAATACTGTTCTGCCAGTTCCCCGTCAAAATTTGCATTGACTTTGACCACTTTTAAGCGATCCTCATAATCATCTTCGATATCGCCAAGAATCGGTGACATCTGTTTGCACGGAATGCAGGAATCGGAATAAAACTCCACCAGTACCGGTATAGAAGCCTGCAAAACCTCCGCTTCAAAATTATCTTTACTTACTCTTGCTGCCATGCGCTTAACCTCTCTTGTCTACTCTTCGAGTTTCTTTACAATAAGGTCATAAGTTCCATCTTCATTGTCGATCAGCTTTAATACCTGCTGTCCCTCTTCCTTGAAACTTCTCGGTACGTTCTGCACCGGCTCTCCATCATTCATATGTACGGAAAGCACCTGTCCGATCTCTAACTCTTCCATGGCTACCTTTGCCTTGACAAACGTCATCGGGCAGACCACATCCGTAATATCTACAGTTTCATCAATTGTAAAATCAGCCATTGTATGCCTCCTTTATCTTCTCTTCAAATTTATCAAGTCCCACTCTCTCGAGTGTCATGCGGAAACGCTCTCCCGGATTGGCATTGTCATCAAAGAACTGGATTGCCGCATCGGTAATGCGGAATAACTGTTCCTCGGATGTCACAAGCGGAAGATACTTCTCGCCTTTGTATACGCGGTTTCCAAACAGTCCACCGAAAGATACCTCAAATGCAGGTGTCGCTTTCCATGCATCGGTCGGACAGGCCTTTACACAGCGTCCGCAGTTGTTACATTTTTCCTCATTGAGAACGATTTTTCCGTCCACGGTACTGATTGCATCCACGCGGCAGGTCTTCTCACAGATCCCACAGTTGATGCAGGCTGCTTCCTCCCATTCCACAATGGATGCACCCTTGATTCCGACATCATTTTCTTCTGCCTTTAAGCAGTTGTTCTGGCATCCGGTTACACCAAATTTAAACTTATGCGGAAGTTCTCTTGCAAAATAACGCTCATCCAGTTTTTTTGCAATATCATAACTGTCAATATTTCCACTAGGGCATACCGCCGATCCCTGACAGGCTGTAATCGTACGGACACGCGGTCCACACACACCCGGCTTACATCCCCCGGTTGCCAGCACTTCCTTAACTTCTTCTACATCGTCAAGTTTGATAAATGGGATTTCCACACTCTGACGGGAAGTCAGATGTACGTGTCCGTCTCCGTATTTTTCTGCAACCTTTGCGATAATCTGTAAATTCTCTGCTGTAAGATTTCCACCTACCACAGCCAGCCGCAGGGAAAAATTATTTTTTTGTTTCTGGCGCATAAATCCGCCTTTTTTCAATGTAGCATAATCAACAGCCATTACTCTCTCCTTTAAACCTTGTGTATTTTTCTTTGTTTATCCGACGGTATTTTGGATTGCTGCTGTAAAATCCTGCTTCAGATCTTCGATATCCTCAATACCGACACTTATTCTTATCATATCATCAAATACGGCGGCGTCAATCTTTTCCTGCTCGGTTGAGTGTGCCGCCAGTGTGGATTCCGGATGTACGATCAGTGTCTTGGTATCTCCGATGTTGGATACGATCTGCGGAATGGTCAGCGCATTCATGATTGCGAAAGCGCGTTCCTTGCTTCCCACGCGAATGGTTAAAATTGCTCCAAATCTTCCATCCAGCAACTGCTTTGCCACACCGTTCCACGGACTTGATGCAAGTCCCGGATAGTTTACGCTGATTCCCGGAATGGTTTCCAGATAAGCCGCAAGCTGCATTGCGTTGTCACACGCCCGCTCCATACGAAGCCCCAGTGTCTCCATACCAAGCAGATTATAGTATGCAGTCTGCGGCGCCATACAGGCTCCCATGTTGCGGAACAATCCGTTTCTCAGTTTTGCAGTAAAGGCAAATTTTGCAAACTTTTTATAGTCCTTCATACCCGGATACCGCTCCAGATCCCATTTGAATCTTCCCGCATCGGTGATCACACCACTGATGGCACTGCTGTTGCCGTTGATGTATTTGGATGTGGAATTGATTACGATGTCTGCGCCAAGTTCGAGCGGACGAACGAGAAACGCGGTAGCTACCGTATTGTCGATCATGAGCGGAAGATTGTGCCGCTTTGCGATCCCTGCAAGTGCCGGGATGTCGGTCACATCCAGCTTTGGATTGCCAATCGTCTCCGCGAAGATGACTCTCGTCTTATCCGTGATCTTGGATTCGAGATCTTCCAGATCATTCGTATCTGCAAAAATTGTTGTAATCCCAAACGCTTCCAGATCGTGGTAAAGATCAATCGTTCCTCCATACAGGCTGGTGCTTGTGATGATCTCATCACCACTTCCTACGATATTCAGAAGGGCATTGGTAATTGCCGCCATGCCGGATGCACAGGCAACGGATGCCACACCTTTTTCCAGAACCGTCATGCGTTCTTCAAATGCTGCGATGGTCGGGTTATTGATTCTTGTGTAAGAATATCCAGCAGCTTTGTTGTGAAACAGCTTCTCATGCTGCTCTGCCGATGGCTGAAAGAAAGCACTGGACTGGTACACCGGGGTAAGTGTGGCTCCGGTCACCGGATCTCCGGTTTTTGTACCATGTAGTAGTTCTGTGTTGAATCCCATTTCATTTCCCCTAATTCATACTTATCTAATAGGTTTAATATGTTATAGTTAATATACCGCAATCATACCCTATTGTCAACCTTTTATTTCCACTTATTTTTCCAGCAAAAAAATCCCCACTGGTTAAAACCAGCAGGGATTCCATTCTCATAATAAAATGATTATTCTGTCCAGTGCTCATCCTTAAATACGATGCGGCGGTAAGTCTCAAAATCAACCCACTTATTAAAGAAGTTCTCAGAGATCTCACTGCCCTCTGCGGAAAGCTCCTTCTTGAACGCATCCACATCTGCGGCACTTGTTACATGAACTGCAAATCCACGGCCGTTGATGACAGGCACATCGTTGTATGCAAAGTCAGCAAGCGGAATAATTGCAGTAACCTTCTGGTCACGGATGGATACCGCTACCTGCTCACGCAGAACAACCACATCAAAGCTGTCCGGATACTGATACGTCTCACCCTTGACCGGAATCACATCACCGATCGTGTAAGTTTTATCGGAAGGCTGTACCTTAAAGACGTTCATCGCCTCAAGGTCATAGTAATATTCCTCGAAGATATCTCCGTTTGCCTTGAGATTTCCGTGGGCAAATGCGCATTTTAAGTCTTTCGTCTCATCGAGCGTTGGATTTTCCACAACACCACATGCGGAGGTCATGTTGGAAATACGGTCGATCAGGATCAGTTCTCCCAATGTCTTATGCTTTGCAAAAGCATCAATGACGATCTCTTCCTGCAATACCAGATCGCAGACCGCAATCTCGTTCTTGCGCAGGCGGCCAACCGGAATAAATTCACCGGTGTTGACATCAATCTTGTACTGGATATTCTTTAAGATACCCGGAATTGTACGTGTACCGAGTTTTACGAGATAATCTTTGCCGACGGTCAGTTCCTCATCGTCCATCCAGAGGATTGTTGCGGTAAATTTCTTGCTGACCGGAAGCTTCGTATCTTTTGCAAGAACACATCCGCGGGATACATCCACTTCCTTGTCAAGCTGGATGGTAACTGGACGGCCTGCATCTGCAGTCTGTGCATCTTTATCTCCGACTAAAATGCTCTTTACTTTTGCATGCTCATTGCTTGGCAGAGTCACGATTGTATCACCGACCGATACAGCGCCACTCTCGATCTGTCCCTGGAAACCACGGAACGTGTGATCCGGACGGCAGACACGCTGTACCGGCATGTAGAAGCCTTCTTCCTGCTTCTTTTCGCTCACATCGATATTCTCTAAGTAAGCAAGCAGTGGCTCCTGCGTGTACCATGGCATATTGTCGGAATGGGTGGTGACATTGTCACCCTCGGTTGCAGATACCGGAATGATCTTGACACTTGCTAAATGCAGTTCCTTGGAAAGTTCCTGAATCTGGTCAACGATCTCCTTGAAACGCTCCTCGCTGTAATCGACAAGATCCATCTTATTTACAGCAAATACAAAATAACGGATTCCCATCAGTGCACAGATTCTGGCATGTCTTCTGGTCTGTACGAGCACGCCCTGCTTTGCATCCACAAGGATAACGGCAAGGTCTGCAAAGGATGCACCGACTGCCATGTTTCTTGTGTACTCCTCATGTCCCGGAGTATCTGCCACGATAAAGCTTCTCTTTTCGGTTGTAAAGTAACGGTATGCCACATCAATGGTGATACCCTGTTCACGCTCTGCCATCAGTCCGTCCAGAAGGAGGGAGTAATCGATTGCGCCGCCGCGGCTTCCTACTTTGGAATCCAGCTCCAACGCTTTCTCCTGATCTGCGTAAAGCAGTTTGGAATCGTATAAAATATGTCCGATCAGTGTGGACTTTCCATCGTCTACACTACCGCAGGTAATAAATTTCAATAATCCGCTCATTTTAGAAATAACCCTCCCTCTTTCTTCGTTCCATGCTGCCGGCTGCCTCGTTGTCAATGACACGGGTGGTCCGCTCAGACTCTACAGCACTCAAGGTCTCGTCAATAATCTCATCTAATGTGGTCGCGTTGGATTCGATTCCACCGGTCAGTGGATAGCATCCCAAGGTACGGAAACGCACATTCTTGTATTCAATTTTCTCACCCGGACGAAGTTTCAGACGATCATCATCCACCATGATAATCTGTCCGTCACGCTCAATCACCGGACGCTTTGCTGCAAAATACAGCGGCACGATATCGATGTTTTCTCTCTTTATGTACTCCCAGATATCCGTCTCCGTCCAGTTGGAAATCGGGAACACACGAATACTCTCACCCTTGTTGATCTTGGAGTTATAAAGTTTCCACATCTCCGGTCTCTGGTTCTTCGGGTCCCATGCATGATTCTCATTACGGAAAGAGAAAATTCTCTCTTTTGCACGGGATTTTTCCTCGTCACGACGTCCGCCGCCGAATGCTGCAGTAAATCCGTATTTATTCAACGCCTGTTTTAATGCCTGTGTCTTCATGATGTCGGTGTACTGGCTGCCGTAATCAAACGGATTGATGCCACGCTTTACACCGTCCTCGTTGATATACTCGATCATGTTAATCCCAAGTTTCTTTGCCGTCTCATCACGGAACTGAATCATTTCCTTGAATTTCCATGTCGTGTTCACATGTAAAAATGGGAATGGCGGCTTCTCCGGATAAAATGCTTTCATGGCAAGATGAAGCATTACCGAACTGTCCTTTCCTATGGAATAAAGCATTACTGGTTTTTCACACTCCGCCGCTACCTCACGGATAATGTAGATTGCTTCCGCTTCGAGTGCATCAAGATGAGATAATTGACTCATGATCTTCCTCCTTAATATTTATTCGAATCCTTTTTATTCACAACAATTGTTTCTATTGTACCATCTGTTTTTTTAATTCGCCAGTGTAACAGATCTCCTTCCGTATGAACGGTCATCTGGCTTCCCATGCCGCCGATGTCGGCACCCAGGTAATAGGAAATTGCCTCAAACGGACACTCCTTGATACAGGAGGCGCATCCCCAGCAGTCCTTCGGATACCGGATCACGGCTTTTTTGTCTTCACCGCGCACGATCAGGCTTCCCGGACAGACATCCAGACATTTTCCACATGCCCTGCATTTCATGGAATCAATCGCGATGCTCATAGGTTTCTCCTCCTTTCACCAGATCTCTGCGGATCATCGTAATCTGGTCCCCGTTCTTTTTCGAGTTTACATAGCAGAGCCATGCATCACTCTTCTCCGGATAATCCAGATTCTCCGCGAAACTGTGCCAGCGTGTCTCCTTGCGTGCACGCAGATGTGCGATCACAGTCAGGCACACGGTCAGGCGTTCTTTCAGCTCATAGATAAACATCAGTTCATGCATATCGGCTGCCGCAAGTCCTTTTGCAAGGATCTGCAGTTTCTTTATTTTTTCTTCCGCCATGGCAAGCTGCTTTTCGTTGAACTGGTAATGGGTTCCGATTCCGCCTGCATACTGGTCCATGACTTTCTGCATGGCTTCCTCGAGTTCCTCAACGGTAAATGCCGGGGCCTGCTTTGTGAGAAATGCATCATACTCGGCAATTTTATTTTCAAGAACCGCTTCTTCATCAGAAGCCGCCGTATCTGCCACCTGTTCTTCGTTTAATTTCTGCACGATGGAATGGGCTGCGATCTCGCCCTCCACCAGTGCGCCGGTTACATATTTCTGTGGACAGCCGCCTGCCACATCTCCGGCAGCATAGAGTCCGTGGATCGTTGTCTCGCGTTCGGTGTCTACCCAGTAACCGCTGGCGGTATGACCACCTACGATGTACGGCTCGGTTCCCTCAATTTCCACGTTCTGCTCACTTGGATTTTTCCCGGATTCCACCCACTTGAGGGTCTGTCCCGGCGCCATGTTTAAGTATGCTTTTAAGAGCGATTCATCCTGCTCTGCGGAGATGCCTTCGGTGCGAAGATAACATGGTCCGCGTCCCTGTACGTTTTCCTCGACGGTTCCGTACACACGCTGGGAAGTAGTCAGACCGTATTTTGTCTCATACACTTCTCCGTGTGCGTTGATCTGCTTTGCTCCGACACCCTGTGCAATCGTTCCGGTCGGAGCGATCGTATCTTTACAGCGCAGGGCGATAAAGCGCATCTCAAATGTGGTCATCTCGGCTCCGGCTTCCATTCCCATGGCATATCCGGCACCGGTGTTAAACGGCGGATACCACATTTTATGACGGGAAAAACCCGGATTGTTCGGGCGATAAAGTCCTGCGGCTCCTCCGGTTGCGATCAGCACTTTTTTTGCGCGGATCTCGTAGGCCGTACCGTCTGCAATGGAAAAACCGACGGCTCCTTCGATCTTATTATTGTTTACCAGATAATCGGTGATGTTTAACTGGTTGATGACGGTCACATCGTCTAATTTGCTGACAGCATCTGCAAGAAGCGGCTTGAAGTTTTCGCCGTTGATCTTGATATTGCGGTTTCCTCTTGCCACATACTCGCCGTTTTCGTCTTTTAAGATGACCAGACCAAGCTGTTCCATTTTGGCGGTCACACGGTTGAGTCCTTCGGACATGGTCAAAAGCAGATCCGGCCGGACGATGCCGTCGGCATCTTTTGTGGCGTAGTCCACGTAATCCTGCGGAACATGACCTTTGGTGATATAGGCATTGAGCGCGTTGACTCCGGCTGCCAGACAGCCGCTGCGCCTGATGTTGGCTTTTTCTGCTATGATTATGGAATAATCGGATTGTTCACGGATGGTCATTGCCGCGTAGCAGCCTGCTGTGCCGCCGCCGATGATGAGGACATCCGTATGGAGTATTTTTTTTCCCTCGATTTTCATAAGTAATCCTTCCTTGTGATTAAATGTAGAAGACCTCGCCTTCCTGCATTTCCTTATTTTCTACAAGATAGGTCTGGTTTTCATCAAATATATACAGGCGGTAAATTAAGACATATACCTGTTCTCCAATTTCAACCGGATCTTTTTCAAGTGAGCGCTCGGTGACGATCGGGATACCTCCCACATCAACGACAACATCCAGATGATTTCCTCGGAATATCACATCTTTTACGATTCCACGCTCGGCGGCACTCATGTGCTGCGGCGGTGCACTTCTGGACATGCGGACAAATTCCGGACGGATAACTGCGTGGGTTGCGCCCTCGACCGGATCAAATCCAAGCAGACGCTCATAATGCTCTACGATCGAGGAACGGCCGATAAACTGTGCCACGAACGGGGTGTCCGGTGATTTATAAATTTCCATCGGCGTTCCCATCTGCTCGATATGACCATGGTTTGTGATGATAATCTCATCGGCCACCTCGACGGCTTCATCCTGATCGTGGGTGACAAAAATGCTTGTAATGCCAAGCTTTACAACCATCTCGCGAAGCCAGTTGCGAAGTTCGGTGCGGACTTTTGCATCGATTGCCGCAAACGGCTCATCGAGAAGAAGTACCTGCGGATTCGGTGCCAGTGCGCGGGCAAATGCCACCCGCTGACGCTGCCCGCCGGACAACTGGTTCGGATAACGCTTTTCCATTCCGCTTAATCCGGTCAGTTCCAACAGTTCGGTCACGCGCTTTTTGATTTCTTTTTTCGGCACCTTGGCAAGTTCGAGACCAAAGGCTACGTTGTCGTAGACGGTCATATAACGGAACAATGCATAGTTCTGAAAAACAAAACCGATGCCTCGTTTTGCCGCCGGCACATCGTTGACACGCTGCCCGTCAATATAGATATCGCCGCTGTTTGGTGTCTCAAGCCCCGCGATCATGCGAAGCAGTGTGGTCTTTCCGCTTCCGGAAGGTCCAAGCAGTGCGACTAATTTTCCTTTTTCAATGCCAAAGCTGACATGGTCGGAAGCCCGGAAGTTTCCGTAATTTTTACAAATATCTCTCATTTCCACGTACATAGCCTGACTCCTTACTGTATCCCTTTACTGTTTTTGCTTCTGTATTCAAAAATGTTTCTGAGTATCAGCACGATCACCGCAATAATGACCAGAATGGAAGATACCGCAAATGCGGAGGTGATGGAAGTATCCGTCCCCGACATATATAAGGCATCAATCTCCAGCGGCAGGGTAAATGTCTGCCCTCTGGTCTTTGAGAGTGCATTGACTGCTCCAAACTCGCCTAACGCACGCGCCGTACATAAAATGATACCATAGATCAGTCCCCATTTCATCTGGGGAAGGGTAATTTTCCGGAAAATCGTAAATCCCCCGGCTCCCATCAATGCTGCAGCCTCTTCTTCGTCTTTGCCCTGTGCATTTAAGATCGGGATGATCTCACGCGATACAAACGGGAAAGTGACAAAAATTGTGGCAAGCACCACACCCGGTAACGCAAACGTAATGCGGATGTTTGTTCCGAAAAACTGGTTGATCGCCCGGATTGCCGGATACGTCCAGCCGAGTCGTCCGAAGGTCATCAAAAAGGCAAGACCTACAATGACGGGAGAGATGGAAAACGGGATATCGATCAGCGTGGCAAGCACCTGTTTCCCACGGAAGGAAAACTTTGTCAGAAGCCATGCCGCCATGATTCCGAAAAACGTATTGACAATTACCGCGATCACAGTTGCAAGCAATGTAACCAAAAGAGCCGAACGCACATATTCGGTTGTGACCGCCTGCAGATAAAAAGCAAATCCTTCTTTCAACGCACTAAAGAGAATCGAAAACAGGGGAAGAATCAGCATAACAAATATGAAAAGAACGCTGATAGCTATTAAGATGTATTTCGTACTTTTCTTTTGTTCCATAAAAACGAACTTCCTTTCTTAAAACAAACTGGCTGGTTTCCCGTTGTACTTACACATTGTTGGTTCTGGCTGCCTGTTTCATCTGTACGATATTCACAGCAAGCAGTAAAACAAACGATAAAATCAACATTACCAGCGCGATTGCCGTGGCACTCGCATAATCAATATACCCAAGCTTCTGCATGATCACATAGGAGATCACCTGCGTATGTTCCCTTGCACTGTTTCCGGATATGTAAATGACACTTCCGTACTCACCAATCCCTCTGGCAAAGGCAAGCCCAAATCCGGTTAAAACCGGGGGCATCATCTCCGGCAGAAGCACTCTGCGGAAGGTCTGAAACCGGTTGGCTCCAAGCATAAATGCCGCTTCCTCATACTGTCCGTCGAGTTTTTCAAGCACCGGCTGCACGGCACGGATGACAAACGGAATTCCGACAAACACTAGTGCAATGACCAGTCCCAGATGTGTGTAGGATACTTTGATGCCAAGTTTTGCAAGCGGAGCCCCGAGGATTCCGTTTTCGGAATACATTTTAGAAAGTGTGATACCTGCTACCGAAGTCGGCAGTGCAAACGGAAGCTCAATACAGCCATCGAGGATACGTTTTCCCGGAAACTCATATCTTACAAGCACCCAGGCAATGATCACACCGAACACACTGTTTATAAGTGCCGCAATAAACGAACATCCGATGCTGGTCGCAAATGCATGCCGCACGGTCGGCTTCGTGATCAGGGACCAGAACTCTGCCGGACGCAGTTTTAATGCGGAAACCATCACAGATGCCAGCGGGATCAGCACAATCAGGGAAAGCATTGTCACTGTAATTCCCAATGTGAGGTGATACCCCGGTATCACACGTACTTTTTTTGTCTTATTCGTTGCCGTAGATTTCATCAAACATTGCTCCATCGTCAAAATAGTTCTTATATGCTTCGTTCCAGCCGCCGTAATCTTTGATCGTATATAATTTCACATTCAGGTCAAAACGGTCGGAAAATTCCTTCAGAATTGATTCATTGCTCGGACGGTAACCATATTCTGCCGCCAGCCGCTGCGCATCATCGGTGTACAGATAATTCAGGTACTCGCGGCTCACTTCCTGCGTGCCGTTGGCATCCGCATTGTCATCCACAATCGCCACACTCGGTTGTGCCAGAATACTGACACTCGGCGTAATCATCTCATATTCATCCGGATAACTTTTCATCGTGGTAATTGCCTCATTTTCCCACGCGATCAGCACATCCCCTTTCTGGTTTTCCACAAACGTGGTTGTGGAACCGCGCGCTCCGGAATCCATGACGGAAACCTGCGAGTAAAGTTTCTGCAGAAATGCTTTCTGTTCCTTCTCATCATCGGTCTGCTCCTTTATATAGGAAAGTGCTGCTAAAAAGTTCCAGCAGGCACCACCACTGCTCTTCGGGTCCGGGGTGATGATCTCGACCTTTTTATTTACCAGATCGTCCCAGTCTTTGATCTGTTTCGGATTGCCTTTCCGGACGAGGAAAACAATCGTCGAAGTGTATGGGGAACTGTCATCGGCAAATTCCTGTTCCCAGCCTTTTTCAATCAGTCCGGTCTGCTCGATCAGTGTGATATCATGCTCCAGTGCCAGTGTAACGACATCAGCATTGCATCCTTCCACAACAGAGCGTGCCTGTGCACCGGAACCTCCGTGGGATTGAATAATATCCACTTCTTTTCCCGTTTTTTCCTTATAATATTTCTCAAACAGAGGATTATATGCTTCATAAAATTCTCTTGTCGGATCGTAGGAGACGTTGGTGATTGTCCGTACATGACTTTTTTTGCTTCCGCATCCGGTACATCCAATCAACAGAATTGCTGCCATGGACAGTACCGCTATTTTCTTTACCATTGAAAATGATTTTCGCTTCATGTTTCCGCCTCCCTTGACTTTCGTTTATCATACCCCTTAATTCCTATCATGTCAATAGGTATTGTAGGAATAATTTTCCCTTCTTTCTACGGTACCATGGAAAGATTGAATTTTGCTTGAATCTCAATGCCGGGATTTTTCTCTTACATAATGACATGGTAATAAATTTTCAAAAAGTTTTCCGGATTTATTGGCACTTGAACAAATACGTTGAATACTCTATAATAAGTAGAAAACCTGTGCCCTGCGGTACATTTTTGATGTATCCCAATCGCATCTGGCTTTTTATTACACATTACGAGGAAATTTTATGAAAAAAAATACCCTGCGGCATTCCCTTCTGCTGCTTCTGACTGCAGCTATCTGGGGATTTGCCTTTGTTGCACAGAGTGTGGGAATGGACTATGTGCAGCCTTTTACCTTTACTGCTGCCCGCTCACTGATCGGGGGGATCGTACTGCTTCCGTTTATTTTTATCCGGGCGCAGAAAGCCGGCCGGACTTCTGAGGAAAAATCCGCTTCCTGGAAACAGGCACTGCCCGGAGGCATCATCTGCGGTGTTCTGCTGTGTATCGCCTCCAACCTGCAGCAGATCGGCATCCAGTATACGACCGTTGGAAAAAGCGGGTTTATCACAGCAATGTACATCGTGCTTGTTCCGGTACTCGGTATACTTTTTCACAAGAAAACCGGTATCCGCGTGTGGATCTCTGTAGCACTTGCTGTATGCGGACTGTATCTTTTATGTATGACCGGAGGTTCCTTTCGTCTGCAGCGCGGAGATCTGTATACACTCTGCTGTGCGCTCATGTTTTCCCTGCAGATTCTTGCCGTGGATCACTATGCACCGATTGCGGATAATGCGATACTGGCATGCATCGAATTTTTTACCTGCGGCATCTGTTCCCTGATCCCGATGTTTCTGCTGGAACAGCCACGGATACATCTGATTCTTGCGGCATGGCTGCCGATCCTGTATGCAGGCATACTCTCCAACGGTGTGGCCTACACTCTGCAGTTTTTTGCACAGCGGGGACTTCCTGCCTCTACAGCCTCTCTGCTAATGAGCACGGAATCCGTGTTCTCGCTTCTGGCAGGTTTTCTCATCCTGCACCAGATGCTGAACGGTCGCGAGCTTGCCGGATGTGTACTGATGTTTGCCGCCATTATTCTTGTACAAATAAAAGGAAAAGAAAAGGAGTCGATTAATTCATGAAAAATATCATTGAAAACGAAGTCGGAGCCATCCTGACAGATATCCTTGACGATTATAAAAAAGGACGCGCGGTTGATAAGATGGATATCTACAACCAGCCGGATAAAACCGAAATTATGGACATTCTTGACCGTCTGTTTTCCATTGTTTATCCGGGATTTTTCCGCGATAAAACCCACAAAATCTACAATATTGAACACAGTGTGTCTACCATGATTGAAGATGTAATGTTCCACCTGAACAAACAGATCTGTGTTGTCTTAAAATATACGAAAGAATTCGGGGACAATGAGGAAGAAAAACTGGAACAGTTTGCACAGAAAGCAACCGTTTCTTTCATGCGGCGGATTCCAAAGGTCCGTGAATACTTAGAGACCGATCTGCAGGCCGCTTACGATGGCGATCCTGCTGCACGCAGCAAAGACGAGATCGTATTTTCTTATCCGGGACTTTATGCCATCACGGTATACCGTCTGGCGCATGAGCTGTTTCTGCTTGGTGTTCCGCTTATCCCACGTATGATGACGGAACAGGCACACAGCAAAACCGGTATCGACATCCATCCGGGTGCAACCATCGGCAAATATTTCTTTATTGACCACGGTACCGGCATCGTGATCGGTGAAACAACCATCATCGGCTGCCATGTCAAACTGTATCAGGGCGTTACACTTGGTGCCCTTTCCACCAAAGGCGGTCAGAAACTGCGCGATGTGCGTCGCCATCCAACCATCGGCGACAATGTAACAATCTACTCCGGTGCTTCCATCCTCGGTGGGGAAACTGTCATTGAGGAGGGGGTTGTAATAGGTGGTAACTCATTTATTACCCAGTCCATTAAAAAAGGCACCAAGGTCAGTGTCCGCAACCAGGAACTGATCTACCACAGTGATGATGAATCACTTCACCACAAAGAACAGGATGAATCCTGGTTTTACATTATCTGATAGTTACAAAAGGGGATTTTATGGATACAAAAGCTTTCCGGGAAGGATTCCGCGATGGCATTCCCATCGGACTTGGATACCTCGCTGTTTCTTTCTCTTTAGGTATTTCTGCAAAACAGGCTGGTCTGACTCCGCTTCAGGGGTTCGTGACCAGCTTTCTGGAAAATGCATCGGCCGGCGAATACATCGCATTTACTCTGATCGGTGCCGGTGCCACATATATTGAACTGTGTCTGATGACAATCATCGCCAATGCACGCTATCTTCTGATGAGCTGCGCCATGAGCCAGCGGTTTTCACCGGATACGCCGATGATTCACCGGTTTCTTGTCGCATTTGACCTGACGGACGAGCTGTTTGGCATTGCCATCGGGCGCCCCGGATATCTCAATCCCTACTACAGTTACGGTGCCTTTCTTGTCGCACTTCCTGGCTGGTCCATCGGAACCGCCGCCGGTGTCATCGCCGGCAATCTGCTGCCGGGTGATATGGTAAAAGCACTAAGCGTTTCTTTGTTTGGTATGTTTCTGGCAATCATCATCCCGCCTGCCAGAAAAGACAAAGTCGTGCTGGTGTTGATCATCATCAGTTTTGCAGCAAGTTACCTGTGCAGCCGTCTCCCGGTTATCCGTGACATTTCCAGCGGAACGCGCACGATCATCCTGACACTGATCATCGCAGGAATCGCCGCATGGCGTTTCCCTCCGCAGACGGAGATCACTCCGGAAAATGCTGACGCACAAAAAGAACAGGGGGCAGATGTATGAGTGGAAATATTTATATCTACATTGCAATCGTAGCGATCACCAGTTATCTGATCCGCGTGCTTCCGCTGACGCTGATCCGCAAGCCGATCAAAAACCGGTTTATCCGTTCTTTCCTGTATTATGTACCTTATGTCACACTTGCGGTTATGACCTTTCCGGCAATCATTGATGCCACAGCCACACCGCTTGCAGGAGCACTTGCTCTAATTGCCGGCATCTTTATGGCATGGAAAGGACTCGGACTTTTCCCGGTTGCGATCGCCTGCTGCATCATTGCTTACCTTGGTGGACTGATTTTTTAATAAAAAAGTGCCTGCATCATTTTTTGATCCAGGCATTTCTTCTATCCCCAAAGTGAAAATAAAAATACTACGATTCCAAGAATAACAAGAATCACACCCGTCACACGGTTCAGTGTTTTCGGTGTGGCTTTATTTGCAAATACCGCAGCAATTCTCGCCCAGATCAGGGTAAATATCACACATAAAATAAATACCATCCAATCCGGCTGTCCACCTATGGCAAAATGTGAAACTGCACCTGTAAATGCAGTAAATGCCATAATAAATACGCTGGTTCCCACAGCCATTTTTAGTTCATATCCAAGCACTGTGGTAAGTATAAGAAGCATCATCATGCCTCCGCCGGCACCGATAAATCCACAGATAAATCCGATACAGATGCCACTGATCACAGACTGTATGGCGCGTTTTTTTGCCGACACCCCCTGCATTGCTTCTTTGGTTGTCATGACAGGACGGACAATAAATTTAATTCCCAGCAGAAACGTCATAAAGACGGAAAAATTTCCCATGGCGGCAGATGGTACCAGACTTGAAACATAACTTCCTACCACCGTAAATGCAAGAACACTCACCATCATAATCAATCCATTCCGGATGTCCAGATTTTTGTTTTTACCATATGTATACGCGGACACTGCACTGGCAAGCACATCCGAAGACAAAGCAATCCCCACCGCCATATATGGTTCCATTCCAAGGAATGTGATGAGCATGGGGCTGATAACCGCTGCCGCACTCATCCCGGCAAAACCGGTTCCAAGTCCGGCTCCCATACCTGCAAAAAATGTTACTAGAATCGTAAATAATACTTTCATTCTCCTGTATCTCTCCTTTGTTCCAGATAACGGGTAATTTTAGCACATTTTTCAAAACAAATCCAGCATGTTATCCAGATAAATTTCTTCCCGGACATGCAGCTGATATTGTGGCTTTGTCATGTAATATAGCAGAAACTCTAAAATCAGTGCACTTCCAAGTCCCCGTCCCTCGATCTTAAAATTAGAAAATCCCATTGGAAAGTAAACATTTTGGATTGCCTCTATTCCAATAAATCCCGGATTTTGCATGGCTTTGGAAAAGCAATATCCCTGCTCAGATTCCGGTGCCGTACAGTGATGTTCCCTATTTTCTCCAAGATTCTTGCGGCTGACCGCTTCATAACAGGCTTTCCTGTCCTTACAGCCAAACCAGCAGCATTCATTGCACAAAAACTCCACCTTGTCTTTTTCTGGCCAAGACAGTGTCTTCCATCGGTCATAGGCTTTATTTAAGCGAAAATCAGGAACAACATACCGGAAATCTTCACGTCGTATTTCCTCTACCAGCTGCTTAAAATCCGTGATTACTTTTGTGGTGGACGAAACAAAATAAAGGTGCGGATAATGTTTTTTCAGATATTCCAACAGCAGATCCGAATGGACAATCACACCGTTTTGCACATCTTTATTTTCTTCCAGTAAAGCACAGAGCGCATTGCATTTCCGGTCAGAAAGATGCTTCTCTTTTAAAAGAGAGTTGCTGAAGGTCAGCCGCGCGGATATTCCATACTCCTGCATCAGTGCCAGAACTTCTTTCGGATCATTCTCTCCAAAACCGGCACGTCCGCCGCCCCAGATACAATCTGCCGGAGCTCCATAGATCGAACCGATTTCACACCAGTCATAAAACCAGTCCCTGTGCTCCCGATATAACGGAAGAAACACGCGGTATAGTTCATAAAATTCAAACAAGCCCGGAAGGTGATAATACGCTTTTACCATTCTGTACATTCCTCTCATTTTTTATCATAACGGTTCAGACCACCTCAGAATAGTTACTTTATTAAATACAAAATCAACCCGGACATCACCCCGATTCCAATAATACAGATAATCATACCTCCAATGACCGTCACAGTTCTTCCTTCATCCGATAATTCCGCATTCTGAAACTGCCATCTGCGCAGAAAAAAGTATACCTTATCCGGATAATAAATCTGTACGATTCCAAGCACATAAATAAGGACTCCCAATACCGTAAATCCCCAAAATGAAATCGACTCCAGATTGCCGTAAAGAATACGTCCCAGCACATTGCTGTATGCCGCATCACTGACCGTATGTTTGTCATCTGATGCAAAACTCTGCATTTCATCCCAGCCCACAGGGCTTCCATCTGCTGCGAGTAACTGATCCCCCGTCCATGTGCCGTTTATCGTATCATCCGCAAATGAAAACGTGACCTGATCCCCTTTCATGGTATAGGAAACATTCTGTTTTTTTCCATCTGCCACAAGTAAAAAAGTATCATCTTTTGTTCGTTCAACATAGTTGACTGTGTTGTGCACAAACTTATCTGCACGGACTTTGTAATAAAAATCATCCCCAATAAAAACGCCTTTTCGCAGCGTAAAATATCCACCGATTGCAACTGCAAAAATGGCAATTATAATCAAAAAAACAAGTCCCAAATGCTCTTGGATTTTCTTCATTTCCGTCCTCCTTCTCTTTAAAAAAAAGCCATTCTCTCCTGCGAAAATGGCTTCTGAAATACTACTACTTATTTTCAAAATTAACACTGCGGATCATGTTACGGTTGATAAACTGTGTTCCCTTTTTCGGTGTCTCGATCTTCACCCACTGCGCATCCACGTCCATCAGTTTTCCTTTGATACCACCCATATCATTAAATAAACTTACCGCACAATCTTTTCCTATATAAGTATCTAAAATTGAACCACTCATCATTTCGTCTTCCTTCCCATTTTCTGTCACTGTAAACAGCTCAGTATCCTGCATTGCCAGCATATTCCATGTATTTACCATATTGAAATAATTGACTGCTGCCATTGTTGTTGCGATATCCATACCTTCATCACCTCATAGATATCAGTGTAGCATTCTTTGTGCACACTTGCAATTACTTTCTCCCTCTTTCCCTCTCCGACATCGGAACTTCATTTTTCATGTAAGTATCCCACACCTGCATCCGATCCTGCTCATCCAGTTTGCGCAAAACTTTTGCCGGAACACCTGCCACAATACAGTTATCCGGAACATCGCGGGTTACGACTGCCCCTGCCGCCACAATACAGTTCTTTCCGATGGTCACTCCGCCACAGATCGTTGCACTCGAACAAATCCAGCTTCCGCTTCCGATATGGATGGGCTTTGCATACTCCAGGTCATGAAAACCATCCGGATACTGCTGCGGCAGCCGCTCATCGGAAAGAAACGGATGACACGGGGTTGCAATCGTCACGTTTGCGCCTACCCACACACCATCCTCCAGCGTAATCGGCGCACAGTCCAGAAATGTACATTTATAGTTGACAAAACAGCCTTTTCCAAAATGGATATTGACACCATATTCACAGTAAAATGGGGCAAAAATGGCTGCTCCTCCATCCTTTGCAGATGGAATCAGTTTTTCTAACAAACGCTGTTTTCTTTTTTTCCTCCACAGCGGAGTGCGGTTGAATTTATCACAGGTTTCCATGCCAAATTTATGATATTGTTCCAGATCTTTGCTGTCGGCATTGTAAAGTCTGCCGGCTTTCATTCGTTCCCAGTTATTCATGTTTATCTCCCTCTTTTTTATTTCCTTTAGTATAACAAACTTTTGCAATACAGGAAACTGAAGAACAGCTGCACCGGCATACTTCCCGTTTAAAGCATTTGCAGAACAACCAGACCAAATTTACTGCGATACCGGACAGTTCCTCCGATGAATTTGGTGACTATCTGGTTCTCTTAGGTGCTATTATGCGCGAGGAAATGATGATTGACTGGCTAAAAAAATGTATCAAACTGCTCGGTTAACATGCTCCCTCTCCCTTCAAATAGGCGATCACTTCGAATAGATCCGGTAACACCACCTCTGCTTTTTCCTGCATTTCTTCATTTGCAGGCAGCAGATCCGGAACCATGATCGGAAGCAAATGTCCTGCATGTGCCGCACGAATCCCATTGTAGGAATCCTCAATCGCATACGCGCGCTCCGGTGCAACCCCAAGTTCTGCACAGGCCTTTAAGAAAATGTCCGGTGCCGGTTTGCTGTGCTCCACCATATCCCCGCAGATCACATTGTCAAAAAAATTCAAAATTCCAGCATCCTTTAATTGGTTTGTCACGGTCTGTCTGCGTGTCGAAGATGCCAGCGCAATTTTCTTTCCATCTTCTTTTAAAAAGGTGAGCAGTTCCACAACCCCCGGCTTCATCGGGAGCCTGCCGCCATCGTATCTGCTGTGATAGATAGCAGAGGACTCTTTCGCATAAATATCATACGGAAAATCCTCCCCATAAATTTCCAGCATAATCTCCCGCGTCCGTTTCATCGTCGTCCCCGTACAGGAAAGCACCGCTTTCTCAATATCTGGAATCTGGTATTTATCTGCAAGCTCCTTCCAGCACTGCATCACAGCCCGCTCAGAATCAAAAATCACACCGTCCATATCAAATACAACTGCATCGTAACCGGTTTTCTTTTCCATAGAATAATTTCCTTTCTGTCTTACGTGACAATTTTATTCTAACACGATTTATCCAATTAGTGCATGATAGATTCTCAGATCATCGTCCTTGAATACGTTAAATATGACTTTTTTTATTCTGCTGTCCTCATTGATATAATTCTTTACCGTCTCGGTAGCGATTTCTGCCGCCCTTTGCTGTGGAAAACGAAACACCCCCGTTGACAGACAACAAAAAGCTACGGACTCTGCTCCCGTGTCCGCCGCCAGCTTGAGACATTCTCTGTAGCAGCTTGCCAGCAATTCTTCCTCTTTTCCTGTAACCTCCCACTGTATGATCGGTCCTACGGTGTGAAGAATATATGTTGCCGGAAGATTATAACCGGACGTAATCTTTGTCTTTCCGGTTTCTTCTTCATGTCCCTGCTTTTTCATAATTTCATACATTTTCAGGCGAAGTTCCATCCCTGCATATGTGTGGATAACCCCCCCTCGATAAAACTTTCTAATATTGCTCCTCGTTCTATCAGTCTGTGGGTTCGCTTTTTTCTTTCTTCAAGGCTTGCCATTTTCTTTAATTTCTTCTCTTGATTTTTAAGCTGAGATAATTGCTTTTCATATTTTTCTTTTTCTTCTTTCTTGCTTTCAATCTCTGCTTTTACCTTTTCTAATTCTGTTTTATTGTTCATAAAAATCATCTCCTTTCATATTTTGGGCAAAGAAAAAGGCTAAATACCTTTTCAGATAAATAGCCTTTTCATTTCAATTTTCAGTTATATATTCTATTTATTTATTAGTTAATTTAGAGAGTAATTCTGAAACCATTTCTGTAAATTCAAAAGGCTCAATATTGATGCCATCCATTACATAAGTATGTTTGTTAAGCTTAAAAACAGCTCTTGTTATTATCTTGTCATCAACATTTAATTTTTCAGACTTAGATAATTTCACATTAACACCACATAATGTTGACATTTTTAAATCCTTTAACCCATAATCAATGCCGGTTTCGTTCTTGTCAGCGATAATAACATCAAGAATCTTATCGTTATTATCTTCATTTACTAAATGGACTTTTATATATGCACGCTCTGTATAATCGTCTTTATTATTTGGTTTTACTAAAATTTCATACACAGAAACTGGATTATATTTTTCAAATATTGACAAGGATGCCAAAATTTCTTTCCCTTCATCTCCATCTAATGCTACTTCTTTAGCATCTATTTTAGGCATCGACATTTGATTATCATTAAATACTAAACAATCTTTTTTATACTTATCATATAGCTTTAAGTATTCAATTTTCGATTCCTTTCTCTTTTCCTTGACCCATAACCCAAATGCATAATCTTTTATCTCTTTGTTCATCCGTTTCATTAGCTCAGAGTCTGAATATTTGTCTAATTCTCCATGAAGCTCTTTCTGGCTTTTAAAAGATTCGATAAGATTGGCGTCTATTTTCACTTCTTGTTCTAACACTTTGTTTTTTGTACTTACAAACAACAATCTATCTTTTAATTTTTGTTTCAGAGTCGTTTCCCCATAGATTTTAAGAGCTTTATCATAGACTTCTTTGTTAATGGCTTCATACTCGCAAATAGCATTATCAATTTCGGATTCAGAAACAAAAACTCCTAATTTTTCTGCATATGATGTTGCCACTATTTCATCTATGCTATTTTCAACAATATCCGAATATGATACACCTACTTTTCCAAACTGTTGCAGAAAAATTTCATCGTGATAAATGTATTTATCATTTACTTTCACAATGGCACCGTTAATGTTCTCATTCTTTACACTTAAATTATTATCTGCATAAGCACTTTTATAAGAAACATTTTCATTCAAAGTGCATCCATGTAGCAAAGCAGAAAATATAATTAGTAGTAAGGGCATCACGAATCTATTAAATTTCATTAGATTTCTCATAGCTGGTCTCCAATTCAATTTTCTCACTATTTATTTTAGCACGCACAATTCTTATATTCCACTTATGTTTTTCTAAAGATTTTATGGGTGGACTGCCATACATAGCAATCCACCCATAAAATTACCACACTTCTAGATTATCTTCCGCATTCACCCAATCTTGCATCTCACCCGTCAAAGCCAACCTGGCATACTCAATAGGGTTGTCAATGGCAAGAGCATTTAATGCACACTGAGAATTAGGTGTGGTCATCAATCCCTGCCTGCGCAATACTCTGTACGCGCATTGCAAGATCCATCCACGAATTCATGATCTACTTCTCCCACTTTCCCGCTCCGACAACGGCACTTCGTTTTTCATGTAAGTATCCCACACCTGCATCCGATCCTGCTCATCCAGCTTTCGCAATACCTTCGCCGGAACACCTGCCACGATGCAGTTATCCGGAACATCACGGTTTACGACTGCCCCTGCCGCTACAATACAGTTTTTTCCGATGGTCACCCCACCACAGATCGTCGCGCTCGAACAGATCCAACTTCCGCTTCCGATGTGGATCGGCTTTGCATACTCAAGGTCATGGAAACCATCCGGATACTGCTGCGGCAGGCGCTCATCCGGGAGGAACGGATGGAATCATTTTTTCCAGCAGACGCTGCTTTCTTTTCTTCATCCACAGCGGTGTGCGGTTGAATTTATCACAGGTTTCCATCCCAAACGAATGGTATTTTTCCAGATCTTTGCTGTCGGCATTGTAGAGTCTGCCGGCTTTCATCCTTTCCCAGTTATTCATGTCTGTTTCTCCTTTTTTCTGATCGCATCCCTTATTCTTCTTTCTCCAGAAATGTCTGCACATTTTCTTTTGTAACCTTCTGATATGCGCGATATATATATTTATAATTTTTAAACGGATTTGGATTATTTTCATCCTCTGTGGCAATCGAAAATGCAAGATTTGCCATTGCTGCTGCCTGCCCTTCTTTATCATTATATACGGTTGCTGCAAGTGTTCCGTCTTTTACCGCTTCAAGCCCTTCTTTTGTTCCATCTATTCCAAAAAATACCGGCCGGTTTGTTTCCGTATACCCGAGCTTTTCATAAGCATCCATAGCACCGAGTGCCATTGCATCATTATTGGCAAGAACAACTTCCATCCGGTTGTTATATTGTCCGATCAGCTGCATCATACGGTTCTGTGCCTGTGCACGGTTCCAGTTTGCAATCTGATAGCTCAGCTTTTCCAGTTCAATTCCCTGTTCTTTCAGACTCTCCACAACACTTTCGGTTCTTATAATGGCATCCTGATGCCCCATTTCCCCCTCAAGAATCACATACTGGATCTTTCCATCATGATTACGGTCCACATCCGGATGTTCTTTGATATAAGCTGCTGCAAGCTGTCCCTGCATCTGTCCGGATTGTTTTGCTTCTGCTCCGACATAGTATAACTGATCCCACTGCATCAGGTCTTCTTCCACCGGTTCCCTGTTAAAAAATATAATGGGAATATCGTGTTCCTGCGCGGCTGTAATGATCTGTGACGGATCCGTCCGGTCTGCCAGATTGACGCACAGAATATCACAGCCATTGCCGATCATTTCCTGCACCTGATCGTCCTGCGTTCTTTGCGAATTTGCAGCATCCATAATGGTCAGACTGATATCATATCCCCTTTTTTCCAGTGTCCTGCATTCCCTTTTAAAATTTTCCAGAAGTTCCCCCAGAAAGGTATCTCTCTGGTCATAACATGCGACACCAATATAAATCTGTTTCGGTATTTCCTTTTTTTCGCTTCCACATGCACCATACAAAAGAATTCCCATCAGACCAATTAATGCCATAGCGTTTTTTATTTTTCTTTTATCCATGATAACCCCTGATTTTACCGGCTGATTGTAAACAGCAGATTCCGGTTCTCCTCCGAAAAAAGATTCTCCCGTGTGAGAACGGTATACGTAATCTGCCGGTCTTTCATTTTATAGAAAAAATTACGTCGTTTTTTAATAAGTTCTGCAACACTTTCATAGCCTGCGTCAAACTCATCCGGAGCAACCAGACATTGTGCCCATCCTGCATCCAGATAATAAACTGCCTCCGTTGAATTTCCAATTCCATAGAGTACCGCCCCATACAGGTCATTATCCTTTGCCGCCTCCCCGGCTTCCACAAAGCTTGCATTATCCAAAGCCATCACGATATCCACCCTTCTTTGCGTCTGTAAATTGATTTTCTCTTTCGAATCATTTTCTTTTGATACAGACCATAAAATTTCTGCGCCACTCCCCTTTAATGTATCACAAATCCCCTTCTTTCTTTTTATCACTGCTTCTGAAGTGGCATACTGCGAATAGATCCCAATCTTCTTCCCGATCAGATTTCCACGGTAATTTTCCAGAAGCTTTTGGGCAAGATCCGCACCCATATGGTAATGATCAGGTTCTATTGTATGCAATCCGGACGGTTCTTCGGGAAATGTATCTACCACGGCCATTATAGGAACACTTTTTTCCAGCTGTTTTAGCTTTTGCTGCCCATCCCGGTTTGCAATCGGTTTTACGATCACCGCATCTGCTCCTTTTGCAATTTCCTGATTCATAATCTCAATCTCCTCATTGGCGGTTTCCATATTGTCCTTACTGATGATCACAACATCTGTATCATATTCCCGTGCTGCCATTTTCAGTCCGTATTTAAACGCTGACCACTCGCTCTCATCCACATCCGGTATGATCACCGCAATTGTTTCCGGTTCATGGCCGTTTTGCTTATAGATGATAAAGCCGAGAACCAGAATCACGAGAATTCCCAGAACTGCCTCTATTATCACAAATGTTTTTTTCCCATGTTTCATTTTAAGAATCCTCCGGCATATGGTGTTCCTCAAATTTCCTGCAGTTTTCCTCACTGTAAACAATCTCAGGGATGATAACTGTCACTGTCGTTCCCTCATCCAGTTCACTTTCTATCTGAAGTCCGTATGGTTCTCCAAACAATAACCGGAGCCGGTTATTTACATTTACAAGCCCGACTCCGGAGCCTTTTTTATGTACACGGTTTGTATCCTTTAATAACAGGTCAATCTCCTCTTCCGGAATCCCCATTCCGTTATCCGATACCTGCATAAAGATATTTTCTTGTTCTTTCCATCCGCGAATGAGGATTTTTCCGCAGTCATCCATCTCCCTTACGCCGTAATTGATCGCATTTTCAAGGATCGGCTGCAGCACAAGTTTCACGATACAATCATCCAGAATATCCGGACGGATATCAAATACAACTTCAAACTTATTTTTATACCGCACTTTTTGTATATTAACATAACTTTGCGCGTGCTGCAGTTCATCCCTTATGCGGATAACCGTATGTCCTTTTGAAAGGCTGATCCGGAAAAGCTTTGCCAGCTGCGTGATCATAAAGGCAGCTTCCTCATTTTTACCGCTCTCTATCATCCAGGTGATGGAGTCTAATGTATTGTATAAAAAATGCGGGTTGATCTGGCTTTGCAGCACATCAAATTCGCTTTTTCTTCTTTCATTCTGTTCCCATATGACTTTTTTCATCAGTTCGGAATTCTGCCGGTAGGATTCCTGAATGGATTGTCCCAGATGCCGGATCTCTGTTGAGCCTCCGATTGCAATCTTTTCTTCTTTTCCTTCCTGATATTCACGCACCGAGTGATCCAGTTTCATAATCGGCCGCGATATCCGCACGGAAATGATGCGGTTTACAAATACAAGCATCATTGCCATAAGCAGTAAAATAAGCAGGACAAACTGCTTTACATCGGCCATCTTATTTGTGAATATTTCATACGGCATAACACAGACCAGGCGCCATCCTGTATAACTGATTGCACCCACCATAACTTTTCTGTGGTTTTTTCCCAAATATTCATCGTAAATTTTTTCTTTGGACGAAGCTGCCTTTACGCTGCTTTCTGTATTCATGCCATTGTCAATTCTTGCCTGATGCGGATGATAAATAATATTTCCCTCACCATCACACAGATAAAAATACTGTCCTTTTCCTGACGTATTGATCCGTTCCATCATACGTGAAATCCCGGAATAGTCCATATCCACAAGCAGCACTCCCAACTGTGTATCTGTCCCATTCGTAAGTTCCACGACACGGCTGGAAGAAATCACCCAGTAATACCGACAGGTACCGTCATCAAATAAATTCTGTACATGGGGTGTGGAAAAATGGATATTCTCCATACGTGTTTTTGCCTGCATAAACCATCCCTGTCTGGTCACATCCGGTTCTTCTTTCTGGGCAACAACCGGCTCTGCTGCCATAAGGCTTCCGTATCCATTATATATAGCAATGCTCCTTAAGTTCTCTTTATTTGCCTCATATAAAAGATTTAACCCTTTGTGGATGGATTCGTTCTGTTCCCGGATATCGTTTTCCTTTATAACATCATAATATGCGGCATCCGATACCTGCCTCATATTCACAAGATAATTTTCTATGGAATCCACCGTCTGATCCATAATCTTTCGGTTATTATCCACAATATTCTGCTGTGTGATCCCCGAAAATCTCCAATATACCATCATGCCCATACAAACCATAATTAAGGTTGATATTACAGAAAATGCAACCATGATGGTTGACTGGATATCTCCCGGTTTATTTTTCATTTTTTTCATATGCTGTCCTGTATTTTGAAGGGGATACCCCAAACTGTCTTTTAAACACATAACTAAAGTAATTTGGATCGGAATATCCCACACTCTTTGCAATCATATAACTTTTTTCCGCGGTTTCCACAAGCATGCGTGCCGCCTTATCCATACGGTATTCCGTCAGGTATCCGACAAAAGAATTCCCTGTTTCTTTTTTGAACATGCTTGAAAAATAAGAATTTGACACGCCCAATTCTTTACAGATATCGTCAAGCCCTAAATCTTCCTGCTGATAATTGTCGTGCACATATTCTTTTGCCCTCCCGATCAGGGATTTCTTGGAATGATACCTGGCATCTGCCATGTCATCATGCAGCATACAGCAGAATTTTAAAAGCCATTTCTGCAAAACCTGCGGTTCTAAATTACACAGTTCATTATACAAAGAACCGATACCTCCCGGTATTTTTGTGGTATCCATTTCATTGTTGACCATAAAATGATACAGTTCGCCAATGAGTTCCATAACTGCCACATGATATTTTTCCAATGATTTCAGGTCAAGGAATTTATGCTGCATGTAAACTTCTATGGCATTTGCAATATCTTCATTTTCTCCAAGGCAGATCTTTTTGAACACATTGGACAGTTCTGTTTTCTCTCCGGCATCCCTTTGGATTTTTCTCTGTGGAACAATCTCTTTTAAATTTATCGCCCGGTTGCTTCCATATAAAACACGATAGGAAACCGCTTCCCTGGCGCTTTGATACGATGCTGCAATCTTTGCAATGTGCCCACATACCTGACCGATCCCTATGGTTACTTTTGCCCCCATAATATGATGGATATATTTACAGAAACGGTCACAGGCATCCGTCAGTTCTGAAATTTCTTCCTCACTTTTTAACTGCATAATCATAATGGTATCCCCAAGATAGCGAAAACGCTTCGCGTTCCATTTTTCCCCGAGGTTCTCCCCTGCCTGCCGGTCTACCGATACCGAAAGCAGCCGTATATCCATGCCCTCCGGAACCTGACTTGCCGATGTGTGTATGATCAGGCAGCAATACCACGGGCCTGCAAAAGCAATCTGGTAATCCTTAAAATAATGCGGCATCTCCTCTTCCGGAATACGTCCTTCAATAAGCGTTGTATACAAATTCGCCTGCAGCATCGGAAGGGAATCCGCATAATATTTTTTCAAAAGATCCGTATTTCTTTTTTCACTGATCTCATAGTCCAGTTTCTCTTTCAGACGCTTAAACACTTCTGTTATTTCAACAGCATTGAGCGGCTTTAAAATATATTCCTCGATTTCAAGATGCACGGCTTCTTTTGCATATTCAAAATCATCAAATCCGGTAAAAAGCAGAATTTTTGTTGCCGGATACTTTGCTTTTATATGCGCACACAATTCCAGCCCGTCCATATACGGCATCCGGATGTCCGTCATAACAACATCCGGCTGCATTTCTTCAAGCATGTCCATTGCTTTAAATCCGTTGTTTGCATGCCCGGTAACCTGAAAGCCGAGTTCCTCCCATTTGACTTTTTTAACGATGGCTTCAATGACTTCTTCTTCATCATCCACCAGCAATAATGTATACATACCTCTTCCCCCATGTTATTTTATTTATTATAGCAATTTGTCCAGATAAAGTAAAACCTTTCCAACATAAAACAGAGATGCCCTGCATGTTTCATGCATCACCGGCATCCCTGCTTTTTCATTATAGAGGAGAGTATATGTTTTATTTTTTCTGAACGTATTTCAGACAATCCAGTGTTACTGCAACAAGGATGATAATACCTGAGAATACGAACTGGAGGTTGGTATCAATACCCAGTATTGTGAGGGAGTATGTTAATGCTGTAAAGATACATACACCGGTAACAACACCGGAAATCTTACCAATACCACCGGTAAATGATACACCACCGACAACGCAGGCTGCAATGGCATCCATATCCCAGCCCTGTCCATAAGCGGCGGAACCGGATCCAACCATTCGGGTACATTCAAGCCAGGAACCGAATCCGTAAAGGATACCGGCCATAATAAATGCACCAAGTGTTACTGCAAATACAGAGATACCTGAAACTGCTGCTGCCTCCGGATTTCCTCCGACTGCATAAAGATTTTTACCAAAGGTTGTTTTGTTCCAGATAAACCATACAATGACAATTGCTGCAACTGCCCAGAGAATGATGGTCGGGAATCCATTGACTTTTGGAATTACCATATTCGGAATGGTCGGCTCGATCGCTCCGAAGGAAACACCTTTTGTCGCATAGGTTACCAGACCAAAAATGACAAGCATGTTTGCCATGGTCGATATAAACGGATGCATCTTGAATTTCGCTGTAAAAAATCCGGCTATACTGGTAAAGAACGTACATAATACAATACATGCTACCAGTGCAAGAACGACTCTTGCCGGTGTCGGTACTTTCGTAAAATCAAAGATGTGTCCGAACACACCACCTGTATTTACACCCTGATGCATGATAATGGTTGCGGTTGTCATTCCCATACCAACCATTCGTCCAACGGAAAGATCCGTTCCGGTAAGAAGAATGAGTCCTGCAACTCCAAGTGCCAAGAACATTCTTGGCGATGCCTGCTGGAGAATATTTAAGATATTGTTATAGGTAAGCAGCGGCGTTCCTTTTTTGATTGGAGTTATGATACATAACGCAACAAAAATAAGAATGATCGCGATGTAGAGTCCATTCTGTAAAAGGAATGTTCTCCGGTTAAATGTATACTTATAATTTTCCCATTTCTGTGCCTGATTTTCTGCAAATGTGAATTTGGACAACCGGAGCAGATCAATCAGATGATACTTGTAACTGTACGCATCATGCTTCCGGTCTTTGATCCTCTGATACTCTTTTTCCAGTTCAATCTTTTCATTGGAAACACGGTTCTTATATACATAATTTTCTTCTTTGACCTCTGCCTGGGCGGAAATCTTTGCCAGAGTTTCTTTGTGTTCCTTTTCAATCTTTGCAAGTCTCTGCTGATGCTCCTGCAGTGCCTGTTCCTTTTCCGCTATACAACTTGCCTTAACTGCATTATAATATTTGTCAAAATTATTTTTGAGATAATTTTCTGCTTTCCCGATCAGTTTTGCGATCTGGTCTTTGTTCTGTGCCTCTACCGCTTTTGCCTGTTCAAGCTCCTTCTGGCAGGATGCAATCTCAGAATCTTTTTCCCCTTTGGAAAGTGTTTTATCTCTTTTTACGTTTTCGATCATGCTCTGGTACATGATTATTTTTGCCGTACCATCTTTTCTGAGTTCATCAATCTCTTTTTGTATTTTTCCGACATATTCCTCAATCGGCTGACGCAGTGTTTTTTCCTGCTCCGCTGTAAGAATCTTGCTATTTGCCATATCTGTCCCCCCTGCCTATAAATATTTCGCGCTGAGGCGAAGTAATTCTTCCTGATTCGTTTCCTTTGTATTGACAATGCCCGCAAGCCGTCCGTTCGACATGACACCGATCCGGTTTGTAATACCAAGGATTTCCGGCATCTCAGAAGAAACCACGATAATGGTCTTTCCCTGTTTTGCCATCTGTATGATCAGGTCATAAATTTCATATTTTGCGCCGACATCAATTCCTCTTGTCGGTTCATCCATCATAAACACCTTCGGTCCACGCTCGAGCCACTTTCCAAAAATAACCTTCTGCTGGTTTCCTCCGGAAAGACTTGAAATCATATCGTTTGGTCCCAGACATTTGGTATGCATGACTTTAATTTCATTTGCGGTAGCCTTTGTCATTTTCGGTTCTGAAAGTGCCGCGCCTTTTTTATATGCATTAAGATTTGCAATAGTTGTATTAAATGTAAGATTCCCTTTCAGGAATAATCCATTTGCCTTCCGTTCTTCCGTAATAAGCGCGAATCCATAATCCATTGCCTCTTTTGCACAACTGAAATTCATAAGCTTATGGTTCAGATAAACACGGCCTGCGGCTCTTGTGCGGATACCGAATATGGTTTCCAGCAATTCTGTCCGTCCGGCTCCCACAAGGCCATATAAGCCAAAAATCTCCCCTTCACGGACATCAAATGTAACATCCTGTAAATACGGCTCATATTTTGTGGACAAATGCTGGATTGATAAAATAACATCTTTCGGCTGATTATCCACCGGTGGAAAACGGTTTTCCAGCACACGGCCTACCATTGCAGTAATCAGTTCATTCATATTTGTTTCTTTTGCACTTTTTGTCATGACCAGATTTCCATCCCGGAGTACGGAAATATCATCACAGATCTCAAATATTTCATCCATTTTATGGGAAATATAAATAAGGGAGATGCCCTGGTCACGAAGCATCCGCATCATATCAAAAAGTTTATCCACTTCCTGTACGGTAAGTGATGATGTTGGCTCATCTAATACGATTACTTTCGAATTATATGAGATCGCCTTTGCAATTTCACACATCTGCCGCTGGGAAACGGACATATTTCTCATCGGCTGATCCAGATTTACCGTCATTCCCAGTTTCCGGAATAATTCCGAGGCTTCATTTTTCATTCTTCCCTCATCGATCATCCCAAGGGAATTTACCGGGTATCTGCCAAGAAAGAGATTATCCACAACATTTCTCTCCAGACACTGGTTTAACTCCTGATGCACCATTGCAATCCCATTTTCAAGTGCATCCTTCGGACCGGAAAAATTCACTTCTTTTCCGTCAAGGTATATAGTTCCTTCGTCTTTCTGATAAGTTCCAAAAAGACATTTCATCATTGTTGACTTACCGGCACCATTTTCTCCCATAAGTCCCATAACTGTTCCTTTTCTCACATCAAGGTTGATATGATCAAGTACTCTGTTGCGGCCAAATGATTTACTCATGCCACGTATCGATAAGATAATATCTTTGCTCTGATCCCCCATACTATCCGCTCCTATCCTTTTGTTTTCGGGGAGAGAACCGTATTTCTCCCCCCGAAGTTAAGTTGTTTTACTGATTTAAAAGAGCTGTGTAAGAAGCTGCATTATCTGTTTTCACCATGTTGATGGCAAAAGCATCGTACTGTCCCGGATTGCCCAGACGGTTTGTGATATTAGACTCTGTCTGTCCGTCACCACCAATGTACTCAACATCCAGATTTAAAAGGTCATCATACTTCTGTAACAGCGGCTGATAGGTAGAACTTAAGAAGTTATCAGAAGCATTGTAAATATTCAGCCATACCTTCTTTGTCGGATGGGCAGATGCATCTAACTGCTTGGATACCGGTTCCCATACAACGGTAGAATCTGTAAAATCTTTGTAGTTATCAGCGGTTACTGCCACGTTCAGGGAATAGTAAGATCTCTCGTCTTCTTTGTATACATAAACGTCACTGCTTAATACATTTCCTGCATCGTCTGCAGTTCCGATACCCGTGTCAACATCTACACCATCCAGTGCATTTCTAAGAACACGCAGTGTCAGGTATGCCTGTACGTCTGCATGCTGGCTGATCGTTCCACCGTAGCCTTCTGCAATTGCTGCAACTGCATCGCTGTTTGCATCATATCCGAATGTCGGTACACCGTTATCCTTTGACCATGCATTAAACATTGACATTCCCATTCCATCATTGTTGGATACAACGACATCAATGGAATCCCCGAAAGAAGATGACCATGTACCAATCGCGTTGCCGGCTGTTGCTGCATCCCATGTAGCACCTGCTGAGTTTTTCATTTCCTGAGAAGCAAGTTCACGGATCACATAGGTTTTTCCACCTACTTCAATGCTTCCGTCCTGAACCTGTGATGCTTTTCCATCGGTATTGGTTCCTGCCGGTGCACTGTCTGCCTCGCCGTTTTTATCCACTGCTGTTCCAAGTGCTTTTCTGACACCTCTTGTACGGGCAATGGAATCATTGTGACCGATATCACCGATTGCTAAAACATAGCCGATCACGCCATCTCCGTTACGGTCAATCTTGTCAATATTTTTCTCGATGTAATCTTTTACCATGGTACCCTGAAGTTCTGCACCCTGATTTGCATCAAACCCTACATAATAAGTATCTTTGTTAAAATTGAGTGCTGTCATGTCAAGCTCTCCTGTAGAACTGTTTGACGGCTGACGGTTAAACCATACCAAAGGTTTATCCTTGTTTGCGACAGTTGAGGTAGAAGTGCCTCCCCCTGTATTGCCTGCCTGTGTGCCACCGCCGTTGTTTCCCCCATCGGCTCCGCATGCTGCGGTTGAAAGTGCAAGTACCGCCATCATCATAATTGCAACAATTTTCTTTTTCATAAGAATTTCCCCCTTCTTGTTTTGTTTGTAATGCTAGTATACGGGATTTTTATCTCATAAACTATAGAATATTTTTTGGTTCACATTAAAAATTTTCATATTTTTCCGTTATTTGTTCAATTTTTTCATATTTTTTCTTTGTCATTTCGTCACTTTACCGTTTATTTATACTAAAAAAAGCCATCTTTCTTTACAAAGATGGCTTTTTAAATCTTTTATAAAAGGCTCTGTTATCATTGTTCCAGAATCACATGCCACGCCTCACACAGCCGTTCCAGCGACCACGCGGCATTTGCCGGACTTGTGGATGGAAGCACCATCGCTTCGATCCCCGTGACCGGAAACTGGTATCTTTTATAAAGCTGTCCTGCCTTGTTTCCGTTTGCATAAATACGTGTTATGTTCGTTTTTTCCAGAATCATGCCAATATCCGTCGGCTGTACATTTTTAATACTGCTGTCACTTGATCCTTTGATGTCACAGCTTTGGATCACATCCCACAGGGCAATCCGGCGGGCAAGCAGCATGGCTTTTTTCTCCTCAATTGTATCTGGAACCGGCTCCTTTAAAAGTGTTGCAAGCACTTTCCAGAAACGGTTCTGTTTGTGCCCATAATAAAAATTGTTTTCTCTTGATTTGACGGACGGCAGGGTTCCTAATATGAGAATTTCGGAAGCTCTGTCGTACACCGGTTCAAACGAATGGACAATGTGTTCATATTCCATGGGATTCTCCTTTTAAAGTTACCACCCTATCCGTATCCATCTTACTGCTTATCCTTCTCTAAGATCTGGTCAATCGCAGCTGTCACCTTTTTGTAAACTTCATCACTCGTGATTCCGCCCATGATTGGATCTCCGACAATGTTGCCATTACGGTCAACGAGAACTGTCGTTGGAAATGCCATAATATTTGTTGCGTATTTACCAGCCTCACTGTCCGAATCAAGGGAAAGGTTGGTATAGTCTGCCCCCTGTTTTTTCAGGATGCTTTTTGCTTCCGCAATTCCCTCTTTGTTACCATCGAGTGAATCCGTGTTTACGCCAATGACCTGACCGCCCTTTGCCTTCAGTTCTTCATTTAATTTGTTGAGTGCCGGAAGTTCCTCCACACATGGCGTGCATCCATTAAACCAGAAATTAACAACCGTTACCGCATTCTGTGAAAAAATGCTGCTGTCCACCTTATTTCCATCCAGATCCTTCGCCTGAAAAGACGGAAAGACGGATGTTTCTGCATTCGCGCTTTGGGCGCCGGAATTTTCTGTTCCCATCTGCGCGGTAAGTTCCGTTACCTGATCCTCGATTTTCTTAATCTCTTCGATATCCTTATCCAGCTTTTTCAGGTCTGCCTCCGAAAACTGATCCTTCACATGATCCAGCTGTGTCTCCAGAAACGTTCCATAATTTTGTTCTCCTGCGTCTGCGGCTTTGTCCTTGTCAATGTTATTAAAAACCGTATTCCACAATTCCTGATGTTTCGCAATAATGGCATTTTCCTTTTCGTACAGTTTGTTGAGTTCTGCATTACCAGCCCCTGTATCTTCTGCAGACTGTGCCTGCGTTTCCGTCACATTGCTGCCTTTTTCCGAGGCATTGCCACAAGCGGCAAGTCCAAATACCAGAGTCATAACCAGTAACATTACTGTAAGTTTTTTCATTTTAATTATTCTCCTTCTTCTTTTTTGATTTTTCTGCAAATCCATACTTATAACTGATTGCCTCTACCGGACATTCCTTCACACATGCTCCGCAGCGTATACATTCCGTATGATTTGGATGCCGAACCACATCCACATCCATTTTACAGACACCGGCACATTTGCCGCAAGATACACATTTACCGGTATCTATATGCATCTGTAAAAGAGATACTTTATTAAAAAGCGCATAGACTGCGCCAAGCGGACAGATCCATTTGCAGAACGGGCGATAAAACATAAGGCTTAACAACACGACCGCAACCAGTATTCCGGCCTTCCATGTAAACAGCTTTCCCAATGCCGCACGGATGCCTGCATTTGCAATCGAAAGTGGAAGTGCCCCCTCTAATACTCCCTGTGGACAGAGGTATTTGCAAAAAAATGGGTCCCCCATTCCCAGCGGGTTCGTCACCAATATAGGAAGCAGAATAACGAAAACCAAAAGAATTCCATATTTGATAAACCGAAGCGGCTTTAATTTCCGGGTAGATATTTTTTTAAATGGAATCTTATGCAAAAGTTCCTGGAACCATCCAAACGGACACAAAAAACCACACACAAACCGTCTTTGCATTACCACGGTAGATCTCTCCCTTAAAAAAATTCGGCAGATGAATATTCGTAAGAATCGTTGCCACAGCCTGAATCCACCCACGGACATGTGCAAGAACATGTGATGCCTTATGCTTTTTTTTATCCAATGCCAACACACTCCAGACATAATTTAATTGCTTTGGAGAGTACCGTGGCTGCCTCTCCACGCATCGCGCCATAACAAACCATAAGCATTGCTGCTGCAAGGAGCAGCAGCTGTATGGCTGCTTTCTTTTGTAGTTTCATTCCCTTTCATTCCTTTCTTTTTGCTTGTTACAGGTTATCAGCCAACTGTGAACGTCCTGTGTATGAAATTCTAAGATATCCTTAAGAAAATCTGAAGTATCCACGCATCTCCCTTTTGCCAGGCATCTGCGTACCTCTTCTGTATCCGAAAATCACCAGCATTTCCCACGATCTGCGCACGCCGCTGACTGCCATCTGCGGCTATCTGGAACTTTTGGAAAAGGAACCGTTATCTGCTGCCTCCCTCCAGTATGTTGCCATCATCCGGGAACGCACGGATGTGATGACACAACTGACGGAAGAACTGTTCCGGTATTCGGTTGTCCTGTCTGTGCCTTTGGCACAGCCCCTGCAGGAAGTGTCGGTAAACCGCATTTTAGAGGGAAGCATTGCCGCAATGTATGCGGTGCTCAAAAGACACCGGATCACGCCGGACATTACCATGACCGACCGGGCTTGGGCTTTCCATTGCGCGGGCGCTGGTGGAACAGATGCACGGGCAGATGGATGCCGCTTATAAAGCGGGGAGGCTTGTCATCCGGAGGCAGATTTAGTTTATTTTTTTATAAAACAGACCAAAAATAAAGCAACTACAACAACTCCTGTGCCTATGATGATACACCTCTTTGCTGTGGTGACTTCTTTTTGATATAAGCGAAATAATTCTCCGGAATGATTCTTTCTATTATGGAGACCAATCATTGCATAGATCAAAAAGAATGCAACTCCGAATATTAAAATTACACTCAGTCGTCCCCAAGCAGAAGGAATGGTGTATTGACCGATTATGATACATAGCAGGATCATAAAATACACGATTTTATTTTGCCCATATCCTAAAGGAAGTTCTTTTTGATAATTTCTATACATCATTTTTCCATAATAAACGATCATGCATATTAAAAACAATAGATAGATTATCATGACCATCATCCTCATTGTATACCTCCTTAATTTTGTCTCATACGAGAAAATGTCACATCCGCCTCCGGATCGGTAAGCTCTATATTGATCCGACTGTTGGGCCGCTCATGAAGCAATAATTGTTTTGCTGTCTCTGTGCTGATTCCCTTTTTCTTTCTTCTCATTGGTCTGAACATACTGTTTCCCCGATAGTATCACTATTCTTTTCGAATCGTATTGCATATAGTTACGAAAAATATGAAAATTTTCAGTCCGGCATAATAATCCGGATCAGATGTTTATCCAACATGATTGTCCGGTTCCAGGGATTGATAATAATCCCTGCGATCTCCGGCACAGTAAGTGCTGCTTCAAACATCCTGCCGATCTCTGATAAAAATGTCGACTTCACCTGATCTGCACCTTTTAATTCTTCCTCAAAGCTGGTAAATGCCGACCACCAGATTTTACCGTCCGGAGTTCTCACTGTCTGTAACTTCATTTGTGCCTGTGCCGGGTCCGGTTCCACTGCAACGATCAGTTGTCCTCCCTCTTTCATCCGCCGCCGGATCACCGTCAACGTATGTGCAAGCTGCTCCTGTATGGCTTCTTTCTGAAGCGCAAAAATTGCATCTTCTATTCTTTCATTGCCCTTTAATCCCTCATCCTGATATTCATTTTTCTTGTCCATATTTTGTATCCTCTCTTGTCTGTTCATTCTATTATAAAATGAGTGATTCCTTTTTGAAAGCCATTTCTTTCAGATTCTCCTTTTGGGAGAATTCTTTCGACAGAACCGTCCTTCTCTTTCTCTGAGACAACGAACCTCCAACTCTCCAACTCATAGATTGTATTCTCTGCACGTTTCTTCTATACTGAAAACAGACAGATGCTGCAGCAACTGTCTCTTACGAAGGAGGTTCCACTATGTCACAAAATAAGATTGGTGAATTTATACAACAATCCAGAAAAGCCAAAGGACTCACGCAGAAAGATCTCGGTGATCAGATCGGTGTCAGTGATAAAACCATATCCAAATGGGAAAACGGAAACAGCGTTCCCGACACCTCGATTTTAAACGAACTTTGTGCTTCTCTTGATATCAATGTCAATGAACTTCTCTCCGGTGAAAAACTAACACCGGAAATTTATTCTATGAAAGCGGAGGAAAATATGATGAACCTTTTGGAAGACAATCAAAAACAACAGCGCTTTGCACTCCTTCCCTGTGCAGCGGGTATCATTTTATTGATCCTTACCGGACTGTTTGCAATATTTACACATATGCTTTTACCGGATATGCTGGATCTTTGGGATTTTCCAACACTCCTCATTTACATCGGAATCTGTTGCTCCCTTGTTTTATTGAGCGGAAAGCGCCATAAACAGGAAATCATTCACTTTCTCCGGAAAATTGTGGTACCTGTCGGATGTATCTGTCCTCTGTTGGGGATAAACCAGTTTATTCATCAGTTCCGTGATCCGGCTGATATTGGTTCTTTCGTAAACCAATGTGTCTTATTTGTTCTCTATTCCCTAATTGCCTATGTGATTCTGGTTCTTATCGAACAGCATCTGGACAAATAAAATTTTATATGTAAAAACAGCCCCTGTACCTATTGGTAAGGGACTGTTTTTATTTTATCTTACATATTCTTAACCGTTGCAATATCCACTGGAGTAAGCTCCCCATGAGCGGTCTCTAAAGAACGTGCCAGCGCATTTGCGGTATCCATAGCGGTAATACAGTACACACCGGTCTCGATCGCATTACGGCGGATTAAGAATCCGTCTCTTGTCTTATCACCGTTACCCTGTGTCGGTGTATCGATGACAAGGTCGATCTTGTGGCCAAGGATCAGATCCATTACATTTGGTGACTCCTGCGAAATCTTATTGACACGCAGTGCATTGACGCCGTGCTCCTGCAGATACTTTGCAGTGCTTCGTGTTGCGTAGATTTTGTAGCCGAGTGCCTCAAAACGCTTTGCCACACCGACAGCCTCCGGCTTATCGGCATCCTTTACCGTCATAATCATCTGCTTGTATTTCGGAAGCTGTACACCTGCTCCAAGGAATGCTTTGTACAGCGCCTCATTGAATGTCTTTGCGATACCCAGACACTCACCGGTAGACTTCATCTCCGGTCCAAGGCTGATCTCTGCCCCACGCAGTTTCTCGAAGGAGAATACCGGCATCTTGATTGCGATATAGTCTGCAACTGGTGCAAGTCCCGGCTCATAGCCCAGACCGCGGATCGTGTTACCGATGATCACTTTGGTTGCCAGATCTACGATCGGAATACCGGTAACCTTACTGATGTACGGCACGGTTCTGGAAGAACGCGGATTTACCTCGATGACATATACTTCCTCATTCATGGCAATGAACTGGATATTGATCAGACCGACCACATGCAGTGCCTGTGCCAGACGCTTTGTATACTCTACGATGGTATCCTTTACCTTATCACTGATCGTTGGAGCCGGATATACGGAAATACTGTCTCCGGAATGGACTCCGGTACGCTCGATATGTTCCATAATACCAGGAATGAGAATGTCGGTTCCGTCACATACAGCATCGACCTCGATCTCCTTACCCTGTAAATACTTGTCTACGAGAATTGGATGATCCTGTGCAATACGGTTGATGATTCCGATGAACTCCTCGATTTCCTCATCGTTAAACGCAATCTTCATTCCCTGTCCGCCAAGTACATAGGAAGGACGGACAAGAACCGGATAACCAAGACGGTTTGCAACTTCTTTGGCTTCCTCTGCGGTGAATACGGTTCCACCGGCTGCTCTCGGAATATGAGTCTTCTCCAGAATCTCATCAAAAAGCTCACGATCCTCTGCGGCATCGACATCCTCTGCCTTGGTTCCAAGAATCGGAACGCCCATCTTCATAAGCGCCTCTGTCAGTTTGATCGCTGTCTGTCCACCGAACTGTACCACAGCTCCGTCCGGTTTCTCAATATTTACGATGGACTCGACATCCTCTGCGGTCAACGGCTCAAAATACAGCTTGTCTGCAATATCAAAGTCGGTGGAAACGGTCTCCGGGTTGTTGTTGATAATGACGGTCTCCCAGCCTTCCTTGGCAAATGCCCAGGTACAGTGTACGGAACAGAAATCAAACTCGATACCCTGACCGATACGGATCGGACCGGAACCAAGAACCAGAACCTTTTTCTGCGGTGTGGTCTCTGCCGCCTCGTTCTCACTTCCGTAAACACTGTAGTAATACGGTGTCTCTGCAGCAAACTCTGCGGCACAGGTATCCACCATCTTATATGCTGCAACGATACCGTTTGCATAACGCATCTGTTTGATCTCTTCCTCGGTCTTTCCGGTAAGCTCTGCGATAACGTTGTCCGGGAACTCGATTCTCTTTGCTTCTTTTAACAGATCTACCGTCAGTTCTTCGCTCTTTAAGCGCTGCTCCATCTCTACCAGGATTGCCAGCTTATCGATAAACCAGCGGTCGATCTTGGTAATTTCATAAATATGGTCATAGGAAACGCCGCGGCGCAGTGCCTCTGCGATCACCCAGATTCTGCGGTCATCGACCACATGAAGCTGTGCCTCTAACTCTTCATCGGACAGTCCGGTAAAATCATAGGACATAAGGCTGTCCACATGCTGTTCCAGGGAACGGATGGCTTTCATCAGTGCGCCCTCGAAGTTATCACAGATACTCATAACCTCTCCGGTTGCTTTCATCTGTGTACTTAACGTTCTCTTTGCAGTAAGGAATTTATCAAACGGAAGTCTCGGGATCTTCACTACACAGTAGTCAAGCATTGGCTCGAAACTTGCATAGGTCTTCTGTGTGATGGCATTCTTGATCTCATCAAGTGTATAGCCTAATGCAATCTTTGCGGTAACCTTTGCAATCGGGTATCCGGTTGCCTTAGAGGCAAGAGCGGAAGAACGGGATACACGAGGGTTTACCTCGATGACACAGTACTCAAAAGAATCCGGATTCAATGCATACTGCACGTTACATCCACCGGTGATCTTTAACTCATTGATAATATTTAATGCAGAACTACGAAGCATCTGGTACTCTTTATCTCCGAGCGTCTGGGAAGGTGCCACTACAATGGAATCTCCGGTATGCACACCAACCGGATCAATGTTTTCCATGTTACATACGGTGATGCAGTTTCCGTTCGCATCACGCATTACTTCGTACTCGACTTCCTTCCATCCTGCGATACAGCGCTCAACCAGTACCTCACCGACACGGCTTAAACGGAGTCCGTTGCTTAAGATATCGACCAGCTCCTGCTCATTGTGGGCGATACCGCCGCCACTTCCGCCGAGGGTGAATGCCGGACGGAGCACAACCGGATATCCGATCGTATTAGTAAACTTGATACCGTCTTCTACGGTATTTACAACCTGGGAAGCTGCACAAGGCTCACCAATCTTTTCCATGGTATCCTTAAATGCCTGACGGTCCTCTGCCTTAAAGATGGTTTCTGCGGTCGTACCGATCAGTTTTACTCCGTGCTCTTCTAAGAAGCCGGACTCTGCCAGTTCCATACCCAGATTTAATCCAGCCTGTCCACCGAGTGTCGGAAGGATGCTGTCCGGTTTTTCCTTTAAAATAATTTTTTCAAGAACCGGAAGTGTCAGAGGCTCAATGTATACCTGATCCGCAATCTGCTTGTCGGTCATGATGGTGGCAGGGTTGGAGTTTACCAGACACACCTCCACGCCTTCTTCCTTTAAGGAACGGCATGCCTGTGTTCCTGCGTAGTCAAACTCGGCTGCCTGTCCGATGACGATTGGTCCCGAACCGATTACTAATACTTTTTTGATATCTTTATTTCTTGGCATTACTGATTCCCTCCCATCATCTGAATAAAGCGGTCAAACAGGTACGAAGAGTCCTGTGGTCCCGGGCATGCTTCCGGATGGAACTGCACGGTGAAAATATTCTTTCCGACATACTCTAAGCCCTCGTTGGTTCCGTCATTGACATTGACGAATGCAGGCTTTGCAACCTTCGGATCAAGGGTATCGGTATCTACCACATAGCCATGGTTCTGGGAAGAAATGTAAACACGACCGGTTGACAAATCTTTCACCGGATGGTTTCCACCACGGTGTCCGTATTTCATCTTGTGTGTATCCGCTCCATTGGCCAGTGCCATGAGCTGATGACCGAGACAGATGGCAAAGATCGGTACGTCACTTGCATACAGTTTCTTTAATTCCTCGATGATCGCTGTGCACTCTTTCGGATCTCCTGGTCCGTTGCTGAGCATAATGCCATCCGGATTGGCTCCGAGAATTTCCTCCGCCGATGTGTGTGCCGGATAAATCGTCACCTCACAGCCACGGGCATTTAACGATTTTGCGATATTGTTCTTCGCACCGAAATCCATCAGTGCAACTTTCTTTCCGCTTCCCTTTAATACGTTCTTCTCGCTGCAGGTAACTTTATCCACAACATTTCCGGTTGTATATTCTTTCAGTTTTGGAAGAATTTCATCCAGATTATAATTTTCGTTTGTCGTGATCATTCCGTTCATGGTTCCCTTTTCACGGAGAATCTTGGTAAGCGCACGGGTATCAATTCCTGCAATTCCCGGAATGTCGTGCTTTGTCAGGAAATCCTGAATGCTTCCCTGACAGCGGAAATTGCTCGGCATACGTGAAAGCTCTCTTACAATATATCCGTCCGGCCACGGTCTGGCGGATTCCATATCCGGTGTAATTCCGTAGTTTCCGATCAGCGGATACGTCATCACAACCGCCTGTCCTGCATAGGACGGATCTGTAAGTACCTCTAAATATCCGGTCATTGAGGTATTAAATACGATCTCACTGATGATTTCGCGTGTAGAACCAATGCTTGTACCTGTAAACACGGTTCCGTCTTCCAGTATCAAAAAAGCTTTCATTCTTTGCCCTGCCTTTCTTGCATCTTGGCAAAAAAAAAGAGAGAATCTCTTTTTTTTACCTTGAGTTAGCTTTACCTAAATTGTAAAAATTTTATCACAAATCGTCACTTTTTTCAACCTTTTTTGCAAGAGAAAAAAGTGACATATTTTATGAATAAATATACATATTATACAATTCCATGCATCCACAATACCATGAACCCGACAGCAACTGCCGCACAGACTGCCAGACCGCCAATGCTGGTTCCGAGGATCACGCCGGATGGAATTTCTTTCTTTTCATATATCGCGCGTGCCACGGTTTTTGCCTGCATCGGAACAAATGAACACGGCTGTGTTACCTCCATTGGATGAAACCGGCGTTTGGTAAAATAATCCGCTGTCCATGCCGGCATTGCCGATAACGTCACCCTCTGTAACTGATATTGATTTGCCGCATACGCCTTCATTTCTTCCAACAGACATCTGCCACATCCTCTGCGCTGGAATACCGGAAGCACATACAGCATGGTAATATGTCCCTCTTTCTGCATTCCTGACATGGCGATCATATGCCCCTGTTCAAAAATTCCCCACATGGTGAGAGTTCCTTCTGCAATCATGTTCCGGATGTTTGTGTTTTCCGTATATTGCAGAAATATATGAATCATTTCCAGATCCGTGATCCGCGCACGCAGACAGTAATCAAAGACACCCCTTGCAATACTGAGCGCTTCCGGAATCTGATCTTCCGTTAAAATCTGTGCTTTCATTTACACTTCCTCCTTATTTTCCAACAGCCGGTCCTTCAGACCGCTGTAACGTCTCTGTTGGGAATTATTCTCAATCATTTGTTCAAATGTTGTATCATCTCCTACTATCGTAACACATTTCTTTGCTCTTGTAACCGCTGTGTACAATAAATTCCGGTTCATAAGCATGCGGGGTCCGGAAAGAAGCGGAATGACAACGGCCGGATACTCCGATCCCTGTGATTTATGGATCGTCACAGCATACGCAAGTTCCAGCTCATCCAGCAGTTTGTACGAATATTCCACCATACGCCCTTCATCAAAATTTACCGTGATGGTCTCTGCAAAATCATTGATCTCCTCAATAATTCCGGTATCTCCGTTAAACACCCCGGTTCCTTTGTCTATGCAGAGTCCATATTTGCTGCGGATCTCCCATTCCAGCTGATAATTATTTTTGATCTGCATGACTTTATCGCCTTCCCGGAAAACGATCGCCCCATGCTCTTTCTCCTTTTTTCTGTCCGATGGCGGGTTCAGATACATCTGCAGAATCGTATTGAGACGTTCTACTCCGAGCAGCCCTTTCCGCATAGGCGTAAGCACCTGGATATCGTATTCGCTTGCCCCCACAAATTTCGGAAGTTTCTGCTTGATCAGCTGCAGCGTAACGTTGATAATTTTATCTGCCTCATAACGCTTCAGGAAAAAGAAATCCATGCTCTTGTTATCCAGGCTGACTTTTTCTCCCCGGTTAATCTTATGCGCATTGACAATAATATCACTGGTGCTTGCCTGTCGGAAAATTTTTGTCAGCATTACCGTAGGAAACATCTTCGAATCAATAATGTCCTTCAGCACACTTCCCGCCCCTACACTCGGCAGCTGATTCACATCTCCCACCAGGATCAGACGCGTGCCCGGTAGAATTGCTTTCAGAAGGGAATTCATCAGGGAAATATCCACCATCGACATCTCATCAATAATGATGAGATTGGTCTCCAGCGGATTTTGTTCATTGCGCTCAAATCCGGCATTTCCTTCCATTCCGCCATTCAGTTCGAGCATCCGGTGAATCGTCCGTGCCTCATACCCGGTGGTTTCGCTCATGCGCTTTGCTGCCCGTCCGGTCGGTGCCGCCAGCATAATATCTTCTCCGGATAATTCAAAATACCGGATGATCGTATTGATCGTCGTTGTTTTTCCCGTTCCGGGACCTCCGGTAATCACGAGAACACCGTTTCTTACGGCTTCCTTTACCGCTTCTACCTGATGCTCATCAAGATCCATTCCCGTCTTCTTTTCAATCTTTCGGATTCTGTCCTCAATTTCGATATCCGGAACATCAAACACAGCATTCAGCTGTGTCAGACGGGTAGCGGTATTTGCCTCCATATAAAAATAGGTTGCCGCATAGATCTGCGTACTGTCTTCCACCTGGCGCATAATGATCTTGCGATCCATCGCCAGATTCATGTAATGCTGCTCGATGTGCTCCGGGTCTACCTCAAGAAGCCGGCTTGCCCGCTGCGTCAGTTCCTGCATCGGCAGATAGGTATGCCCCTCTCCGGCAGCCTGCAGCAGCACATACTGGATACCGCTTCGAATCCGGAAATCGGAATCGGTGCGGATTCCCACACGAGATGCGATCTCATCTGCCGTGCGGAATCCGACCCCTTCCACATCATCTGCCATACGATATGGATTTTCTTTCAGTATTCCGTATATTTCCTGCCCGTATGTTTTATATATTTTCACTGCAAGTGTGGTATTGATCCCGTATTGCTGCAAAAAAATCATTGCCTGCCGGAGATCTTTTTTCTGATTCACCTGATCCGCGATTTCCATAGCCTTTCTCTGGCTAATGCCTTTGATCTCCGCCAGCCGCTCCGGTTCTTCTTCAATGATACGAAAGGTATCTGCCTTGAATCTTCGCACAATCCTTGCCGCTAAGGCAATTCCGATCCCTTTGATCGCCCCTGATCCCAGATACCGCTCAATTGCCACCTCATCCTGTGGTGCCTTTTCTTCGAAACTCTTTACCTGAAACTGTCTGCCGTAAGTCGGATGTTCTGTATAACTTCCCTTTGCCTTAATGTTTTCTCCCTCGGCAATATCCGAAAATACCCCCACACAAGTCTCTTCTTCTTCGTTACACACCAGAACAAGTACGGTATATCCGTTGTCTGCATTTCGATAGATGATGTGATCTACATATCCTTCAATGCTCTCAAGATTCTCTTCCAAAATATGTTCCCCATTCTCTAAAAAAGAGACTGTTGTAAACAGTCTCTCCTCTTTTCTTTGTGCTGATGTTACTACTGGCCAATATTACGTTTCATCTGCTCATACAGTGTCTGTGTATAGCTTTCTCCGATCTGATCCACCATTTCATCTGCCACCGTTTCAATTGCCTGATCCATATACAGATCTTTGTACTGTGACATCGTAGAATCCTCGTCATCATCCGAGGTAAATGTATCTTTCATCTGTTTGATGACCTGCTCCACAAAATAAGATTCAAAATCTTTGATGACACCTTTTAATTGTTCCTCTGAAGAGTCCGATGAAATATTCTTTAATGAACTCTGAAGAGAATTGCTCTGCTCTGCACTTTTGTTTGCATTTGCAACCGTATAATTTGTACTGATTGATGAAATATCCATAGTATATCCCTCTTATGTAAGTAATTCCGAATCGCTGCCTATCGTTTCAGATTATTTGCTGTCTCCAGCATGGAATCCGAGGTCGTGATTGCCTTGGAATTTAATTCATATGCGCGCTGTGCAATGATCATATTTACCATCTCATCAGCAACCTGTACATTTGAAGCTTCGATGTAGCCCTGATATACACCGGTCTTCGTCAATCCTGCATTTTGTCCCTCCAGCATCGGATTTCCCGAAGCTGCAGTCGCTGCAAGTTTGCTTCCTGACATTTTCTCCAGTCCTGCCGGATTGTTAAACTGATAGATTCCAAAAGACTGGTTTAATGACACTACATTGCCGGTTGCATCTTTATAGCCAATCGTTCCATTGCTCGAAAATACCATGCTTTCCGAAGATACGCCTCTTGGCACACGAATGGTATTTCCTCTGGAATCCAATACCGGAAGCCCCTCTGAGGTTGCCAGAATTGTGTTTCCATTCGAATCCTGACTCCAGGAGAAGTTACCGTTTCTGGTGTAATATGTCTGTCCATCCACACCCCGCACGGCAAAGAATCCCTTTCCTTCCAGTGCAAAATCGGTCGGAATCTCTGTCTCTTCACGCGCCCCCTGCGTATAGTTGGACATGGTCGCTGCCACTCTGGTTCCGAGTCCTACCTGTGCACCTACCGGTTTATTGGCACCATTTGCCGTCGTTGTCTTTGTCTGCAGTGTCTGGTACAGTAAAGATTTAAACTCGGTACGTTCCGTCTTATAACCTGTCGTATTCACATTGGACAGGTTATTTGAAATTGTATCCAGATTTGTCTGCTGCGCAATCATTCCGGTTGCCGCAGTATAAAGTGATCTCATCATACGCTTCTATTTCCTCCTTGCGGTCTTTCAGCGACTATTATACTTTACCGACATTGTTAACTGCCCGGTCAAGTGTTCCATCTATGGAAGTGATTACCTTCTGTCCTGCCTCATAGGCTCTCTGAATTGTAATCATATTTACCATCTCATTTACAACATTTACGTTGGAAGTCTCCAGTGTGCCCTGCTCTATATTGGCATCTGTTGCAATCCGGTTTCCTCCCGGAAGAAGGTTATACAGATTCTCACCGTATTTTTCAAGATAGTCATAATTATCCACATCCACCATGCCGATCGTTCCGACAATCTGGTTATTCTGCATGACGTATCCCAGTTTATTCACGGTAATCGCAGCATTTGGATCCAGACGTATATAATTATTCTGACCCGGATCGCCATTCATTGCACCAGTGGCATTTAAAACATAATCGCCATCCTTCGTCACCAGATACCCCTCTTTATTTACAGTAAAGGCTCCATCCCGCGTATACTTCACGGAAGTATTTCCCTGCTTGTCCGTGAATGCCACGGCAAAAAAGCCATTTCCTTCAATCGCAAAATCTGTGGTGTTATCTGTCACCTTGAAATTTCCCGTGGAATAATCCGTATATACCTGCCCAAGGTGAACCCCATATGTAATATCTCCAAGCTTTTTCGGAATCCCCATGTTAGAAGAATCCTTAATGCGCAAAGACATCTCATCGGCAAAAGTACGACTCGTCGTTCCTTCTTTTTTATATGCTGTTGTGTCTGCGTTTGCCAGATTATTTGCCAGAATATCCAGACGCTTCATTTCGTTTACCATTCCCGTATGGGCGGTATACAATCCTTTTACCATTTATGACACCTCAATTTTCACAGTTTTAATTTATATCGGCAAATGCCCTCACGAGCTTTATAGACATGCGATAAAAAGTGCGCATAAACGCGCACTTTATGCATTAATCCTCGTCTCTTTTTCCTGCAAGGAATTCTACATATTTTCCGGTTCCGATTGCTACACAGGTCATAGGATGCTCTGCCGTCATCGTGTTGATTCCGGTACGTTCTTCAATCAGTTCCTCCAGACCGCGAAGCAAGGAGCCGCCACCTGTCAGGACAATTCCCCTGTCTGCAACGTCTGCTGCCAGTTCCGGTGGAGTTTTCTCCAGTACGGAATGTACAGCTTCCACAATCTGTAATGTTGCCTCACGCAGAGCTTCCTCTGTCTCCTCAGAGCTTACCGTAATGGTTCTTGGCAGACCGGTTACCAGATTACGGCCACGGACATCCATCGTCTCATTCTGTGCCAGTGGGTAGCATGTACCAATTTTGATCTTGATATCTTCTGCGGTACGCTCACCGATCAAAAGATTATGTTTCTTTCTCATATAGCGGACCAGGGCTTCGTCAAAATCATCTCCTGCAATTTTCACGGAAGTGCTCACAACAGAACCACCCAGAGAAATGACTGCGATATCCGAAGTACCTCCTCCGATATCTACGATCATGTTTCCGCATGGTCTGGAAATATCAATACCGGCACCGATTGCTGCTGCAATTGGTTCCTCAATAATCTCTACTTCGCGGGCTCCTGCCTGATAAGTTGCATCCTCTACGGCTTTCTTTTCAACCTCTGTAACACCACTCGGTACGCAGACGCTGATGCGCGGCTTACGAAAGCTCTTCTTTCCAAGTGCCTTCTGGATGAAATACTTGATCATCTTCTCTGTGACGGTATAATCTGAAATTACACCCTGACGAAGAGGACGGACTGCCACAATGTTTCCCGGTGTTCTTCCAAGCATCAGCCTTGCTTCCTCACCGATTGCTTTAATTTTATTGGTATCTCTGTCAAATGCAACAACGGAAGGCTCTTTTAATACAACACCTTTTCCTTTAATATATACTAAAATACTCGCAGTACCTAAATCAATTCCGATATCTGATCCGATCATCCCGAATGCCCCTTCCTATTTTCTTTTTATCTTTCTTTATCAAAATCTGATCTGCGTTTATGGCGCAAATCTGCAGTTAATCATATTTTTATGCATACAGTAACATTATATACAATTCATCCCATTTTTCAAACATTTTTTTATAGGTTAAAGCATTTTAATTAAATTTTAAGGAATCTCTCTGTTCCCGGGACAAAAATCTGTGCATTTTCGCTATTTTATACGTTCTTCGATTCCAGATACGGTTTTAAAAACTGACCGGTATACGATTCCGGAACTTTGCAGATTTCCTCCGGAGTCCCCTGTGCAATCACGGTTCCGCCACCGTCACCGCCTTCCGGTCCCATATCAATGATATAGTCAGCCGTCTTGATGACGTCCAGATTATGCTCGATGACGACAACGGTATTTCCGCCGTCCGAAAGCTTTCTGAGAATCTCCACCAGCTTGTGTACATCCGCAAAATGCAGTCCGGTGGTTGGCTCATCCAGTACATAAATGGTTTTTCCCGTTCCTCGTTTGCTCAGTTCTGTGGCAAGTTTGATACGCTGCGCTTCTCCTCCGGATAATTCTGTGGAAGGCTGTCCCAGTTTTACATAGGAAAGTCCGACATCGTACAGTGTCTGAATCTTTCGGTGGATCGTTGGTACATTTTTGAAAAATTCCAATGCCTCTTCCACCGTCATATCCAGCACGTCATAGATCGTCTTTCCTTTATAGCGCACTTCGAGTGTCTCGCGGTTATAGCGCCTGCCACCGCAGACTTCACACGGCACATACACATCTGGCAGGAAATGCATCTCGATCTTTATGATACCATCTCCGCTGCAGGCCTCACAGCGTCCGCCTTTGACGTTGAAACTGAAACGTCCCTTCTTATATCCACGTGCCTTTGCATCCGGAGTTGCCGCAAACAGATCACGGATCATGTCAAACACACCGGTATAGGTTGCCGGATTTGAACGCGGTGTGCGTCCGATCGGTGACTGATCAATATCGATAATCTTATCCAGTTGTTCCACACCCAGAATATCATCGTGATCTCCGGGGATGCAGCGTGCCCGGTTTAAAGTTCGCGCCAGATGCTTATACAGAATTTCATTGGTCAGGGAACTCTTTCCCGATCCCGATACTCCGGTGATACAGGTCATGATACCAAGCGGAACCTGCACATCAATATTTTTCAGATTATTTTCCCGCGCTCCTTTGATGGTAAGAAATCCGGTTGGTCTGCGCCGTTCCGATGGTACCGGAATCTTCATCCGGCCGCTCAGATAAGCGCCGGTAATGGATTTTTTGCATTTCATGATATCCGCCGCAGTACCGGCCGCAACGACTTCTCCACCATGGACGCCGGCTGCCGGACCAATATCCACAATGTAGTCGGCCGCACGCATGGTATCCTCATCATGTTCCACGACAATCAGCGTATTTCCCAGATTCTTAAGATTCATCAGTGCATGCAGCAGCTTGTCATTGTCCCGCTGATGCAGTCCAATACTCGGCTCATCCAGAATATATGCCACGCCGACCAGTCCGGAACCGATCTGGGTAGCCAGGCGGATGCGCTGCGCCTCTCCTCCGGACAAGGTTCCGGTCGCACGTGTCAATGTCAGATAATCCAGACCTACCTCCTGCAAAAAGCCCACACGGGCACGGATTTCCTTTAAAATCTGATTGCCGATGAACTGCTGCTGTTCCGTCAGCTGCATTTCCGCCAGATATTTCACGAGATCCTTTACCGACATATCGGTCATCTCATATATATTTTTGTCTGCAACCGTAACCGCAAGAGAACTCTGCTTCAGACGCTGTCCATGGCAGGCAGCACACGGTGTAATACGCATAAACTGCTCATATTCCTGCTTCATCGTGTCCGATCCCGTCTCCCGGTAACGGCGCTCGACATTTTTAATAAGGCCTTCCCAATTCAGATCATAGACGCCTTCTCCACGCTGCCCTTTATAATGCACCTTTAATATCCGGCCATCTCCGCCATGAATGAGCATATGCCGGATTTCTTTTGGCAGATCTTTATATGGTGTATCGAGAGAAAATCCATATCCTTCCGACAACGCTTTTAGGGTGGCATAGGTATAGCTGGACGGATCGGTGCAGGACTGCCAGCCCATTACCTGAATTGCCCCCTCGGAAATAGACAGTGTCTTATCCGGAATCATGAGATTTTCATCAAACTCCATCTTGTAACCGAGTCCGTAGCAGACCGGACAGGCACCAAACGGATTATTAAACGAAAAGCTTCGCGGTTCCACCTCATCCACACTGATTCCGCAATCCGGACACGCAAAATTCTGGGAAAAATTCATTGGTTCCCCGTCCACCACATCTACAATCGCATTTCCCCCGGTCAGCTCAAAAACATTTTCCAGGGAATCGGTCAGACGCTTTTCAATTCCGGGTTTTACCACCAGACGGTCTACCACAATATCAATATTGTGTTTGATGTTTTTATCCATCGGAATTTCTTCCGAAAGTTCATACATATTTCCGTCCACGATCACACGCACATAACCGCTTTTTTTTGCTTTCTCGAATAATTTCTGATGTTCGCCCTTACGCCCGCGCACAACCGGCGCAAGGATCTGGATGCGTGTGCGTTCCGGCAGTTTCATCACGGCATCTACCATCTGATCGATCGTCTGTTTCTCGATGGCACGTCCACACTTCGGACAATGTGGAATTCCTATGCGGGCATACAGCAGACGAAAATAATCATAAATTTCCGTCACGGTTCCGACGGTGGAACGCGGGTTTCGGTTCGTCGATTTCTGGTCAATGGAGATTGCCGGCGGAAGTCCCTCAATTGACTCTACATCCGGTTTTTCCATCTGTCCTAAGAACTGTCTTGCATAGGAAGACAAAGACTCCATATAGCGCCGCTGTCCCTCCGCATAGATCGTATCGAACGCAAGCGAAGACTTGCCGGAACCTGACAGGCCGGTCAGAACAACAAACTCATCTCTCGGAATGTCCACATCGATGCATTTTAAGTTGTGTTCGTTGGCGCCTCGTATTTTAATATATTTTCTCTGTTTTTTCGGCATTTTGTTTCCTCTCTTTTATCTATTCCTCAATATCCCGAAGCATATTTTTCAGTTTTACCATCTTGTCACGATACTCTGCCGCCGCCTCAAAATTGAGTTCCGCGGCAGCTTTCTTCATCTTCTTCTGGATGTCCCCGATCAGTTTTTCTAATTCCCTGCGGCTCATGGATTCCGGATCTTTATCAAATTCCATCTCCTCTGCTGCCACTTTTTTGGAGATTGCAATCAGATCACGCACAGATTTCTGGATGGTCTTCGGTGTGATTCCATGTTCCTCATTGTATGCCTGCTGAAGCTTGCGGCGGCGCTCCGTCTCATCAATGGCCACACGCATGGAATCCGTGATCTTATCCGCATACATGATTACATGTCCCTCACTGTTTCTTGCCGCACGTCCGATGGTCTGGATCAGTGAAGTCTCGGAACGAAGGAATCCTTCCTTATCCGCATCCAGAATCGCCACAAGCGTAATCTCCGGAATATCCAGTCCCTCCCGCAGCAGGTTGATACCGACAAGTACATCAAACACGTCCAGACGCAGGTCACGGATAATCTCTGCACGCTCTAAGGTATCAATATCCGAGTGCAGATATTTTACACGGATGCCAAGTTCGCTCATATACTGTGTCAGATCCTCCGCCATACGCTTGGTCAGTGTCGTGATCAGCACTTTATGGTGATTTTTCGTCTCTTTGTTAACTTCCCCGATCAGATCATCGATCTGCCCCTCAACCGGTCGCACGGAAATCTCCGGGTCCAGAAGTCCGGTCGGACGGATAATCTGCTCCACACGCAGCAATTCATGCTCGTTCTCATAGACATTCGGCGTAGCTGATACAAACAGCATCTGATCAATCTTGCTCTCAAACTCTTCAAAATTAAGCGGGCGGTTATCGAGTGCGGACGGCAGACGGAATCCATAGTCCACCAGTGTCTGCTTCCGTGAGCGATCCCCTGCATACATTCCACGCACCTGTGGAATCGTAATGTGGGACTCATCCACAATAATCAGAAAGTCGTCCGGAAAATAATCCATCAGTGTCTCCGGCATTTCTCCCTCGGCACGTCCTGCCAGATGGCGGGAATAGTTTTCGATGCCGCTGCAAAATCCGGTTTCCTTCATCATTTCAATATCAAAATTCGTGCGCTCCGCGATACGCTGCGCTTCCAGCAGCTTATCTTCACCCTTAAAATACCTGACCCTCTCTTCCAGTTCTGCCTCGATACGGTCACACGCTGCGTTCATTTTTTCCTGTGGCACCACATAATGGGACGCCGGAAACACAGCCGCATGCTTTAATATACATTTGATCTCTCCGGTAAGCACATCCACCTCCGTAATCCGGTCGATCTCATCCCCGAAAAACTCCACACGGATCGCCGTGTCGGTATTATTCGCCGGAAAAATCTCCAGTACATCGCCATGCACCCGGAACGTACCACGCTTAAAATCCATCTCGTTGCGCGTGTACTGCATGTCAATGAGTCCCTTGATCACATCATCACGGTCAATCTCCATTCCAGGACGCAGGGAAACCATCATGTTCATATAGTCATCCGGACTACCAATGCCATAGATACAGGAGACAGATGCCACGATGATGACATCTTTTCGCTCCGCCAGCGCTGCCGTGGCAGAAAGGCGCAGCTTATCAATCTCATCATTTACCGCGGAATCCTTCGCTATATAAGTGTCCGACTGCGGCACATACGCTTCCGGCTGATAATAATCATAGTAGGAAACAAAATACTCGACGGCATTCTCCGGGAAAAATTCTTTCATTTCTCCGTACAGCTGCCCCGCCAGTGTCTTGTTGTGGGAAATAATCAGCGTCGGCTTATTCAGCGCCTGAATGACATTTGCCATCGTAAAGGTCTTTCCCGAACCGGTCACACCCAGCAGTGTTTCAAACTGGTTGCCTTCTTTGAATCCTTTGACTAATTTTTCAATTGCCTGCGGCTGGTCACCGGTTGGCTCATATGGGGCATGTAATTTGAACTCCATAATGCCCTCTCCCTTCTCAAATTTATCGTAAAATTAACTTTATTCCATGAAAAAAAGATAAAATCCATATCTTTATAGTCTGCACATATATGCTAATTTTACTACAAAGATCTGACTTTGTCTATCTCAATCAGAACATTTGTTCTCATCTTTCTTTTTGCTTGTAAAGTGTGTATGATAACAGCAAATACATGTCACAAAAGATAAGGAGATTTTGTATGAAAAGAAGAAAAGAATTTCATTTATTTTCCCTTGGAATATTGTTATTTACCCTGACATTAACCATAGTTTCAGGCCGGATTGCTATCCATGCGGCAGATCTGAATACAGAACTGCCCGCAAATGACTCCACGGAAATTTCTTCCGAAATTCCAACGGAAACACCGGTGGTTCCTTCCACGGAAAATCCCAAACCGGTATTGCAGGGACTTATCCATGATAAAAACGGACATTTCTATTTTTATCAGAACGGAAAAAAGCTGAAAAACCGGTGGAAAAAGGTTGGCAAAAACAAATACTATTTCGAGAAAAACGGACAGGCAGTTACCGGGAAAAAGAATATTTCCCATTACTTATGTTACTTTAATAAAAAAGGGGTTCTGACACGGAAAATCGATAAAAACAAAAAGATGGTTGCCCTCACTTACGATGACGGACCATCGGTTTATACCCCAACTATTTTAAAAACCCTGAAGAAAAATGATTCCGTTGCCACATTTTTTGTGGTGGGCAGCCGCGTATCGACTTACTCCAAAACCGTACAGAAGGCTTATGACAACGGGTGTCAGATTGGCAATCACACTTATGATCACAAAATTCTGACCCGGGTTGGAAAAAAGGAAGTTCAAAAACAGGTTTCCAAAACCAATCGTGCCGTCAAAAAAGTAATCGGTATAAATCCGGTTGTGATGCGCCCACCGGGAGGTGCCACCAGTTCCAACATCAAATCATGGGTGGGAATGCCTTCCATCATCTGGTCCATCGATACCTTAGATTGGAAAACGCGGGATTCCGCAAGTACCCAGAAAGCCGTATTGAACCATGTAAAGGATGGAGATATCGTACTGATGCACGATCTGTATAAAGCGACCGCCACTGCCTCCCAGACAATCATTCCGGAACTTATCAGACGCGGATATCAGCTCGTCACTGTCAGCGAACTTGCAGAGTGCCGGGGCGGCATGAAACAGAACAAATCTTATTCTAAATTTCCAAAGAAACAAAAATAGTGTCATTACAAAAAAACGCGGAAACCATGATGGTTTCCACGTTTTTGTTATCTGCTTCGATTTTATACAACCTTACGTCCGCAGCACTGCTTATATTTCTTACCGCTGCCGCATGGACACGGATCATTCGGATATACCTTGGCGTGTTCACGCTTCTTCGGTGCCTTTGCCGCACTCTCGTCCTTATTGGTTCCGGTTACTTTTGCGACCTGCTCACGCTCTACCTTCTGCTCTACCTGTACATGATAGAGAAGACGGATGGTATCCTCCTGAATACCCGCGATCATTTCATCGAACATATCAAATCCGGCCATCTTATACTCAACCAGCGGATCTCTCTGTCCGTATGCCTGTAATCCGATACCCTGACGGAGCTGATCCATATCGTCGATATGATCCATCCACTTGCGGTCGATCACCTTCAGCAATACGACACGCTCCAGCTCACGGAACTGCTCGATCTCCGGGAATTCGGTCTCTTTAGCTTCATATAAAAGCACTGCCTGTTCTTTCAGATGCTGCTTTAATTCTTTGACATCCTTGATATCTTCGATATTTTTCTCTGTAACAGGTTCAAGAGGAATCACCGGCAGAAGAATTTCATTTAATTCATTTAAATTCCACTCTTCGCGCGGAATCTCATTCGAAATACAGGTATCGACTGATTTCTCCACCTGTTCCTGAATCATCTTAAAGATCGCATCACGCATGCTGTCTCCATTTAATACGGACATACGCTCTTTGTAAATGATCTCTCTCTGATCGTTGTTTACCTGATCATACTCTAACAGATTCTTACGAATACCATAGTTGTTGTACTCGATCTTTTCCTGTGCCTTCTCGATGGCAGAAGTAAGCATCTTGTGCTGAATCTGCTCACCTTCCGGAACACCAAGTGCGTTAAATACTGACATCAGACGCTCGGAACCGAACAGTCTCATCAGATCATCTTCCAGAGAAATAAAGAACTGGGATTCACCCGGATCTCCCTGACGTCCGGCACGACCACGCAGCTGATTATCGATACGGCGGGATTCATGACGCTCGGTACCGATGATCTTTAAACCTCCGGCTTCACGTGCATCCTCGTCCAGCTTGATATCGGTACCACGTCCAGCCATGTTCGTAGCGATAGTAACCGCTCCGTGCTGTCCTGCCTGTGCAACGATCTCGGCCTCCTGCTCATGGAATTTTGCATTCAATACGGTATGCGGAATTCCCTCACGCTTTAACATTCCGCTGATCAGCTCGGAAGTCTCAATCGTGATGGTACCAACCAGAACCGGCTGTCCCTTCTCATGTGCTTCCTTGACTTCCTCAACAACTGCTTGGAATTTTTCTTTCTTCGTCTTATATACCGCATCCTGATGATCGATACGTGCAATCGGACGGTTGGTAGGAATCTCAATAACGTCCATGCCGTAAATATCACGGAACTCTTTTTCCTCCGTCAGAGCCGTACCGGTCATACCAGCTTTCTTCTCAAATTTATTGAAGAAGTTCTGGAATGTAATGGTTGCAAGTGTCTTGCTCTCTCTCTTAACCTTTACATGCTCCTTTGCCTCGATTGCCTGATGCAGACCATCGGAATAACGACGGCCCGGCATGATACGTCCGGTAAACTCGTCAACGATCATAACCTGATCATCTTTTACCACGTAATCCTGATCGCGGAACATCAGATAATGTGCACGGAGCGCAAGGATCACATTATGCTGGATCTCCAGGTTCTCCGGATCTGCCAGGTTATCAATATGGAAAAATTTCTCAACCTTTTCCACACCCTGCTGTGTCAGATTCACCAGTTTGTCCTTTTCATTTACGATAAAGTCTCCGGTTTCTTCCTGCTCAATTCCCATGATGGCATCCATCTTGGAATACTCCGGTACATCCTCACCACGTGTCAGCTGCTGTGCTAAAATATCACATGCTTCATATAATTTGGTGGACTTGCCACTCTGACCGGAAATAATAAGAGGTGTACGCGCCTCATCGATCAATACGGAATCGACCTCATCGATGATCGCATAGTGCAGACCTCTCTGTACCAGCTGCTCCTTGTAGATCACCATGTTGTCACGCAGGTAATCAAATCCAAGTTCGTTATTTGTAATATATGTAATATCGCAATTGTAAGCGTCGCGGCGCTCATCGTTGCTCATATCATTCAATACAACACCAACGGTCAGTCCGAGGAATTCATGCACTTTTCCCATCCACTCGGAATCTCGTTTTGCCAGATAATCATTGACGGTGACGATATATACCCCTTTGCCCTCCAGCGCATTCAGATAAGCCGGAAGTGTAGATACCAGTGTCTTACCTTCACCTGTCTTCATCTCTGCAATACGTCCCTGATGCAGGATAATACCACCGATAATCTGTACTCTGTAATGCTCCATGCCAAGCACACGGCTTGCTGCCTCACGTACGGTCGCATACGCTTCCGGAAGCAGATCGTCAAGTGTCTCTCCTTTTTCCAGACGCTCCTTATATTCTTTTGTCTTTCCCCGTAATTCTTCATCCGAAAGTGCCTTCATCCCGTCACGATAAGATTCCACTTTATCTACGAGGGGCGTAATTCGTTTCAACTCCCTGTCACTGTGTGTACCAAAAATTTTAGTCAATGCACTCATAATATATTTTGCTCCTAACTCGCATAGAATATAGGTATTGTACCACTTTCTCCACATTTACACAACTCAAAGGCCATGAATGTTTTATAAACTTTTTATGAACGAACGGGATTCTGCTATTGAAAATTTGTAAACAGCTTGCTATGATAAGAGGACGATTATTGTATTCCAAACACAAGGAAGAAACAGAAAGGAAGGGAAAAACCCATGTCTTATATTTACAAAACAAAAGGCACCTGTTCCACACAGATCGAAGTGGAGCTGGACGGAAATATTGTTAAAAATGTTAAATTCACCGGCGGCTGTCAGGGAAATCTTCAGGCAATTCCCCGTCTGGTTGAGGGCATGACTGTTGAAGAAGTGGAACGCCGTATCTCCGGTATTCACTGCGGCATGAAAAACACCTCCTGCGGTGATCAGCTTGCCAAGGCATTGCGCGAAGCCTATGATGCACAAAAAAATGCATAATACCATTCCCGGATTATGTAAAAGCCTCCCCAGACAGATCTGTCTGGGGGCTTTTTTATCCCCGTACCACCGGCTGCAGCTGCTTTCCTTCCAAAGCTGCCGAAATCGTCTCCGGCAAAAGTTCCATTTTTGCCACCATCGAATTTGGCTTTTTTTCATAATTATCCTGTGCGAATGGCACAAAATAAATATGTTTCGTATTCATCAGCATCCCGATATTTTTAAAACTGGCTCCCAGTGCATCGTTGGTGGATATGGCAATTACCAGTGGTTTGCCATTGCGCATATGCGCTTTGGCAGCCATCAGAACCGGAGTATCGGTGATTGCATTCGCCAGCTTCGCCGCAGAATTTCCTGTACACGGTGCAATCACCATCACATCCAGATATCCCTTCGGTCCGATCGGTTCTGCCTCCTGAAGTGTGCGGATTCCAGGGTTCCCCGTTATGTCACAGACTTCTTCCATAAACTCTTTTGCCGTTCCAAACCGCGTATCGCAGTTCTGCGTCTGATAAGAAAAGATGGGAATCACATGTGCTCCCATCTCCGTCAGTCTCTGAATCTCTTTCCTGGTTTTTGCGAATGTACAGAAAGAACCGGTAATCCCATACCCTATATTGCGATTTGATAAATCCATGTCTTTGCCTCTTTCCTGTCCTGCCTGATTTTACTGTGTTCAAGAATTGCATCTGCCAGCACTTTGGCACTGCTCTTTGTCGTATACAGCCCCGGAAGTCCCAATGCTGCCACAACTTTGATTCCATATGCCTCCGCCGCCATCAGATCCGTACCGCCGGGTCTTGATGCAATATCAATGATCACGGCATCCGAATGCATTTCACGGATCATCGGCTCACGGATCACCATCGCCGGTACCGTGTTTACAACCGTGCGTGCCCCATATGCTTCCTCCGGTCCGTATGAAAAATCGACTGCCTCATGTCCTTCCGTTCGTGCCAGCCGGCGTGCCTCTGCACTCCTTGCCAGCACTGTCACTTTCGCTCCCATCGCAGACAAAACTCTGGCGATCTCCCTGCCGCATCTTCCATACCCGCTGACAATAATTTTCTGCTCCCGAATAGAATAATCACTGTATTTTAAAATTTCAGCAACCGTTGCTTCTGCCGTAATACATGCGTTGCGGTGCACAACCACTGCATCTGTCATCATATCATAATATTCCGTTCCCGCATCCTCACAGCGCTGCCTCCATTCCGGTCCGAAAATTCCTCCAAACAGCATCCAGTCCCTTTCTTTTTCCCTCGTCAGTTCCTCCTTTAATATAAGGTTTACATCATGGTTTCTCTCAATCTTTGTAACAGGAACCGGCAGCACCAGATACCTGCTGTTGTCCAGCACTTTCAGCGCCTCTTCCTTTTCCACTCCCCGTCTCCAGTCCAGTCGGTGTATCTTTCCCGGAAGACATGCGGCAAGATTGCTTTGTCGCTGATCCGTAACAAAAATCACGATATTTCCGGTCATATAAAAACGCTCCCTTCCATATAACATATGAAAGAGAGCGTCATAAGGTGCAGAATCGTTATTACTAAAGTCTGGTCTCTACAAAGATATCGTAGATTGCCTTGATGGCAGCCTCGAAATCGTCATTGCTGACACCAATAATAATATTTAACTCGGAAGATCCCTGGTCAATCATCTTGACATTGATGTTCGCATGGGCCAGTGCAGAAAAGATTCTGCCTGCAGTACCGCGGGTAGATTTCATTCCACGTCCCACAACAGCGATCAGACCCAGATCTGCTTCCAGATCAATCACATCCGGATGGGTCAGACGGCGGATGGAGCTGATCACCTGCTGCTCCTTGCCTTCAAACTCTTCCTGATGCACAAATACGGTCATGGTGTCAATACCGGATGGCATATGCTCGATCGAAATTCCGTTTTCCTCAAATGCCTGTAATGCTTTACGACAGAAACCGACCTCGGAATTCATCATATCTTTGTCAATGCTTACTGCGACAAATCCTTTTTTACCGGCAATACCGGTAATCGTGTATTCCGGTTTCTGGCAGGTACTCTCTACGATCAGGGTTCCCTCTGCCTCCGGATCATTGGTATTGCGGATATTGATCGGAATGCCGGCCTTTCGTACCGGGAATACCGCGTCCTCATGAAGTACGGAAGCTCCCATATAAGAAAGCTCTCTTAATTCGCGGTATGTGATCACATGGATCGGCTGCGGATTGTCAATGATACGCGGATCTGCCACAAGACATCCGGATACATCTGTCCAGTTCTCATATAAACTTGCATGACATGCTTTTGCAACAATTGATCCGGTAATATCGGAACCACCGCGGGAGAATGTTTTCACCTTTCCATCCGCACCAATTCCGTAAAATCCAGGAATTACAGCTTTCTCACACTCTGCAAGTTTCTTTGACAGTACCTTATCCGTCTTGTCTGCATCGAGATTTCCTTCTTCATCAAAAAAGATTACGGTTGCAGAATCAATAAACTCATATCCAAGATAATCTGCCATAAGAATACCATTCAGATACTCTCCGCGGGAAGCCGCATAATCCACACCGGCTTTTTCCTTAAAGTTTTTGGAAATTGTCTTAAACTCCTCATCCAGCGTTACTTTCAGTCCAAGTCCGTTGATAATGGAATCATAACGCTCTTTGATCTTCATGAGAGGAACACGGAACTCCTCGCCTGCCTCTGCTTTCGCGTAGCATGCATATAACATATCCGTAACCTTGGTATCTCTGGAATTACGCTTTCCAGGAGCACTCGGCACTACATATTTTCTGGATTCATCCGCACGGATAATATCGCCAACCTTGGCAAACTGCTCGGCACTCGCCAGCGAGCTGCCACCAAATTTTACAACCTTAACCATTTTTAACTTTTCTCCTTCAAGAATAATAACTTCTGCTATTATACTTCTACCGTCTGGCTTTCGTCAATTATTTTCTTCCAGATAGATCACATCCGTTGCGATCGTATTACTCGATCCGTCCACCTGCAGAACTCCATAGGATGGCGGTATTCCGTAAGGCGGCTGTCCGATACTTCCCGGATTCATGTAGGTAATACGGTTGTGTTTGTCATAAAAAACCCGGTGGGTATGTCCGAACAGCGCGGCATCGACCTTCCGCTCCTCTGCCGCATATTCCAGATTCAGATATCCGGCTTTTACATTAAATGTATGTCCATGACAGATCAGTATTTTTTTCCCTTCGATCAGAAGAATCCGTTCCTGAACTTCCTGACGGCAATCACAGTTTCCCGGCACCTGTTCCATCACAGTCATAGGAAATTTCCGGTGCAGCTGTTCTGCATCTGCCCAACAGTCTCCCAGATGAATGATCATATCCGGATGTAATCGGCCGACTGCCGTAACCATATTATTTACATTTCCGTGCGAATCACTGAGCACCAGAATTCTCTTCATATAAAACATACTCCTTTTCGTTTAAAAAGCAAAAAGACCTTTGCTCCGGCATCCTCGCCAAGGCAAAAGTCTTTTCTCCTTCTCATTTCAGCGATGACTATCCCAGTCGTTTCCACTGCTTACTACATTTGTAGTAGGAATAAAACATGCAGTGTTCCGCCTGCTCACAGCGCTTTGGTGCAGTCTCAATGCTGCACTGGCAGTTTACAATTGCATCTGCCTTCCCCTTACAATTTCCCTTTAACATGACATCGTCTAAAACTTCATCTGACATACTTCTTTTTGCTCCTTATTACTACCAAGTTTTGTTCACGACGATCTTCATTATACAATATATGGTAGGTAAAGACCATAGGTCAAATCTCACAAATAGACCTGCCTGTTTTGTAAAAATTTTCACTTGACGAAACAGGAAAAATGCGCTAGAGCTCCAGCTTATTTATTAAGTTCAAATTATACTTTTCCGCCAATTCCATACATTTTCTGTAAGAATCCACATCCTGAATATGTCTCACACAATGGGCATCCAATCCGAGAATCGCTTTATTTCCGACTTCCCCGGCAATCTTCCAGAAACGCTCTGCCGGATAATGCCTTGCCCCTTCTCCCATGCCGAGCATGTTGATCTCCAACGGAATGTCCAGTTCCTTCATTTCTTTGCACAACCGGGTCATCTCCCAGTCGTATACCGAATCCATTCCCTGATAATTCATCAGATCCGGATGGGCAAGATATGCATAACTTCCGGTCTGCATCCCTTCGATTACGAGATCCACATACCTGCGGATACGGCTTTCATCCTCCGTCTCTGTACCGGTATATGGTCCGTTTTCTTCCGATCCCAGGAAATGCTGCCCCATGATCATATAATCACATCCGAGGTTGCGGAACATCCGCATCTGTTCTTCGTAAAATTCCGGAACATACTCCGCCTCAAATCCTACATATATTTTTATCTGATCCCGGTACTCCGCTTCGAGCCTTCGGATCGTCTCCACATATTCCGGCGCCTGTTTCATGGTCATCCGGATATTGGATACATATCCGTCCTGATAGGGGCACGGCACATGATCGGAAAATCCAAAAATTTCAATTCCCATGGAAATCGCTGCCTCAATATATTCTCTCTCCGTATCATAGGCATGCTGGCACCTCCATGTATGTGCATGATAATTTGCTTTTAAAAAATCCATTCTGTTGTCCTTCATCCGTTTATTCGCCTATCATTTTAACATGGAATACGTTTTATGACAACAAAAGACCGTGTGCATCCTCTCACACGGTTCTTCCGTAACTGATCATTAATTATGGAACATCTGCTGTCCCATGATAACGTTCTCCTGATTTTTTGTACTTTCCGACCCACTGTGCTCTGTTTTCATAAAAAACAGTGCTCCTGCAATGAAAAGAAATACGATAGCGGATACCCCGATGTTTATACTCCCAAAAGCCTGGGAAGCCAGTCCGACCACCGTCGTTCCCATAAAGGATGCTCCTTTTCCGCAGATATCCATCAGACCAAAATACTCTCCGGAACGCTCCGGCGGAACAATTTTTGCAAAATAAGACCGGGACAGTGCCTGAATGCCCCCCTGGAACATTCCCACAAAAATTGCCAGCACCCAGAACTGCCACTGTGCCTTCATAAACACAGCAAAAACGGTAATCCCCGTATACGCAGCAATACAGGTTAAAATCAGCTTTCCGGTATCGTATTTTTCCGCAAGCCTGCCAAACAGAATGGAAAACGGAAATGCAACAAACTGTGTCACAAGCAATGCAAGAAGCAGTCCTGTGGAATCCAGCCCCAGGGCAGAACCATACGCCGTTGCCATATCTATAATCGTATAGACTCCATCAATGAAAAAGAAGAATGCTATGAGAAACAGAAAGATTTTCTTTTGTTTCCGTACACTGCGCAGCGTTTCTATGATACGTCCAACGCTTTCCCTCATGGCATGCGGTTTCCGCTCTACATAATGAACCTGGCGATACTGCTTCATTAAAGGAAGCGACATCACAAGCCACCACACCGCAACCACTGCAAACGCAATCATCATTCCTGTTTCAAAAGAAAATCCCATTTTCTGATACCCAAGTACAAAAACAAGACTTACGATGAAAGGAATACAGCTTCCTGCATATCCCCAGGCATATCCGGAAGAAGAAACCCGATCCATCCGCTCCGGGGCTGTCACATCCGAAAGCATGGAGTCATAAAAAACCAGACTGGAATTAAATCCAACCTTTGCAATGATAAAAATTACCAGAAACGAAATCCACCATGTGGTCAGTCCCATCAGCAGACAGCCGGCGCACCCGACCAGAATACACGATAAAAAGAGCGGCTTTTTGAATCCCCTGGTGTCTGCCAGCGTTCCCATAACCGGTCCTAAAACTGCAACAATCAGTGTGGAAATGGATGCCGCATACCCCCAGTATGCCAGATAATCCACATCCGAAACTCCCGCATTTTGCGCAAGATAATTAAAGTAAACAGGAAGTATTGTGGAAACCATCAAAACAAATGCCGAATTTCCCACATCATAAAGAATCCAGCTTTTCTCCTTTTTTGTCAATTTAAACTGCATGTTTTACCTCTTTTCCATTTTGTACAACCTCTTTTCCAACCAGCTGTGATCCAAAACTATAATCAAAGATAGGTTCTAATCCCCTGCTCCCATCCAGATAAGTGCCAAACTGGCTGATCATCCGCAGGGCACTGAGTTTTGCCTGACAGTAATACTGCATCAGCTGCCGGTTGCTGTCTTCACACTGTGGATTTTTACGGTAATTTACAAGCAGACCGTGCATTTCTTTGTAATTCCCGGAAACATACAAAAGTGCATAAATAAAGAACCGCCTGATTCTGGATGGCGCAATCAGCATGTTATTATAGGTGATCATTCCTTTTAATGCTTCCCGGACATCTGCCGGTGTCGTTTTCGGATAAAACCAGCGGATCACTTCCGCATTTTCCATACACGGGACAATATGTTCCGTCAGATTCTGCCGCAACGGATCTTTCCTATCCATAAGCATAAGCATACGGTCAAACTCTACTTCAATTTCCGTATGGGAAATACCACTTGCTGCAATTTTCTCATCAATATACCCATGGCAGCTTACATCAAGTGCAAAATGGTTAAGCACTCCATAGGTGTATGCCAGAAATGGTTCTTTTTCCTTCTGGCTATTAATTATATTTTTGGCTCTTTCAAAAAATTCTTTTCCGGAATGTCCATGCAAATCATATCCGATCTGGTTGACCGGATTCGGTCTTAATGGCTTATAGTAAAACAAAATATCCGGTCCGTGAAGTCCGATCAGATACAGCTGTGGATATTTTTCAATGATTTTTCTCTCATTCCCTTCGAGTTCCCTGCGGACCTGCTGTCCAAGCCGGTAATGTGCATACGTTGACGGCATGATTTTTTCTCCTCTTTTCCCTGTCATTTTTATATCTAATTATATGCCGGCTCTGTAAATTTTGGGATGGTGCATGTATAAAATGCAGGTAAAATTTATATAATTTGACCTTTTCCCAAACGTAGCATATAATAGGAAAAACCAATGGACATGTATGATTCTTGGGGGGGATATCCATGATTACAATGTTAGCGAAAATCTTTATCAAAAACCGTCCGGCAAAAGAACAACGGCAGGCATATGGCACCCTGTGCAGTATCGTTGGAATCTGCTTAAATGTCTGCCTGTTTGCCGGAAAATATTTTGCCGGAATGTTAAGCGGTTCCGTTGCCATCACAGCGGATGCATTCAACAACCTGTCCGATGCCGGTTCCTCTTTTATTACACTAGCCGGATTTCTTTATGCCGGGAAAACTCCAGATTCGGAGCACCCGTTCGGACATGGGAGGTTTGAATATGTGTCGGGATTTGTTGTAGCGATTGCTATCCTGATGATGGGATTTGAACTTTTAAAAACTTCCTTTTCCAAAATTCTGCATCCGGAAGCCGTAGACACAAGTCTGCTTGCCATGGGAATTCTGGTATGCTCCATTCTGGTAAAAATCTACATGTACTGTTACAACCATTATATTGGGAAAAAACTCGATTCGGATGCCATGCAGGCGACCGCCATGGATTCGCTTTCCGACACCATTGCCACCTCTGTGGTTCTGGCAGCCATGATTATTATGCGCCTGACATCCATCAATGTCGATGGATTTGGCGGTCTGCTGGTAGCCATTTTCATCCTCTATGCCGGAATAAAAGCGGTCAAAGACACCATGGATCCGCTTCTCGGAAAAGCTCCGGACCAGACATTTGTCCGGGAAATCCGTGCCATTGTCATGTCCCATCCCAAAGTACACGGTATCCATGATCTGATTGTTCATGACTACGGTCCCGGCCGCCGCATGATCACCCTGCATCTGGAAGTTCCGGGGGATGAAGATGTCTTTCAGCTCCATGACATGATCGATCACATTGAACGGGAGCTGGATCAGAAACTCGGATGTGAAGCCGTCATCCACATGGATCCGATTGAAACCAATAATGCCGCAATTGCCCAGATGCAGCAGCAGGTAGAACAAAAGGTTCTTGAAATTGACCGCCGTATTACCATCCACGATTTCCGCCTGATCAACTGCGATACCCACACAAGCATTGCCTTTGACGCGGTCATCCCCTATGGTATGCGGATCCGTCCGGAAGACCTAAAGGAAAAAATTGAAAACAAGCTACAGGAAATCGAAGGAAACTACCAGTTTATGATCCATGTGGATCAAAGTTATGTACCTGTAGACTAGCACCCTCTCATGTGTTATCCCCTATCTGAAAACACATGAGATCTTCTTTCAACTGAACAGATACCTCATTACATGCGGTAATTTCCTTCTCAATCTGATGTAATGCTCCAGCCACTCCGTTCGTGTTTTCTGCAATATTTGTAATCTCATCCTCATTACCATCCATCGTTGCGGAAATCTGAGTGATTTTTCCATCCATATTTGCAAACGAGTCTTTCAGTTTGGATGCATGATCGGCAAATTGCAGCATCATTTGGGAAATTTTTGCTGCATCCCCATAATAATTGCCAGCCACATCCACAAATACATCATAATCTTTCAATATATTAGAATCCAAATACGCAAGCAGAGCATTTGCATCCGTATTCAGATGGGTCACTGCTTTGGATACAATCTCACATACCTCCTGAATTTTAGATGCTGTATTTCCACAATTATCCGCAAGTTTGCGTATTTCCTGTGCTACAACAGCAAACCCTTTTCCTGCCTCTCCGGCACGTGCTGCTTCAATAGAGGCATTTAAAGAAAGCAGATTGGTATTCTCTGATATTTCAAGGATTTCCTGTGTCAAATCATTAATCTGATTGGTTTTTTTACTTTCCTCCATAGAAGAAAGCAATCGATCCCTGATTTGTGTCAAAATCTGTAATGCCTGTTTCTGTCCCTGTTGTACCTGATCTTTATAATTTTGTGCTTTACTTTTCATTTCTGTAGTATAATCATTTCCCTCACCTGCATAGGCAGCAATGGCTGAAGCAAATTCAAGATTTTTCTCGGATCTCTTTTTCAGATTATCTGCCGCCTCCGTTACTTCTTCAATGCCTGACGCAAACTGGTTCACATGTTCTGAAATCTGATCAATTTTCTGATTGGATTCATGAATGTGATTGGATACTTCTTTCACTGTACTTTCTAACTCCGTTGCATTCGTCCCAAGGCTTTCCAATATTTGCTTCAGAGCATCAGCCAGAGAATTTACAGCATTATAAAGTTCATGAACTTCTTTTGTTTTTTCATACGAGACAGACTTTCCCCTCTCTATTTGTGTGTCCCCGGAAGCAAGCCTCAACATCTGGGAAACAATCCAGTTCACCAGACCATTAACCCTTCTGGAAAGAAGAATGGTGCCAAAAATTCCTGCCATGCAGGATATCACAATTCCAACCAATGCAACATATAAAATTCCATACATTACATGGAATGCTTCTTTTACCGGTGAAACAACACAGATTTCCATATTATGAATTCCAAGGGGATAATAAGAATATAAATACTTTCCATAAACTGTACTTCCTTTTTTCCCTTCTTTCATTTTTGAAGCAATTTCTGCGTTATCATGAAATTTTTTCTTTAATACGATTTCTGCCTTGGGATGTGCAGAGATCGTCCCATCAGAATTTGTCATAAAAGCATAACTGTGGTCTGTCACTTTATTATTTAGTATGTCTGATACAGCCTCCAGACGTAAAAAGCCAATAAGAACTCCCACTTCTTTTCCGTCCCGGAAAATCGGTGTTCCGATCCCAAGTACTGCACGTCCGGTACTGACAGAAATTTGCGGCTCACTGACATAAGTTTTCTTTGTTTTCCATGGTTGCTGAAAGGTATCTTCCTGCGCAATAGAATACCCATGTCCCTCTTTTCCTTCTGTATGCACCTGTTCGGTACCATACTGGTTTGTAATAAGAAAATGTGACCAGACATCTTTCTCCTGCTGTTCCATCAGCTTATGAAGATACGGCTCTGCCTGTGTATAATCTAAAGATATAACCGATTCCTGCAGTGCTGCCGTCTCTACTACCGCAGCATATTTTCCAATCTCTGTATTCATTTGATTTGCAATCATACTGGCAACTGCCTGATCATTTTTTCTGGAATCCATCCTTACTGTTTGAAATGCGTATATAACAATTATAAGCAGAATTGCAAGAAATGGAATAAGAAATGTAAATGATAAATCTTTCAAAAACGATATTCTTAAGGAATATCTTTTCCTCGTTTTTTTCATCTTTTCCTCCACATGCTTTATTTTTTATATTATAAAGCATGTGGGAAAAATGTACTATCACACAATAGTAAAGTGAACGTAAAATTAAATTTACAATATATTATTTTCTATCTTCTTTTTGACATGCCTCGTAAGCATCCTGAAAGAAAATCTCCTGTGAGTTTACCGGCTCCTCATTGATATGACGGTCCTCATAAATGCCTTCGGCATTCTGCTCTTTTCCCTTCTCATCATCTTTCATGATGGTATCAAAAATATACCGGATGCGCTCCCGGATTGCAGGATCATAAACCGGAGCTGCCACTTCCACGCGGCGCACCGTATTTCTCGTCATAAAATCGGCAGATGCAATGTACATCTTTTCCTCATCCCCCACACCCAAACGATAAATTCTGGAATGTTCGAGATAACGTCCAACGACGGAAATCACCCGGATATTTTCCGTCACGCCCGGAATCTGTGGCTTCAGGCAGCAGATGCCCCGCACAATCAGATCAATCTTTACACCGGTCTGGGAAGCCTCAATCATCTTATCAATCAGGACTTTATCCGTCAGGGAATTAATCTTAACCCCGATATAAGCCTCTTTTCCGGCTTTTTTATTTGCAATCTGCTCCTCCATCATCTCAAGGACTTTGTTCTGCAGGCATTTCGGTGCAACCAGAAGTTCCGAAACCTCATCCACCGTTTCTCCCTGCTGTAATGCAAGAAACACTTTTGCTGCATCGGCACCGATTGCCTGATTTGCGGTAATCAAAGACAGGTCCGTGTACAGTCTTGAAGTTTTCTCGTTGTAATTTCCGGTTCCAATCTGCGTGATGTACGCATAACTGTCCCCTTTTTTCTGTGTGATCAGGCAAAGCTTCGAATGTACTTTGTAATCGCCCAGTCCATACAGAATCTGGCAGCCGGCATCTTCGAGCCGGTGCGACATCTCAATGTTATTTGCCTCGTCAAACCGTGCCCGCAGTTCCACAAGTACCACCACTTCTTTTCCGTTTTCCGCTGCCTCAATCAGCGCATCAATGATCTTGCTCCGGTCTGCGACACGATACAATGTCATTTTGATGGATACCACATCCGGGTCTTCCGCTGCATCATTCAACATTTTGATAAACGGTTTCATGCTCTCAAACGGATAGGAAAGCAGAACATCCTTTTTTTCCACCTGTGACAGGATACTTTCATGCATGGATAATGCCGGAGTCTCCCGTGGGCTTCTCTTTTCATAGAACAGTTCTTTCTGGTCACGCAGATAATTCTGCAACGTAAAAACAAACGAAAGATCAAGCGGTGTCTTTACATTAATAATATGACTGGTTCCAATTTCCAGAAAATTAGACAGTTCCTGCTTTGCTTCATCATTGATCTTACGGCTCAGTTCCACCCGGACGGGATCCAGACGGACACGTTTTTTGATAAGCTGCTCCATCATATCCCGGTAATCCATATCTTCGTCATACAGATCATGTGCATCAATATCTGCATTCCGTGTCACACGCATAATGGATTTCTCGCGAATGGTATATTTCGGATACAATTTTGAAATAAAATGCAGAATCAATTCCTCAGACAGCATAAAACATCCCGGTCTGGTCGGTATCTCAATCAGACGTTTGAACACACTGTTGGAACACGGAACAATTCCGGTCTTTTTCTTTCCTTTCTGTGATGTCAGGAGCACAATTGCATACAGCTGCTTATTTGCAAGGAACGGAAACGGCTGCTGTTTTCCAATGACCATCGGAGATAAAAACGGTGCAATATGTGCGTCAAAATATTGTTCAAGAAGTCTTCCTTCTTCATTGGAAAGACGGTTAAAATTGATAATCCGGATTCCCTTTGGCTCAAGTTCTCCCATGAGCTGTTCATAAATTTTTGCCTTTTTCTTTTCCAGCAGACAGACACGGGCTAAAATTTCTTTTACCTGTTCCTCACTGGTCATTCCGGTCTTGTTTTCAATTACCTTTTCTTTTGCATTCATCTGCATCATGAGTGTACCCACGCGCACCATGAAAAATTCATCCAGATTCGTCTGGTAAATGGATGCAAAAGTCATGCGTTCTGCCAGCGGTACCCGCGGATTTCCCGCTTCATTTAAAACTCTCTCGTTAAATTGCAGCCATGACAATTCTCTGTTTGTATAACATTTTTCGTTCTTCTTCATTTGATTGGTCTCCTGTCTTTTTATCCTCTGCCGGATTATATTTTCTGCCCGTTTCAGCTGCCCTGCCAGCTGATGCCAAAACCGATTCCATATGTACATGCCCTAATCCTCTGCAAAAAATGCCTGCATAGTTACATTTTCCTTTGCTACCTCCACAAGATTTACACAACTGTTCCCGATCCGGTCAATATTATGGAGCACATCATTAAACGGAATAGTAAGTTTGGAATCGCACTTTCCCTTTCCCACTCTGGCAATATGGTTTTTGCGCATTTTTTCATCCAGCTGCATGATGTCTTCTTTTTGCCGCATCAGTTCTTTGATATCCATATCCACATCCCCAGAAATCGCACGGATGCAGCTTCCGTAAATCATCTGGATCTGTTCCATTGCCTTTTTCAGTTCCTTTAAGGCTTCTTTGGAATACTTATGTTTTCCTTTATTCTGTTTTGCCACGGTTTCCATGATTTCCCTCGTCAGTTGCCCGATCCGGTCAATATCACAGAGAATAGACTGCATACCGGCACTTTGTGATGCCTGTTCCTCGGTCAGCACACCTCCGGAATACAGTGCTGCAAAATAATCATTAATGGACGCATACAGTTTCTGCAGTATTTTCGCCTTTTCTTCTACAATTCCTGCATTTTCTTTATCAATCTTTCCGTTTCCGGACTGCAGTTTTCCGATCATTTCATCTACAATTTTTGCGCAGTACATTACTTCTTTTGCCACCAGCTGCAATGCTGCTGCCGGCTGTGCAATCAGCTTGTTATCCAAATAGTTTGGATTTTCCAGTGCTTTAGCTCCCATTTCCTTCCCATCCGGTACAAGTTTCATCACAATTTTTACCATCAGAGGAATGAGTGGAATCCAGATCAGCGTCATGACAAGGTTAAATCCCGTATGGGCATTTGCAATCTGCCGTGAAATCACATCAATTTCGTTTCCCTTCGGCGAAATGAACTGAATCAGGGCTGCATACGGTTTTACAAGGAACAGGAATAAGATTGCTCCCGAAATATTAAATACACAATGGGCAAACGCCGTCCTTCTGGCATCTTTTGGCTGTCCGATAGATGCCAGCACTGCGGTAATCGTTGTACCGATATTGTCTCCCAACAGAATCGGGATGGCACCGGCCAGTCCGATGATACTGGTCACACCGTCCGGTCCTGCCTGGGATGCAAAATTCTGTAATACGGCAATCGTTGCACTGCTGCTTTGTACGACAAGTGTCATCATCGCTCCCACACATACCCCAAGAATCGGAATATGGGACACTTTTCCAATCATGTTGACAAAGAATGCACTGGATGCCAGCGGTTTCATCACATCCCCCATCGTCTCAATTCCAAGGAATAACAGACCAAATGCGAAAATTGTCTGTCCGATATTTTTCACCTTTTCTTTCTTTGAAATAAAAGAAATAAGAAATCCCACAAAAATGAACAGATAAATATAATCCGAAATTTTAAATGCAATAATCTGCGCCGTCATGGTCGTACCGATATTGGCACCGAGAATAATGGAGATCGCCTGTGGCAGCGACATCAGTCCTGCGCTGACAAAGCCGATCGTCATAACCGTTGTTGCACTGCTGCTCTGTAACACCGCAGTCGTCAAAGCACCTGCAAGTACACCAAGAATCGGATTTTTTGTAAGCAGGGCAAGGATTTTTTTCATCTTTTCCCCCGCTGCTTTCTGCAGGCACTCGCTCATCATATTCATGCCGTAAATAAAAATTGCCAGACCTCCGACCAGTCCGAAAATAATTTTCATCGTCTCGTTCACTTATGGTTCCTCCCCATTTCTTTTCATAAACTTTACACTCCGTATACTTTTTTTCTGAGATTGTAATAAGTTTATCATCGGAGTGTAAAATCAAACCATCCCAGAATGTAAACCCTGTGTAAAATTTCTGTAATGCTGTAAAATTGCTGTAAATTTGCGTAAAGTCTGTAAAATCCCTGTAAATCGGTATTTTCAGGCTCTATGACTTTAAACCCATTGTAAAAATATTTCCACAATGCTAGAATAAAATAGTTACAAAGGAAAATGTTTTGGAAAGGGAAAACACTATGCTATCATGTCCAAACTGCGGAGGAAATCTCAAATTTGACATTCCTTCCCAGCAACTCTCATGCGAGCATTGTCACACACTGTTTGATCCTTATGATTTTGATGGGAAAACAAGTGATGCCGAAGAATCAAAGACATTCGACGGAGATTACGAGGTCACGATCTTTACCTGTCCGCAGTGTGGCGGTGAAATCTTAAGTACCGACAATGCAGCTGCCGGTTTCTGCAGTTTCTGCGGAGCCTCCACGATTCTTTACAGCAGAATCAGTCACGAAAAACGGCCCAATTATATTATTCCGTTCCAGAAGACAAAGGAACAGTGTAAGGAAGCGTACGCACGCCGTATGAAACATTCCATTTTTGCGCCAAAAGAACTCCGCGATCCTTCTTATATCGATAGTTTCCGCGGAATTTACATGCCTTACTGGGCATTTTATATCTCCCAGAAAGGTTCTCTCTCGCTCAATGGGAAAAAGACTTCCCGCCGCGGTGATTATATTATTACCGATCACTACGCACTTACCGGGGATCTGGATGCCTACTACAAAGGTCTTTCCTATGATGCCTCATCCTCTTTTGATGACAATATCAGTGAAGAACTGGCTCCTTATAATTTAAAAGGCATGAAAGCCTTTACCCCCGCCTATTTAAGCGGATTTTACGCGGACACTTCCGATGTGGATGCAAAAGTATATCAGAGCGATGCCGAATACACTGCATCTGCGGAAACAACCGGGCGTATTGCTTCTGACGGGACATTTGCCGGTTTTACCATGGATACCATCCGTCCTGAACAGCTCCATACAAAAACAGAAACCATCGACAGTACCATGTTTCCGGTATGGTTTCTATCCTACCGCAAAAAAGACCGTGTCGCTTATGCAACGGTCAACGGACAGACCGGACTGGTCGTTGCGGATATCCCGATTGATCCGAAGCGTTATCTGCTCGGTTCGCTGCTTCTGGCAATTCCGATCTTTGCTCTTTTGTCATGGTCGGCATTTTTACAGCCCTCTTCCCTGGTAATGACTACCCTGCTTTTGTCACTGCTTTCCATCGGTGTCTATTGTTACGAATGCGTTTCTATCCACCAGAAAGATACCGGGGCAAATGACCGGGGCAAAATGTTCATCCAATCGAAGAAAGCTTCTGCTGCAGACAAACCGAAAACCCCTGAAGCCCAGCCGGAGCCAGCCGCAAAAACGAATCCGCTTGGCTGGATTCTTCCGCTCTGTGCTGCGGTACTTTCGTTTGGGGTATGGTTCCTGCATCCGGTATCGGATCTCTACTATTACGGAGCCGCAATTCTTTCCATGGCTGCCATCCTCGTATCGTTCATCAGTATTATCCATGCGTATAATCTGTTGTCCACCCGTCGGCTGCCACAATTTGACAAACAGGGAGGTGATGACCGTGCGTAAAATAAAACGTATCCTTACGGCATTTGTATTTTGTCTAATACTCTCCGCCAGCACCATACCGGTTTGTGCATCCGCAGTTTCCGCTTCCAATGAGGAAACCGGCTACGTTTATGTGCTGGATGATTCTGCGGATTTTCTGACAGACTCCCAGGAAAACAGTCTGCAAAAGCAGCTGTATGACCTGACAGCATACTGTAATGTGGCTTTTGTAACCACAACCGAACACAGTAAATCTTCCACCGAAGATTTTGCTGCAGATTATTTTGATGATGTCTTTGGTCCGCATGCCAACGGTACGATCTTCGTCATTGACCGCTGCCTGAATGAGATTTATCTCTACAGCGATGGACAGGCGCACAAAATCATCACCAATTCCCGCGCACGTTCGATTACCGATAACACTTATACCTACGCGCGCGACAAAGATTATTACACCTGTGCCAATAAGACATTTGCCCAGATAGAAACGCTGATGCAGGGCAAACGAATTGCAGAACCGATGCGCTACCTCTGCAGTGCGCTGCTGGCCATTGTTGCTGCACTGTTTCTCAATCTCTTTTTCGCGCTGTGGAGTTCACGTTCCCACAAGGCAGACCGCAGACAGGTGATGACCGGATTATATGCACAGATGCAGATCAATAACCCACGCACACAATTTATCAACCAGACGCGCACCTACAGTCCGGTATCTTCCGGCAGCAGCGGCGGTGGACATTCCGGCGGCGGTGGCGGTGGTGGCGGCCACTCCGGTGGTGGCGGCGGTCACAGTATATAATCCTGTAGAAAATGCGCATTTGTGGTAAAACAGTGTTTTAAAAAATGCGCATTTGTGGTAAAATAACAATATAAAAAATGCGCATTTGTAGGAGATGTTTATGTTTAAGCGAAAAATATATGACAAGCTCTTAGCCTGGAAGCAGGAATCTGCAGGAAAAACAGCACTATTGATAGAAGGAGCCCGTCGAATTGGGAAATCTACTGTTGTGGAAGAATTTGCGAAAAATGAATATGACAGTTATATTCTGATTGACTTTTCCACGGCATCCAAAAATGTCCGTGAACTTTTTGAAGATGTTTCCGATTTAAATTATCTGTTTTTACAATTACAATTTCAATACAGAACCGATCTGATAGAACGAAAATCACTGATTATTTTTGATGAAGTACAACTTTGCCCACTGGCAAGGCAGGCAATTAAATCGCTGGTCAAAGATCATCGCTATGATTACATTGAAACAGGTTCCCTGATTTCCATCAAAAAAAATGTGCAAAATATACTTATTCCAAGCGAAGAGCGAAAAATAAGTATGTTTCCGATGGATTATGAAGAGTTTTTATGGGCGCTAGGCGATACCACAACTCCGGTTCTTTTGCAAAAATTATTTACCGCTCAAAAACCGGCAGGCGAGAGCATGAATCGAAAACTCCTTCGGGATTTCCGTCTATATATGCTGGTTGGCGGAATGCCACAGGCTATAGATGAATATATCCAGACGAACAATTTTCGCAAAGTGGATGCTATAAAACGTGATATTTTAAGTTTATATGAGGATGATTTTAAGAAAATAGATGCAACCGGAAAACTCTCTCTTTTATTTGACTCCATTCCAGCACAGCTGAACAAAAATGCTTCCCGCTATCAGGTATCCAGCGTTCTCTCCAATGAAAGAGCTGACACAATTTTAGAACTGATTGCAGAACTGAAAGATTCCAAAACTGTTCTCGTATCCTATCATGCAAATGATCCAAATGCCGGCATGGCAACCAACAAAGATTTATCAAAATTCAAGTTGTTTCTCTGTGATACCGGATTATTTACGACTTTAATGTTCAAAGATAAGGATTTTACAGAAAATATTATTTATGAAAAACTTTTAAACGACAAACTTGGAACGAATCTTGGATATCTGTATGAAAATGTCGTGGCACAACTTCTGCACTCCAATGGAAACGAGCTGTTTTACCATACATTTATGAACAAAACCTCACATCATAACTATGAGGTCGATTTTCTTCTTGCACAAAAAAATAAAGTTTGCCCGATAGAAGTAAAATCATCCGGTTATAAAACACATAAATCTCTGGATGCATTTTCACTGAAATATTCCGACCGTATTCTACAGAAATATCTGGTATACACCAAAGATTTCTGCAAAGACGGTGATATTATATGTCTTCCAATTTATATGGTTCCTTTTATACATTAACAAAACAAGGGCAGCTTCTCTATACTGCCCTTGTTGATATTATTTACTCAACTTTCCCACCAGTAAATCTGGTGTAAATACTTAATTTTCAAGCAAAACAA